>Ga0302323_100001801_pt1 | contig 17378 bp, 16 predicted proteins | sample Fen_T0_3_FD_201950 | JGI IMG/M metagenome (GOLD analysis project Ga0302323, IMG submission 201950) | Peat permafrost microbial communities from Stordalen Mire near Abisko, Sweden - Fen_T0_3 | ecosystem: Environmental > Terrestrial > Soil > Wetlands > Permafrost | place: Sweden: Abisko... | reverse complement strand
GTCTCCTTGCCGGTTTCGGCGTCGACCCGGTACACGATGCGGGGCATGCCCTTGAAGGCCTGGAAATCGTAAGTCGTCGTGTTGGTCTGACCGCCGCTGATGTCGGCGATGATGAGGCCGAAAGCCGTCTTTTGCCGGCGAATTTGTTCCAGCAACATTTCCTTCAATTTTGCGTAGGGCACCACCTTGTCGAAGCGAACGATGGTGTTGGCCATGCGGCCGATGGGATCCAGCGTGCCTTCCGAACGGCCGTGCCCGTTCGACGGAATCGAGCCTTTGACGGGGGTTCGACTCTTGAGGTAATTGCGCAAAATACCGTGGTCGACCAGGGTCACGGGGCGAGCGACCACGCCTTCGTCATCGTAGCCGTAGTGACCATTGAGCGAGACATTGCCCACCTTGGCCAGCGTCGGATCGTCGAGCACGGTGACGAAGGAAGGCAGCACAGGCTTGCCGATTTGCCCTTTGAAGGTGGCGCCTTCCTTGTTGTCATTCTGGCGTTCGCCCTCCAGGCGATGCCCGAGGGCTTCGTGGAAAAACACGCCCGCAGCCTCGGCGAGAAGAATGGCGGGCCCATTGTAGGGATCCAGCATGGGAGCCTGGCGCAGGCGCTTGACCTCGTCGGCAAGCTGGGCCGCGGTTCGGGCCAGCTCGCCTTCGTCCGGCATCTCGGCTTCGCTGGCGCCGTAGAAGCTCTTGAAGTGGTTGACGAGCAGTCCGTCTGGCGCGCGTCCGGTCGCGATCAGCTGGATGGAATAGATGAGGCGCTCGTTCACCAGGTTGGTCCCCTCGCTGGTGACCAAGAAGCGGGTCTGGTGGTCGACGGACATCTTGACCTGCGAGTCGAAAATCTCGGGGTAGGCCTTGAACAGGGCCGAGGTGCGGCGCAGCCGCTCGGCCCATAGGGCGCGGTCCAGCTTCAAGGCGATGGCGGCGTCTACCGTGTGCTCGGCTTTCTCGCGCGAGAAGCTCGGCATCTTCTCGTCCTCGACCATCTTGGTGACCCGGGTGCCGCGCTTTTTGTGCAGGGCCGCCAGGGCCTGCTTGTAGCGCGCATCGGTTTGCAGCCACATGGTGGCGCGCATGGCATCCACATCGTCGTCGAGCGGGGCGAAAACGGGCGGCTCGTAGCGGTCGAAATCGTCGAGGTCGAAGACCTTTTCCGCCGAGTCGTCCGCCGTATTGTCGAATTGGTAGCTGCCCACCCGCACCTCGACCGCGCCTTGCCGCACGTTCTGGTAGCTGTCCTCGAAGAGGGCACCGAAGCGAGCGCCTAGGTCGTAGTCATCGTACTCGCGTACCAGGTAGCGGATGAAGTAGGGCGCGTCCTCGCCAGTCATATGCAATTTCTGCTTCGAACGCTCAAGCTCTTCCTTCAAGGCAGACAGGACGACCAGGCGACGATCGTGACCTGGGGTTGCGTGACCTGGGGTTGCGTGCCCAGGCGTTGCGTGCCCTGGGGTTGCGTGCCCAGGCGTTGCGTGCCCTGGGGTTGCGCGCGCTGGGGGGGCCTTGGTCGAACCCGTTGTCGCTGCGGGCAGCTTGCCAGCGTCTGCGGCAGGGTTTGCGGTGGCGGTGGCAAGGTGACCGCTGGTGACCAGAAGAAGTGGAAGCAGGAACTTGGAGGTGGGTGCCATGTTGCTTCGCTAGTCTGACTGTTTCTGGTTGGCAAAGAAAGCGCTATGGTTGGCCACCATGGCGACAGTGAATACGAATTATCAGAAACTCCAGGCTGGCTATCTATTCCCGGAAATCGGCAAGCGTGTACGCGATTTTGCGGCCGCTCACCCGACGGCGAACATCATTCGTCTGGGAATCGGTGACGTGGTTCTGCCCTTGCCCGGCCCCATCGTCGATGCCCTGAAGGCGGGCGCGGACGAGATGGGGCGCAAAGACACCTTCCGCGGCTACGGGCCTGAACAGGGGCACTCCTTCTTGCTGGAAGCGATCGCGGGCCACTACCACACGCAGGGCGCGCAGGTTGCCGCGGACGAGATCTTCGTGTCGGACGGATCGAAGTGCGACACAGCCAACATTCAAGAAATCTTCGCCATCGACAACGTGGTGGCAGTGACCGATCCGGTCTATCCCGTCTACGTGGACACCAACGTCATGGCAGGACGCACGGGCAGCGCCGACGCCAGCGGCCGTTACGCCAAGCTGGTCTATCTGCCGACGACGGCGGAAAACGGGTTCGAGCCGGCGTTGCCGGAAAAGCACGTCGACTTGATCTACCTGTGCTCGCCCAACAACCCGACCGGCGCCGTGATGTCGCGCGCCTCTCTCGAGCGCTGGGTGGCCTACGCCAAGAAAGAAGGTGCTGTGATCCTTTTCGATGCCGCCTACGAGGCCTTCATTCGCGAGCCAGGGCTGGTCCACAGTATCTTCGAGATTCCCGGCGCACGCGACGTGGCCATCGAGTTTCGCAGCTTCTCGAAGACCGCAGGGTTCACGGGCACGCGCTGCGCGTTTACCGTGATACCCAAGTCGGTTTGTGCCCGCGACGCCCAGGGCGCACCGGTCGCCTTGCACGGCCTGTGGAATCGTCGCCATTGCACGAAGTTCAACGGCGTCAGCTATCCCATTCAGCGCGCGGCCGCCGCCGTCTTCGGCGCCGAGGGCAGCAAAGCGGTAGCGGCGAACATCGACTACTACATGGAAAATGCCCGCCTGATTCGCGAGGGGTTGGCCAAGGCGGGCTATCGCGTGTACGGCGGGATCAACGCGCCCTATATCTGGCTGCGCGTGCCCGAAGGCATGACGTCGTGGCAGTTCTTCGACCGTCTGTTGGCCGAGGCCAACGTGGTCGGCACGCCGGGATCGGGGTTTGGCAGCTGCGGCGAGGGCTACTTCCGCTTGTCGGCATTCGGCTTCAGGGAAAATGTCGAGCAGGCCATCGAGCGCGTGCGGAGCAAGTTGCCGAACAGCGGGGCGTAGCGGCGTGTCGCCGGGCGCGACGTCTATAGCCAACTAATTGGGTCTGCTTTCGGACACGGGCCGGCATGGCGGCCGATCGCATGCTAGGACTGTGCCGTATGGGAAGCCACGTCGTCGTGACGGGTCTTGGGGTGGCCAGTGCGGCCGGCTGCGATGTCCCATCGTTCTGGGAACGCATCTGCACCGGCGCATCGCCCGTGCGACCGACACGGCCGATCTTGGACGAGACTGCGCCTTCGCCTTACGAGGCGGCGGTGCCTTCGCCTTACGAGGCGGCGGTAGATGATGGCCGGCTGGCAAGCGTTGCCCGGGAGCTGGGCGTGCGCAGCAACGACCGCGTCGTTCGGCTTGCTTCGGTGGCCTGCCGCCAGGCATGGTGCGACGCCGGCTTTTCGCTACCTGCCGAGCCGCAGCTGGGTGTCCGGGCAGGCGTGATCCTGGGGTCGGGATTGGGCGGCATTCAGTTCCAAGAGGAACAAATGTGGCGCGTGCTGCGTGCCCGCGAGAACCGCATCCATCCCCACACGGTGCCGCGCGTGTCGTCCACGGCCATGGTCACCGAAGTCGCCCAGGCGCTGGCCCTGCGCGGGCCGGGCTTCGTCATCAGCAGCGCCTGCGCGTCGTCCGCACACGCCGTGGGCCAGGCCCTGCGCACCATCCAGTGTGGTGACGCCGACGTGATGGTGGCTGGCGGTGCCGAGGCCCCCCTGACCCATTTTTCCATGACGGCCTTTTCGTTGTTGGGTGTGCTGGCCAAGCTGCCCGGCAATCCCGCTGCCGCTTGCAAGCCCTTCGATGAACGACGCGACGGTTTCGTGCTGGGCGAGGGGGCAGGGGCGCTGGTGCTGGAATCGCTGGATCATGCAACGGCCAGGGGGGCGCGCATCTATGCCCGCCTTTGCGGGTACGGGCAAAGCCTGGGCGCCTACCACGCCGTCCACGCCCGCCCCGACGGCCAAGACGCCGCCGCGGCCATGCGTGGTGCTTTGCGAGACGCCGGCATGGGCCCGGCAGACATCGGTTACGTGAATGCCCACGGTACGGCCACGCGCGAGAATGACCTCGCCGAGGCCCGTGCCATGCAACTGGTATTTGGCGAGGACGCCCGGCGCGTGGCCATCTCGTCGGTCAAACCCATCACCGGGCATACCCTTGGGGCCGCCGGCGTGCTGGAAGCGCTGGCCACCGTCAAGGCCCTGGACGCTGGGCTCTTGCCCCCCAACGCCAATCTCTCGTCTTTGGATCCGGCATGTTCGCTTCATGTCCTGACCGAAGCCACGCCATTTCCCCCGACGGGCGGGGCGCGGGCCGCCCTTTCGAACTCGTTCGGATTTGGCAACGTCAACGTATCGCTGCTCTTTGCGAGGAGGGATTCATGAGCGCTCTGCTGCCACCGTCCAACATCTCCACTTCCGCGTCCTCGGCTTCGCTGTCGCGCGAGGGTATCATGGACCAGCTGCGCGCTGCCTTCGTCAGCGTGACTGACAGCGCTCCGTCGTCCGTCGTGCTGACGGAAGCCACCAAGCTGCGCGATGACCTGGGCTTGGATTCCTTCGCAGCGCTAGAGCTGGTCTTCGAGTTGGAAGAGCTGGTTGGTGTGCGCATCTCTCAGGAGGCGGCGTCATCGTTCCAGACCGTGGGCGATGTCGTCACTTACGTCGCGGCACAGGTGTCGGCTGCGCCAGGCAAGCCGGCGGAATCCCCAGGAAGGGCAGGGGCGCCGTGAGCGACAACGGCGGTGTGGTGGTTTTGGGCGGCGGCCCGGCGGGCTCGATGACGGCGCTGACCCTCGCGCGCGAGGGCGTGCCCTGCCGCTTGCTGGAACGCAACCCCGCGGGCGTGGACAAGGTTTGCGGCGAATTCTTGTCGCCCGAAGCCGTCTCGGCGTTGGACGGGCTGGGCTTTCCTTGGGCTGCTGCCCAGGCGTCGACCATTCGCGCGCTTCGCCTGGACAACCGCGGTCGAACCGTGTGTCTGCCCCTGCCTTTCGAGGGGCGCAGCGTAGCCCGCGCCTTTCTCGATGGTTGGCTGCTGCAGAATGCGCGCCAGGCTGGCGTGCACGTTTCGCTGGGGGTCCACGTGCGCGAGGTCGTGCGCAGCGGTGATCATTTTCAGCTGCTTGCGGGCGATCGCACCTTCTTTGCCGGCACCTTGGTCCTTGCCACGGGCAAGCACAGCCTTGGCCCGTTTCATCCGCGCCAAGCTGCCCCGGGCCCCGCCTTGCTGGGGTGGAAGATGAATTTTCACAAGCTGGGGCAAGGCATCGTCGACGCGCTTCACCATACCCTCGGTCTCTTCTTCTTCGACGGCGGTTATGGCGGCATCTCGCGCGTCGCCGACGACGAGGTCACGGTCAGCCTTCTCCTCCAGCCCGCGTTTTTGCAACAGCACCGGCAAGGCGGGCTGGGCGTGCTGGATGCGCTGAAGGGCGATGCCCCGCTATTGGACCAGCTGCTTGGCGAAGGCGAGCCCGTCTGGGAGCGACCGAAGACCGTCGCCAACCTTCCCTACGGTCATTGCGATGCAGGCGCCGAGGCCAGCCTGTTTGTCGTCGGCGATCAGTTCGCCGTGTTGCCTTCGTTCACCGGCACCGGGATGTCCTTCGCCATGGCCAGCGGCAGTCTGGCCGCTCGCCACATCCTGCTGTCGCCACCCACCACCGCGCCTTGGCACTACGCCGCAGAGGCGCGTGCCATGGCCCACAAGGTTCTGCAGCTTGCCCTTCCGCTGCACCGGCTCTTGCAGCGTCCTGCCTTCGCTCGTCTGGCCATGACCGCGCTGGCCTGGGTGCCGCAGCTCATGCCCGCCGTCGCTCGGCGCACGCGTGTGATGCACATTGATCGGGCCAAGCACGCTGCATGAAGGTGTCCGCTTCACATGCCCGTCCCAGCGTGCTCGCTATCGCCACGGTGCTGCCGCCCAACGTGTGTACGCGCGAGCAGTCGCTGGCGATCGCCAGCCAGGTGTTTCACGACCAGCCCGACGCCTGTGCCTTTGTCCAGCGCCTGCTGATGGCATCGGGCATCGAGCAGCGCCACACGGTCATCGCCGACTATGGGCGCCCGATGCACGAGCGCACCTTCTTTCCGCGCACGCGCGACTTTCGTCCCGAGCCGACCACGCGAGCCCGCAACGATATGTTCGACCGCGAGAGCAAGGTGCTGGCCTTGCAGGCTTGCGAGGCACTTTCTCGCTCGCCGTGGCGAAGCCGGGTTACCCATGTCATCAGCGCCAGCTGCACCGGCTTCGCTGCGCCAGGCTTCGACGTGACCCTGGTGCGGGCGCTCGGCCTATCCCCGCGCATCCAGCGCACGCACGTCGGGTTCATGGGATGCTACGCCGGCTTTTCGACCTTGAAGCTGGCCGATGCCATTTGCCGGGCCGATCCCGCGGCGCTGGTGCTGGTGGTGCATGTCGAGCTGTGCACCCTGCACGTCCATTTTCGCGGCGACGCCGACACGCTCATCGCCAATTCCCTTTTTGCCGACGGTGTGGCCGCCGTGCTGATCGGCGGTGACAAACATGGCGAGCTTGCGCAGGGCACCCCGTTGGCAGTGCGCGGGTCGGCGTCGTTTCTGTTGCCGGGCGGTGAAGAGGACATGACTTGGACCATCGGTGACGATGGTTTTCACATGACCCTGTCGCCGCGCGTGCCTCATCTTCTGCACAAACACTTGCCGGCGGCTTTTGCCGCGCTGCTGGGCGAGCAAGGCGCCGAGCGTGCGCAGATCCGCCACTGGGCCATCCATCCTGGCGGCCCCGCCATCTTGGACAAAGCCGTCAAGGCACTGGCCATCCACGAATCCGACGTGGCGCTTGCGCGCGACTTGCTTCGCACCTGCGGCAACATGAGCTCGGCCACGCTTTGGTTCTTGCTGGATCGCGTGCGTCGGGCGCCCGGCGCCGGCCTTGTCTATGCCTGCGGTTTTGGACCTGGCCTGACCCTGGAATCGGCGCTGCTCGAGCATCCCGGGGAAGGCTGATGCTGTCGTTCGCGCAGCGGATCTTCGAGGCCGAACAGATGGAGGCCCCCGACTGCGATGCGGAAAAGCTACGTCGGTCCTATGGCCACCTTGCCGCCATCAACAAGATGCTCTCGCGCATGGGCGGTCTGCTTCGCCGCTATGTCATCGCTGACGTCGCGCGCATAGGCGGCTCGGCCAGCGTTCTGGAGCTTGGTTGTGGCGGTGGCGACGTGCTGGCCGCGCTTGCCCGCAAGAGCGGTCGTGCTGGCGTCCATCTACGTTTGGTGGGCCTGGACAGCGATGCGCGCGCCGTGGCCCATGCCAGCCGCCGTCTTGCCCCGTATGCCAACGCTCGCGTCCTTCGCGGTGGCATCGACGATCTGGACGCCCTGCCCGAGCCCATGGACTACGTGTTTTGCAATCACGTTCTTCACCACATTCCTCCCATCGCGGTGGTGCCCTTTCTGCGCAGGTTGCGCCTTGTCGCCCGCCGACGCCTCATCATCAACGACCTGGAACGTTCAGCCACGGCGTACGCGCTTTACACAGCCCTCGCTGCTGTCGCGTTTCGCAATAGCTTTGCCTACGGCGATGGCCGCCTGTCTATTCGCAAAGGGTTTCGCCTGCCCGAGTTGGAAGCAGCCTGCGCCCAGGCGGGCTTTCCCGCCGGCTGTCGCATCGAACGTCTGCCGCCCTGGCGCGTGGTCATCGTCGCCCCGGGCGGATGAGTCGCGGTGAGGGCAACCCTACGCCGAAAGGTGCGGTGAATTGTCGCCGCGCCTGCGACGAATTGTCGCAGTTCACCCGCGCCGGAGACTCTTTCGCGGATTGCCGCTGGCCGAGTCGCAGGTGGCGTTCTGCCTCGGCAAGAATACGTCGCCGGGCATATCTATTGCAGCCTGAGAGGAGCATCAGGAGGCTTGCCTTGCAACGACATCTTCCAAGCAGGAACGGCGAGCAGTGGAATGTCACGACACCGGCGAATTGGTGTGGCTCGGTCGGCCAGGAGCTGACCGATGCCAATGGCAACGCCATCCCGTGCACTTTCCAATTTCAACAATCGGCCACCAATCCCACGGGAGGACAGACCGACTGCCAGAAGCTGGAGGCCCAGGGCTACACCCAACTCGCGGGCAGCTGCAGAGCCGACAGCGGTGGCACTTACAAGGCGCAGTACATTGTTGCGAAAATCGACGGCAATCCCTTGTTTTTCCCTATCGACAACGATCCGTTCTCAGCCGACCAACTGACCGGCGCCCAAGTTCCGTCGGTCCCGGCCGGTCTCTACGATGCGTCTGGAACGTGGCCGTGGGATGTGGATGCAGCTGGGAACAAGATCCTCCACAACTTCAGCTTCACCAGCGAAATACACTACTGGTTCAAGTACGACGCCAGCAAGACCTACATCCTGGATTTCGTGGGTGACGATGACGTCTGGGTCTTCATCAACAAGAAGCTGGCTGTCGATCTGGGTGGCATCCATACACCGGTGGAAGGTTCCATTACCCTAGACGCCGCAGCGGCCGCAAGGTTGGGTGGGCTTACCTCTGGCAACGTCTACGAGATAGCGGTCTTCCAGGACGACCGACAGACTACCTGCGTCTCGTTCAAGCTGACCATGACCGGCTTCAACGCCGCGCCAAGCAGCTGCGTTCCCACCTGTGGTGACGGGATCACGGTGGGTAACGAGGCGTGCGACTGCGGTGATGGGACGGTCCCCGTACCTGCGGGATGTGTGGGGCCAAACAGCGACACTGCCTACGGCGGGTGCACGACCCAATGCAAGTGGGGGGCGTTCTGCGGCGACGGCGTTGTCCAGGGCAGTTCCAATGGCCCGGAGGAGTGCGACCTGGGCAAGCAGAACGGCAATACCAGTCTTGGCAAGGACGCCTGTACCTTCACTTGCAAGAAGCCGCACGTCTGTGGTGATGGCATCGTGGACACCAACCTTGGTGAAGAATGCGACATGGGCGCACTGAATGGCGTTGCGGTGGATGCCAATGGGAACGCTGCAAGTGGACCCGATACCCAAGTCTTGTGCAGCCGCGACTGCACGATTCCGCCCGGCGTTGTCTATTAGGTAGCCCGTGCGATGAGGCGATAGGTCACCGCTTGCGATGCGGGTACGACGACCAGCAAGAACGACCCGTCCTATCGGCCCGCTCAGGTGCGCGGCAGGCGAACCACGATGCGGGTACTGTGGTCCACCACGGACGATAGCTCGCACGTCCCCCCTAGTGCGCGTGCCGTGCGATCGACGATGGCCAAGCCCAGGCCGTGGCCTGGAAGCTCGCGGTCCATCTGGCCACGGTAGAAGGGTTCGAAGGCATGCTTGGCGCTCTCTGGATCCATACCGACGCCGTTGTCTTCGACAACCAGCTGGACCATCGCGCCCGCGTCGCAGGCTTCGATGGCAATGCGCAGCGGGCGCGAGCGTGCGCGGAACTTGATGGCGTTGCCGAGCAAGTTGCGCAGAATTTGGCCAAGGACGCCCTCGGTACACGCAACCCGGCCGGCCTCGAGCTTGGTCACCAAGTCCACGTCGTGAAGCTCGGCGCCCATCTCCTCGATGAGGCGGGCGACGACCACGCTAGGCGATGACTGCCCTGGCGGTGGACGCCCAGAGACCGACAGCGCCAACATGTCGTCAACCACGTGGGTCATGCGATCGGCAGCCCGGCGAATGCGCTGAACCATCGGCGGGACCTCTTCCGGCAAGTCCTTGGTTTCGAGAATCAGATCGGCGTAGCCCCGTATGGGGTTCATGGGGCTGCGCAGATCGTGGGCGGCGCGTCCCGCAAACGCCTCCAGCTCGCTGTTCTTCTCGCTGAGGGACTGGACCCGTTCCTCCAGCAAGCGTCGCTGGCCGGCCAGAACGCGCAGCAACCACGCCGAGATGAGGGCCACGATGGCAAGGACGATGCCGCCGACGATAATGTCGCTCCACAACGCCTGGCGATGGGCAGCGCGGATGGACGCCCGGTTACTGTTGCCTTCCAGGGTGTTGATCGAAACCAAGTCGTTGACCGACTTGTCGATGTCGTCCTGTTGCTTGTCCTGTTGCCCGTCCTGTTGCTGTTCGGGCGGCACGGGCGGGGCGCCGTGGCGCTTGGAAGCATCGGCGGTCAGCTCGTGTAGCAGAGCCTGGAGGTGTGACCACTCTTCGGGCTCTCCCGTGAAGGTTGCCAACGGATCGTAAGCGCGGGCGTCCGTTTCGATGATGGCGCGCCAGCGTTCCCTTTCACTAGCGTCGTTGGTCGCCCCCAATCGCCGGGACGCCGAGCGGATGTCGTTCAACAGCAGAATCGAGCGTTGGGCGTTCTCGATGATGTTGGTGGTCTTGCGGGACTCCTGCTCCGAGAAGAACACATCCAACCCGATCATGCCCATGATGAGCAACGTCACCAGTCCTAGCCCCACGATCACTGGCCAGCTGGTCAGGGGAACGGACCTGGGATTCGCTTTGCTCATCGAGGTGGTCATCCTAGCAAACCCTATCGGCTTGCCGCCATCGGCGTGCTACCTTCTCCGGAGTGAGCTCGCGCGGCAAGATCCTAGTCGCTGAAGATGATGACCTGACACTCGATCTGTTGGCCACCGTCCTTCGCCGGGAAGGCTATGACGTGGTCACCGTAACCGATGGTCAGGAAGCGCTGGATCGCTTTCACGACGGCAACTTCGATTTGGTGCTGAGCGATATTCAAATGACCCGGGCCAGCGGGCTAGAGGTCCTCGATTGGGTCACCAGCAAGTTCCCTGACACGCCGGTGGTTCTGATCACCGCCTACGCCGAACCCGGCGCCGCCATGGACGCCATCGCCAGCGGGGCCGCCGACTACCTGGCCAAGCCCGTCGACATCGTGGCCCTGCGTGCGACCGTCGCCCGCGCCGTCGAGCGGCGGCGCCTGGCGGCAGAGAATCGTTCCCTTCGCTCCGTCATCGCCGGGCGCAAGGTCCTGGTCGGGGCCAGTCCCCTGATGCTCGAGCTGTACAAGGAAATCGCGCGCGTGGCCCCCACCGAGGCCACGGTGCTGGTCACGGGCGAGAGTGGATCGGGCAAAGAGCTGGTCGCACACACCATCCACGAACGCAGCCATCGCGCCGCCGGACCCTTCGTTGCCATCAACTGCGCCTCGCTGGCCGACAGCCTGCTGGAGAGCGAGCTGTTCGGCCACGAGCGGGGCGCCTTTACCGGCGCCCATGCCCCCCACAAGGGTTTGTTCGAAACCGCCGAGGGGGGAACCATCTTTCTCGACGAGGTCGGCGACGTACCGACCAAGATGCAGGGCGAGCTTCTGCGCGTGCTTCAGGAAGGAGAGGTCAGGCGGGTAGGCGGCGCGGCCCTGGTCAAGGTAAACGTTCGCGTGATCTCCGCGACCAACCGCGACCTGGCCGACGAAGTTGGTGCCGGACGCATGCGCCAAGATCTGGTGTACCGCCTCAACGTCGTGTCGTTGCGGGTTCCGCCCCTGCGCGAGCGCGGCGACGACATCATCGCTTTGGCCCACCACCTGGCGGGGCGGCACGCCGCCCTCCTGGGGCGTCCCGAGCCGCACATAAGCGACGAAGCCATGTACCGCATTCGCAGCTATTCCTGGCCAGGCAACGTCAGAGAGCTGGAGAACGCACTGGCGCGCGCCGTGGCCATGTCCCAGCGCGGGGTGATCCTGCCCGGCGACTTGCCCGCGCTTTCTTCCGGCACTGTGGTTCGCCCGTCGTCCATCGACGGTGACTGGCCGACCTTGGACGAGCTGGGGCGGCGCTACATCGAGCGCGTGCTCGACCACACCGGACAAAACAAGACCGCCGCTGCCAGTATTCTCGGCATCGATCGGCGAACCATTCAGCGGCTTGCCTCGCGGGAAGCGGAAGACGGCCCGTCGCGCTAGCCTGCACGCGCTCTAGCTGGCAACCGCCATGAACAAGATCACGACCTTCGCACTGCTTTCGCTCCTGTCCGCGGCATGCCGAGCCCAATCCCACGAAGCCACACCGCAACTTTGGCGAATGTACGAAAACCTGTTGAAGGCTGCAAAGTACGTCGACCTGACCCACGCCATCACGCCGTCCATACCGGTGTGGGAGGGCTTTGGCGGGGCGACCTTCGCGCCCGCGGCGGATCCCAAGACGGGCATCCCATACGCCTGGGCCAAGGACGGATTCGAGGCGACGCGCTACGTGCTCGCCACCGATCAGCTCGGCACCCAGCTCGATCCCCCGGCCCATTGGAACCCTGACTACCCCAGTATCGACGAGCTACCGCCCACCTTCGCGGTGCGTCCCCTCGTCGTGATATCCATCGTCGCCCAGGTCGCGAAGGATCCGGGCTATTCCCTCTCGGTGGACGACCTTCAGACCTGGGAGGCAACGCACGTTCCGATCCCCAAGGGGGCGGTGGTGTTCATTCGTTCTGACTGGTCGAAGAGCTGGCCCGATCCCGCGCTCGCCACTCGGAGCCCCTTCCCCGGCGTGTCCCTGGCCGCTCTGAAATTCTTGCACGAGCAGCGCCACATCCTATTCCACGGTCACGAGCCCCTCGACACCGATGCGACACCTACCCTGGAGGGAGAGGCCTGGCTGCTCCGCAACGGCTATACCCAGGCGGAAGGCGTCGCGAATCTCGATCAGGTGCCCGAGACCGGGGCGCTGGTTGCGATCGGCTTTCCCAAGTTGCAAGGCGGCCTCGGTGGCTACGCGCGCTTCATCGCTATTTGTCCACCGGACTGGAAGTACGGCGTATCGGTCGACCAGGTACCGGAGAGTCCCCTGGCCAAGGCCTCGAAGCCCCTGCATTGGGACGCGAATCTCGGCATGCGCGTGAGGTGACGACGGGAATGCTGCTGCAGGCGCGCCCCGTGAGCACGTGGACGGATCCGCGATATGGCTGATAGGGCCATCTCAGTATGGTAGCGTAGGCGGTATGAAGAAGACCCTGCACATTGACGGGGAACTGCTTCGGCAGGCCAAGGTTGCGTGCCGTGCCACCACCGATACTGACACTGTTAGGCTCGGCCTCGAGGCGCTGGTTCGGCATGCCGCCTATGAACGATTGCGCGCGCTTCGTGGTGCCGAGCCAGGCGCTCGCGAGGTGCCCCGTCGCAGGGAGCCGCCGAGAAGCCGTAGGGTAGCGTGATGGTCTTGGTGGATACTTCGGTCTGGATCCGGTTCCTGGCTGGCCGCGCGCCATTCGCCAGCGGCCTTGACGAGGTTCTCGGTCGGGACGAGGTAGTTGGCCACGAGATGGTTTTTGGCGAATTGCTCATCGGCGACGTCGGAGGTGGCAGAAGGAACCTTCTCGAAGCTTACGCACAGATGTACCAAGCCCATACGGTCGCCCACCGGGAAGTCGTGGAGTTTGTCCGTGAACGACGACTATTCGGGCGAGGTGTCGGCTGGATCGACGTGAACATCCTGGCCTCCGCCGTCGTCGGCGGATTCCAAGTGTGGACGGCAGATCCGCGATTTCTCACGTTGGCCAACGAACTTCGCGTCGCCTACTCCCCAGACCCGTCGTAGTTTGCCGAACGGCCTGCCGATAACCTGCGGGACCACGGCACGTTTCCGGCGCCTCGACGATACTGCGATATCCCTGCGGCGGGACCGTCGTCAATGGCGTGCTGAGCGGCGGCTCCTACGCAAGGCCATGCCTGCGGCCGAGCGTCGCAACCACGGGTTGAACGGCCTACGGCTTCGCGACCTTCGTCCAGCGGCCGTCCGCCCCCTTGGAAAACACAGTGTTGAACTTCCATCCCTTCGAGAATCCGAATGCGGTCGGAGGTGGTGAGCTGGCGGCGATGATAGCCGCGTGAAGGCCCGCCTTGTCGACTTCCTTCTGGAACTCGGGCCAGATCTCCTCGACCTCGTTCGTAATGGTCTCTGTGTCTCCACTCCCTCTTGCGTTCGAAACGTAGGTCAACATCAGCGCCGGTTCGGAGTTGCGGAAGTTGATTTTGACCACGCCGAGGCTTCGGAATGTCCGTCCGGACGGCAGTTTGATTTGCGGTGTCTCGGGCGATGCGGCGGTTTGCCGGTGGCAGGCGAGCATCAGAACTCCAACAACCGCGATTCCCGCGAGTCTTCTTAGAGTGGTTGTCATGGGCCCGTCCAACGGTAGGGCGTTGACCCGCGGAGCGCAAGCACAGTCGGGTTCGCAGTCAGCAACGGCTTGTTCGACGGCCGGCAAGGAGATTGGTCGCATCTAGTCTCCCTCGACGAAGTACTCCAGCCTCCATCTGTCGGCGTTCTTGACGAATCCGGCCCTGGGCGCCATTCCACCGCGACCCGGACACTCGACATGTTCAGGGTCTTTCATACGACAGCCTCTCGCGAGAACTCTCACAAGTTCACGAAGGAACCGCGGATCGGTCTTCCACTCGGCGAGGGCAGTGTCCGCACTCGGGTCGTCACCAAAGCTCCATGTGAATTCTGGAACCATCGACGTTCGAAGGGCGTTCCAGTCCTTCGCACGTGCCGCCGACGCCACGTCCTTGAGAACGGCCTGTGCGTCCGGCGGCAGCTGGGGCTTCTTGGCAAGGCTCCCCGCGGAGCCAGCAAGGCTGATCAAGAGGAACGCAATGAAGACCTTTCCGGATTTTCGCAGCATCACCACATCACTGACCTGTCCGTCGAGTCAGCGGCTTGGTGTTCAGCAGCGATGCCCCGCCGAGGCCGCGCGTCGATGTTACACCTGAATTCCTGCGGCGGCATCGGCCGGCGGACACAGCCGGCGGATTGCCTGGCTGCCAGGGCTTATTCGACGGTGCATGTCCGACGTCCTTAGAAACGGCAAACGAGCAGATGGCGACTTGGCCCGTGCTCATACTCGGCCTTCCAGTAGTGTGGGTCGTCCACTTTGCGGAAAACGACATCGGTGGGAAGGGCCATCCTCGTTGCAAGGAACGGTTTTCCGAGAACAACACAAACGGTTTCTGCTGCCGGCCAACCTCGCCACGTCTCAACGACGGTGTTTCCGCAAGCGAGCTCCATTCTGAGGATCGGCTGAAGTGCCGCATGGAGTGCCGCGGTGTCTTCGTCCACAGCCATGGTTGGAAACCGCCCGTCGAATGCTTCGGCGTTCACTGGCGAGCGGCCGCCCGCGGCCGATCGTCGAGGGGTACAACGCCATGTTGGGCGGCGGCCTTTCGAGACGCAACCCAATTTGTATGTGCTCGCTGATAGGGCGCCGGCGACGCCGGATGCGCGAGCGGCAGCCAGTCGAAGGTGAGGTTCCCGCTTCTTCCTCGAAGGGGAACGCCGTAGTCCTCCCCTTCCGCCGAGAGGCACCTGGGACCCTTGCCCGCGACCGCGAGTTCCGACATGACCCGGAGTGCTGCGTTTCCCAGAGTGACCACGATCCGAGGACTGGCTCTCCTCAACTCGGAGCGGAGACGGCCTGCATCGCTCTGCAGGGCTTCCCGCACGATCTCATTCTCCGAGAGATGGGCTCTATGATTTGGCACCACGATCCCGTTCTCTTTCATTGAACATACGATTTCATCCTCGGCAAGGCGAGCGGCAGCGCCGGCGCTCGCGAAGTAGTTATCGAGACAGTCCGTGATCCATGCTCCCGCCCGATCGGTAGACAGTGGTTGTAGGACCAACTCGTCAACCCAGACTCCTGAGGAGCCATTCAGGCGACCGCACGGCGCCACACGGCCCCACGAAGAAAGAAAGGAGATCTCGCGACGCCATCGTTCGATCTGGGCGGCCTCGTCGTGTCCCGTCCAAAACGGCTCAGGCTCTGTGTCGACCGCGACAGCCCGAATGGGACGGGTTCGGTCAGGTGCGTGCCACCGTATATGGATGGCGCTCGGATAGGCGCCCAGGATGAAGAACTCCCGGGGTCCATCCGCTCTCGGTTTCGATGGCATCACAGGTTTTCCAAACAAGTAGTTCAATGGTTGGTCTTCCATCCGCCTTGATCGGCATAGGGGCCTCGACAGATCGTCAAGGACCCCTGCCACACCACCCGGCGTGCGGGTCCGCACCGGGCGGTTCGGGAAGTTGAGGTTGCGTGGCCAGCCTGGGAATGCCGAGCTGGTCGAAGTAGCGAATGGGAAATGCCACATTCATCATGCTAGCCGAGTTCATCCATAGGCGGTGACAGTTCACGGCGACTACGTTTGCTGCGTCCTCGGACATGCCCCGGGCCCGCAGTTCGCGATAGACAGTCGATTGCTGCCCCCATTGTTTCAAGTGGAGAGCCCGAAGGCGACGGCGAATCCATTTGTCCAGGTTGCCGAAGACCCGAGGCGTGTCGGCGAGGCGGAAGTATTCCTTCCACCCGCGCAGATATTCCCTCAGCCGTTTGCAGACCTGGGCAATGCTTTGCCCGCCCGTGCGCTTTGTGATGTCGCGGACTTTGTCCTTCATTGTGGCAAGGGCTTTGTCAGCCACGGCGCGCTTGACCGTTCCTTCCCGGTTTACCCAAAATGTGTAACTCAGGATTTTGCGGTTCCACGCCAAGTCCACCGCGCTTTTCGCTTCATTGACTCGAAGTCGCAGTCCCGCGTAGAGCCACCGAAGCAGCCCCATCACGCGCTCGCCCGCACGGCGCGACCGCACATATACATTGCAGTCATCGGCGTACCGGCAGAATGCATGTCCGCGAATCTCCAGCTCCTTGTCCACTTCGTCGAGCAGCACGTTGGCCAGCAGCGGCGACAAGGGGCCGCCTTGCGGCGTTCCCTCGTGCCGCTCCGTCGCCACCCCGTTGGCCATGATACCGGCCCCGAGGTAACGTCGGATGAGCCCCAGCACGCGACGGTCAACGATGCGCTTGGCCAGTCTTCCCATCAGCACGTCGTGGTTCACGCGGTCGAAGAATTGCTCCAAATCCACGTCTACCACCCACGTGCGCCCGCCCCGGATATACCCCTGCGCCTCGACGATAGCGTCGTGTGCACGGTGCCCAGGTCGAAAGCCGTGGCTGTGCTTCGAGAAGTCCGGGTCGAACATCGGTTGCAGGACCTGCAATACAGCCTGCTGGATGAATCGGTCGACCACCGTCGGAATGCCAAGCTTGCGCATTCCTCCGCTGGACTTGGGGATCAGTTGCTCTTTCACAAGCGCGGGTTGGTACGTCCCCGCGAGCAATTGCTCGCGCAGCCGTGGCCAATGGTCGCGCAGGTGAATTAGCAAATCATCCACCGTCATCCCGTCAATGCCGGGACTGCCCTTGTTCTTTCTCACTCGCTTCAGTGCGTCCAAAAGGTTCGGGCGTTCGCACACCTTCTCCATCAGGCCGCTCGCTCCCGAGCGCTCGTTTTCATGCGTCGCCGTAGGCGCTTCCTCGCTTCGCTTCCCCGTCGGGTTTTCATCCCGTTGCGAAAACGATAGCTCCAGTTGGCTGGACATCTGAGGCCTTTTGCTTCCGAGACGCATGGTCGTTTCGCTCTCCTTTCCGTTCGGTCCTTCACATCGCCAAAGATTTCCGGTGTCGGTGATATCACCGCCCCGGCTTCGACTTCGCTACTA
>Ga0302323_100001800_pt1 | contig 17379 bp, 12 predicted proteins | sample Fen_T0_3_FD_201950 | JGI IMG/M metagenome (GOLD analysis project Ga0302323, IMG submission 201950) | Peat permafrost microbial communities from Stordalen Mire near Abisko, Sweden - Fen_T0_3 | ecosystem: Environmental > Terrestrial > Soil > Wetlands > Permafrost | place: Sweden: Abisko... | reverse complement strand
GGCCCGCTGCTCGATCAGGCGGCGGCTGGAGTTGGTCGCGATCGTGAACAGCCAGGTGCGCACCGAGCTGCGCCCCTCGAACGCGTCCAGGCTGCGCCAGGCCCGCAGCAGGGCCTCCTGCAGCGCGTCCTCGGCGTCGTGCAGGGAGCCCGTCATCCGGTAGCAGTGCGCCAGCAGGGCGGACCGGTGGGGGGCGACGAGCCGGTCGAAGGAGGTGGCCCCCGCGGCGTCCCGGGCTGCGGCGTTCCCTGCCGAGGCGTCCCCGGGAGCGGGTGGGCCGGTCGGGTCGGGCAGCACGGTACGGATCCCCTCCGAGAGCGACGTCATGCCGCGACCGCCAGGCCCGGCTCGGGCACGACGTCCCGGCGGCGGTGCGACGGCAGCGCCGCCCCGCAGACCGCGCCCACGAGGGCGAGGCCCGCCGCCACGACCACCGCGGGCCGGAACCCGTCGACGAACGAGGCCGCCGTCGCGTTACCGCCCTCGGCGGCGAACACCGCCACCGCGACCGCGATCCCGAAGACGCCGCCCAATTCTCGCATCATGCTGTTCACCCCGGCCGCCTTGCCGAGCGCGTCGCCGCCCACGGATCCGACGACGGCGTTCTGGGCGCACGGGATCGCCATCGAGACCCCGACGCCGGCCAGCACGAACGGGCCGACCAGCGACCCGTACGTCATCCCGGCGGACGTCACGTCGACCAGCCACAGGTACCCGGCGGCGTTCAGGGCCAGGCCCACGGTGAGCAGCCAGCGCTCCCCGATCCGGTCGGCGAGCGCCCCGGCGGCCGGGGCGACCGTCAGGAAGGTCACCGTCCACGGCATGAGCCGCAGGCCCGCGCCGAGCGCGTCGTGGCGAAGCACCACCTGCAGCAGCTGGGCGAAGAAGAACACCCCGGTGAACAGGGTGGCGAAGGTCAGGAAGATGGCCAGGTTGCCCGCGGTGAAGGCCCGCGAGCGGAAGAGCTCCGGCGGCAGCATGGGGAACGCGGCGCGGCGCTGCCAGGCGGCGAAGACCAGCAGCAGCGCGATGCCCCCGGCCAGCGAGCCGAGCACCTCGGCGCTCGCCCACCCCCGGTCATTGCCCCGGACGAGTCCCCACAGCAGGCCGAACGATCCCGCCGAGACTCCGACCAGCCCCCGGACGTCGAGCGGGTGCCGCGCGCCGCGGCTCTCCGGGATCGTGACGAGCGCCAGCGCCGCCGCGACCAGGCCGATCGGCAGGTTGACCCAGAAGATCCAGTGCCAGGACAACCCGTTGACGATCGCGCCGCCGACCAGCGGCCCGCTCGCCACGGCGATCCCGGTGATCGCGCTGAAGATGCCGATCGCGGCCCCGCGCCGCTCCGGCGGGAAGGCCTGCGACAGCAGGGTGAGGCCCAGCGGCATCAGCAGGGCCGACCCGGCCCCCTGCACCGCCCGGGCGGCGATCAGGGTCCCGACGTCGGGCGCCAGCGCGCAGGCCGCCGACGCCAGCGAGAACAGGGCCAGGCCGCCCGCGAACCAGGTGCGGCGGCCGAAGCGGTCGCCCAGCCCGGCCGCGGTGATCAGCAGGACGGCGAAGGTGAGGTTGTAGGCGTTGACGGTCCACTCCAACTGCTGCACGGTCGCGTGCAGGTCGGCGCGGAGGGCGGTCAGGGCGGTCGACACCACGAGGGTGTCCAGGGCGGCCATCAACGATCCGACGCCGGTGAGGGCGACGGTCCACCGGACCACGTGGGGCGGCGGGTGCACGGACACGGATTCCTCCCGTTCCGGCCCGGCCGGGGTGCCGGGACCACAGCGACAGATCCCGGCCACGACCCGAACTCATCGCCGTCCGCCCGACCGATGAGTCCGCGCCCCCGCCCGGATCGAACCCGGGGTCGACCGTCCGATCCACCCCGAGGAGCGCACCGAGATGACACGAGAATCACTGGCAGGGACCCGTGCCGTGGTGACCGGCGCCGGGCGCGGCTTCGGCCGCGCCGTCACGGCCGCCCTGCTCGACGCCGGGGCGCAGGTGATCGGGATCGGCCGGGACGGCGCCACCCTGGAGGCGGCGGCGCGGGCGTTCGGCGCCGGGTTCGTCCCGGTCCCGGGGGACGCCGCCGACCCGGCGCTCGCGGCCCGGGTGCTGCGGGAGTACCGCCCCCGGACGGTGGTCCTCAACGCCGGGGCCGCGCCGTCGATGCGGCCCCTGCACGAGCAGACCTGGGAGTCGTTCAGCCGCCCCTGGGAGGTCGACGTCCGGCAGGTGTTCCACTGGACCGGCGAGGCGCTGCGGCAGCCGCTGGCGCCGGGCGGCGTCGTCATCGCGTTCTCCAGCGGCGCCGCGCTGCAGGGCTCGCCGCTGAGCGGCGGCTACGCCGGGGCCAAGAGCACGATCCGGTTCCTGACGTCGTACGCGGCCGACGAGTCGGCGCTGGCCGGCCTGGGGGTGCGGTTCACGTGCGTCCTGCCCAAGCTGACCCCGGACACCGACCTGGGGGCCGACGCGGTCGCCGCCTACGCCCGCCGCGCCGGGCTCGACGTCCCGGCGTTCCTGGAGCGCCTCGCCCCGACGCCGACGCCGGAGCTCACGGCCGCCGACGTCGTCACCCTCGCCGTCGACGCGAGCTACGACCGGCCGGCCTACGTGCTGCGGCCCACGGGCGGGATCGTCCCCCCGCCGTGACGGCCCGCGGTCCCGGCCCACCGGTCCCCGTGAGCGGGCTAGATTTCTCCGGGTGAGTTCACGTCTGGACCGCGAGGACCTGTCCCGCCAGCGGCAGGCCGTCGACACCGCCCGCAGCGACCTCGCCGAGGCTCTCGCCCTGGTCGAGAGCGAGGCGAAGCTGCTGCGCAAGGCCGTCCTGTCCAACCGGCCGCTCGCCGGCCCGGACCAGTTCTCGGTGGCGAGGGCCCCGATGGAGGCGGCGGCGAACGACGCGATGAGGGCAGCGGACGCGCTGTGGCAGGCGCTGTTCGACCTGGCCACCGCCTCGGGCGAGGACGCCTGACCGGGCGCGGCCTCGCCGGTCCCCGCCAAGGGGGTCAAGCCGGGCCGGGTGTCTGCCGACGCTCTCCTGAAGCTGACGGCCGGCGCCGGAGGCGGCCGGCGGATGAGGGAGCACCATGTCGGAGGGTTCCGTGGCGTCGGCGGGCACCGCCTCGGCCGTCGGCAGGGCAGCGCTTGCCGGGGACGCCCGGTCGGAGGTGCTGCACCGCAGCGCCCGCACCCTGATCCGTCGCGTCTGGCCGGCCGACGGCTCGCCGAGCGTGATCTGCAAGGAGCTGTCCGGCTCCGGGTCGGTGGACCGGGCCCGGCACGAGGCCGACATGCTGCGCCGGCTGGACGGCGTCCCCGGCGTGGTGCGGCTGGTCGGCACCCCGCGCCCCGACGTCCTCGTGCTCGCGGACGACGGCGGCTCGTCCCTGGCCCGGACGATCGCCGGCGCCCGGTCGACGCCCGGCGGCAGGCCGGCCCTGCCGGAGGTCCTGGCCCTGGGCGCCCGGCTCGCGGCCACGCTGAGCCAGGTGCACGCCCGCGGGGTGGTGCACCGGGACGTCAACCCGGCGAACGTCGTGCTCGCGGGGGACGCCACGCCGCTGCTGATCGACTTCGACCTGGCCGGCGCGGTCGCGGAGGGCAGGACCGCCCTCGACCACCGCGGGGAGATCGTCGGCACGCTGCAGTACCTGCCGCCCGAGCAGACCGGCCGCACCGCACGACCGGTCGACGGTCGCGCCGACCTCTACGGCCTCGGCGCCCTGCTGCACGAGTTGCTCGCGGGCCGGCCGCCGTTCGAGGGCGACGACGACCTGCGCCTGATCCACGACATCCTGCTGACCGTGCCGAGCCCGCTGCAGGACCTGGTCCCCGGCCTTCCCGGCATGGTCGGCGACCTGGTCGCCCGGCTGCTGCAGAAGGAACCCGACCTCCGGTACCGCAGCGCGGACGGTCTGGCCCGCGACCTGTCCACCCTGGCCCGAGACCCCGACGGCCCGATCACGCTCGGCCGCTGGGACTTCCCGGCCCGGTTGGCGCCGCCCTCCCGCCTGGTGGGCCGCGAGGCCGAGACCGCGGCGCTGCACGCGGCGTTCGTCGCGGCGCTCGCCGGCAGCGGCAGGGCCGTGCTGATCACCGGGCGGCCCGGGGTGGGCAAGTCCGCCCTGCTCCACGAGCTGGAACCGCTCGTCGCGGCCCGCGGCGGCTGGCGCGTCACCGCGAAGTTCGAGCAGTTCCGGCACGACAGCACGCTCGGGGGCGCGGTGGAGGCCGTGCGCGACGTCGCCCGGCTGCTCCTGGGGCAGCCGGAGGCCGCGCTGACGGCGCTGCGCGCCGACCTGGCCGTCGCGCTCGACCTCAACGCCGGGCTGCTGGCGGGGGCGATCCCCGAGTACGGGATGCTGCTGGGCCTGCCCCCCGACCCGGCGGAGCACGACCCGGCCCGGCTCCCCCAGGCGGTGGTCGACGCGCTGCGCGTCGTCGTGACCCCCGACCGGCCCGTCGTCCTGGTCCTGGACGACCTGCAGTGGGCCGACCCGGCGTCGCTCGCCGTCATGGACGCGTTGCTCACCCGCCACCCGCCGCGCGGCCTGCTCGTGGTCGGCACCTTCCGCAGCGGGCTCGACCCGGCGCACCCGCTGCCCGCCCTCCTGGCACGCTGGCAGCGGCTCGGCGTCGCCGCTCCCGCGCTCGCCCTGGACGACCTGGCGCTCGTGCACACCGGACTGCTCGTGAGCGAGATGCTGCACGAGGCGCCGTCCGCCGTGGTCCCGCTGGCCGCGGCCCTGCACGAGCGTGCCGGCGGCAACCCCTTCGACACGGTCGAGCTCGTCAACAGCCTGCGCGGCGAGGGTGCGCTCACCCTCACGGACGAGGGCTGGCGCTGGGACCTGGCGCGGGTGCGGCGGCACGTGGGGCGTGGCGACGTGGTCGACCTGCTGCGCGAGCGCATCGCCCGGCTGCCCGCACCCACCCGCGAGCTCCTGACGGCGATGGCCTGCCTGGGCTCGGACCTGACGATCGGGCTCCTGGCCGCCGCGACGGAGCTGGACGCCGCGACGGTCCGGTCGCGCCTCGCCCCCGCCCTGGAGGACGACCTGCTCGTGTCCGCCTCCGGCGTCGGCCGGCAGCTGGTCCCCCTGGACGGCTCCCCGGACGACCGGGTCGCCTTCCGGCACGACCGCGTGCTCCAGGCGACGATCACCGGTACGGGCGGGGACGCCGACCGGGTGCGGCTGCGCCGGGACCTGGCCCGCGCGCTCGACCGGTCGGGGTACGGCGGCGAGGCCGCGGAGCAGTACCTCGCCGTCCAGGACGCCTGTCCGGGCTGGGCCGCCGATCCTCGCACGAGCCGGCAGGAGCGGGGACGGGCCGTCCGGCTGTACGCGACCGCGGCCAGGGCCGCCCGGCGCAGCGCCAACTACGCGACCGCCGAGCGCCTGCTGTCGGCCGCGGCCGCCGTCATGGCCTCGCCCGGCGGCACCGGTACCGACGTCTCGCCGGTCGAGCTGGGGATCGAGCGGCACGCGGCCCTGCACGCCCTCGGCCGGCTCGACGAGGCCGACGTCCAGTTCGCCGACCTGCGGAGCAGCGGCGCGGACGCCGTCGCCCTGGCCCGGGTGGGCGGCGTCCAGGTGAGCAGCCTGAGCCAGCGCGGCCTGCAGCGGGAGGCGATGGCACTCGGCCTGGAACTGCTGGCGGGGCTCGGGATGCACCCGCCCGGGGACGGCGAGGCCCTCCCGCTGCCGCAACGGCTCGCCGAGGTCGCGGACTGGGCCGCGAGCCTGGACGTCGCGGTCGACCTGGCCCGGCCCGCCGTCGTCGATCCCCGCGCCCTCGCGATCGAGCAGCTGTTCAACCGCCTCCTGCCGACCGCCTTCTTCCTCGGCGACAAGCCGGCCGTGGCCTGGATCGTGCTCGAGAGCCGGCGGCTGTGGGCCGAGCACGGGCCGTCCGGCGGCCTGGCCGCCGTCCTCAGCTGCGTCGGCCTGGTGGCCATGCCCGTGACCGGCGACCACGAGCTGGGGTACGTGGTGAGCCGCCACGTCCTGGCGGTGGCCGAGGCACGCGGCTTCGAGCCGGACACCTCGGTGCTGCGCCACCGGCACGCCCTGCACGCGCTGCACTGGCGCGAGCCGCTGGAGAACGCGATCGGCCAGGCCCAGCAGGCCCATGAGGGCCTGGTGCGCGGCGGTGACCTGCAGATGGCCGGCAACACGGCGCACCCTCTGCTGGCGGCGTCACTCGACACGAACCGGTCCCTGGAGGCGCACGCCGACGAGGTCGAGGCGGCACTGCGGTTCACCGACCGGACCGGGAACCCCCACACCGCCCTGACGGTCCTTCCCCACCGGCTGCTGGTCCGGGAACTCACCGGCCGGACGGCCGCCCCGGCCGGCACCGACGGCACCGACGGCACCGAGGCCCGGCTGGCCACGGTGGACTCCCATCCGATGGCTGCCGGGATCCTCGCCGTCACCCGGTCGGTCGTCGCCGCCGTGCTCGGCGACGTCGACGCTCTGGCCGCGAGCACGGCGTCCGCGGTGGCGTTGGCGGGATTCGTGCCCGGGTACCCGGTCGTCCTGGCGCGCGCGCTGCGCGCGGTGTCGCTCGCCGAGCGGCTGGGCCGCCCCGACGCGGCGGACGAGCGGGCGAGTCTGCGGGCCGAGCTGGACGTCTCCCGCGGCTGGCTGGTGGCCCGCGCCGCGCACGCCCCGGCGAACGTGGCGCACCTGCTGGCCTGGGTGGACGCCGAGCAGGCGGCGGCCGTCGGCGAGCCGCTCGCCGCGCTCGCGGCCTTCGACGTCGCGGTCCGCGCGTCGCAGGGCCTGCAACGGCCCTGGCACCGCGCCGTCGTGACGGAGCGGGCCGGCCGGTGGCACCGGCGGCTCGGGCTGGCGTGGTCCGGCGACCGGCTGCTCGCCGCCGCCCGGCAGGCGTTCGACGCCTGGGGGGCGAGCGTGAAGGTCACGGCGCTGGACCGCGAGTTCCCGCACCTGACGGGCGAGGACGCCGCCGGCCCAGCCGTCGGGAGGCTGACGCTGGCCGGGCGGGAGCGCAGGAACGGTCCGGGCGGCAGCAGCGTCGTCCGCGGCCAGGACCTCGACCTGATGGTGATCCTGCGGGCGTCCCAGGAGATCAGCTCGCAGACGACGCTCGAGGGGCTGCACACCGCGGTCGTCGAGCAACTGGCCACCCTCACCGGCGCGACGGACGTGCTGGTCGCGGTCCTCGCGGACGACGACGGGCCGTGGGTGCTCCCGTCGCACGAGCCGGGAGGCGCACCGGTACCGCTGGAGGAGGCGGGGGCGGCCGGGCGCGCGCCGCTGTCCGCGTTCCGGTACGTCCAGCGCACGGGCGAGGTCCTGCTGGCGGACGACGCGGCGAGGGACAACCGGCTCCACCCCGATCCCTTCCTGGCCGGGCGCGAGCGGTGCTCCCTGCTCGCGGTGCCGCTCCGCCACCAGGGGACGCTGCGCGCCGTGCTGGTGCTCGTGGGATCCGGGGTGGGGGCCTTCACCGCGGACCGGCTGGACGCCGTCCACCTGGTCGCGGGCCAGTTGATGGTCACCCTGAGGAACGCCCTGCTGTACCGGTTGCTCGAGTCGAAGGTCGCCGAGCGCACGCATGCCCTGGAGGCGGCCAACCAACAGCTGGAGATCCTCAGCGTGACCGACGCGCTGACCGGGCTCACCAACCGCCGCGCCCTCACCCGGGTGCTGGCCGCCGAGTGGCATCGGGCGGGCCGGCAGGGCACCGCCCTGGGGGTGCTGATGATCGACGTCGATCACTTCAAGGCCTTCAACGACCGGTACGGCCACCCCGCCGGGGACGACTGCCTCCGCCGGGTGAGCGCGGCCCTGCGCGACAGCACCCGCGACGGCCTCGACGTGACGTGCCGGTACGGCGGGGAGGAGTTCGCCGTCGTCCTGCCGGGCGGCACCCAGACCGTGCTGCAGATCGTGGCCGACCGGATCCGGAGCGCTGTCGCGGCGCTCGGCGTCGAGCACGCCGGAGCACCGCAGGGCATGGTCACCGTGAGCATCGGCGGGGCCTCGGCCCTGCCGCCGGCAGCGGGCCCCGACCCGACCGCGGGGTCCGTTCCGGACACCGCCGACGCGACGGTCGCCCGCGCCGACGCCGCCCTCTACGAGGCCAAGCGCGCCGGCCGCGACCGGTTCCGGCTCGCGCCACCGTCGCCCTGAGGGGCGGCGCGTTTCCGGGACGGTCAGGGCACGGTGAGGTGAGGCCCGGGAGCATGTCCAGCTCCCGGGCCTCGCTGCGAATCCCCTGATGCGGGAATCTCGCGCCGCCACTGGTGCGCACCAGCACGTTTAAGGGGACGAGTCATTTCTCTGGGCGCCCGCTCTTCCGTCTGAGCTACGGCCCCACGTGGAGGGGCCGACGGGGGTCGAACCCGCGACCTGGCGCTGCTCGCTCGTCTCCGGTCGATCTGGTGCACGACGGCGATGCTGATGCTGGAGCGAGAGCCTGAGCTGTGAGTGGCTGCCTCTACCGGTTGGGCCACCCCCGCCCGGTCGTGCGGGGGGCGGGATTCGAACCCGCACTGTCACCACGGTTCAGGTTGATCGTCGTCAGATTGAGCTTCCGTGCTCGCGCACGTCCCCGCGCTCCACGGGGAGTTCCAGGGTACTCAGCCGAACAGGTAACCGAACAGCGCCTCACCCGCCCGGCGGTCGGTCACATCGAGGCCGTTCGCCTCCTCGCGGGCCACCCGCACCGCGTTCTGCAGCTTCTCGACCCGCTCGAGGAGCTGGGCCGCCCGGGTGGCGGGCAGCGCGCCGGAGAACTTCACCGTCGTCCAGTACCCGACCGCGATGTCCTCGTAGTAGACCTCCACCTGCGCCGGGTGCTTCTCGGTGGCCTCGGCCTTCACGTGGTTGCGCGGCACCTTCTTGGTCCGCACCGTGCGCACCGGGTCGGTGGAGAAGCAGTCGACGGACTCGTTGAAGCTCCACGGGTCGGCCGCGTCGAGCACGGGCAGCTTCTTGACGAAGGTGTGCAGGTCGGTCAGCTGCTTCTCCAGGAACAACAGGTAGGTGATGGGGACGTTGCCCAGCAGCACCACGCCGTCCACCACGACGTCGGCGCGCGCGTCGCAGTTGGCGGCGTCCTTGGTCAGCGTGACGTCGAGGAGCCTCGTCAGCGTGGCCGCCGTCCGGCGCAGCACCTCCTCCACCCGCACCTGGACCCGGGTGGACTCCGGGGGCAGCTGCTCACCCTCCTCGTCCTTGGGCTGGTACGTGCGGGAGATCCCGGCCAGCAGCGGTGCCTTCAGCACCAGGTGGTGGGCCTCGGTGAGCTCGCTGACGGCGCGGCTCTTCACGCCCTTCTCGACGGCGATGATCTGGTTGAGCTTGGTCACGGGTCCTGTCCTCCCTGTCGAGGAGGACCCTACGGGCCCGTACGACCCCGCCGCCGCAGGTTTTCGGTCGCCCGAGCCTGCACTACGCCGACCCGGTAACTCTTATGAGCTGGTGATGCCGGAGGTGCGGGTGATGAACGCGTCGAAGGCCCGGTCCGGCAGCACCCTGCGGACGAGGAGGAGCGGTCGGGCGCCGAAGCCGGCGGTGTACCGGGTGCGGGGGCGGCGGGCCGTGGCGGCGCGGGCGACGGCGCGGGCCACCACGTCGGGAGGCGAACTCCGGGGCGCCTCCGGCCGGGAGCCGTCGTCCAGGGCGGTGGCGACGGCCTCCGCCTGGTCGGCGTAGGGCCCGCTGCCGGAGGTGGCGCGGAGCTTGCGGGCGGCGATGGCGCCCCATTCGGTGCGGATCAGGCCGGGTTCGATGACGACGACGTCGATCCCGAACCGTCGTAGTTCCAGGCGCAGGGTGTCGCTGAGTCCTTCGACCGCGAACTTGCTCGCGTGGTACCAGGCGCCCAGGGGGGTGGCGAGGCGGCCACCCATGGAGCTGATGTTGATGACGGTGCCGCTGCGCCGGGCCCGCATGGCCGGCAGCACGGCCCGGGTGAGGTGGGCGAGGCCGAAGAGGTTGACCTCGATCTGGGACCGGGCCTCGGCCATCGGGACGTCCTCGAGCGCGCCGTAGGAGCCGTAGCCGGCGTTGTTCACCAGGACGTCGATCCGGCCCTGCGCCTCCAGGATGTCCGCGACGGCCTTCTCGGCCGAGGACTCGTCGGTGACGTCGAGGGCGACGGTGTGCAGGCCTGCGGCGGCCAGCCCTGCCATCCGGTCGACGCGGCGGGCGGCACCGTAGACGACGAAGCCGGCGTCGTGCAGGCGGCGGGCGCTGCTCTCGCCGATGCCCGAGGAGGCCCCGGTGACCAGGGCGACCTTGTGACCCATCCGCTGGCTCGCCGAGCGGCTCCGCGACCTGCTCCCCGAACTCGACGACGAGCGCGCCCTGCGCGCCTCTCACATGGTCATCATCCTCGTCGGCGCCCTCTGGACCCGCAGCCGACCCGCCCCCGCGCAACTCGCGGCCTTCCACGCCGATCCGAGCCTGGCCTTCATGCACCCGGCCTTCACCGAGGCCTTCCGGGCTGCGATCGCCACCTTCCTCCGCGGTCTCCTCGCGGAGGCCGCCGAGACGCCCTGACGCCTGGCTGCGCCCGCGCCACGGCAGCGGGTCCTCCGGCGCGACGTGTCGGGTCAGTAGGTGGGCCCGGCCGGGTTCGAACCGACGACACCCGCGGTGTAAGCGCGGCGCTCTACCAGCTGAGCTACAGGCCCTCGCGGCCGCCGAGGGCCGCCCCACCAGACTAGACGGGACGGGCCCGCGGCGGCGCGAGGGGTCGGCGGCGCGTCAGAGCGCCGCGACGGCCTCCCGGTAGGCGCCCAGCGGCCGGGCCTCGCCCGGACCGTTGACGACCGACCAGCGCAGGACGCCGTCGGTGTCGACGAGGAACGTGCCCCGGGTGGCGAACCCGATCTCCTCCAGGAAGACCCCGTACTCCTTGGCGACCGCGCCGTGCGGCCAGAAGTCCGACAGCAGCGGGAACGTGTAGCCCTGGGCCTCCGCCCAGGCGCGCAGCGAGTGCGTCGGGTCGCAGGAGATCGCGAGGACCTGCACGTTCGCGTCGCCGAAGACGCCCGGGTTGTCCCGGATCTCGCACAGCTCGCCGGTGCAGATCCCGGAGAAGGCGAACGGGTAGAACACCAGGGCGACGGGCTGCTTGCCGCGGTAGTCCGACAGCTTCACCAGCGCGCCGGCGCCGTCCTTCAGCGCGAAGTCCGGCGCGGGCAGGCCCACCTCAACCGTCATGGTCATCCTCTCGTGGAACGGGCGGTGCGTGCGTGGGGTGCGACGCCCGGCCACCCTGCCCGCGGCCGCAGGGTGCACCGCGGGAGGATGGTCGGTGTGTCGACGCCGAGTCTGCCAGGAGGGCCCCCGATCATGCCTGCCGAGGCCGGTGGGGCCGGGGACGCCGGTCCCCGCGGCCTGGCGTCGGCGCCCGTGGCGGACGTCGTCGCGCTGGTCGGGCAGGCCTGGGACGCGGCCTGCACGCTGGCCGCCGGGCTCGATCTGGACCGGCCCAGCCGCCGCCCCGGCCGCAGCGTCCGCGACGTCCTGGTGCCCCTGGGCAGCTGGCCGGAGCACGAGCGGTTCTCGGCCCTCCTCGACGGCGGGCCGGCGGACGGCGCGGGGCAGGACGGCACGGCCGGGGACGGGCCGCTGGACGACGACACCCTCGCCGCCGTCCATGCCGGCGCCGGGACCGCCGCCGTCACGGCCGCCCTGCGGCGGGCCCGGGACGGCGCGCTGGCGCTCCTCAGCGGCCCGGACGGCGGGCAAGGGGGCCGGCGACCGGTCGCCTCGCCCGTCGGGCCCCTGCCCCTGACCTGCGCGATCGCGGCGTCCTGCTACGACCTCGCCGTCCACGCCCTGGACGTCGCCGACGCCGACGACGTGCCGGGGCCGCTGCTGACGGCGGGGATCGCCGCGCTCGTCGACGTCACGGGTGCGCTCGCGGCGCGCAGCGGGACGGCGGCGCGCTTCGCCGTCCGGACGCCGCAGGGCGGCTGGGCCTGCGTCACCCGCGGTCCGGGCGCCTGGACGACGTCACCGCTGGACGGCGGCCCGGCGGACCTGCCGCTGCTGGAGGGCGCCGCGGCCGACGTCCTGGACGCCTCGGCCGGACGCCGCTCGCCCGTGCCGCTGCTCGCGGCCCGCCGCCTGCGGCTGCACGACGTGCCCGGGTTGATGGCCCTGCTGCCGGTACTCGAGGCCGTGCCCGGACTGCCCGGGGGTGCGGCCCTGCGCACGACCGCGCGGGTGCTCGGCGGGACGGGCCGCCTGGTGGGCAGGCTGGGACCCGCCCTCCGGCGGTGAGGTCAGGGGGTCAGCGGCGACCGCCCCGCGGGGTGGCCAGGCGCGTGCCGGTCCAGTCACGGCAGGCGCTGATCGTCGTCGTCGCGTGCAGCCCCGCGGTCGGGGCGGACTCCTCGATATCGGACGGCTCGACGTGTCCCGGCCGTCCCGACTTCGGGGTGAAGAGCCAGACGACGCCGCCCTCCGCGAGATTCGTGAGGGCGTCCATCAGGCTGTCGACCAGATCGCCGTCTCCGTCCCGCCACCAGTAGACGGCGACGTCGACGACATCCTGGACGTCCTCGTCCACGAGTTCATTACCGGTCAGGTCCTCGATCGCCAGCCGTAGTTCGTCGTCGACGTCTCCGTCGTAGCCGAACTCCTGAACGACCTGCCCCGGCCGCAGCCCCAGCCGGCCGGCCATGGATTGGTCAGCCGCGGACCCCGCGGTCGCGCCCACGTCAGTATCCTCCTCGAACTTTCCACCGGTGCTTGAACGCCGCCACGCTAGTGCACGGCACCCGGCGGTGGGAATGCAAGCGCCCGTCGCGCCGTGTGCGTGGCGCGTGGCGCACCGTCCCGACCGGCCGCCGGGAGGGCGGACGGGCCCTCCGGAGCCCCGGCGACGTCCCTACCGGCAGGTAGCCCTGCCCCGGATGTGACGTCACCTGTCGCAGGGGTGAGGATGGTCTCCAGCGGGACCCACGAGGTCCCGATCCAACAGGGACGACGCAGCGACCGACCGGGACGACCGACCGATCCGTGTCTCGGTCGGAGCTCGGTCAGAGAAGGGACGCACCGTGGCTGGACACCAGGACGCCGGGCCCATCATCAACGGCTTGCCCAGCCAGCTCCCCGACATCGACCCTGACGAGACCGCGGAGTGGCTCGCCTCCCTGGACGGCGCCGTCGACGAGCGGGGGCGCGAGCGGGCCCGCTACCTGATGCTCGCGCTGCTCCAGCGCGCCCGGGAGAAGGGCGTGGGCGTCCCGAGCCTCGCCTCGACCGACTACATCAACACCATCCCGCCCGAGCGGGAGCCGTGGTTCCCCGGCGACGAGGACGCCGAGCGCGCCTACCGCCGGTGGATCCGCTGGAACGCCGCGGTGACCGTGCACCGCGCACAGCGGCCCGGGATCGGCGTCGGCGGCCACATCTCGACCTACGCGTCGTCCGCGACCCTCTACGAGGTCGGTTTCAACCATTTCTTCCGCGGTAAGGACCACCCGGGCGGCGGCGACCAGATCTTCATCCAGGGCCACGCCTCCCCCGGCGTGTACGCCCGGGCCTTCCTGGAGGGACGCCTCACCGAGGCCCAGCTCGACGGGTTCCGCCAGGAGCGGTCGCACCCGGGCGGCGGCCTCCCGTCGTACCCGCACCCGCGGCTCGCGCCCGACTTCTGGGAGTTCCCCACGGTCTCGATGGGTCTGGGTCCCATCAATGCCATCTACCAGGCGCAGTTCAACAAGTACCTGCACGCGCGGGGCGTCAAGGACACCTCCGAGCAGCAGGTCTGGGCGTTCCTGGGCGACGGCGAGATGGACGAGGTCGAGAGCCGCGGCGCCCTGCAGCTGGCGGCCTTCGAGGAACTGGACAACCTGACCTTCGTCGTCAACTGCAACCTGCAGCGCCTCGACGGCCCGGTCCGCGGCAACGGGAAGATCATCCAGGAGCTGGAGGCGTACTTCCGGGGCGCCGGCTGGAACGTGATCAAGGTGGTCTGGGGTCGCGACTGGGACCCGCTGCTCGCCGCCGACCGCGACCAGGCCCTGGTCAACCTGATGAACGCCACCCCGGACGGCGACTACCAGACCTACCGGGCCGAGTCCGGCGCCTACATCCGCGAGCACTTCTTCGGCCGCGACCCGCGCACCCGCAAGCTCGTCGAGCACCTCTCGGACGACGACATCTGGGGCCTGCGCCGGGGCGGCCACGACTACCGCAAGGTCTACGCGGCCTACAAGGCGGCGGCCGAGCACCGCGGCCAGCCCACCGTCGTCCTCGCCAAGACCATCAAGGGCTGGGCGCTCGGGCCGACGTTCGCGGGGCGCAACGCGACCCACCAGATGAAGAAGTTCAGCCTCGACGACCTGAAACTGCTGCGCGACCGGCTGCGCATCCCGTTCACCGACGCGCAGATCGAGGCCGACCCCTACCTGCCGCCGTACTACAACCCCGGCGCGGACCACGAGGTCATCCAGCACCTGCGCGAGGTCCGTCGGCGCCTCGGCGGGCCGATCCCGCAGCGGCGGGTGCAGGGCAGCGCGCTCAAGCTGCCCGAGGCCACCAGCTACGAGGTCACCCGGCGCGGGTCGGGCCGCCAGCAGGTCGCCACGACCATGGCGTTCGTCCGCCTGCTCAAGGACCTGATGCGCGACAAGGGCTTCGGCCCGCGCGTCGTCCCGATCATCCCGGACGAGGCCCGCACCTTCGGGATGGACTCCTTCTTCCCGACGTCCAAGATCTACAGCCCGCACGGCATGACGTACACGTCGGTCGACCGGGAGCTGATGCTCGCCTACCGGGAGTCCGAGAGCGGGCAGATCCTGCACACCGGGATCAACGAGGCCGGCTCCGCCGCGGCGTTCACCGCCGCCGGGACGTCGTACGCGACGCACGGCGAGCCGATGGTGCCGATCTACATCTTCTACTCGATGTTCGGCTTCCAGCGGACCGGTGACGCCTTCTGGGCGGCGGCCGACCAGATGACGCGCGGTTTCGTCGTCGGCGCCACGGCCGGGCGGACGACGCTCACCGGCGAGGGCCTGCAGCACGCCGACGGCCACTCGCCCCTGCTCGCGGCGACCAACCCCGCGGTGGTCAGCTACGACCCCGCGTACGCCTACGAGATCGGGCACATCGTCCAGGACGGCCTGCGGCGCATGTACGGCGAGTCGCCGGAGGACGTGTACTACTACCTGACCGTCTACAACGAGCCGATGATCCAGCCGGCCCAGCCGGACGACGTCGACGTCGAGGGCATCCTGCGCGGCCTGCACCGGATCTCCACCGCCGAAGCGGCCGGCCCCGACGGCGGCTCCCGCCCGCGCGCCCGCGTCCTCGCCTCGGGCGTGGCGGTGCCGTGGGCCCTGGAGGCCCAGCGGCTGCTCGCGGACGACTGGGGCGTGGCCGCCGACGTCTGGAGCGTCACCAGCTGGTCGGAGCTGCGCCGCGACGCCCTCCGCTGCGACGAGCAGGCGTTCCTCAACCCGGGCCAGGAGCCGGCGCTGCCCTACGTGACCCGGCGGCTGCAGGACTCCTCGGGCCCGGTCGTCGCCGTCACGGACTACATGCGGCAGGTGCCCGACCAGATCGCCCAGTGGGTGCCCGGCGACTACACCTCGCTCGGCGCGGACGGCTTCGGCTTCTCCGACACCCGGGCCGCGGCACGGCGGTTCTTCCTCATCGACGCGCCGTCGATCGTCACGCGGGTGCTCTCCCGGCTGGCCGCGGCCGGCCAGGTGGACCCGGGCGTGGTGGCCGAGGCGATCGAGCGCTACCGGCTGCACGACGTCACGGCCGGGACGACCGGATCGGCCGGCGGCGACGCCTGACCCTTGCGGCCGGTCCTGCCCCCCTGGTCGGCAGGACCGGCCGGACCGGTCAGGAGGCCGGTTCGGCGGTGGTGCGGCGCGGGTGCGCCTGCTGCAGGTTGATGAGCGGCCCGGTGACCGGGATCCCCGCGGGGTCGGTCATCGGACCGCCCGCGGCACGCTCGGACTCCAGCTGAGCGATGAGCCCCTCCAGCTCGGCGCGCAGGGCCGCGACGCTGCCCTCGTCCGGGTGCTGGGACAGCGCGGCCAGGTGGCGACGGGCGTCACCCACCCGCCGGGCCTGGATCGCCGCCAGCACCAGGTGGCGGCCCGCCTCGGGGGCGTGCTCCCGGGGCCGCCAGTAGGCGACGCCGAGGCCGAGGGCGTCGTTGGGCAGGTCGGCGTCGCGCAGCATCGCCAGCCCCGCCGCGAGGGCGCACCCGCTGTGGTCACGCTCGGCGGCCGTGGCGAGACGGCGCAGGGCGGCCTCCCGGTCGTCCTTGATCGACAGCCGGGCGAGCTCGACGAGCGGGTACCAGGCGCGGCCGTTGTGCGCCAGCTCCTCGGCCAGCGCCCACACCGCGTCGTTGGCGGCCTGCTCGGGGTCGCTGCCCTCGACGGCCTCGTGGCCCTCGGCCGCCCGCCGTCGCACGATCTCGGCGAGGCGCGGGAACGCCTCGACGTCGTTCGGGTCCTCGCGCAGGCGCGCCCACAGCTGCGCCTCCTCGTCGCGGTCCACCGACTGGTCCGGCACGACGTCCGGCACGACGTCCGGCGCGTCCACGGCCTCGGCGGCCGTGTCGCCCGGCGCCTCCCCCGGCGGCACCTCCTCGTCGTGCGGTCGGTTCCGGAGCCTGTCACCCAGGCCCGTCAACCGGTCGATCCCCTTCACGCGCACACCTCCTGCAGTCCGTCGCGAGCCGGGCGACCGGCCTGCCAGGCCGGGAACCGGCCGTGACGCCCGATTTGACCCTAGCCGGGTGCGCTCGGCACGGCGAAACCGCCATCCGGGTGCACCCGACCGGACCGGCGACCGACCGGACGCCCGTCCTCATGCCCGGAACGTCCGGACCGTCCCGCAAGTGTCCGGCCCGGCGGTTCCCCCGCCGTCGACCCGACGTCCCGCTGCGCCGACCGGTCACCGCGCCGTGACCCGGCCGTCACCGGCCTCGATGCCGCCCACCCTCCCATGATCCCCGGCCGGCCACCACCCGGCGTGATCATGCAATCCGGGACGATCACGCCGGGGGTGGTGGCTTGCACCGGGGGCTCCGGGCCGGTGAGGTGGGGGGATGGCGCGCGAGAAGGCAGGCGGGCGGGCGGCGGAGAAGCTGTCCCGCGAGCGGTACGAGACGGAGCTGCTGCGGCTGCAGGGCGAGCTGGTGGCGGTCCAGGAGTGGGTCAGGTCGACGGGGCAGCGGGTGGTCGTCGTCTTCGAGGGGCGGGACGCCGCGGGCAAGGGCAGCACGATCAAGCGGATCACCGAGTACCTCAACCCGCGGGTGGCCCGGATCGTCGCCCTGCCCGTGCCCACCGAGCGCCAGCGCGGCCAGTGGTACTTCCAGCGGTACGTGGAGCAGCTG
>Ga0302323_100001799_pt1 | contig 17382 bp, 11 predicted proteins | sample Fen_T0_3_FD_201950 | JGI IMG/M metagenome (GOLD analysis project Ga0302323, IMG submission 201950) | Peat permafrost microbial communities from Stordalen Mire near Abisko, Sweden - Fen_T0_3 | ecosystem: Environmental > Terrestrial > Soil > Wetlands > Permafrost | place: Sweden: Abisko... | reverse complement strand
TGCTGAAGCCAGTATTTAGAGGCGTTGTTAGGCAAGTCGGTGGCAAATTGCTTAGTGGTCCAAGTCTGACCGGCGTCGGTTGTGGTCGCAACGAGAGCATTTTTCCAAATGCCAAGCGCTGAACCATCGGGACGATGTATAAACGAAAGCGCTTTACCTTTGATCGTATAGAAACCACTTTCGTCGAGTTGGTCCTCTTCCCACCATTGGGCGGTCATAAGTTTATTGGCGAGTAGGGCTTGGCATGCTGCGATGAAACCTGCATCCGTGGATGCGGTATAAAGTGGATAAGGCAGCTTGAAACCAGCGAACGGCTGCTTGGCATTTAGGCGTATGAAGTAGATCGGTCCAAAGGTTCCGTCTTCGTGGATTTCGCGAACAGCACGACCGAGACCTGTGCCGTCGTTTGGCTCTGGCATTTTGCCATAGAAAGCGAGAACGAGGAGCCGGCCATCGGGAGCGACGTAGAAGCCCATGCGCTGGTGGCAAAGTGTTTCGGTGCCGTCAGGGAGTTTGAAAGGCGGGAAGGCCACGCGGGGTTTTTCCCAGTGGTAGCCATCAGCCGAGGTGGTTAACGACGTGAACCCTGGGGCTTCATGCTCACTGCGCGGATCGCTCAGATATTCGAGGTAAAACTTACCTCTCCAATACGCTAGCATCGGCTGGTGCATGTAACTGTGCAACAGGCCGTCGGCGTGTGGTGATACCGTACGGTTGGCGCGTACGACCTGAATATTATGTACGCCCACAACCGGACGCAGGCCACCGTCGGCCGCGGCAGTGACTGGTTCTGGATTTTGATAGATGAGGGGCGATGTGTCTGCTGCTACGCGTGAAACGGCGACAAGTACGCAAGCCGATGCAAGTGTGACGACGGAAAGTGATGGAATGCGCGTCATGGGCTGAATGGGTTAAGCGGCGGAGGTGGCGCGTTTTTGTGCAAGCCAACCCCAGAGCGTCATGCGTTGGGTGGATGGATCGGGGGCAGGGAAGAAAAAGCTAGTGACATAACCAACGCTCAGAAGCATAAGATGAGCGAAGACGCCAATCATGATCTTATGAAAAGGGAAATTCCATGAGCCGAGATTCAATGTGGGCTCTTTGCCGACCGTAAGGGTTCCCCACGCGGAGAAGAGCAAGCAAGCGATAATGCCGAACCACACGCCTTGGCGGTTGGCGCGACGACAGAGAAATGAAAGCAAGAACAAACCGGCCAAGCCGCCCGCGAGAATCGAGGTGACGGTATAATAGTACGACAAGACCCGGTCTGATTTCCAGGCGATGAGCATGCCGATCAGTACACTTAAGGTACCACAAATCGCGATGAGCAATTTACCTATCCGCAGGCGCTGTTGGTCGGTAGCCTGCGGACGGAGCTTGCGGTAATAATCCTCGACGCCGACGACCGAAAGGCAGTTCAGATCCGATGAAAGCATCGACATGGCGGCTGAGAAGAGTGCGGCAAGGAAAAGACCAGCGATTCCCATCGGCATTTTTGTCGAGAGAAAGTAAGGAAAGATTTTGTCCGCCTTTGCTGCGATTTCTGGAGGGAGGCTGTCGCCAGATGTTTTGTAGTAGGCCCAGGTTAAGGTGCCGGCGAGCATGAAGAGCGTCCATGCCGGTATGCAAAGCAGGGCGCCGAGTGCGACGCCTTTGAGCGCATCGCGGTCGGTCTTTGCGACCAGGTAGCGTTGAACGAGGGTTTGATCAGCGGTGTATTTCTGCATGTACCAGAAAAATCCATACAGCGACATGACCCAGAAGCTGCTATTCTTGCTGAGATCGAAATCAAAGGTTCCGAGGCTAAATTTGTGATTTTCCGAAGCGAGCCGGAAGGCGGCGGGAAGTCCGCCCGGAATCATAAACGCGAGAACCCCGATGCATACGATAATGCCAAACGCTTTGATGAAGCCCTGAATGACGTCCGTCCAAATCACTGCCTCAAGGCCCCCAATAACCGTGTAGTAGATCGTCACTACGCCAGTCACGACCATCACCAGGTAGATGTTCCAGCCCGTGATACTTGTGACAGTTAGGGCGAGCGAGTAGAAGACAAAGCCCATCTTGGAAAAATGTCCGACAGTAAATCCGAGTGCGCTATAAGCACGAACTTTGTAGCCGAAACGTTTTTCAAAATATTCATAGGCGCTCATGCCTACGACGTGGCGAAAGAACGGAATGATCACGAGGCCGACCAGAATCAAAACGCCCACGACCATGAAGCCAGGGACAAGTTCGTTCCAATTGCCAGCGTAAGCCGAACCAGGATAACCCGTGAAAGTGATGCTACTAATCAACGCGGCGTAGATCGAGATGCCCATCGCCCAACTCGGGATCGAGCGCTTGGCGACAAAGTAGTCTTCGGTGGTCTTCTGACGGCGCGAGAACCAGCGACCGATCATGACCATCGCCAGCATATAGACGAGAATTACAGCGGCATCTAACCAGCGAAGACTTGACATAGGGGAAGCAGAACGAGGTTAAGACGAAAGCAGAAGCGGGAAGTATCCTTCGTAGCGAAACGAACGAATTTTTTTTAACGATAAGCGGGCATGAAAAGAAAACGGTTAAGTGGTTTTTCGGTTTTGCGCCATGATCGCGGCAAGTTTGATTGCTTCGACGAGACTGCGCGGATCGGAGCGGCCAGTGCCCGCATTGGCGAAATCGGTGCCGTGCTCGACCGACGTGCGAATAATCGGCAGGCCGAGAGTAACGTTAACACCGCGCCAGATGCCGAGCATTTTTGCCGCGACGTGGCCTTGATCGTGATACATGGCGACAGCGGCATCGAATTCGCCCTGTAAGGTGCGGAAGAAGATCGTATCGCCGGCGTAGGGTCCGGAGGCGTCAATGCCTTCCCGGCGCGCTTCGTCGATGGCGGGCGTGATGTACTTTTGTTCCTCGTCGCCAAATAGACCGTTTTCACCCGCGTGCGGATTGAGACCGGCGACGGCGATCCTGGGCTTGGCAATACCAAGATTTAGTATGGCTTCGTTAGTTAGGCGGAGAACTTTTAGAATGCGTTCAGGGCGCACGCGGTCGACAGCCACGCGTAGGGGCACGTGGGTTGAAACGTGGCTGACGCGGAGCTTGTCGGCAGCGAGCATCATAGTCGCGCCGGGAGATTTGCAGATCTCGGCGAGCAGCCCCGTGTGACCATCGTAGTGATAGCCGGCTTGGTTCATAGCCGCTTTATTGAGGGCCGAAGTGACGATGGCGCGGACTTTACCGCTAAGAGCCAGTTCGGCTGAGATTTTGACGGCCTCATAGGCAGCCTTGCCGGCCATAGAAGACACTTTACCGAGCTGAAGTTGGGCAAGATCGACATTGTGCAGATCGAGAACGTCGATCGTGTCGGCGGCGAAAGAGGCTTCGGTGGGCGATGTGACAGATCGGATATTTAGCTTCACGCAGGTGTAGCGCAGCGCCTGCTTGAGGGTAGCAGCATCCCCAACGACGAGAGGCCGACAAACGGCGCGGACCTCAGGCAGGGCAAGCGCTTTGGTTATAATCTCCGGCCCGGTGCCGGCGGGATCGCCCAGCGTGATGGCAAGGATTGGCAGGTTGGGGGCGATGGAAGCGGACATGGACTTTTAAGATTTTGTCGCGGCGATGCAGACCGCGTCGAGCTCGCGCCAGAGGATTTCCGGCCAGGTGTAACTGCCGGGTTTGATCGTGAACAGGATTTGGGGCGCTTTCGTCGGTCGCAGCGCGATCACGCCAGTCGCCCATTCGCCGACGACGTCGAAACTCGTCCAACCAGCGGTCTCACTGATCGCGGCGGCCGTGGCGCCGCCTTCGACGACGAGATGGTTCAATGTGTTTTCCGAGAGCAGCCGTTTGACGAATTCGGCGAAGTTTTCTCTAATCCGCATCGAGGTGGCATGGTCGGCGAGGTCGATTTTGGGGCTTTGTGTGAGCGCGAGATGTCGATCTGCCAAGGTGCGAGTGAGCGATGTTAGCCAGAGGGAGAAAGCCTGCTCACGGTGACCGGCGAGACTGGCTGGCATGGTGTGAACAGGCCAGCTGGCAGCGGTGGCGTGGGCTATTAACTTCTCTCGGGCTGGTGTGAGTGAGCCGGTGATGACGAGCGCTGGACCGGTAAAACTGGGAAGTGCTACTGGTTTTGGTACAAACTGGAGCTGTTTGAGACAGGCCTGGAAAAATTCTGCACCACCGGCAGGAAGCGTGTGCGCATCAAAGCGGCTCGCCCAATGAGAGACATCGTGTGACGAGGTTGCTTCGCCGACGATGATACCGCGGTCGGGCATGGGCTCGTTCACCTTGATGATGTTGACAGGCCAATCAAGCGATGGCCCGAGAAGATCGGCTACGTTGGAGGACTTTGCCGGATGGTGCGGGTCTTTTGCGAAGGAAGTCTCGTTGATCGGAGTGCCCTGAATAAAGTATTGTCCATTGGAAATAGTTCGGCCAAGCGAAGGATTCGCTGGCACGAGTAGAACGCGCTGCAAGTTTAAGGCTTTGGCGAGCGCGACCACCTCGGCAACGACGTTACCGCGCAAAACGGAATCGGTTTTCTTGAAAACGAAAGTCGGTTTTTGCACCGCTATCCTGCGGCTGATCGTGCTGACTCGTTGGGCAGCTTCGGCGGATGAAAGGAGACGCGAGTCGGAGTCGTGAACTGCTAGACCGTCACAAGTCGCGCTGTCGGTACTTGAAAAAATCCGTGTGGGCAACCCGTGACAGTTACCGATGGCAGCTATTTCGGCTGCGCCGGTGAGGTCGTCTGCCAGTGCCGCGATGGGGTGTCCGGCCATGGCAAGCTGCTCACGCGAGGTTGAGAGCGCTGAGGTCGCGCTGCACGATTTGCCGTGCGGGCTGGTCGAGCGTGCGCAACGGAGGAAGGACGGTCGGACCGCAAAGCCCGCGTGTTTCCATCATCGCCTTGAGTGCGGCCAGGGATTCACCGAGCGTCCGGTCTCGTTGGAAAACTTGAGCGATCGTGTTGAGGCGGACCTGCAGGGCCTCAACTTTCTCCCAGTGGCCAGCGAGAGCTTGATCATAAAGTTCGCGCCAGAGGTGAGGGACGAGGTTGCCAGAACTGGGCACGAGGCCATCGAAACCGAGTTTAAGACCTTTAGCGGAGAGCACGGCGGCGCCCATAAAGATGGAGAAATCCGGACGTCCGCCAAGACGTCGCGCGGTTTCTTCGGGACGTCCGGGGGCGTTTTCAGAATCCTTGAAACCGATTATGTTTGGCTGGTGGCTGAGTTCTTCGGCTACGTCGAGTGGGAGCGACATATGCGTGGTCGACGGAATATTATAGAGCATCAGGCTGCCCCGAACTTTTGAAGAAAGTAGCTCGAAAAATGCCTTCATTTCGGCTGGCTTGAGCGGGTAGTAAGCGGGCAGGTGAGCGACGACGGCATCGACTCCGAGGCGCAAGTATTCGTTTGCGGCGGAGATGGAGCTTTCTGGGCAATTATCGCCGATACCGGCGTAAACTTTTGTGCGCCCGGCAGCGGCCTCGACGGCGGCTTTAACGAGACGCACGCGTTTGGTGATAGGAATTGAAGCGGCTTCGCCGGTGGTGCCTAGCACGAAAACGTGAACGCCTCCGTCCGCGCAATTTTTAACGATACGTCCAACTGCAGGCTCATCAATTTCGGCAGCCGGTGTGAACGGCGTGACGAGCGGCACAATAATGCCCTGGTGTTTATGGTTCTGGATCATGCTGGATAAGCCTGGCGGTAGATCGCCTCGGCATCTGCAACGGTGAGTTCGCGTGGATTGTTCTTGAGCAAGCGGGTAACTTTCATTGCTGCCGCAGCCATGCGCGGAATGGCGGATTCGGGAATGTTGAGTGCCGCCATGCCGCGTGGCACGCCACAGTCGGCGCAGAGCTCCTCGATTTTCACGATGCCAGCCTCGGCTGTGGCTTGGTCGGTCTTTAGCTTCTTAACGCCAAGCGCGAGTGCGATTTCCGCATAGCGCTTTGGTGCGGCGGAAAGGTTGAAACGGAGCACGGGCGCCAGCAGCAGGGCGTTGGACAGGCCGTGGGCGATGTGAAACTCGCTTCCGAGTGGGTAAGCCAGGGCGTGGACGGCGGCTGTATTCACGGGGCCGAGACACATGCCGCCATAAAGGCTGCCGAGGGCAACCGCAGCGCGAGCGGGGACGTCGAGTCCGTTTTTTACCGCTTGCAATAAGTTAGCTGAAATCAGACTGATCCCTTGCAGCGCGAAAATATCGACCAAGGGATGAGCGAACCGATTGGCGTAAGCTTCGATACAATGAACCATCGCGTCGATGCCGGTCGCAGCGGTGACGGCGGGAGGAACTGAAAGCGTGAAGAGCGGATCAACGTAAGCGGCGTCGGGCACGAGCCAGGGGCTGATCACGCCTTTTTTGAGCTGCTCGGCTTCGTCGAGGAGGATGGCATTAGGCGATACTTCGCTGCCTGTACCCGCAGTGGTCGGCATGCACACGAGATAGGTCTGCCGCTTCGGGAGCAGGCCGATTCCGAAGAAATTCTGCACAGGCTCAGGCCGGTCGTGGAGCGCGGCGACAAGCTTTGCGACGTCGAGTACGCTACCACCTCCGAACCCAACCACACAGTCGGGGCAAAATTTCCGGGCCTCCGCCAAAATCTTGTTGAAATCTTTAACTCCAGGCTCAGGCGGCACGTCACTGATCGCAGTCACGACAATATTCTTAGCCATGAGCCCTTCGACCAGTGGCCTAGCGTGCGGCGCAACTGGAGGAGTGGTGAGCAATAGCACCTTGCGCAAACCGCGAGAGGAAATGTCTTCCGGACAGCTCGCGGCGCAGCCTGGCCCAAACGCGAGCCGCGGCGGCTGCAACAACGTGATGGAGCGAAGCGGCTCAGCGGTCATGGCGTGAAATTCCGGCGCATAATTGTCCTGTGGTAAGACGCCTGCATAGACGCATAATATAAAAGTCGAAAAACAAAAAATGGCCTTGGTTGTCTAGGAACGCGAACCGGTAAATTCACCGAGTTATAAGGAAATCGGTGATATCTAAATTCATGAAACAAGAGGTCAATATAATTATTTCATATTGGGTCTACAGCGCATGAGTGAAAACCAGTGACCGTTTTTGTAACAAAACTTTGCATGCCTATTTATTTCATCGATTCTGTCGTCAACATAAATAGCTAATAATAAATAGCTTAGGAGTATACACTCGCGCAATGTGAGTACAACCTGCCTATCGAAACTCAACACTTAGTTAAAGCGTCGCGACGGATTTGCCTTCGACCAGCGTCGGTTCGACCAGCACCTGCATTGATACCTGTTCGTGAGGATGTTGCATACGCCACAACAATTGATCAACCGCTCTGCGACCAACGCTTTCCGCATGCACATCAATCGTGGTGACTGAAGGTTGTAAGTTCATCAAATGAGTACGCTCATTATTGCATGAGATAACGCTTACATCTTTGCCCACGTGAAGACCTTTTGCGCTAAGAGCAGTGTAAAGTTGTACCGCAGTACGGTCGGCTGGGACGAAAATTGCGGTAGGGCGGGCTGACGCGGGCATCGCAGACCAGCGTTCGACTAGCTCGCTCACGGTGTCGGCGCTGGTGATCGCAGGCAGTGGCCACTCGAACGTTTCGCGCGGCGCGGCTTCAAGAATCGTTACCGTCTGGGCGAGTCGAGAGGCGGCGGCAAAGAATCCGTTGCGCAATTTTTCGAACTGAGTTTGCCCTGGCTTAGGGTTAAGGAAGGCGACACGCCGATGACCTTTTTTGTAGAAGTGTTCGGCAGCCAATTTGCCCGCCGCTTCGGTATCGAAATTGGCGTGATCTCCTTTGGCATTGTCGAGGCGTCCCATGAGCCAGATGTGAGGGAATCGATAAACATGCTGAAGGAGTTCGTTCTGCTCGGGTGACGGAAGCTCACCTTGGTTTGGCCCCTTTAGGATTAGGCCGGTGACATTATTCTCGAGGAGAAATGGAGGAACTCGATCTGCCTTCGGGATGTTGGCGAGCATCAAGCTGCGGCCCTGGGCGGAGAGGGCTCCTTCTATGCCTTGCAGCGCTGCGCTGACGACGGGTAATTGGACTAGCGTGTCTTCCATGCCGAAAAAAATCGCGGCGATCGTTCCTGATTTTTGTTCGGCCTCGGCGTCATCTTTGCGCGTACTGCGTTGGCGGATACGCGTATAATTCAGGCGACGCGCGACCTCCCAGACCTTCGCCCGTATTGCGGCATTAACATCGGCGTGGTTATTTAGAACACGTGACACGGTGCCCACCGCAACCCCGGCCGTTTTGGCCACATCCGTAATGGTCACTTTGTTTTTTTTGAGCATGTAATTGGCTTTTAAGCTACAGAATTCTGAGACGATAACGGCCGCAGCGCTGCTGCTGAAGGAGTGGGCAACTTGTTGCCGACACATGCCACCGCGTAATTCATGAAATAATCTTATTTCCAGGATGGAGGGGGCTTGTCAAGGCGGAGTTGGGATAGAGTGTCCGCGCAAAAGCAGAAAATGTATAGAAAAACAGGAATCGTATTGACAGCTACGTTTCATGAAACACAAAATCTAAAAAGTTATTTCATATGAAACAACTGCTCAGTTTGATCTCAAATGCTTTGGTTTCTCCCGAACCCTTATATTTTCAGAATTTGTATGGTGGGGAAAAATCTGGTGCCAGCTCCCGAGCGCGACACCTGTTTTCCTAGTACAAAAATTAGGATCAAGGCTGTGAAAACTGCCTTGGTGGGGAAAGGGGGCCGGCGCGTGGGTGCGTCGGCCCCCCTTTGTTTATTATTAAAAGAAGATTCTAAGCTGCGATCATTTCAGTAAATCTATCGCCGTCCTCCATATGAACCTCCGACGCTTGTTGAACCTGGGAAAGTTTATCCCGCAGCGACGAGTTGTAGCTTTTGGGTTGGGGGTGATTGCTTTCACGAATTGTGGAGCTGCAGATTCAGATGCTCAGCGCAGCCCTCCGCTATATATACTGAAACCCGACGCCTTTGCTCACCACATTGAACATTTCAACACAATGGAAGACGAGCCCGTGGTCAACCTCGTGCCGAATGCGGAGTCTTGGGCGTGGTTGAAAACCAATGTGCCCTTTTTCACCTGCGACGATGCCGAGGTAGAGGAGATATACTGGTTTCGCTGGTGGTCGCTCCGCAAACACCTACGTATCGAACCAGTGAATAAGCGCCATGTTTTCACGGAGTTTCTTACCAAAGCTCGCCCGGTCAGCAGCGCGCTTGGTCACCACTTAATGGAGGGACGTTGGTTGCGTAATCAAAGTCCTTACGACGACTACGTGATGTACTGGCTTCGCGGCGCCCAGGGCGGCAAGCCACAGGGGCATTTGCACAAGTACAGCCAATGGCTCCAACATGCGCTTTGGCAGCGTTGGCTGGTGACCCAGGACACAGCCTCGCTTACCGGTTTGCTCGATGATCTTGTTGCCGATTACCGTCGTTGGGAGAGCGAAAAGTGCACCGAAAGCGGACTTTTCTGGCAGTACGACGTCTGGGATGCGATGGAGGAATCGATCAGCGGTGGCCGTAAAACCAAAAACCTTCGTCCACCGCTAAATGCCTATATGTACGGCAACGCACGCGCTCTTGCCGCCATCGCGCGGCTGGCTGAAAAGGTGGAGACTGCGAAAGAATTTGACCGAAAAGCGGACGAGTTACGAAGAGCGATCATCGAAAAACTCTGGAACAACGACGCTAAGTTTTTCGAGGTACGCCGTGAAGACGGTACGCTGGCCGACGTGCGCGAGGAGCTTGGTTTTATCCCATGGTATTTCGAGCTGCCCGAGCCAAATAAAGGTTTTGAAATCGCGTGGAAGCAACTTACCGATGGAAAAGGTTTTCGCGCACCGTTTGGCATTACCACGGCCGAACGGCGCCATCCCCAATTTCGATCGCACGGTGTCGGAAATTGCGAGTGGGACGGAGCGGTCTGGCCGTTTGCCACCGCGCAGACGCTGACTGCGCTGGCAAATGTACTCGATGATTATCCGCAGAATGTCGTGAACAAGCGCGATTATTTCGATGCATTTATCACCTACACCCATTCACATCGTTACGATGGGAAGCCCTATATCGGTGAATACTTGGATGAGGTTAACGGCCGTTGGCTGAAGGGAAAAGATCCCCGCAGCCGCTACTATAACCATTCAACATACGCAGATTTGCTGATCACGGGAGTGATCGGCCTGCGCCCGCGGGCTGACGATATGCTCGATCTGCATCCTCTATTACCGGAAGGGACCTGGGCGTGGTTCTGCATCGACGGTCTCCGCTATCACGGGCGGGACTTAACCATAGTCTGGGACCTCGACGGTCAACATTTCGGACACGGTTCAGGCCTGGCTATTTTCGTGAACGGCAAAGAAATTGCACGCCGTGCGCAACTTGGACCGATCAACGTACGTCTGCCGTAGCACCCCATGAAATTCGTGCGTGTGCAATTTTTCTTCTGCTTTCTCGCCGGCTTGGCACTGATCAGTGTTTCGTTGTTGGCCGAACAATTGCCGCCGTTGGTAACGCAAGCAAGCGACGGCAAATTAGCGTACAGCGTAGATGATGAAGGTGCGCGTGTGCCGGATTTTTCTCATGCGGGTTACGCCGGTGGGGGCGTGACGTTGCCTGAAGTGGCGGTGAAATTCATTCTCACGCCAACTGCAGGCGACAACACGGCGCACGTTCAAGCCGCGCTCGATCGCCTGGCGACTATGCCGGTCGACAGCGGCGGTTTTCGCGGGACGGTTTTGCTTAAAAAAGGCCGTTATGAAATTGCGGGTCAACTCCGCATCAGAGCCAGCGGAATTGTGCTACGTGGCGAGGGGCCGGGTGAAAAAGGAACCGAACTTATCGCCACCGGTACAGATCGTAGATCACTCATTTCGATCCGTGGAAAAAACGATCGAGTGCTCAAATCGGCGATCGCGATTAGCAATTCAATCGTACCTGTCGGGTCGCGTGAACTGCACTTGCGAAGCGTCAATGAATTGAAAGTTGGAGATGCGGTCATCGTCTCCCGGCCAGCGACGGCAGAGTGGATGAAAACGCTTGGCATGAACATCTCACCCGGACGGCAGCAATTTAATTGGAAGCCCGAGGTAATGGCGATCGAGTGGGAGCGCACGGTTGTTGCGATTAAGGGCGACGCGATCACGCTCGACGCGCCGATCACCATAGCACTCGACCCGAAATTCGGCGGCGGTACGGTTGCGAAGTTTTCCTGGCCTGGCCGCCTTGAGAAAGTTGGCGTTGAGAATCTGCGATGTGAATCGGCTTTCGATCCGACAAATTCGCTGGACGAACAGCACGCCTGGGAAGCCGTAGCGCTCAACGGAGTGCGCGACGCGTGGGTGGCGGATGTCACTGGACTTCATTTTGCTGGTTCGGTCATCAATGTCGGAGCCAATTCCAGTTGCGTAACGGTGCAGGATTGTGTTTCGCTCGCGCCGGTGTCTGAACTGGGCGGATACCGTCGCCATACTTTTCACACGAGCGGTCAGCAAACTTTGTTTCTGCGTTGCCGCAGCGAAGAAGGACGAGCGGATTTCACAACCGGTTATCTCGCGGCAGGGCCTAATGTCTTTCTTGAGTGCACCGCGGTCGGCACGCATGGCGTGAGTGGCTCAGTGGGCAGTTGGGCTTCTGGCATTTTGTTCGACAATGTATCCATCGACGGCGGCACACTGGCTCTCGACAATCGAGAAACGTGGAATCAAGGCGTTGGTTGGGCGACTGCCAATTCCATGTTGTGGCAGTGCTCAGCTTCCGTGGTGATCAACCGAAAGCCACCGACGGCCCAGAATTGGGCGGACGGCGTTTGGGGCCAATTTGTTGGTGACGGACGCTGGAGTCAGGTAAATGAATTCATTCATCCGGATAGTCTGTACCGCGCGCAGATCGACGACCGGCTTGGCCGCAAGGGCGCCGTCGCATTGGAGCCACGAACGTATTCTCTCGTGAGCGACGAAGCCATGGAGGCCGCAACCGAGAGAATAGTCACCGAGGAGTTGCGGTTGGTTGCGCAAAAACCGAAAGCGGAAAAGGCTCTTGAGCTCACGAACGGTTGGCTCACCGCCAACGGAGCGCTGCTGACGGGGCTGCAAAACGATGTAGCCTGGTGGCGTGGTTACCTTTTGAGCGGGCGTGAAGCGACAAAGCCGAGCATCACGAGGTTTGCCCCAGGACTGATTGGACCGGAGTATACTGATGACCTTGATGAAATGACGGATACGATGGTTTCAAACGGTGAATTGGCGGTCCGACATCATTATGGGCTCTGGTACGAACGCCGACGTATGGACCATGAACGTATTCGGCGTCCGGATGCAGATGTGTGGCCGCCGTTTTTTGAACAACCGTTTGCCCGAAGCGGCCAGGGCAAGGCTTTCGATGGTCTGAGCAAATATGATCTCACAAAATATAATCCATGGTATTTTGGCCGCTTGCACGAGTTTGCAGCTCAGGGGAGAACCAAAGGTTTGGTCCTAATCGACGCGATGTATTTTCAGCACAACATTCTTGAGGCGGGGGCACATTGGGTTGACTGCCCATGGCGTCCGACGAACTGCCTGCAACCGACAGGCTTCACTGAGCCACCACCTTTTACGGGCGATACGGTGAAGATGGCGGCGGAGTTCTATGACCTTTCGAACCCTTTGCGTCGTGACCTGCACCGCCGATTCATTCGTCATAGCCTTGAGGCCTTGGCTGACGAACCAAATGTCATCCATTTGATCAGCGACGAATACTCCGGCCCGTTGAATTTTATGCAGTTCTGGGTCGACGTTGTCGCAGAGTGGGAAAAGGAAACGGGCAAACACCCATTAATCGGCCTGAGCGCCTGCAAGGACGTGCAGGACGCGATCTTGGCAGACCCGGTGCGCGCCGCGGTGATCGATGTGGTTGATCTTAAGTATTGGTTTCGCACTGCGTCGGGCGATGAATTCTCGCCGAACGGCGGTACCGATCTAGCGCCTCGCCAGCATGAGCGGCTTTGGAAAAACGGACGTCCGAACGCCGCGTCTATCGCAGGTATGGTTTCAGAATATCGGCAACGTTTTCCTAAAAAGGCAGTCATCGCTTTTTTGAATGAAGCTGATGGCTGGGCCTTTGTTTCAGCCGGAGGTTCATTTGCCAAACTGCCGCGCACGACTGATCCGCGACTTCTCACTGCTTTGGCTAAAATGGTTCCCGTGCAATCACACGCCAAAAATCTATACACGCTGGCTGAAGGAGCTGATCAATTTTTCATTTATTCGCTAGGAAGCGGTTCGGCTGAGCTCGATCTGCGCCAGAATTCAGGTGCGTTTGTTGTCCGCACGATCGACCTGAAAACGGGATCAGTGGCTAGCGAACACTCTGGCGTCGGAGGGAAAATTTTGTCCCTAGATAACTCCGGCAAATCGGCTGCTGCCTTCTGGATTTCCCGTGTTCCTTAAATTCTATCCCATGACCCTGACCGCTAAAATAGTTAAAGCTTCGATTTTTTGCTTAGTGTGGGCTGTTGCGCCGCTCATCGCCCGCGTCTCTGCGCCTGCATCTATTGAGAAGTGGGGGACCTACGAGATCGAACTCACAGGCCCCTCCGATGGAAATCCTTTTGCTGATGTGACTCTCTCCGCAGAGTTCACTGACGGCACGCGCACGATCAATGTGCCAGGATTCTATGACGGGGACGGCGTGTATCGTATTCGTTTCATGCCGGAGGAGACCGGGAACTGGAGCTATTTCACTCACAGCAACCGCTGGCCGCTCACTGAGCGGCGGGGCACATTCACGGTCACTGCTCCAACAACGAAGGGCAATCATGGGCCGGTGCGCGTCGCTAATACCTACCATTTCGCTTACGCTGACGGCACGCCGTTCAGACAAATTGGTACAACGTGTTACACTTGGACGCACCGCCCCGACGCAGTCGAAGAGCAGACGCTGAAAACCCTGGCTGCTTCGCCCTTCAACAAAATCAGGATGTGCGTGTTTCCGCAGACGCACGGAATAAAAACGATGCCTCCTCCTCGTTTTCCGTTTGCAGGGGAACCAACAAAACCCGACTACACCCGCTTTAATCCGGATTTTTTTCAACATCTCGAAAAACGTATAGGCCAGCTTCGTGAGCTGGGCATTGAGAGCGACCTCATCCTGTTTCACCCGTATGATGACGATCATATATGGGGCTTAGATAATATGCCGGCTGCGGTAGAAGATTTCTACGTACGCTACCTCGTCGCACGTTTGGCAGCCTACCGGAACATCTGGTGGTCAATGGCCAACGAGTACGATTATGTGCGCACGAAAACTGAAGCCGATTGGGATCGCAACTTTCAGGTCGTGCAGGCGTCTGATCCCTTCAACCACCTGCGTTCGATTCACAACGGGAAGATGATCTACGATCATAACAAGCCCTGGGTGACGCATGTTAGCATGCAGAATGGTTCGGCGGTGGAAGAGGTCGGACGCGCCTTGCTCTACAGGGATGTCTATCGCAAACCGATCGTTTACGACGAAGTGGTTTATGAAGGTAACCACCGGCTCCGTTGGGCACAGATTGATGGTCACGAAATGGTGCACCGCTTCTGGGTCGGCACAGTCGCAGGCACTTATGTCGGTCATGGCGAATATCTGATCGATACCAACGATCCGGCCAGAGCCGCGGAGTATGGTGCCAAGGATCCTAAAGGGAACAACGCATTCGTCTGGGTTGGGCAAGGTGGCGCCTTGAAAGGTGAGAGTCCGGCTCGGCTGGCGTTCCTGCGTAAGATCCTCGAAGACAGCCCGGTGACGGGTATCGATCCGATTGACAAGTGGTGGACCGTTGGGATGGGCGGAAAACCCGGCGAATACTACCTGGTTTATTTTGGACACGAAAAGCCGACCTCGTGGACGTTCGAGCTGTATCGCGACGGCATTGCCGATGGCAATCAGTTTAAGATCGAGGTCATTGACACGTGGGATATGACAATCACGCCGCTAGACGGTGTTTTTGCGGCGAAGAAGAAAGACGGCTATACGTTCATCGAGGAAAATGGGCGCGCGGTCGCGCTGCCAGGAAAGCCAGGAATCGCACTCCGCATCCGCCGCGTCGCCGGTGTAGTGGGCGAAATCAGCGACAAACCCCCAGGGAACTGATCTATCGTGTTGCTTCGTCTCTCCACCGCTCTGCTCGCTTTTGCGCTGGTGGCCATGCCGGTTAAGGCAGGTTCGTCAACAGACCTGCCCGGGACCTGCTATCTTTTTACCTATTTCTATCACCAAAAGGCGGACGACGGATTACACATGGCGTGGAGTCGCGATGGTTTTGCCTGGGAGATTCTCAACGGCGGTCGACCCTATCTTCGGCCGACCGTGGGTGAGGCGAAACTTATGCGGGACCCCTGCCTATATCAGGGACCTGATGGTATTTTTCGCCTCGTCTGGACGACATCGTGGAAAGGTAAAACCATAGGCTACGCCAGCTCGAGCGACTTGATTCATTGGTCAGAACAAAAGGCGATCCCCGTGATGGAGGGTGAACCGGAAACGCAGAATTGCTGGGCACCGGAAATCATCTGGGACGATGCCAAGCAGCACTACACGATCTTTTGGTCGAGCACGGTGCTTGGCCGGTTCCGCGAAACCGATTTTTCTAACAAAGGCCCGGAGGGGAACCATCGAATCTACTCTACGACCACCAAGGACTTCGAGACGTTTACCCCTGCGAAGCTCATGTACGATGGTGGCTTCAATGTCATCGATGCTACATTGGCCAAAAACGGAACTGAGTGGCTGATGTTCGTGAAGAACGAAACGGCGCACCCCGACATCGAAAAAAATATTCGTATGATCAGAGCAGAAACGCCGGACGGTCCATTTTCGAAAGCATCAGTGGCGATCACCGGCGCTTATTGGGCGGAAGGCCCCTCTGCGATCAAGGTCGGCGACGAGTGGCGTGTCTATTTCGACAAGCACCGGGAAAATAAATACGGGCTCGTGGTTTCACGCGATCTGGCGCGCTGGGATGACTTGAGCGAACGCACCTCGTTTCCAAAAAATGCTCGGCACGGCACGATCATAGCGGTGACGCGCGACGTCATCGAACGATTGCTGGCTGCCTCGAAGCCGGCTGATGACAAACCAGGGGCGACCTCCAATTAATAATCCAGAATTATGAAATCCACTTTTCCTTCTGAAGGAATTTTAGCTGCACTGACCATCCCCATGGATGCGAACGGCAAGCTGATGAAACGCGCGCTCGCCACGCACCTGACTTGGCTGCGTGCCAAAGGCATTCACGGGGCGCTCGCCCTGGGCAGTACCGGCGAATTTCTTCGCCTCGGCGTCGAGCAGCGGAAGGAGGTTCTTGAAGTCGTAGCTGAATTGGCGGCTCCGCTGCCTGTCATTGCAAATATCAGCGACATCAATCCGCGCATCGTGGCTGAGCTAGGCCGCTTTGCACGAAGACTTAAGCTCCCGGGCGTCGCCGTCATGCCTCCGAATTTCTTTCCGTGCTCAGCGGCCGACCAGCTGGCGCATTTCGAGTACGCGGCGGAGGCAGCGCAATTGCCGATGATGCTCTATAATTTCCCAGAGCTCACCTGCAATCGTATCAATCTCGATACGATTTCATTGTTCGCTGATCGCCATCCGATGGCGGCGATCAAGCAGAGCGGCGGGGAATTCGGTTACCACACCGAGCTCATTCGCCTGGGCAAACAGAAGAACTTTGTCGTTTTTTCCGGTGCCGACACGCGGTTGCCCGAGGTTTTTAAGCTGGGTGCTGCCGGCTGCATCGGCGGACTCGTCAATATTGTCCCTGAGCTGATGATTGAGCAGTTCAACGTTTACAGGCGAAACCAGCCGGGCCGTCTTGAACCTACTGCGACGCGCATGCGAGAAGTGGGTGCAATCGTCGACCGTCTGACTTTCACGATCAATTGCACGGCGGGTGTCGAGGCTCGTGGTTTTGAAGTCGGCACGCCGAAGATGGTTGTTTCGGACGCCACCAGGAACATCTATTCGGGCGTCGTCACCGACCTGCGCAGGAACTTCGCAGAGTGGGGGCTTGAGCTTGCGGCCGGTCCGGCCAAGGTTTCCAAACGTCCCCTTCGCTAAATTATTCCCCGGGGCATGCCCATGAGCAAAAACTACAAATGGACGGTTGTCGGCATGCTCTGGTTCGTTTGCTTCTTCAACTACGCAGACCGCCAGGCAATTAGCTCGGTGCTCCCCTTGCTCGGCCGCGAGTTCAAGTTCGATGATCTTCAGCTTGGCTGGATAGCCTCCGCCTTTGCGTGGGTGTATGCTGCTGCGGCACCGGTGGCCGGAATAGTGGCGGATCGTTTTTCGCGCAAATGGCTGATAGTGCTCGCGTGCATTGTGTGGAGTTTTTTCACGCTGGCAACGGGTTGGTGCGGCGGCT
>Ga0302323_100001798_pt1 | contig 17389 bp, 14 predicted proteins | sample Fen_T0_3_FD_201950 | JGI IMG/M metagenome (GOLD analysis project Ga0302323, IMG submission 201950) | Peat permafrost microbial communities from Stordalen Mire near Abisko, Sweden - Fen_T0_3 | ecosystem: Environmental > Terrestrial > Soil > Wetlands > Permafrost | place: Sweden: Abisko... | reverse complement strand
AGCCTGGCTCGACCGCGCACGCTGCCGAGCATCCGTCCTCCGACAGCACGTTGCCGTCGTCGCAGGATTCCGTGCCTTCGATGAGGCGGTTGCCGCAGCTCTGAGACAGCACGCAAAGCACCCCGGGCGTCGGGCAGATGTACCCAGGATCCATGGTGCAGATCCCGGAACAACCATCGCCAGGGATCTGGTTACCGTCGTCGCACTGTTCGCCGTTTTCGAGAACGCCGTTTCCGCAGATGGCGGGGGCGTCAGCAAAGTTTCCGCCATCGAAGGGAAGCACAGGATGCCCATCGAATGTCGGTGGCGTGGTCGACGGTCCGGTGTCCATGCCGGGCGGAAGGTTGATGATCGACAAATCGGGATTCGTCCCGATCGCGGCGTCTTCCTTGACCTGCCCGACTGCGGAAGGCGAATCGCTGCAGCCTGCTGCAAGTGAGACCATCGCCAACAAGGCTAGGGAAGACAACGTAGTACGGGACCGACTCGAACCGAGATACGACATGAAGAGCACTCCTGCCTGGCCAAGGCACTTATTTATTATGGTTATCATTGTATTCTAGATTACCTTCTTGCAATTGTCGTCCCTCGTTGCGCGCGGGACCTTCGATCTGCCGATCGGCGAACATAACCTGGCCGAGGGCAGCCGGGCACGTCCCCCTCTCGATCAGGCGGATTAGTACCACGGATCGGCCCCTGGCGCGGAGATTCCCTGCAGTGGTTGCCTGCATCCGGGCAGGACGAAAGTGCGATCGCTGGCGAACCATCGACATCGAACATAGGACGACTGTGATGAAGCTGTCGTTACAGGCCAAGTGCGCTTCGAATGCTATAAGAAAGCCGGATGCCGACTGTTTACCTTGAAACCTACGGCTGCCAGATGAATGTGGCCGACACCGAGATGGTGCTCGGCCTTCTGCAGCAGTCTGGTTACGAGCGCACGCTCGACCCTTCCGGCGCAGATGTGATCTTGATCAACACCTGTGCCGTCCGCGAACGGGCGGTCGAGCGAGTACGCGGCCGCGCGAGCACCTTGGCCCAGTACAAGACGAACGGCAGGCGCGTCGTGCTTGGCATCACAGGCTGCATGGCCGAGCACCTGCGCGAGGAGTTGCACGACAAGGCGCCCTACGTGGATCTGGTGGTTGGCCCCGACAGCTACCGACGCTTGCCCGAGCACATCGAACGGGCACGCAAGGGCGAGGTGGTGCAAGACACCCTGCTAGATCCGCACGAGACCTACGAAGGGCTCGATCCCGCGCGCACCATGACCGGTGGCGTGACCGGTCACGTGGCCATCCAGCGCGGCTGTGACAGGTTCTGCACTTTCTGTGTGGTGCCCTTCACGCGTGGGCGCGAACGCGAGACCTCGCCGGAAGAAGTAGTCCGCCAGGTTCGAGGGTTGGCCGAGGCGGGATTTCGCGAGGTGCAGTTGGTCGGCCAGACGGTCAATTCGTACCACTTTCGGCAGGGCGAGCGAGAGGTCGGCTTCGCGGCGCTGTTGCGGCAGGTGGCGGCCGTCGATGGCATCGACCGCATCCGTTTCGTATCACCCTACCCCCTGGGATTTTCCGCCGAGGTCATCGAGACCATGGCCGAGCTGCCCAAGCTGTGCAGGCACGTCCATCTCCCGCTGCAGTCAGCGTCCGATCCGGTGCTGGAACGCATGCGCCGCGGCTACACCTTCGGGGAGTACCAGACCTTGGTCACGGCCTTGCGCCAAGCGATGCCCGAGATCGCCATCACCACGGATCTCCTCGTCGGCTTCTGTGGCGAAACCGACGCCGACTTCGAGGCCACCTTCCAGGCGCAAGCCGACCTTCGCTTCGACAACGCCTTCACCTTCGCGTACTCGGAGCGAAAAGGTACCCTGGCCGCCCGCAAGTTGCCCGACGACGTCACCGCCGAGGTGAAGCAACAGCGGCTCGCGCGCGTCATCGAACGGCAGCGCAAGATCACGGCAGAGACCTACGCCGGCCTCGTGGGCCGCCGTGAACGCGTGCTGTGCGAATCGGTCTCGCGCCGCTCACCCGGCGAGCTGCTTGGCCGCACCGATGGGTTCCGGCCAGTCATCGTCACCGCTGACGGCGTGGGCGTGGGAGACCTGGTCGACGTGGACATCCACCGAGTCGGCCCAGGCACGCTCTACGGCCGGCGTCCCACCTCGGACCAACCATGAACGATCGCATGCGCATCGGCATCAGCTTCGTTTGCATGGGCAACATCTGTCGCTCGCCCACCGCGGAGGCGATCATGCGGCATCTGGTCCACGAGGCCGGCTTGCAGGACAGGATAGAACTCGACAGCGCGGGCACCGGCTCTTGGCACGTGGGCCAGGAGCGCGATCGACGCAGCCGTGCAGTGGCCAAGCGACGAGGCATGCCCATCGAAGGACCGGCCAGACAATTCGAGCGCGAGGATTTCAATCGCTTCGCTCTCGTGCTCGGGCTCGACGAGGAAAACGCGCGCGAGCTGCGTCGGCTGGCCCCGAACGACGAAGCCCGCAAGAAGGTTCACCTGCTGCGCGAATTCGATCCTGACGCCCCCAAGGGCGCGAGCGTGCCGGATCCATACTACGGGGGTCCGGAAGGATTCGAAGAGGTCTTCGATATCTGCTTGTCGGCGTGCCGGGGCTTGCTCGAGGACTTGCGACGCACGTATCAGTTGCCATGAGCGGGGGCCCGGTCGTCCAGGCGGTGGAAACGGCCCTGGGCAGCCGGATCAACCGCTGGCGCCAAGTTTCGGGCGGCGACATCAACCAGGCCCATCAGGCCGAGCTGGCCGATGGACGAACCGTCTTCGTCAAGAGCAACGACCGTGCGCCCGCGGGCATGTTCGCCGCCGAAGCGCGCGGGCTTGCGTGGCTGGAACAGGCGCACGCGCTGCGAGTTCCAGCCGTGCTGACCCAAGGTGCGGATTTTCTCGTGCTCGAGAACCTCGATGCCGCCGAGCCGGCCCGTGACCACGACGAGCAACTGGGGCGTGGGCTCGCGGCCCTGCACGCCTTCGGTGCCCCAGGCTTCGGGCTCGACCATGACAATTTCATCGGCCGCCTGGATCAGAAGAACACGCCACTGACCACGTGGGCCGAGTTCTACCGCGCACGCAGATTGGAACCGCAACTGCGCCTGGCGGTCGACGGCGGCCGCGCCAGCCCCGGCATGCGGCGAGGGTTCGAGCGAGTCCTGCCCCGCCTCGCAGACCTGGTCGGTCCCCCTGAAGTGCCGGCGCGCCTGCACGGCGATCTGTGGGGCGGCAATGCCATCGTCGACGAACGCGGCCTGCCCTGCCTCATCGATCCGGCCGTGTACGGCGGCCATCGCGAAGTCGACCTGGCCATGATGAAACTTTTCGGCGGCTTCGGCGCGCGGGTGTTCGCGGCCTATGAAGAGGCCCATCCCCTCGCCACCGGCCACCAGGAGCGCGTGCCGCTGTACCAGCTGTACTTTCTGATGGTACACGTGAACTTGTTCGGCGGTTCGTACGTCCGCCAGGTCGAGCACGCGTTGACGGCGATCGGGTAGCGTCAACGGCGCGAGTTTTTTCGGCGCCGTGTATGATCGCCTTCCACCCGTGACCTGTCCGTCTTCGTCCGACCAGCCGTCCGGCAAGGAACCGTTTCCCGGCCGCGCCTCTGTGCGCTGGGCGGTTGGCAGCTTCCTGGCAATCTTGGCGGTGCTCTACCTGCCGCTCTTCTTCGGCCGCATCATCTTCACCCGCGACATCGCCCACTGGATCTTTCCCGCCCGCTGGTTCGTTCGCCAGTCCCTTCTCTCGGGCGAGCTGCCGCTGTGGAATCCGTACCAGGGTTTGGGATTTCCGGTGCTCGGCGATCCCCTGTATGGCGTCTTTTATCCGCCGAGCTGGCTCGTGCTGCTGGTTGGGCCGACTTGGGTGGCGAATGCGGTCAGTGCGCTGGACTTTCTGCACATGGCCTGGGGCGGGCTGGGGGTGTTCTTCGTTGCCCGACGATTGCGGGCAACCCCGCTGGCAGCAACCGTGGCCGCCCTGGCGTGGTCGCTTTCGGGGTACATGACCGCCCAGTGGACCGCAGGATTGCGCCTGCATGCCGGCGCATGGATTCCTTGGGCCGCCGTGGGGCATCTGGCGCTTCTCATCCGACTTCGCGACGGCGGCCGAGGGTGGATGACGGCGCTGGTGAAAGCCGCGCTGCCGACCGGTTTGGCGCTGCTCATGGGTGAGATGTTTTTGGCCGTGATGGGCGTCGGGCTGGCCCTCGGCCTCGTGGTTCTGGTGCATGTGTCGGACCGCCGCGAGGATCCTGCGATTCCGCGCATGCGCCCCGGGTGGTTGGCGGTGCACGCTCTGGCCGTAGCCGCAGCGGTCGGCATCGGGGCAATCGTGTTCATTCCCGCGCGAGCGGTGATGGCGGGTTCGCCACGCGCAACGGCGCTTTCGCTCGAGGAGGCGGAGGCGTCCTCGCTGCACCCGCTGCGCGTGCTGGAGCTTGCAGCGCCTGGTTGCATGGGCGACGTGTATGGCGACTACCCGGCAGCGAGCATCGTCGGTGAGCCACGCCTCGACGGATTGCCGCTTTCTTACAGCGTGTACCTCGGCGCCAGCGTGCTGGGGCTGGCGCTCATCGCCTTGCGCCGCCGCATCCTGGTCGTCGGGCTCGCCGCTCTGACCGGCTTCGCCCTCTTCATCGCCTTCGGCAAGTACCTGCCCGTGCACCAGCTGGTCCGACGGTTGGTGCCGCCGCTCGGATACATGCGCTTCCCGGAAAAATACATGACGCTGGTCGTGGTCGGCGTGGCGATGCTCGCGGGCCTCGGCGCACAGAGGGTGCTTTCGCCGGACAAGCAACCGTGGCGGCGGACGACGATCCTGCTTCTGCTGGTCGTGGCCACGGCAGCGGCGGCGCCCTTTCTGTTTCCCTACCCCTGGTCCGGCTTCATGTTCGTCGGACTCCGTCACGCCGCCGTCGCGGTCGCGTCTCTGCTCGGCGTCCAGGCCCTGGCCGCGCGCGGATCGCGGCTGGCTGCACCGCTGCTCGTGGCAACCGTGACGCTCGATCTCGCGGTGTCCGCCTGGGGTTTGCAGACCTTCGTTCCTCGAGATGTTGCTACGGGTACGCCGCCCGCCGTGCGTTTGGTGAACGCGGACCACGCCGGTCACGCCGAGCCAGCGCGTGTCTACCGCTCCCCCGCGACCGATACAGTGCTCAACCGAGGCGCGGCCAGCAACGCGGCCGTGGGAGAGTTGCGCCTGCTCGCGACGCTGGTTCCGAACACGCTCAACGTCTGGGGCGTGGCAAGCCTGCCCGGGTACGATGCCGCCATCCCAGCGCGCCTCAACCACCTTTGGAACGCCGGATGGAAAGATCCGGCGACGCGGCTGGCGACGCTTCGACTTCTCGGTATCGACTACGTGGTTGCGCCCGTGCGCGACTCGCCCGAGTCCATGCCCGGCCTGCAGCAGGTGGCAGAGCCCCTTCCGGGAGCAGGTCTGTACCGGGTAACGCAAAGTCTTCCCGCGGTCTTCCTCGCGGGCCGCGGCGAGCCGCTCGGCGACAAGGAGTCTCTGGCTCGCTTGTTCGATCCCGCGGTGGCGGCAGGCAATCTCGCGTTGTTGGCACCCGAAGGGGCGGCGCTTGCAGGCGGTGCGGGCCGCGCAGGCAGCTGCGAGCTGACGAGCCATGCGCCCCGGCGACTGCGCGCCCGCTGCCAGGCCACCCGCGAGGCACTGGCCGTGTTCGTCGAGCAGTTCGATCCCGGCTGGCGAGCCACGGTCGACGGCAAGCCGGCGCCCATCGAACGCGCCAACTGGGTGATGCGCGCGATCCGACTGCCGCCCGGCGCCCACGAGATCGCGCTCGAATACCACGCGCCTGGATTGCGTCTCGGTCTCGGAGTCACCCTATTGACGTTGGCGTGCTTGCTCTTCCTCACCTTGGCTGGGCGCCGATTCGTCCGGTAGGGGGACCCATCCTGCGACAAAGGCGGGGAGAAGGGCATGCCAACCGTTGTCAAGGTTGGGTTGTGTTCCGCGCAACATCCCAGGTGCGCCCCAGCACTTTTTCGTAACCCAACACACGACTGCCGTTGACAGCGTCGTCTCCCGGCGATATCACGATCGTATGGCTAGTAGGTGGCTGCCATCGAGTCTTGAAGCCTTGCAGCGCAAATGCAGCACCGACGGTTCTGACGGCTTGTCCAAGATTGGCCGTTCGGAAACCGCCTGGTTCCTGCAAGAAGCCCTGCTGGAAGAACAAACCTTCGTGCCGCGGAACGCGGAGCGCATCCAGAAGATCAAAGCAATGATCAAGCTGGTGGACGGGTAGGCGGAAAACTTCGGATCAAAGCCCGAGCCTTCGCACCAGCCGGTGGAAATTTCCGCGATCCATGCCCAGTGAGCGGGCGGACGCGGCCAGATTGCCCTCGTGCGCGGCCAGCGCATTCGCGACGCGATCGCGGCGATGGGCCCGCGCAGATTCACTCAGCGTGGCGCGCTCGGTTGTGCGATCAGCCGAGACGTCAACTGCCGAAATCACAGCCGCGGTCAAGGTCGCGCTGCCAACGTCGGCTTCCAGCTGCTGCGCGGAAATGACGACGGCCTGGCCACGCTCCGTGGTCGAGGCCCGCCGCAACACCGCGCGAGAAATTACGTTTTCGAGCTCGCGCACGTTGCCGGGCCACGTGTAGCCGGTCAGCGAATCGACGGCACTGGCGTCGAGGCGGACTTGGCCTCGGCCCATCCTTCGCCGCGCGGTATCGCAGAAGTAGCCCGCGAGCAACCCAATGTCTTCGCCGCGTTCGCGCAAAGGCGGCACAGCGAGGGGAAAGACGTTCAGTCGATGGAAGAGGTCGGCGCGGAATCGCCCGGCTTTCACCTCGGCAGCGAGGTCGCGATTGGTGGCCGCGAGAATGCGCACGTTGACCTTGAGGGGGCGGTCGGCACCGACCCGCTGGATCTCGCCCTCTTGTAGGGCCCGCAAGAGCTTGGGTTGTACGGTCAGCGGCAGCTCGCCGATCTCGTCGAGAAACAGGGTCCCGCCGTCGGCCACTTCGAACTTGCCTGGGCGATCCGAAGCCGCACCGGTGAACGAGCCGCGCACGTGGCCGAACAGCTCGGCCTCGGCCAGAGTCTCTGGCAGGGCCGCGCAGTTGACATAGATGATGGGCTCTTTCCGCCTGACCGAAGCGGCATGAACTGCGCGTGCCACGAGCTCCTTGCCGGTCCCGGTCTCGCCGTGGATGAGCACCGAGAAATCGCTGCCCGCCACGATCTCGATTTCGCGGCGCAGGCGGCGAATCACCGGGCTCGTCCCGATGATCTCGCTTGCCTGTATCATCGCTTCACGCATGAGGTCCCGCACCACCCGGCCTTGCCGCTCGGCTGAGTGCTCGAGGGCAGCGATGAGCTGGGTCGTGCGCAGCTCGGCCGCAGCCAGCGCGGAGACGGCTGTGAGAAAGCGCAAGTCGATCCCGTCGAAAGCCTTCGGGTCGAGCGCGTCGGCGGTAAGAGCCCCCACCAGTTCGCCATGCACGAGCAAGGGACAGCCGAGGCATGCATGAATGCGATGGACTGCACCCTCGTCGTGCTCGAGCTGGCCGTCGAACGGATCGGGCAAGCTCGTGTCCGACGGAAAGAAGACCGGCTCGCGCGCCCGGCAGATGATCTCGAGCCGCGGATGATCGCGCAGGAGGTAGGGCCTGCCGCCTGCGGATTTCACCAGACCACGCGTCACCACCGGCAACAGCGAACCACCTTCGAACCGCATCACCGTCGCAGCGTCGTACGGGATCACCCGACGCAGCGATTCGAGCAGACGCTGGTTTCGATCCGACGAGGTCAGCCCGGTCGCCAGATCGACGGAAATGCTCACGAGCGCATCGACTTGATCCACGTAGTCACTATGACATCACCGTTGTCGATGCGACATCAAAATCTCGGTTGTCATCGATACAACATAAATACAACTGGCTGCTTTTACTAAACATTTAACCTGGCATCCCGGTTGCTTAGGGTTGGGAGCCAGAGGCGACTGACCCACGACTTCGCACTGCCGCCTGCGGCCTCGTCCGCCTGGCGCGAGCTTCACCGCGAGTAGGGTCCGAACGACTGAACCACCGTCAACAACCTGCAAAGGAAACACCATGAGCAAGCCAGATACCCAGGATTCGTCCCAATTGCCTCCCGCCACACCCGTCGAGCTGCCGTCGCTGATTCAGTACCAGGACGGTGCCGTGGTCAGCCGCACACTCGTGAAGAAGAAGGCCTGCACCGTGACGGTATTCGCCTTCGACGAAGGGCAAGCCCTTTCCGAGCACACCGCGCCCTTCGACGCCCTCGTGCAAGTTCTCGATGGCAAGGTCGAGCTCACCATCGGCGGCAAAGCGGTGAGTGCGCAAGCCGGACAGACCGTGCGATTGCCGGCCGATGTGCCGCACGCGGTTCATGCCACGACCAAATTCAAGATGCTCTTGCTGATGATCCGAGAGTAGCGGCCACGCCTCCGAACGGGGGACTATCGCTGGACGACTGACCACCCTTTCGCGGTATGGTTGCGTCCACGGATCGAAACGCCTTGAAGAACAAATCACGCCGCGCACCCCATGCATTCGTCTACCGAGCCGGTATCGGGTTGGCCGGCACGCACATCACGTGCGACGCCAGAGGCTTTCCGAGCGACCTTATCTTCATCTCGCACGCCCATGCGCTGGGCCAGGGCGGCCCAGCGAAGCTTGCCGGAGAGCGAGCGGGACGTCGGCAGATCATGGCCTCGGACCAGACCCTGCGACTGCTCGGCGAAGCCGGTGAGAAGTTGCGTTCGCGTGCGCTGCCCGCGGCGTTCGGGCGGCCCTTCAACCTAGGCGGTCAGCGCATCGAAATCGTGCCGTCTGGCCTGCTGCCGGGCGCAGCGGGCCTGCTGTGCGAGATCGATCACCGCCTCGTGTTCTATCTCGGCGGATTCGCCCCCGAGCCTCGGGTGCCCGGCCTCGAGCCAGCGGAGACACGCCACGCCGACGCCATTTGCATCGATTCCACGTTTGGTCATCCCGGTGCGGTGTTTCCGCCGCGCGCGCAGGTTCTGGCAGACATTGGTGCTTTCGTCGAGACCACGCTGGCCGAGTGCCGCACACCGGTACTTCTGACCGCCCCGAGCGCCCTGGTGGCCCTGGTCTGCCATCTCGTGCAAGCGGGCATTTCGGTGCGGGCGCACGCACGATTGGCCGAAGAGCTTGCCCGACTGCACGACGTGTGCGACACGATTCCGACGGTCCCGCGCGCCGCACGGAAGCCAGGCCAAGGTGAAGCGTGGCTATGGCCAACCGAGGCGCGCAACGCCGCGGCCCTGCGCGCGCTGACGACCACACGGGTAGCCTTGGTGTCGGGATCGGCAGCATACCCCGACATCTTGGCGAGGACGGAGGCGGACTGCGGCTTTCCGCTGACCAGTTTGCCGAGCTACGAGGAGATTCTGTGCGCCATCAAGACGTCGGCCGCACACGAGGTCGCGCTTTTTCAGGCTGGTTCCGAGGAGCTGGCCGCCGATCTCCAGACCCGAGGTTTCGATGCGTACACGCTCGGGCCCCCCCACCAGATGACGCTTGTGGCATAGCGGCCCGTCGCCATTCCAGGGAATCGCACTGTCAAGGTGGAACTGGCGTATTTTTAGTATAGAAATGACTCGTGTTCAATCTCGGTGCTAGCGAGATAGCAGTCATTCTCGTGGTCGCGTTGCTGTTCCTCGGGCCCAAGATGTTGCCCGAGATCGCCACGGTGCTTGGGAAGATCATTCGCGAATTCCGAAAAGCCACGGCGGATATTCGCCAGGACATCGAGCTCGACGACGTGATTCGCAAGCCCCTGCAAGAGCTCCGCGACGCTGCCACCTTGCCACCGGAAGAGCTCAAGCGCCGCGACGAGGCCAAAGCGGCCCTGCGCAAAGCCGAGCAGGCGGCCAAGGAAGAGACCGAGCGCAAGAAACGCGAAGCGGAGGACGCCGAGCGCAAGGAACGCGAATCCAAGCAGAAGGCCGAAGCAGAGGCCAAGCGCCAGCAGGACATGGAGACAGCCGCAGCCGCCGTAGCCGCCGTGTTACCGCCCCGCCCCGCGGACGCAATTTCGGCTGGGGGAACCATGATCGCTGCCAGTCCGCCACCCGCAGAAGCTCTGGAGACTCTGACGCCCTTGCCGGATCTCCATTCCCCTCCTCCTGCACTGGGCGGACAGTTCCGTTTGCCGCCGCCGCTGCCCAAACCGCCGCGCCCCAGCGGCGCAGCGATGGACGCGGTCTCTGACGCCACGGTGATCGACCTGCACGCGCAGCTCAAGGCCGCGACCGATGCCCAGGCCACTGTGGCGGGCCGGCCGGGCCCTATCGTGCCTCGGACTGTTTCGGCTCCCAGCAAGAAAGTTTCGATCGCCAAAGACGAGAGTAAGAAAGGCTAGGTCATGGCGGAGTCAGAGCTCGAACCGACCCCCACCGTGAGCCACGGCGACGCCTATCTAGGCGGCCCGGCCGCAGCCCCGCAACTGGCCCCGGTCCCCGGCCAGGAAGCGCTGGCCGGAAAGCCCGAGGAGAAACGCATGTCGTTCCTCGAGCACTTGTCCGAGCTGCGGGTTCGTCTGCGGAACGCCGTGATCGTGTTCATGGTGGCGATGATCGCCTCGTTCGTTTTCGTCCAGCACTACTTCGACTGGCTCACGCGACCAGTTCGCCGAGGCCTGCGCGACGCCGGCCACGAGATGAACTTCTACGCCAGGAGCTTGACCGAGCCATTCTGGGTCTACATGAAGCTGGCCATCGTGGGCGGCTTCCTGATTTCCGCGCCTTTCATTTTCTGGGAGCTATGGCGCTTCATCGCGCCTGGGCTCTACAAGAAGGAACGCCGCATCGGCATCCTCATCGCCGGTTCCATAGCCGTGTGCTTCGTGGGCGGGGCCTTCTTCTCCTACGGCGTGATGTGCGAACCCGCGGCGTACTACCTCACCAAGCTGTGCACGACCTTCGCTGGCGACCTTCCGTTCAAACTCGACACCATGCTGATGATGGACGAGGTGGCCAACTTCCAGATGATGACGCTGGCCGGTTGCGGAGTGGCCTTCGAATTGCCAGTCGTGATTTCCATCCTCGGCTGGATGGGCATCGTATCGAGCCGTGCGCTGCTCAAGTTCAACAAGTACGCCATCGTCTTGTCATTCGTCGTCGGGGCAGTGCTCACGCCCAGCACGGATCCTTTCACGCAGTCGCTGCTCGCACTTCCCATGTTCGGTCTGTACAACGTGTCCATCCTGGTGGTCTGGCTGATGGAGCGCGCGCGCCGCAAGCGAGACGCCGCCTTGGCGACTGGGCAGGCGGCCTGATGACCGCGCTCAAGTAATCTTGTACCAGCCGAGCATGGCGACGCCGGTGACGGCGGCCCAGACGATGGCGGTGTTTCGGCTCGACCGCTCATGCGCTGTCTTCACCTGCCCGTCGAGATCGTCGAACACGCGCAGAGTGTCTTCCGTGCCGGTCTGACGGGACAGGACCTCTTGCTCGAGCCGCAGACGATGAGCGTCGGTCGAGCCAGGGCCAAAGCAGTAGTAGGCCGCGGGAAGAAAGCCCAAGACCAGTGCGAACGACAAGCCGAAAAAAGCACGATTGGCGGGCTTGCCGCGGAAGTCGCCGAGGCGGAACGTTGTACCCCGCTGTTCGATCTTGACGGCAAAGTCGCGAGCGCCCGACAGACACTTGCGACAGCCTGAAGCCTTGGCCTTGTCGTAGTAAAGCCCGTGCTGAACGCAGCGGACCAGGTTGAGGTTCTTGGGATCCTCGTCCACGGCCACGCCCGAGCGGCCACCCGCATCCATCTCTCGCAACGACGACGCTGACATGGCAGCGCGGGGGCGCGGGGCCTCGTCCTCTGGCTCGCTTCGGCCACCGCGGGCAAGCTCGAGCTTGGAGGAGGCCGGCTCGACGTCGAGGGCCAACCCCGAGCTGGAAGGCACCGACGGGTGCTGCGGGGGCGGCGGCGTCGGCACTTTGGCGGTGCTGATGACCGGGGTCAGCGTGCGACGTGGTTGAAAGGGATCGCGCCCGCCGCTGACGGCAGGCGGATCCATCGGCGGAGCCAAGAGCGCGAATGGATCTCCGCCCGAAGCACCCACGGAGGGCATACCAAAACCCGAGGCTCCTCCTGTCGGTAAGAATGGACCCGGCGTGGGCTCCGGTGAGCCCATGGGCCGCCGGGGCGACATGGCTAGCGGGGGTGGCGTGGCGACCGGTTGCACACCCGACACCTTCGCCATCGGCACAGTACCAGTCGCGCGCCCGGCCTGAGCCGTCGTCGCTCGCCCCGCGGCGGGACGAATCACGGTGACCGCACCCATGGCCTGAAGCTGCTTGACCAGCGCTTGGGCCTGCGCCTGTTCCAGCCCCTGGCCGGCGCGGAGGTTCTTCGCTGCGATGGCCTTCGCAACCGTGGGAAGGGGAACGCCGTGTTTCGTCGAAAGCGCCGCTGCCAGCCGGGTCTCACCCGCAGCGCTTGGATCCGAGGACCCAACGACGAACACATCGAACAGATTGGCCGCCATGGTGACTAGTATATCGGGGTTCGGGCCAGCCCGAAGTTACGAGTTCAACGTGATTGCCATACCGAGTCGGTGGGCCCGATGAAAAAGCTGGCGAAAAACTTGACCGCGGAATCCGTGCCCGCAGGATGAAACAATGGAGTGTCCCGCCTGTCAGGACGTGACGGCAAGCCCGGCCGAGGAGCCGGAAGCCCAAGCCGCGCGTCCGCGCAAGCTGGCGGTCGGATTTCAGTTCGATAACCTGCGCGGCCAAGCAAGGCCCCGTCGCCTTCCCATGCGCGTGGCGGTCACCGTGCCGACTTATAGTCGGATCGTTTATAGGGCGGGATCCATCTCGGTGCGGTGAGGGCGCAGCGGGGGGGATGAGGGCGCAGAGGGGGATGAGGGCGCGGGAGGCGACGACGCAGGGGACGACGGCGCCGGGTTGCGGCTGATAGGGCGAGTGCGCCCAGCAGAAGCAATACCGCTGGCCCGGACGTGGTCGAGCGCGGAGCGCCGAAGGAGCAGGTGCAGCCTGAGTTGGCCTTGGATGGTGCTGATCCGCCGGCGGCATCCGCCGTGATGGTGGCGTCGGGGGTGCTGGTTGCTGGGGCATCGGGGCCGGCGTCGGGGGTGCCGGGCCCGGCTTGGTCTGCTTTGGCAGGTCCGTCGGGGTCAGAAGACTTGGCGTCTGGCGTAGCCACGGCGGCGTCAGGGTTTCCAGTTGGTGTGTCTGGGCCGGCACCCTTGTCGGACGCGAGGTCAGGGCCGACAAGGGTGGCATCGCCTGGTTTGGCGTCGGTTGCTGGCACGGCGGCATCGTCGGTGGGCGTGGTCCCCGGGCTGGCGCCGAGGAAGCTAGCCAAGGCGTAGACCAGCGGGGCGTTCCAGTTGATGGCCACCTCATTCAGCTCGTAGTCGTTCACGTCGTCGATCCAGTTGGTGGCGCCGTTCTTGTTACCTGCCGCCTGCGTCGACGTGTTGTTGCCGCCCCCGACCAGCAGGCCGGGCCATGGGGCCGTGATTCCGTCCGCCTTGGATGGGCGGTGGTGCGGGTTCATGGGCGGAGCGATGCCTACGCCCGTGACCTGCGAGCGGTTGTAGTAGTTGCGGCCGAAGGTCCAGGTGATCTGGTCCACGCACGTGTCGAGGTAATCGGTCTTGGGCGACAGTCGATTGGCGACTTGCAAGAGCATACAGGTGCGCACCACCGCCCCGTTCGATCCCCAGTAGTAGTTGCCGGCCTTGCCCGACAGCGCACGGCCGTAGCCGCTGTTGTTGTGGGCGGTGACCAAGGCGTCTGCCGCCGAGAGCAGGCTCTGCTGGATGGCGGTGACCAAGGTTTGGTTGCGCCCCGGCTTCTTCGATTGAAGGTAAATGTACATGCCGAGGTTCTTGATGTTGCTCCAGTCGAAGTCCGAATCCACGTAGCTCGTGGTGCCGGTCTTAAACGCCGCAGCGCGAGTTTCGAAATCCGATAGCGCCGCGGCATCGCCCGTGGTTTCCCACATCTCGGCCGCGGCCCACAGACGGTCGTCGGAGTCGGTGGTGCCATATCCACCCGTCGACGTCGGATCGGTGAAGGTCTGGTTCGCTGGGTTGGCTTGCAGGTAGGCGTACGAGACCTTCGCGGCGGCCAGGCACTGGTCGGCGAATGCCTGATCGTAGGTCTTGTAGATGCGCGCCGCCTTCGCCAGCATGGCGACGAAATCACCTATGGCCGCCGAGCCCGATGGGACGAAGTAGCGGGTCTGGTTGTCGTTCTCGGGCATCACCCAGGCGTCGATGGCATTCGTGGCATCACTGGGCGCATCGAACTTCAGCGAGGTCAGCTTGTGCGACACGTGCCCGTCGGTGGCCGAGTACTGCATCTTGAGCACCCATTCCAGCTCCCAGCGAACTTCGTCGAGGAAGTCGGGCACGGGACCGCCGGTTTCGGGGATCCCCCACGAATAGGTAGCTAGCACGCCCCCGTATTCCTCCCACGCCGCCAGCAGCGACCCGACGGTGATACCGGCGTTCACCGTGTACTTGCCGTAGTCGCCGGCGTCGTGCCAGCCCTTGGTGCCGTCGCGCTTGCCTGCGCTGCCGATGTAGTCCGTGTGGGCATCGTCCATGTGGCAAGCCTTGTGGGAAAAGGTCTGGCCAGCGAAGGTGAAAGACACCTCGGTGTTGCAGCGCCACCCGTAAAAGCCAAGCATGGACGCGACGAAGGCGTCTCGGTATGCGTCTTCGCCGATGGGAAAGCTGACCGAGCGCCCGACCCCGGACACGTCGACGTAGAACGTGCCGGGCTCCGTCAGCTTGGTGAAGTCGGCAACGGCGATGGTTTGGCTGGTGTCTGGATCCTTGGTGGCAGCACCCAGGGTGCCGGTGAGCGCCACCGAATCGTCGGCAGCACGCTTCACCGTGAACGACGTACCCGAGGCGGTGACGGACGCACGCTTCGCCCGACCGGGCAGGTAGCCGATGGAGCTGACCTTCACGTCGGAATCGGCCGCCTCGACCAGAGTGGGAACCAGAACAGCGAACAGAGACACGAGCACAAAGAGGGACGAACGCATGAAACCTCCTGCGTTAAATTCGGGCGGCGCCCGAGAATACCCTGCCAGCAGCACCCAACGCGAGGCTGTGCGGAAAGAAAGAGTACTTCCTGGCAACCTGGCGGACGGGGGGCCCCCTGCAGCCCAATGGCGGGGTTTCGATTGCTCAACTTCATTGCTCAACTTCGAACCGTGGAGGGTTGTAACTGTGCGCAGTCAAGGAGTTGCAATGAGCCATCGCCCTCTCGTCCCGTTCCTGGTCGGAGTCTTCATCGCCGCATGCTCCGTCACCGCCGCCGACCCCCGAGACACGGGGGCGAATTCCGGGGGTAACGTCACGGGGGGAGCATTCGGTTCTGGAGGCGCCCCCAACGCCGGCGGAAACTCATCCACCGGCGGTAGCTCGAGCGCTGGCGGGAGGGGCGGAGCCGGCGTCAGCAGCGGCGGTGCCACGGGCACCGGTGGTGGCGTGGGCGGCTCTGCAAGTGGCGGAGCCCGCACCGACGGCGCCGCCGGTAGTGGTGGCGCAGCCGGTACAATCGGCAGTGGCGGGCTAAGCGGCGGAGCCCGCACCGATGCTGCCGCTGGCAGTGGTGGCGCAGGGGGTGGAACCAGCAGCGGTGGCGCGAACGGCGGAGCCCGCGCCGATGCTGCCGCCGGTAGCGGTGGCGTAGCGGGCGCGACCGGCAGCGGTGGCACGAGCAGCCCGGTCGACGCCGTCGCGATGGCCAAGGCCATGGGCTTCGGCACGAACATTGGCAATACCTTCGACAACACGACGTCTTGGGAGACTGGTTGGGGCGAGCCTCTGGTCACGCAAGCTTTCATCAACGGCATCGCGAGTCGCGGAATCAAGACCGTGCGCGTGCCGGTGGCGTGGGACACCTACGCTGCAGGCGGGGTCATCGATGCATCCAAGCTCAATCGGGTGAAGGAGGTGGTGGGTTGGATCGACGCCGCCGGCATGTACTCGATCGTCAACATCCACTGGGACGGGGGCTGGATCTTCAACGAAAACAAAGCCAACGCCTACCGCCTCACCGAAGACGTCAAGACCAAGTTTGCCAACTACTGGAAACAGATTGCCACTGGCTTCGCCAGCGTCGGTCACCGGCTGGTCCTCGAAGGATTGAACGAAGAAGCGCAGTTCTACGTCAACGGCAACGCGAGTGGCACGCCCGACATTGCCGCCCTCAATCAGCTGAATCAGCTGTTCGTGACCACCGTGCGAGCCCAGGGCGGCTACAACGCAACCCGAGGCCTGCTGATTGCTGGCTTCGCCACCGACATCACCAAGACCTGCGTCGACGCCTTCGCAGTTCCCACGGATCCGGCGGGCGCGGGCAAGCTGTTTCTTTCAATCCACTACTACGACCCGTACACGTTCACCTTGATGGAGGATCCGGCGAGCTGGGGATCGCCTGCCTCCACCTGGGGCACGGACGCGGAAAAGAAGGCGCTTCAAGATGCCTTCAGCAAGCTCGGAACTTTCAGCACGAACAAGAAGATCCCCGTCATCCTGGGTGAATTCGCGGTGACCACCGGACAAAAGGTCGTGCGGCAGTCGGCCTCTCGCGTCTCGTGGATGGAAGGGGTGGCCAAGGCGGCGATGTCGCGTGGGATGGTCCCGGTGCTCTGGGATACCGGAACCGACATCAAGCGCACCGACGGCTCCTTCACGAACGAGCTGCAGACCGTGATGAACGACCTCAAGTAGGCGCTGACCCCGCCGCCCCAGCCAGCCACGATGGGGTAGACTGCGCCCATTGCCATGTACGAGAACCTGGATGCGAGCGAGATCCTGAGGACGGGAGAGCGCCTCGAACGACGGATTCGGGAGAGGTTTCCCGACGCGAGCCTGGGCAAACTGGCTGCAAGACTCGCCGAGATTACCCGCGAATCGATCACCGAAGTACAGCGGTTGCGTCGCCCGAATATTTTGCTTCGAGTTGCAGTCTCGATTCTCCTGGCCGCTGGTTTCGTGACCCTGGGCCTTGCCCTTCGCAACCTTCACATCAATTTTCGTGTGACAGCGTTCTCCGAGCTCATGCAGGCGGCCGAAGCCACGCTCGGAATCTTGTTCTTCCTCGGCACCGGCGTCTTCTTCTTCGTCAAGCTCGAGGACCGTTTGAAGCGCGATCGCACGCTCCGCATGGTTCACAAGCTAAGGACCGTCGCGCACATCGTGGACATGCATCAGCTCACGAAGGATCCAGAGGCGATCATCACGGGGGCCCCGCCCACCGCTTCGTCGCCCGCCAGGACCCTCAGCGAAGCCGAGCTTCGCCGCTATCTCGACTATTCGTGCGAGCTGCTGGCGCTGG
>Ga0302323_100001797_pt1 | contig 17392 bp, 14 predicted proteins | sample Fen_T0_3_FD_201950 | JGI IMG/M metagenome (GOLD analysis project Ga0302323, IMG submission 201950) | Peat permafrost microbial communities from Stordalen Mire near Abisko, Sweden - Fen_T0_3 | ecosystem: Environmental > Terrestrial > Soil > Wetlands > Permafrost | place: Sweden: Abisko... | reverse complement strand
GCTGCGCAATCTGGTGGTGGCGTACGACCTCATCGATTTCGCCCAGGAACGGTACATGTCGATGAGCCCGGACGACATCTGGGTGCCTGGCTCGCGGGCAGCGGAGTTCGATGGCGGCGAGATGACCGCGGCGCTGCCGGATTCGCCCTTCAAGACGCAGATCCCAGGCATCCTGCGCGAAGCACACAAGCTGCTGTTCAATCCCAAGGTCAGGCCGCAGCCCTAGTATAGGGCGTAGCGCCACTCCGTCCCGTGGGAAGCGCGCGCAAACCCTTAGAATCTGGAATGCTCAGGTTTTAGCCCGTTCGGTCTAGCAGCCCGTCTGCACGAGCCTTGCACGACCTCTCCTCGGAACTTCCTCGAGCAGGCCTTTCGGGCTGCACGGAAAGGGACGACGATGGTCTCGTGGCGTCGCTTAAGGAAAAACCCGTCGATTCTCCGATTCGGCGCTTCCCGGCCGTGACGGCGGTCGCCAACGTTCTGCTCGTCTCGGCGTGGCTTTGGCTCTCGGGGCCGACGCTGGGGTGGCTGGGGCGCAGGTTGGCCGATCCCAGCAATCGCACCAGCGGCATCCTGCTCGCAGCCGCGCTGCTGATCCTGCTGGCTCGGGCGTGCGGCCGATTCGACCTCGGGGCGACGATCCACGGCGCGCCCAGCGGCCGGTTGGTACCGCTCGTGCTCCTGGTTCTGTGCGCATTCGGCCAATTTCTGAAGGTGAGGCTTTTCGATTCGAATTTGCTGGCCGCCATGGGGCTTGTCGTCGGTTCTCACTCGCTGGCGGGGCTTTACGTGTCCGCCCAACGATGGCGACGCGGTTGGGTGTTCGTACTGTTTGCCATGGCCCTGCTTCCCTTGGGGCCGCACCTGGATGCGTTCGTGGGATTTCCCGCCCGCATTGCCACCGCCCGGTTGGTGGAACAGGTGCTGCGGGCCTGTTCCGTGCCGGTGCAATCTGCCGAAGCGATCCTGATTCTCGAAAATGGCGTCGCGAACATCGATCTGCCGTGCAGTGGGGTGAAGGGATTCTGGGTAGGCGGGATCTTCTTTCTCGCGCTGACCCTGCTTGAACGGCGCGCCCTGGGATTGCGGTGGCTCTTGGCCGGGCTCGCGTTCGTCTCGTCGCTCGCTCTGGCCAATTTTCTGCGGGTCCTTTGCCTGGTGGTCACCGACCTCGCACTCGGACGTCCGGCCTTGGCCAACTTGATTCACCTTCCGCTCGGCGTCTTCGGGTTCGTCATTTCCTGTGCCTTGGCCATCGTCTTGATTCGTCGACTGGTCGAGCCGGACCCAGGTCGCCCCGAGCCGGCGGTGGCGCGCGCGGGGGGGCCCGCAATCGGGCTCACCGGCTTGCTCGCCTTGATGTTTGCCTTGCTGTCGATTGCCCGTTCGTCCGAACGGAGCGCCGTGGCCACGATTCACCCCGTCGAGATCCGGTTCCCGGTGAATTGGGTGATCACTCCCCTGGCGCTCGACGAGAAAGAGACCCGCTTGTTCGAGCACAACGCAGCGCACCAGGTGGGTAAGTGGCGTTTTCGGGCGGGCGAGCAGCAAGGAACCCTGCTCGTGGCAGTGGCCGATTCCTTTCGTTCGCACCACGCACCCGAGGTCTGCCTGGAGGGCAGCGGTCACAGGGTCGACGATATTCGCCGCGCATTTCTCGCCCCGGACGTGCCAATCAAGCTCATCGACATCGAGCACCACCGGGCCTCGGCGGCGACGTGGTTTCAATCGTCGACCGCCACGACTGACTCTCTCATGGACCGGATGCTGGCGGAATTCCTCGCCGGCGATCGGCGCTGGGCGTTGGTCTCGGTGCTGTTCGACGTCCGAAGCAGCCTTGATGAATCGACCTCGGCGCTGCTTCGACGTCTTCATGCCGCCGTAGCCGTGTCACTTGCGGTTTCCATCAACAGGAAAGGATCATGATGGCCGTGTTCAAGAAGACCTTCCCATTCGTTTCCCTCTCGGAACGTACTCGCAAGCTCACCGCCAAGGTCGTGTTCTGGCTGTGGAACGTGCTGGTCCTGTGCTTGATCTTCTTTGGGCTGGTTCCCCACGTGCTGGTCGAGATCGTGCGCGACGCTGCCCGAGGTCTGATCCCTTGGAATCTCACGCTCGCCATTCTTTGTCTGACGGTGCTGCCGCTGCTGTCGGTAGCTTGGGGCATTCGCCTGTTCCAATCGGCCGGGAAGCTGATGGCTCTCTTCTATGGACTCGAGGTCCCGCTTGGGCTGGTCTGCCTTCTACGCATCTTCCTCATCCGCGAGCTTACCGGGGCGATGACGTTCGTGGCTGTCGCGTTCTTCGTCTCGAGCGCGGCCTTCGCGTACGAGCTTGCCCGGCAGCCGGGCAACAGGCCCTGGGGGCACGTGGCACGCCTTTGCGGGCAGTCGGTCGCGGCGGTAACCGGTCTTTACCTGGCAGCAATACTCAGCTTCTATGCGCCCGTCGTGGCCGTGGCCGCTGCCAAAGGGTTCTTCGGCTTCGCGTGGCTAGCGCCGCTTTTCCAAGTCATCGTACGGGGGCACATCCTCCTGGCCTTGGTGGCCCTGCTGTTCGCGCTCTCGGCCGCACTTTTCGTCGCCGCGCCCATCGCGCTGGTCGTGCTCTACAGTCGCTCGTTTCTGCGTGTGTACGGGCGTTGCCGTGCGCAAATCGGCGGCCTGTCCACTCGACTCGCCGCCGCCCTTACCGCGCTGGCGATGGTCGGGACTTTCGTCGCGCTGAACCGACAGCCTCATCGCCGCGCCTTCGAGCGCCTGTCACGTTTGCCCACAAGCGACGCCGAGCGTACCCAGTTGCTGGAAGCCGCCGGCGATATTCGCAAGGGACTCGTGGAAGCCTACTTGTCGCCGTACCGGTTCTTGAGCGCGCGGGGAGAGAACAATCACCTGAGCCGGCTCTACGCGGAGGTGCTCGGGTGTCCCTCCCGCGCCGCAGCTGTCGTCGAGTCGGCGCAAGACGGTTTGCTTGCCCCATTCCTCTACGACGGCGACTCGATGACGGCCGACCAGAGGCGCGCCGAGCAACTCTATGCCGACTTCTTCGACACGCCGCTGCAGCGGCGCGAACGCACGCGGGTGCTTTCCGCCCTCGCCGCAACCTGGAATCGAGATCAACGCGCAGCGGGGCTTCTCAATCAGGATCAGCGGCAGGTCAAGCTCACCAGGCAAGACGTCCGCGTGGAGGAATCCGGCACGGCGGCGGTGGTCGAGATTCACGATCGCTACGAGAACCAGACCTCCGAAATTCAGGAGATCTTCATTTCGTTCAGCCTCCCAGAAAGCGCGGTCGTGACCGGCCTTTGGCTGGGTGAGAGCGACGACCGCGACAAGCGATTCGCGTTCAAGGTCTCGCCCCGCGGGGCGGCCCAAAAGGTTTACCGGGCCGAGGTCGCTCGTCGAGCCGATCCGGCGCTCGTGGAGCAGGTCGGCCCCGGGCAGTATCGGCTGCGCACGTTCCCCATTCCGGCCAAGCCTCACGATGGCGGACCGGCGCCAGCCTTCCACCTGTGGCTGACCTACGTGGCACATGCCCAGGCCGGTCGTTGGCCGACGCCTCTTCTGAGCGAAAGGCGAAACGTCTATTGGGACGGCTCCACCGAGCGGCACCTCGGGCAAGCGCTGATTCGCAGGGAGCAAGACGAGTGGGTGGGATTGGATTTGCCGGCGAAAGGAATCGCAGCCGACCTCGTCGAGGAAGCCGTGTTGCCGGGCGGGCATCTCGTCCGTCGCGAACCCCTTCACCCAGAGCAGTTGGTGAGCCCGAGCGGCGGGCGATTCGCCGTGGTCGTGGATCGTTCCTACAGCATGGGTGCCGTGCGGGACGAGTTGCAGGGGACACTGTCGGGCCTAGCCGCCTTGGGGCGACAGAACGATATCGACTGCTACTTCTCCAGCGCCTCCAGCCGTGGCGAGCCCGCTGCGCGCGAAGACGACATGGCGGTTGCCTTGCGGAAACCCTTGTTATTCTTCGGGGGTGGAAGCCTCAAGCAGTGGTTGCGGCAGATGGACGCACTTCGTGCCGACACGACCTACGACGCCGTCTTTGTGCTGACCGACGGTGACACCCTCGACGGCAGCGACGACAGCCAGCCACCGGATATGGGCGGCGCAGCCCTGTGGATAATCCACCTGGGGGGACGCCTAGCCCCTGGCTACGACGATCCCACGATCGATCTCGTCAACCGTTCTGGCGGTGGCGTGACCACCACCTTCGAGGCCGCGATTTTGCGCCACGCCGCCCACAAAGTAAGCGGGTCCATCATCGGCGTGGAGGGCAAGAGCCTTTGGACCGTGCGGAAGACCGACGCACCCGAAACGCCCGTGGACAACTTCGCTCGTCTCGCCGCTCGGCAATTGATTCTTGCCCTGGGGCGAGATGCCACCGACCTTGCCGCCCTCGACGAAATTCAAGGACTCGCGGTCAAATACGGCGAGGTCAGCGCCTACTCGTCGATGGTCGTGCTGGTGGACGATGCCCAGCGCCGTGCCCTTGCCGAGACGGAACGGCAGGCGGACCGATTCAACCGCGCCTTCGAGTCGGGAAAGGAAGTCCTGCCCACGCCGACCAATCCCTTTGCACTTTCTGCCACGCCAGAGCCCCACGAATGGATCCTGATCGGCTTGGCCGTCGCTGCGGCAGCGTTCGTCATCAGGCAACGACGTCGGGTGGCAGTTTGTGCGTAGCTTGGCTTGGCTGGCTAGACCTGCGTCCGAATCAGCGCCCGCACGCCCACGACCACGTCCAGCTTGCGAATCTCGGCGACCGCCTTCTGGAAGGCGGATTCCACCACCTCGTGGGTGAAGATGACCAGCTCGACCGCGTCGCCGGTGGCTTCTTCTTGGGTGACGGCGCTGATGCTCACCCCGCAATCACCGAAGATCTTGGTGATGGCTGCCAGCACGCCCGGTCGGTCGGTCACGTCGAGGCGCAGGTAGAACTGGCTCTTTACTTCGCCCATCGGGACGACCTGCTTGGTGATCTGTCCGAAATTCATGCGTGGGCTGGTGCCGCCTTTGCAGTGATGCATGGCCAGGTCGATGATATCGCCGACGATGGCGGACGCGGTGGGAAGCTGGCCGGCGCCGCGGCCGTAGAACATCACGTCCCCCACGTAGTTGCCGCGAGCGAACACGGCGTTGAACGAATCGTTCACAGCCGCCAATGGATGGTCGGTCGGAATCATGACCGGATGGACGCGCAGTTCGACCCGCTCGTCATCGTGGGCCACACCGATGGCGAGCAACTTGATGACGTAGCCGTATTCCTTGGCGATGGCGATGTCGCGGGCGCTGACTTGGCGGATCCCCTCGGTGTGGATTTCGCGGTAGTCGAACTGGCCGTCGAACGCCATGGCGGCCAAGATGGACAGCTTGTAGGCAGCATCGTGACCGTCCACGTCGGCGGTGGGATCCGCTTCTGCATAGCCCAGGCGTTGCGCCTCGGCCAGCGCGTCGCTGAACTCGGCCGCTTCTCGGTACATCTTGGTGAGGATGAAGTTGGTGGTGCCGTTGACGATGCCGAGCAGCTTCTGAAAGCGGTTGGCTGCCAACGACTGACCCAGAGCCTGAATGACGGGAATGCCCCCGCACGAGCTGGCTTCGAAGTGCAGGGTGACGCCGTTTTCGCGCGCCAGGGCGAATAGCTCGGGGCCGCGCTTGGCGATGAGCTCTTTGTTGGCCGTGACCACGTGCTTGCCGGCCTTGAGCGCAGTCTCGATGAAGAGTCCCGCCGGCTTGACGCCGCCAATCACCTCGACCACTACATTGATCAAGGGGTCACTTAGCAGGTTGTTGGCATCGCTGGTGAGGAGGCCCTCGGGAAGGCCGGTCGAGGCACGCTTGGCAGGGTCGAGATCCGCGGCTTTGCGCAGCTCGATCGCGACGCCTGATTTCCGGCGCAGGTGCTCGGTCTCCGCGGTGAGCAACTTGACGACACCGCTGCCGACTGTGCCGCATCCGATCACTCCGACGCCTAGGGTTGCGCTGGCCATTGGGATCCTCCTGAAGAAGCCGGCAGAACGCCGGCCTTGATGGGGTGAACGCCTGTTGTTTGGGACAGCAACGGGCGGGGAACAACTAGCACAAAAAACGAAAGCGGGAATGTTTCGCGACGGTCGGTGGTGCCGCCGCTACGGACTGGAGCGATTGCGTGCAAAACTGTGTCGTGGTAAGAAGTCCGGACATCATAAGGCACACCCGGACGAAGGGCGGGCCCCCCAGCCCGCCTTTTTTTTGTCCAACGAACACCTCGGAAGAAGATCCCTACCAAGAATGCGTAAAGAAATCGACGATCTCTGGCGGCTGCTTGAGCCCCCCATCCAAGGGGCCAGCCTGGAGCTTGTCGAGCTACAGTGGACGCGGGAGCCAGAAGGGTGGGTGTTGCGTGTCTTCATCGACAGGCCCGAAGGTCCCACGGTACCCGGCCAGGGTAACGGAGGCGGCAACCGAGCTGGGGACGAGGCCTCCATCTTCGAGCCGATGCTCGTCAGCCACGAGGACTGCGAGCGGGTGAGCCGAGATCTGTCGGCGACCCTCGACGTGGCAGACGCGATTCGTCATGCGTACCGCCTCGAGGTGAGTTCGCCAGGAATCGACCGTCCGTTACGTCGCGAGCGGGACTTCGCCCGCTTCGCTGGCCGGGAGGCGAAGATTCGCACCATGGATGCGGTCGAAGGTCGACGAAATTTCTCCGGCGTTCTTCGCGGGGCGAAGGACGGGCAGGTCCAGATCGATTGTGACGGCAGGTTGTACCAACTGCCCATCGCCATCATCGTGCGGGCCAACCTGGTTCCCGACTGGGACGCCGAATTCCATCGAAGAGCAGGGGAAGACCTGGCCGCCGACAAAGGTCGCGGCAGCGGCCCCCACACACCGAGGAGTGCTTCATGAGCGACGGTACAAGCCTGAGCCTGGTCCTCGACCAGGTTTCCAAAGATAAGAACATCGACCGCAAAGTTCTGGTCGAGGCTCTCGAACAGGCCATTCTGACTGCAGCCAAGAAAGCGTTCGGCGAAGATCGCGAGATGGAAGCGAGCTTCAATGAAGCCACCGGGCGCGTGGATCTTTCGCAGATCATCGTGGTGGCCGATCCGGTTACCCAGGCGGCGAAAGAGATCACGCTCGAAGAAGCGAACCGCTTCAACCTGCAGGCCGACGTAGGCGACGAGCTGTTGTTCCAGATCTTCTACGACGACAAGGACCAGGCCAAGGCGGAAGAGCAGGACGGAAAGTACGGCGCCCTGCTGAAGTTGAACCGCGCCTGGAAGACCTTCGGCCGCTTTGCCGCACAGACCGCCAAGCAGGTCATTCTGATGCGGGTACGCGAGGCCGAGCGCGAGAACGTTTTCAACCAGTATCGCGACAAGAAGGGCGAGCTGATCTCCGGCATCGTCCGTCGCTTCGAGCGCGGCAACATCCTGGTGGATCTCGGCGGTCCCGAGGCGATTCTGCCGGTGCGCGAGCAGGTCCAGCGGGAATCATATCGCGCCGGCGACCGCATCGTCGCTTACGTGGTCGAGATCGACAAATCGGCTCGGGGCCCGCAGATCATCATCTCTCGTGCGCACAAGGGCCTTCTCGAAAAGCTGTTCGAGATGGAGGTACCCGAGATCTACGACAAGATCGTCCGCGTCGAGGCCTCGGCCCGCGAAGCGGGGGCGCGCTCGAAGATCGCGGTGTACTCGCGGGACCGCGACGTGGATCCCGTCGGCGCCTGCGTTGGTATGAAGGGCTCGCGCGTCCAGGCCGTTGTGCAAGAGCTACGGGGCGAAAAGATCGACATCGTTCCCTACGACGCGGACCCGGCCAGGTTCGTCTGCAATGCCATCGCGCCGGCCGAGGTTTCCCGGGTTCTCATCGACGCCGCCGGCCATACCATGCAACTCATCGTTCCCGACGACAAGCTGTCGTTGGCCATCGGCAAGAAAGGCCAAAACGTGCGGCTCGCGTCCCAACTCACCGGCTGGCGCATCGACATCCACTCGGAAAGCAAAGTGCGCGAAATGGAAGAACGCGCTCGCGCATCGCTGGCGGCCATTTCTGGCGTGTCGCCCGAGCTGGCCGAGGCGTTGTTCCGCGGCGACTGGCGCTCGGCGTCCGAGGTGGCAAAGTCCTCGGCTGCGGAGCTGGCGACCGTGCCTGGCGTCGGAACGGCAGAAGCTGCCGCGCGCCTCATCGAATCGGCGGCTCGCGCTGCCGAGGTCGAGAAGGCGCGTATCCAGGCCGAACGCGAGGCCAACCCACCGCCTGTGGCTCCCATCGCTTCCGTCGAGGAGCACGCATGACGGAGGTGAGTTGTCATGGCGTCGTTGCCGGAACGAACGTGTATCGGATGTCGCACCGTGGGGCCGGCATCCAGCATGGTTCACCTTGTGGCGCCGGACGGACGTGTCCGTGTGCTTGCACGGGCGAAGAGGATGGAGAAGGTCGGTCGCGGGGCGTGGGTGCACCGAGAATGTCTTACAGAAGCTATCAAACGGGGCGCGATGGCGCGGGCGTTTCGTCGTCAGGTCGAGGTAGGGGACGGATCGGCACTCTTGGCTCAGGCGCATTGTGTGCCCGGGCGATCAATCACGGTGGGTAAATCACGATGATTGGAAGCGGATTTGATCGTAGAGATTCTGGCAGCGATGGACAGGGTGGTTCTGGGGGGAAGGTGCGCGTATACGAGCTAGCCAAGGAATGCAGCCTGGCGCCCAAAGATCTGGTCGCGAAGATTCGCGCGCTCGGCATCGATGTGGCGAACCATATGTCGAACTTGGACTTCGCGGATGCGGATCGCATTCGCCGGTCCATAGAGCGAGAACGGCAGGAATCGCTGGTCGAGACCCGGCTGAATGACACGGTTATTCGCCGACGCTCGCGTCCACCAGGTCCCGCGGCTCCCGCCAAACCTCGCATCGAGGTGACCGTCACGCCGACCAAACCGGCTGTCATGCCTGCGGCGCCGGCCGAGCCGCCTGCCCCGGAGACTCGTCGCATCTTTGCGGTGCCCGAGCCCGAACCGACACCGGTGGTCGAGGAGCCACTTCCGCCACTTCCGCCGCCACCCCCGGCGCCCGAAGTCGTGGTGGAGGCCTCCGCACCCGCACCAACGCCCGAGCCGGTCGTTGTGGCGCCAGAGCCTCCCGCCCCCGCGGTTGTCGCCGAGCCGGTTCGCGAGGTCGCGCCCGAGCCTGTGCCCGAACCGGTGGCACCGCCGCCTCCCATCACCCCTGTGGTGGACACCAGGTCGACGTCTTCGCTCGCCCCGCTCATCAAGATTCCGCAGCCCGTGGTTACCGGTTCGGCGGCCACCGGCCAATTCATTCAACTGCCTGGCATGCCGGGTAGGGATGGCACGGTACCCAAGATCGAGATCACGAACCGCGACGATGAATTGCGACGTGGTCGCAGTGGGCTCGTGTCGCGCGGCCCTGGCGGGCGCGATTGGCGTCAGCCCGGCGGAGCGCCCGGGCAGCGTCCCGGTGGACCTCCCCGCAAGAGAGTCGCGGCTGCCGGCAAGAAGACGAAGCAGACCCAGATCACCACGCCGGCCGAGCACAAGCGTGTGATCCGTATGGGCGAGACCATTGGCGTGTCCGACCTCGCCCAGAAGATGGGCGTGAAGGGCAACGAGATCATCAAGAAGCTGTGGGCGCTCGGCATGATGGGCGTCAACATCAACCAGAGCGTGGACCAAGACACGGCCACCCTGATTGCCAACGAGTTTGGCTACCAGATCGAGTCGACCGCCTTCCGCGAGGAGGAGTTCATCTCGGAGGGTCAGGCTGACAATCCCGAGGATCTGCTGCCTCGTGCGCCTGTCGTGACAGTCATGGGGCACGTCGACCACGGCAAGACCTCGCTGCTCGACGCGATCCGCAAGGCCAACGTGGCCGCGGGAGAAGCGGGCGGCATCACTCAACACATCGGTGCGTACAAGGTTCACACGCCCACTGGCGATGTCGTTTTCCTGGATACGCCAGGCCACGAAGCCTTCACCGCCATGCGTGCACGTGGTGCCCAGATGACGGACATTGTCGTCATCGTCGTGGCGGCCGAAGAAGGCCCGATGCCACAAACTATCGAGGCCATCAAGCACGCACAGGCTGCTGAGGTTCCCATCCTGGTGGCCATCAACAAGGTCGATAAGCCCGGCGCCAACCCCGCGGCCATCCGCACCAAGCTGATGGAGTACGGGCTGGTCGCGGAAGAGTTGGGCGGCGATACCATCTACGTCGAGGTTTCGGCCAAGACCAAGGTGGGTATCGAGAAGCTGCTCGAAATGCTCGCCTTGCAGGCCGAGGTGCTCGAGCTGAAGGCGAATCCGAACAAGGCCGCCCGAGGAAACGTGGTCGAGGCCCGTTTGGACCGCGCCCGCGGCGCCATCGCGACGGTCCTGGTCAAGGAAGGCACCATGAAGGCGGGCGATCTGGTCGTCGCTGGCGAGGCCTACGGAAAGATCCGCGCTATGCTAGGCGACAAGGGCCAGGTCGTCACCGAGGCCGGTCCGGCGACTCCGGTCGAGCTGCTCGGTCTCGATGGCGTCCCCGACGCAGGCGAGCTGTTCAACGTCGTCGTAGACGAAAAGGCCGCCAAGGCGCTGGTCGAGCACCGCCGCGAGCAGCGCAAGCGCAAGGAAGCCAGCGCGAACACGCGCGTGTCGCTGGAAAACATCCTCGATCGCATCAGGGAAGGCGCGGTCAAGGAAGTGCGCATCGTGCTCAAGGCCGACGTGCAGGGCTCGGTGGAGGCGATTTCAAACGCGCTTCGCAACCTGTCCACGCCGACCGTCGGGGTCAGCGTCATCTCGTCAGGCGTCGGTGGTATCACCGAATCCGACGTCACGTTGGCGAAGGCGTCTTCGGCCATCGTCATCGGCTTCAACGTGCGCCCGGCGGGCAAGTCGCGCGCCCTGGCCGATCAAGAAGGCGTCGACATCAAGCTGTACCAAATCATCTACGACGCCATCGACGACGTGAAGAAGGCGATGTTGGGTATGCTCTCGCCAGTCACGCGCGAAAAGGCGCTGGGCAGGGTCGAGGTCAGGCAGGTCTTCCACATCGCAAAGGCCGGCACCGTGGCGGGCTGCTTCGTCACCGAGGGCAAGATCACCCGCAAAGCGCAGGTGCGGCTGGTCCGCGATTCGGTGGTCGTGTTCACCGGCAAGCTGTCGAGCTTGCGGCGCTTCAAGGACGACGCCAGCGAAGTTTCGCACGGATACGAGTGCGGCATCACCATCGAGAGCTTCGGCGATCTGAAGGAAAAGGACATCATCGAGGCGTTCGAGATCGAGACCTTGGCGGCAACCCTCGATGCCGCCATCAGCGAGCGCGACAAGCCGGCCCGACGGTAGCTGGTTTCTCGCACCCGGAGGCAGAGATGACCGTCGGTCTGGCCAGACTGACCTTGTTTCTGCCCGCGGCACATTCGCTGAAGGAGAAGCGCATGGTTCTTCGCCGGCTGAAGGATCGCGCACAGCAGAAATTCAACCTGGCCATCGCAGAGGTTGGCGAGAACGACCTCTGGCAGCGCGCGCTGATCGGTGTCGCGGTCCTCGGCACCGGTCGCCGTTTCGTCGAGTCGGCGCTCGACGAGGTCGTCCGATTCATCCGGGATGAGGCCGAAGTCACCAACGTCGAGCGCGAGATTCAGAGCTATAACGACGCTTTGGCGGAAAACGATCTAGGATTTAGCAACCGATGACCCAACGAACCGATCGCGTGGCCGGAGAAGTCAGGGAACTCCTTGGAGAAATCGTGGTGCGCCAGGAAATCAAGGATCCGCGGGTGCGGGGCGCAGGCATCATCACCTTCACCCACGTGCGAATTTCCGGCGATTTGCGCCAGGCCAAGGCCTTCTTTACCGTGCACGGCATGGACGACGAGAGCTTGGAGCGCGTGCGCCATGGCCTGAGCAGCGCATCCGGGTTCATGCGCAAGCGAATCGGCGAACGATTGCGACTGAAGAGCACGCCGTCGCTGACATTCGAAGTCGACCGCGTGTTCGAGCAAGAGGCGCACATCGACGCGCTTTTGCGGGAGGTCGGGGCGCAGGAGCGGAAAGCGGAGGTCGCAGAGGTCGCAGAGGTCGGAACCGAGGGCGAAGAGGTGGTTCGCGACGATAAGGGTGAGAACGCCGATTGAGTCTGCTGGTCATCGACAAGCCATGCGGGCTTAGCTCGTTCGCGGTGGTCAAGCGGGTCCGCAGCCTGCTCGGCAAGAAAAAGGAGAGAGTGGGTCACGGCGGAACGCTGGATCCGTTTGCCACCGGCGTGCTGCCCATTTGCGTGGGCGAGGGGACCAAGGTATTGCCCTTTCTCCTCGACGCCGACAAGACCTACGAAGCCTCGGTTCGCTTCGGCGTGGAGACGGACACGCTCGACCTCACCGGCCAGGTGCTCGCCGAGCACCCCGTGCAGGGCTTGACCCGCGCCGCGCTGGAAGGCGCGCTCGAGCGGTTTCGCGGTGCCATCGAGCAGGTGCCGCCCATGTATTCAGCCCTCAAGCGTGACGGCAAGCCCCTGTACAAGTACGCGCGTGCGGGGATCACAGTCGAGCGGGCCGCCCGCAAGGTGACGATTCACGCGCTGGACCTGCTCGACTTCGAGGGTCCGGACCGTGCTCGGCTGCGTATCCGCTGCTCGAAGGGAACCTACATTCGCTCGCTGGCAGCGGATCTGGGTACCCAGCTGGGCGTCGGCGCCCACTTGGTTGGGCTCCGCCGGACCGCCTCGGGACCTTTTCAGATTGAGCAGGCTGTTTCCCTCGATGACCTTGTAGCGTGCCTGGCCGAAGGGCGGCCTCTGCCGATGCTGTCGCCTCTGCAAGCGCTGGCGCATCTACCGTCGGTCACGGTCGATGAATCGGCCGCTCGCGTGCTGTACTGCGGACAGCGCATGGATTGGAATGCCTTCGCTGGCGGTCAGACGCTGAGCGGCGCCGTCTGCGCCGTGCAAGAACTGCCAGACGGGGCCGCGCTGATAGCCGTGGTCGCCCAGAATTCCGACGGAACCGTGAAGATTCTCCGGGGATTCGGGCACTTGCCCGCCAGGTAAGCTTTCAGCGACCGCCCCAGCGCTCGTGCGCGAAGTAGAGGCCGGCGAAGACCTTGGCTGCGATGACCAGGCCGGCTTTTTCCCGGGCGGTCAGCCAGGCCCGGGCTTCGCCGATGGGGACTTCGTGCACGACGATGTCTTCGCTGTCGATGCCGCCGCCTGGGCCGACCCGATCGAGATTCCAGGCCAGCACGAAGTGCACCAGCTCGTTCGCCATGCCGGCCGAAGTGGCAGAGCTGGACACCAAGTCGAGGTCTCGCGCCTCGTAACCGGTCTCCTCGATGAGCTCGCGCTGGGCGGCCAGAACGGGATCTTCCTTCTCCTGACCCAGCTCGTCGCCCATCAGGCCCGCCGGAAATTCGATGGCCCGGCGGCCGAGTGGCGGGCGGAACTGTTCGACGAAGATCAGGCGACGCTCGTGGGTCAGCGGCACCACGGTGACCACGCCGGTGCTGTTGGGGCGCTCGACGAAGCACCACCCGTCGCGCTCCACCATGCGCAGAAATTTCGTTTCGGCAAGGATGCGATCGGTCATCATAAACACCAGAGATTTTAGCGCTGAAGCTCTTCGTCGACCCAATCTTTGAGACTGGCGATTTCCAGCGGATCATCGTACTTGCGACCGTTGATGTAGATACTGGGCGTGCCGCTGATGCCAAGCTCGACGCCTTCGGCCCGATCGGACTGGACCCGGCCCTTGGCCAGCTCGGACTCCATGTCCACGCGCCAGCGGGCCACGTCCAGGCCTACCTCTTTGGCTGCCTTTTCGAGAATTGCAGGAGTCAGATTGTCCGAATTAGCCCAGATCTTGTCGTTGTAGGGCCAGAACTTGCTTTGCTTGGCGGCTGCGACGGCGGCTTCCGCAGCCAGCCGAGAGTTCGTGTGTGAACTTAGGGGAAAGTGCTTGAAGTAGACCTTGACGTCGGAGGGGTACTCTTCGATCAGCTGGCGCAGCAGCGTCTGGGCGTGCTTGCAGTGCGGACACTCGTAGTCGACGAATTCGACCACCGTGACGCGGGCCGCTGCACCTCCCTTGCTGGGCGCTCCCGAGATGTCGATGCGGGGCGTGCGCGGGGTGCGGAAACGTTTCTCGAGCTTTTCGCCGATTTCGGAGTCGGTAAATCCGGAATCGACCAGGTGCGCGACGTATCGGACCGCATAGAAGGATGCCCGGCAGCTGTTGTCCTTCTTGGCCGAGTAGATCAGGCTTTGCCCCTTTCCACAGGCCGATGACTCCCGATTGACCACCCGGAAGAAGACTTTTCGCTCGAAATCGTCGAGCTTGCCAAGGTCGATACCCGGGGGAGGGGTGCTGTCATCTGCCGGCGGAGCGGGCGCCTTGTCGGCGCGGGGCTCCGCGACTGCACCGGCAGGTGCCGCGAGGATGACCGGGGAAATGCCAAGGGCAGCCGAGGCCGCGAGCATGACTGCAGCGGCGCGTGCCTGTTGTGGTCTTGCCGAAAGGAGCATCGGGGCAGAGATTAGGAACCGGCGCGCCTTAAGTCAAACCCGTCGGTGCAACTCCTCATTTGACCTATCGACTTTCACCAGACAGTATGTAGCCGATTCCGTTAGGCGTCCTGCATGAGCACTGATTACATCGCTGTAACACTGGTGATTCTCGTCGGCACGGGGGCGGCCCTGCAGTTCGTGGCTTTGGCCAAGTTTCTCGGGGAGCGCCGGCCGAGTGCCGCAAAAAATATCACGTACGAAGCCGGGTCGGATCCGGTGGGGGACCCGCGGGGGAGATTCCCGGTGCGGTTCTACCCGCTGGCAATCCTGTTTGTCGTGTTCGATATCGAAGCGGCGTTCTTGTTCCCGTGGGCGGTAACCTACCGCGAGCTTTCGTGCGCCGGCGCCTTGCGTGCTGGCGTGTGCACGGCAGGTGTCTCCTTCTTGGGCATCGGCGCCGCGGTGGCGTTCATGGCCGTCCTTCTTGTTGCTCTCGCGTACGCCTGGCGCAAGGGCGTGATCGGTTGGGGTTGATCATGCCGCTTTCATTTTACAGCAGCAAGCTGGCCGACGCGGTCAATTGGGCGCGCAAGTATTCGCTGTTCCAGTACCCATTCGTCACCGCTTGTTGCGGGATGGAGTTCATGGCGCTTTGGGCGCCGAAATACGACGTCGCGCGATTCGGGGCCGAGTTTCCCCGCTTCTCGCCCCGGCAGGCTGACCTGCTGATCGTCGTGGGTACCGTCACGGAAAAGCAGGGGCCGGTGTTGCGGCGGATCTACGACCAGATGTGCGAGCCCAAGTGGGTTATCGCCTTCGGGGTCTGCGCCTCGACAGGCGGTTTCTACCAGAACTACTCCACCATGCCGGGCGCGGACCAAGTGATCCCCGTCGACGTGTACGTGCCGGGCTGCCCGCCAAGGCCCGAGCAAGCCCTGGACGCGCTGATACTGCTGCAAGAGCGGATTCAGCGAGGAGAAGGGCATAGTCAGGTGGTGCTCAAGCAAGAGAAGGGCTTCGACGTTCCCCTTGCGACGATCCGGCCCACCAACGCCCGCGACGGTAAGTCGCCGGGCATCGATTTGGTCGGGCACGGTCGAAGCGTCGTCGCGCCTTCGGGTAGTCCCGGCGACCAGGCGAAAGCGCTACCACCGCCCGACGAGCGTGAGCCCCCGCCCGCCCGTGGGGGAGGGGCATAGTCTATGGCTCAGATCATTCTCGATATGCTCTCGGAACGATTCACCGCTGGCGAAATCGTGGAGACCGGCGCCCAGCACGGCAACGAATGGGCGCGGGTTGCGCCGCCCGCTTGGCTGCAAGTCGCCGAATACCTGCTACGCGCTCCTGCCCTCCTAATGAACATGTTCATCGATCTGACGTGTGTGGACCGGCTTCCGCGCGAGCCTCGCTTCGACGTGGTCCTGCACCTTTACTCCATCGAGAAAAAGCACCGGGTGCGGCTCCTCGCCGGCTTGCCGGGGACCTCGCCGTCGGTTGCGTCGGTGGCGTCGCTGTGGCCGGGCGCTAACTGGTTCGAGCGCGAGGCCTTCGACATGTACGGCGTGGTCTTCGAGGGGCATCCCGACTTGCGACGAATCCTGATGTACCCAGAGTTCCAGGGCTACCCGTTGCGCAAGGACTATCCGAAAGAGAAGCGGCAGCCGCTGGTTCGCCGTTTGCCGGGGAGCGTTTAGCCATGGCATCCGAAGCCCGTTCCGATCTCGCCCCTCGCAGGCGCATCGTTTTCGGTGAGGCCGATGTCTCCGACTTCGACGAGACCAACGATTTGCCGGTAGAGAGCATGCCCCTGCGCATGGGGCCGTCGCACCCCGCGATGCACGGCACTATCCGCATCGAGCTCGAGGTCGAGGGCGAGAAGATCAAGACCAGCGACATCCAGATAGGCTATCTGCACCGCTGTTTCGAGAAAGAGTGCGAGAGCGCCACCTGGACGCAGGTCTTTCCGTACACCGATCGCCTGAACTACGTGTCGCCCATGCTCAACAACGTGGGGTATGCGCTGGCGGTGGAGAAACTGCTCGACATCGACAAGAAGATCCCCGAGCGGGCTCAGTACATCCGCGTGATCGTGGGCGAGGTGTCGCGCGTTGCCGACCACCTGACCTGCCTCGGCGCCAGTGCGATGGAGCTTGGCGCCTTCACGGTGTTCTTCTATCTGATCAAGGCGCGCGAGTGGCTGTGGGAACTACTGGAGGAAATCTCGGGCGCGCGGCTCACCCACAGCTACGTACGCATCGGCGGCGTGGTGGCCGACATGCCTGACGGCTGGGCCAGTCGGCTCCTGGACGTGCTCGGCAAGGCGCGAACCGCACTCGGCGACGCCGACAAGCTGCTCACCAACAACAAGATCTTCCGCGACCGCATGGACGGTGTGGGCATCATAGCCAAGGAAGACGCCGCGGGTTGGGGACTGACGGGACCTGTGGCCCGTTCGACCGGGCTCGCCTACGACGTCCGCAAGGATCACCCGTACTTGGTTTATGACCGATTCGATTTCGATGTGCCGGTGGGCACGACCGGCGACAACTTCGACCGCTATGCGGTCAGGATGGAAGAGATCTTCCAGTCGATGCGTATCCTCGAGCAGGCGCTGGACAAGATCCCTGCTGGCCCGATCCTCATCGACGATGTCCGGGTCGCCTTGCCAGCCAAGCGCGAGACCTACAACACCATCGAGGCCATGATCGCGCATTTCAAGCTGATCATGGACGGCATCCACGTCCCGCCCGGCGAGGTCTATTCCTTCACCGATGGCGGCAACGGCGAGCTGGGTTTCTACCTCGTGTCAGACGGGACAGGCCGCCCTTGGAAGTGCCGCGTGCGTCCGCCGTGTTTCGCCAACCTGGCCATCCTCGACAAAGTTCTCCCGGGACTCTTC
>Ga0302323_100001796_pt1 | contig 17399 bp, 13 predicted proteins | sample Fen_T0_3_FD_201950 | JGI IMG/M metagenome (GOLD analysis project Ga0302323, IMG submission 201950) | Peat permafrost microbial communities from Stordalen Mire near Abisko, Sweden - Fen_T0_3 | ecosystem: Environmental > Terrestrial > Soil > Wetlands > Permafrost | place: Sweden: Abisko... | reverse complement strand
TCGCAGACGCGCCGGCAGTTCGTTTCCTGGCTCACGTCCAGGCAGAGGTTTTCGGCGCCGGGCACGTGCAGATACCATTCATACAGCGGCTTCTTGTCCACCGCACGGATATTGGTGAAGCCCTTCTTGGTGAAGTACAGCGCGAGGTTGCCGCCAATGAATCCGCCCGCGCCGGTGATGACAATCAAATCATCTTTCCTGGTCGCCGGGCCTTTTTCTACGAGTCGTTTCGTCGGTTCCATAAATTTTCGTTGCTTTTTGGTTGCCCACCGGGCCGAATGGTCCGCAGGAGTTTACCGTCACAAACCGCTTTCGTGGTGGAGCGTGCAAACAGCATACGCCATCCCCTTGCCCTGTTGGCAAGCCCGCATTTCATCGGGAAATTTTTGTTTGCAGTGCTTCAGCCAACAATTAAGCTTCGTAGCAAGTCGGCAAGGAACCGACCGACACAAGCAGGAATATTTCCACCTATTTATGAAGAAACCACTGACAGCCGCGGAGTTGAACGAACTCATTGCCGGTTTAAACAAATTATCCCGCAACCTTTGGTGGTGCTGGAACCAGGAGGCCCAGGATCTTTTCCAACGGCTTTCGCCGCGCGGCTGGCAAAACCTCTGGCACAATCCCGTGGCGGTGCTGCGCGAGGTTTCGGAATACGAACTGCGCGTGCACCTGCAAGAAGCGGGCTTTGCCGAACGCGTCCGCAGCGTGCTGAAGGATTTCAACAACTACCTGGCCGACACCAAAACCTGGGGTCACATCAACGCCCCAAAACTGTACAAAAATCCGGTGGCGTATTTCTCCGCCGAGTTCGGTTTCCATGAATCGCTGCCCATCTCGGCCGGCGGCCTCGGCATCCTGGCGGGCGACCACGGCAAATCCGCCAGCGATCTCGGCCTGGGTTTCCTGGGCATCGGCCTGTTTTATCGCGAAGGTTATTTCCAGCAGGCGATTGATTCGAACAACTGGCAGACGGAATATTACAATCCGGTGGATCCGCACAATGTCCCGATCGAGCCCCTGCTGAATGCCGAAGGTGAACGGCTGATCTGCACCGTGGAGATCGGCCTGAATGCCGTGGATTTCCAGGTCTGGCGCGTCAATGTGGGCCGGGTGCCGATCTATCTGATGGACACCAACCTGCCGCAGAACGAGCAACATTTCCGCGACCTCACCACGCGCGTTTATGGCGGCGACAGCACCACGCGCATCATGCAGGAAATTCTGCTGGGCATCGGCGGCGTCAAATTGATCCGCGCGCTCGGCATTGAACCCTCCACGTTCCACATGAACGAAGGCCATGCGGCCTTCCTCACGCTGGAGTTGATCCGCGAAAAAATGGCCGCCGGCAAAACGTTTGAGGAAGCCAAGACGCTCACCAAGCCGGAATGTATTTTTACCACCCACACGCCGGTGGAAGCGGGCCACGACCGCTTCAGCCAGGATCTGCTGCATTACGCGCTGCAGCGTTTCAGCCTCCATCTTTCGGTGCCGTTCAACGACATCATGGCCCTGGGTCGTGTCAAGCCGGCAGATGCAAATGAGACGTTCTGCATGACGGTGCTGGCGCTCAAGCTTTCCCGCGCCGCCAACGCCGTGAGCGAACTCCACGGCCAGGTCAGCCGCCAGATGTGGCAGCACCTGTATGGCGTGCCGGAAGCGCAAGTCCCGATCGGCCACATCACCAACGGCATTCACCTGCTGGGGTGGATGAAAGGTTCCGCCCGCCAGTTCTGGCGGCGAAAACTCACCGACAACGCCGATGGCGAAGCCAAATCCCTGAAGGAACGTTTCGGCGACAACTGGGCCTCGGCGGTCAATCATGCCGAGTTCTGGGAAAAGATGACCGACCCCGCCTTTGTCACCGATGAGGAATTGTGGGCGCTGCGCTATAAACTGCGCCGGGAACTGATCGAATACGCCCGCCGCCGCCTGCTGGAACAGAGCCAGCGCGTCACCCAGGGCGATTATGTCCGCTTTGACCACCTGCTGAATCCCGACGCGCTGACCATTGGCTTTGCCCGCCGCTTTGCCACCTACAAACGCGCCCCGCTGATTTTCCAGCAGTTCGAGAACATCGTGAAACTCGTCAAAGACAAGCAGCGCCCGGTGCAGTTTGTCTATGCCGGCAAGGCCCATCCGCGCGACGACGCGGGCAAGCGTTTCATCCAGCAGATCATCCATCTGAGCAAGCACAGCGAGCTCACCGGGAGCCTGGTATTTTTGGAAAACTATGACATCCACGTGGCCCGCCAGATGGTCGCCGGTTGCGACATCTGGTTGAACAACCCGCGCCGGCCGCTCGAGGCTTCCGGCACCAGCGGCATGAAGGCGAGCTGCCATGGCTGCATGGGATTCAGCATTCTGGACGGCTGGTGGCGCGAAGGTTACGACGGCACGAACGGGTTTGCCATCAGCGGCGATTCGCATCCCGACAACGTGGAAGAACAGGATCGCGTGGACAGCGCCAACCTGTATCAGACGCTCACGGAACAAGTGGTGCCGATGTTCTTTAACCGGGACGCCAACGGCATTCCGCGCGAATGGATCAAGCGCATCCGCCGCAGCATGGCCACCTTGGTGCCGCAGTTCACCACCGACCGCATGGTGAAGGAATACGCCAATAAATACTACGCCCCGCACTGACCCGACGCCCGCAATGACAAACCCCGCCGACCTCGGCGGGGTTTTTTATTTTGGAGAGGCTCGCCGAAAAACAGCAGCCCGGGCAACCGGATCAGCAGCCCAGGCGGGTGGGCGAGCCGGTCTATTTCGTCACGGGACGACTCAAATCCTTCAACCGGGCCCGCACCATGTCGGCGCGGATGAGGTCACGCTCCTCGGCGGTAAGCTTGTCGGAAATCTGCTTCTGGAGATGCGCCGGCTGCGTGGTCAAAAACAGCTCGTCCACCAGCGGCCGCGGGGCGCCGGGAAAGAGTTCCATGTCCATGCCCAGCCGCAGCAATGAGAGCAGGTTCATGGCCTCCTTGGAGGAAATACTGTGCGCGTTCGCGAGGATGCCGTAGGCGCGGCCAATGTGGTTGAACACCACTTTCGGCTTCTTTTCCAGCAATGTCTGCCTCGCATTCTCCTCGTGCTCAATGATTTGCGACAAAACTTTTTCAAGCCGCTCGACGATGACGGTTTCACTTTCACCCAGCGTCATCTGGTTGGAAACTTGAAACACATTGCCCAGCGCCTCGGTGCCTTCGCCGTAAAGGCCGCGCACGGCGAGCCCCAGCTTGTTGACCGATTGGATGATGGGATTGATCTGTTCGGCGAGGACGAGGCCGGGCAAATGCAGCATCGCGCTGACGCGGATGCCGGTGCCGAGATTCGTCGGGCAGGCGGTGAGATAGCCCAGTTCGTTGTCGAACGCGTAATTGAGTTTCTTCTCCAGCGCGGAGTCGAGCTGGTCAATGGCCTGCCAGGCCGCGCGGGTCTGAAAACCGGGGCACAACGCCTGCATCCGCAAATGATCTTCCTCATTGATCATCACGGAGAACGTTTCGGCGCGGTTGATGACCAGTCCGCTGCCGACGCTCTTCGCGGCATGTTCACGACTGATCAAGTGGCGCTCCACGAGCAACTGCTTGTCCAGCGCGGCCAGATTATCCATGCCATCGGCAAAGGAATCCGCCATCTCCGGCAGCGAACTGACGGCCGGCAGGATCGTTTCCAGAATCTTCACCCGCTCGGGCTTCTTGGCCCAGCCGGGAAACGCATAGTCGCGCAGGTTGCGCGCCAGCCGGACGCGGCTGGACATGACAATGCGGTCGTGCGGGCCGTGGCGGAGGGTGGATTCGGCCGGCGAACAAAGAAATGCGTGGATGTCTTTCATGTTTTTCACCGGGTGGTTTACCGCGTCTTGGCCGGAGCGGCGCTGCCGAGCGCCTTGATTTCGTCACGGAACTGCGCGGCGAGTTCAAAATCTTCCGTCTCGATGGCCTTGGTCAGCTTCTTCTGCAAGGTTTTGAGCCGGTCCACATTGTCGCGCGTCTGGCGCAACGCCTCCGGGGCCTTGCCGACGTGGCGGGTGCCCTTGTGCATGGTCTTGAGCAGGCCGCCGAGACCTTCGGCGAAGGTCCGGTAACATTCCGGGCAGCCGAGCCGGCCGGACTTCTTGAAATCGGCCTGGGAAAAGCCGCAGCGCGGGCACTTCACCTCGACCGCCCCGGAGGAAGGATCAAGTTCCTGGGAGGCACCGAGGCCGAGCATCATGTCCGCCATCGCAAAGCTGGCGGGGTCGTTCACGCCCTTGGCCTTGGCACATTCCTCGCACAAATCCAGCTTCTGCATCTTTTCGCCCACGATCTGGGTCAGATGCACCGTCGCGGGTTTGGCCTTGCACACACAGCATTGCATAAAAAAATATTCGACAACCGCTGACCGGTAAACCGCCTGCCACGGAAAACGGCGGGCCGTTTTTCCAGCACGCCAATAAGGCGCGGGCGGGACAATTCGCCTTATTTATTAATCGGCTCGCCAGAGACGTTCGTCAAGGCGTGATACTCTTCGGTGAGCTTGTGCGTGAGCGCACCGGGCTTGCCTGTGCCGATGACGCGGCCATCGATCTTGATCACCGGCATGATTTCCACGGCGGTGCCGGTCAGGAAACATTCGTCGGCGTTGAACAAGTCGTAGCGGGTCAGGTTGGTCTCGGCAACCTTCATGCCGGTCTGCTCGGCCAGTTCCATCACGGTGCCACGCGTGACGCCGTAGAGCGCGCCCGCCGAAAGCGGCGGCGTGAGCAAGGCACCACGCTTGATGATAAACAGGTTGTCGGCGGTGCATTCCGCCACAAAGCCCTCGGCATTCAACATCACGGCTTCTTCGACGCCGGCGTTGTTCGCCTCGATCTTGGCCAGAATGTTGTTGAGATAATTCAGCGACTTGATGGCGGGATTGACCGCGCTATGGAGATTCCGCACGGTCGGCACGGTGACAATGTCCATGCCGCGCGCGTACAGTTCCGGCGGATAGACCTGGATCTTGCCGGCGATGATGATGATCGAGGGCTTTTTGCAGCCGCGCGGATTGAGGCCGAGCGAGCCCACGCCGCGGGTAACGATCAGGCGCACATAGCAATCGCGCAATTTATTGGCGCGGATGGTTTCCACCGTGGCCTTCAACATTTCCGTCTGGCTCAGGGGGATGTCCAACAAAATGGCCTTGGCCGAAGCATACAAGCGTTCAATGTGTTCTTTGAGCTTGAACACGCGGCCATTGTAGGCGCGAATGCCCTCGAACACGCCGTCGCCATACAGCAGGCCGTGGTCAAACACCGACACTTTAGCATCGCGCTCGCTGCAAAACTTGCCATCAATAAAAATCTTCATACTAAGGGTTTTAAAAATACGGTAAAACAACCATTGAGGCAAACGGGAAGTTGCCCGCTCGCAGCAGTCCAAGAGCGTGTGACCGCAAAGAAACTTTGGGCCAGGCGGCGCGGCTGATTTCGAGCGAATCAAAGTGGTGGAGGTGGTTCCAGCCTTCGTACCGCCGCAGCGGTTTCGGTCCAAAACATCCGCGACGCTTCGCTTGCACGTGCCGGTCGATGACAGATTTGCACCCGCCCGCGATGATGCCTGAGCCGTGGAAGAAACCCGGCGGACGTGACGAGTCAGCCATTTTGAGGTGAATGTGCGTTCCAAGCCAAAGGGCGGAGGATGGCTGCCAGCGCCAACTGGCCGACCCGGCAGGGTTCAAATTGGGTTCAAAACGGCTCCAAAACGGATTTGATTTGGGTTAAAAGCAGGTTTGGTGACGGTTGTAATGGTGTCTTATTGGGTTCGTTTTCAACTTTTCAATTTTCGTAAAATCATAGTATTGCATTTAGATATAGCGGCTTAACATCGAAATTAATTTGGGTTCGTTTCGTAATTTTTAATCTTTCGGCGGAGACCTCCAAGGTTGGGTTGGACGAATGGGAAAAATTTTCCCGTTCCGGTGGCAAGGCGGCTGGACGGGCTTGGCGCCTGAATTTCTGAAAAGTTTAAGGTTCGGTTGTTCACGGTCAAAGAATGTTGGGGGATTTTCATCAATGCTCTCATTTGCGGCCTCACTTTTCGACAAAGGCAGTGCCAAAACAGGCCGGTTCGAACGGTTAAAATGGCGTTATTTGCCTTAAAATTGGGTTCGTTTTGGGTTTGTTTGGGTTCGTTTTGGGTTCGTTTTTGACCCTGTGCCGCTCGAAAAATAATTGCATATTGTTTAAATATATACACTTGAAAAAATTCCAAATTGGGTTCGTTTCGCCAATTTGCCTTTTTGCGGAAAACTCCAAGGTTGGAGGGAGGGGAAAGTTGTTCCCGTGCCGGGGGCGGGGACGATGCGGGTCCGGCTGGGTACCTGAGTTTCTGTAACATTTAAGGTTCGATTTTTCATGGTCAGAGAATCTTGGTTTGTACAACACGTGGCGCGGGCAGGCAAAAGTGAACGGCTCCCCCCGACTTGGGTGGATAGAGCAGATTTATGCTGAAGTCTTCTTTTACGCCGCTTTGGCATGGTTGTAAAGTAAATTGTTTATTAAATTTTGTCGGCGGTTTTCACGGAGGGAGACCAGGCAATTTATTGGGGTGGTGGCGGCGGCGGGAGGGAGCGCGAGGGGCAACCTGAGATTTCCGGGGGCTCGTGACTTCCGTGGCGCTGGCGCTTGGCACCGCGCAGTCCGTGACCACTGGCTCCTACGCCCAGTCTCAAGAAACACCCCAAACCCGGGCGCGATAAAAAACGATGGACTTCCAGCGCCGGGCCACCCAAACTCAGCCAACCCCCAACCGCCTGTCCCCAGGCATCAACCAGAATGAGCCATGGAACTTAAAGTTGTTTGTCCGTGCGGTCAAAAATTCGCCTTTGACGTGGAGCCGGTCGACGGCCAGATGCCGTTTACGGTCAACTGCCCGAGTTGCAATGCGGATGGCACCGCTGCGGCCAACGACCTGATCACCGCGCAGTTCGCGGCGGCACCGCCAACGGCGCCGTCCCCGCGCACCTCCGGCCGGTTGCGGATAAGCCTCCCCACCCCGGCGGTGACCGCCACGGTAACGAATGATAATCCGGCCCCGCGACCGGGAGCGTTTCGCCAGGCAGCCGCGGCGGCCGCGCTCAATCCGCCGAAGAAATCCAGTTTTGGCATGGGGTTGCTGGGCGGTTTCATCGGGGCGCTGGTCGGGGCGGTGATCTATTTTCTGGTCTTCAAATATACGGACTGGCAGTTCAAGCTGCTGGCGGTGGGTGCGGGTGCGCTGGCCGGCTGGCTGGCGGAGTATCTTGGCAAGGGCGAAGGCAGCAAGGAGTTGGGCGGCATCACGGCGATTTTCGTTTTGGTCGGCATCATCGGCGCCCAATACTTCGTGACGCTGGGCTGGTGGCACCATATCAACGATCTGGAATTAAAGGCTGCGCAAGCCGAATACAGTCTCAGCGTGACCGCGGCCAAGGAGGCGGTGCAGGCGGTTGCCACGGGGACGGATGCGGAGATCCGCGCTTATCTGGCCAAAAAAGCCGGCGACGCCGGCGAACAAACCAAACTAACCGACATTACCAGCGAACAGATCAAGGACTTCCGCGAAAACCAACTGCCGGAATTCAAGGAATTGGCCAGCGGCCAGCTCACCCAGGCCGCCTTCGAACAAAAGTATGAGTTAAAAACCACGCAGACGGAGGCGGAAAAGGCAGCGAATGAGAACAGTTTCAAAAGTATCTTCTTAGTGCTATTGCTGAGTAAATTCAATCTCGTCTCACTGGCGGCGGCAGCGGGCGTGGCCTACAAGTTAAGCGCGAACGCCTGATGGTGACACCCGGAAAGAGATCGCCTCGACCGGGCGGTGCATTTGAACACAGTCCTTGGTATCATTCATCGTAACCGAACGCAGTGTTTCAAGGCAAAGTATGTCCGGGAAGCACCTCTCCCCGGCCCTCTCCATGAACCTCTGTTCAAGCGGAGGCAGTTGGGATAAGCGTGAAGTTTGTTTTTTGCGAGTTTTTGCAGCCAGCGCGTCTCTGTTTCCAAGACTCTGGCGGCATAGGCTTTGAGTCCTTGCTCCACGTACGTCATGGCATGACGCAACAAGCGGTAAAACAACAAGGCCACATTGGCGGCCAAGCCGCCGCACAAAACCTTCGCCCGGCCCGCACGAGGTGTGCCAGTAGCCGGGCAGGCGGGCTGCCAGCCCGCGATACAGCCGACTGCCAGTCGGCGCTACGACCGAGACAAATCATGCCGGGCTTCGGCCAACGGCTGACGCGCTACTCCCGATCAGGTTCAGGGGTTCAATGCGCGAATTTTTTAGGGGGATTCTCGCCCCATTTTGCTGACGCAAAACGCGGCGAGGATCGAACCCGGTGAGGCAAGGCCAAACGAACTTGGAGCGGCTTCAGCAGCTTTGACATGGTGCCGGAAGCCGTTAAAACGGCTGCGTTCGTCAGCGCCAGTCCACCACCGGGCTGAAAGCCCGGTGCTAATGAAAGAAAGGCAAACCAGCAGCGATGAGATATCCGGGTTAGAGCATTTCCAGCAAGGTGCCAGACTGGCGATTGGCCTTTCCGGCGCCGGGAAAATATTTCATGCTGCGGCCATGCCGATTCCAATCCTCAGCGTCCCGCAAATGCGCGAATGGGAACGCGCCACCTGGGCCACAGGCCAGACGGAGGCGGAGGTGATCCGCCGCGTGGGCAAACGGCTCGCCCGCCGCGCGCGCCGGCTGACGCACCCCGACGACTTCATCCTGATTCTCGCGGGCAAAGGCCACAACGGGGACGATGCGCGGGCGGCCAAGGAATTTCTCGACGAGCGCAAGGTGAAGGTGCTGGAAGTGTTGCTCCCGGAAAGCGACCTCCCGACGCTGCAACTGAAGCTGGCGGAAAAACCCGCGCTGATCATTGACGGGCTGTTCGGCGTCGGCCTAAACCGGCCGCTCTCCAAGGCGTGGCAGCAAATCATCGCCACGGTGAATGCGGCCCAACTGCCGATCCTGGCGGTGGACGTGCCGTCCGGCCTGAATGCGGAGACCGGCAATCATTTTGGCACGGCCATCACCGCGACGGTGACGCTGACGGTCGGCGCGCCCAAAGCCGGCCTGCTGGCCAAGGCGGCCGCGCCGTTTGTGGGGCGGCTGGAAGTGGCTACCGAGGTGGGACTCATCCCCTGCCCGCTCACGGCGGAACTGAACTGGATTCAGGCGGAGGATTTTGCCGCGTTCCCCCCGCCCCGCCCCGCCGCCGGTCATAAAGGCAGTTTCGGCCATGTCGCGATTGTCGCGGGCAGCCACGGGTTTCACGGCGCGGCCGTGCTGGCCACGCGCGGGGCGCAGCGGGCGCAGCCGGGGCTGACCACGCTGTTCACCCCGGAAAGCATCTATCTGCCCGTGGCGGCGCAGTTGCAATCAGCCATGGTAAAGGTCTGGCAAAAGGAAATCTCGCTGCCGGCGAACACCACCGCCGCCCTCATCGGCCCGGGCATGGCGGATCCGGAAATTTGCGAGCCGGGAAAGAATTTTGCCCGCCGGCTCTGGAATGAGGCGGCCTTTCCCGTGGTGGCCGATGCGAGCGCACTCGACTGGTTGGAACCGCAGCCGGCGGTGCCGGGCACGCGGGTGATCACGCCCCATCCCGGCGAGGCGGCGCGGCTGCTCCAGACCACGACCGAGGCGGTCCAGGTGGACCGGGTGCGGGCGGTGCGGGAACTCTCCCAACGCTTCGGCGGCGCGTGGGTGGTGCTGAAAGGCAGCCAGACCCTGATTGGGCGCGGCGAAGGCCCCATTTTTGTGAACAGTTCGGGCAATCCGCAGCTCGCGCAAGGCGGCAGCGGCGACTTGCTGGGCGGCTTCATCGCCGGTCTGCTTGCCCAACCGGCACTGGCCGCCGACGTTGCCCGGACCCTGACATACGCCGTCTGGCAGCACGGCGCGGCCGCCGACCAATTGCAGGCTCGACGAACCAATTGGATCATCGAAGACCTGGCCAATGAGCTTGGCAATGCGCGGTGAAACGGCAGTGAAGTGGAAGGAAGCTGGTAAACCGGCCGCAGTGATCAGTTCCACGGCTGCCACTTTTCTCCGCCACAAACCAGACGAATGGATTGCCCGAGTGGCTGCCACCAGAGTGGTTTCATATTGGGATCGTTTTCAGGCCGGCTGAAACCTCCCAAGTCAGAGGCGCGGAGATGGCTTTCCCCACGTCTCGATAAAGTCTGGCAACCGCCCGGCCGATCCTACGCCCCCTCAGTGGGCCGGCAGGAAACGGTTGAGAATTTCGTTCCGCGGCAGCGCCTGTTTCTTCAGTGCTTCCTGGCGTTCCGTCACGCCCTGACCATAGGTCGCGGGTGGATTGGGGTTGCGATACAGCACGCCGGTGTAAAGCTTGGTGCCATAGTCCCGCGCCAGTTCGGTCGCGCGCGCGCGGTCGGAGGCATCGTGGCCCAGGGCTTCCAGGCTTTGCATATTGGTCTTGTGCGCCTTGAGCTGCTGGTCTTCCGCGCCGTAAGTCACGCAGGGCGACTGAACATTGATGAAGGCGAAGCCGGGGAAACGGATGCCTTCCTCGATGATTTTGGCGAGGCCGGCCATGTCGGCGGGCGTGCCCTGGGCCACAAACGAGGCGCCATAGCCCATGACATAGAGCAGCGGGTTCACGGGTTCTTCGAGACTGCCAAAGCTGGAGGTGACGGTCTTGCGGCCGCGCGACGAGGTGGGCGAGAGCTGCCCTTTGGTGAGGCCGTAAATCTGGTTGTCCATCACGATGTAGGTGAGATCCATGTTGCGCCGGATGACATGTGCCACGTGACCGCCGCCGATGGAAAAGCCGTCGCCGTCGCCGCTGGCCACGAGCACGAGGAGTTCCGGGTTGGCGAGTTTGATGCCCTGCGCGATGGGCAGCGAACGCCCATGGACGGTGTTAAAACCGTAGGCGGTGGTGTAGCCGGGAATGCGGCTGGAACAGCCGATGCCGGAGACGAAGGCGATCTCATGCGGCGGCCGGCCAATGTTCGAGAGCGCGCGCGTGATGGCGGTAACGACGCCAAAATCGCCGCAGCCGGGGCACCAGATGGGCTTGAGGTCGCTCTTGAAATCGCCGGCTTGAAATTTGAGCGGCGAAACCGGTTTCGCCATCGGTTCGAGAGTAGTCATGATAAGGTCGCTTTCGGGAAAGGGTTTTGGCGGGTTAGTCCGCGATGGCTTCGGGTTGGGGCTGTTGATTGCCCTGGAGGGCCACCACCATGTCGCGCAGCCGCTTGAGCACTTCGGTCGGCAGGATCGGATTGGAGCCGCTCTTGGCGAACGGGGTCACCTCGAGCGGCAGGTTCACATACATCCGCACGATGCGGTAAAGTTGCGCCTGATAGGATTGTTCGATGAACAGGCCGCGCTGGACCGACGCGAAGAAATCCTGATAGACCGGTTCGGCCACGGGATAAAGCAGCCGGGGCACAAGCAGCTTGACCTGCAGGCCTTCCGCCTGGGCCAACCGGAGCGCTTCGCGCGCCACGCCCGCCACACTGCCCCAACTGACCATGCCAATGGGGGCTTCCGGGTCGCCTTCCACGGTGAACAAATCGCGGCGGTTCTTGAGCGGATTGAATTTGCTGAACCGCTTTTCATTCATGCGCGCGTGCATCTCGCCGCTGGCGGTGGGCCGCCCCTGCTCATTGTGTTCGATGCCGGCCGCGAGATAATTACCACCCAGCATGCCGGGATGGCTGATGGGGCTGATGCCGGACTCGGTCAGTTTGAAACGGGCGTAATTGGTCAGCTCAGGCCCGACCGGTCGCCGCCGCTCGATGATTTGGAACTTCGAGGTGTCAATCGGATCGACGGTTTCCTTGCGCTGCGCGATTTCCTGGTCGGACAACACAATCACAGGCGTCTGGTAATACTCGGCCAGATTGAAGGCTTCCACCGTCACGGCGAACATGTCGGCCACGCTGGTCGGGGCGAGAATGGGCCGCAGGCAATCGCCGTGGGCGGAGAAGGCGGCCTGGAACAAATCGGATTGCTCTGCCTTCGTGGGCATGCCCGTGGAAGGGCCGCCGCGCTGGACATTGACGCACACGAGCGGCAATTCGGCGAGACTCGCCAGCCCGAGCATCTCGGTCTTGAGCGACATGCCGGGACCGGAGGTGGCCGTCATGGCCTTTTTGCCGGCGAAGGAGGCGCCGACAACCGCGCCGATGCCGGCGATTTCATCTTCCGCCTGCAACACCGTGCCGCCATATTTCCAGATTTCGCGGTCGAGAAATTGCATGATTTCAGTCGAAGGCGTGATGGGATAGCCGCCGAAGAAGGTACACCCGGCAAAGATGGCCGCCGCCGCGCACATGTCGTTGCCATCGGTGAGCAGCTTCGTGATGCCACCGGCGTGGGGCGCGCCCAGTTTGCGGTTTTCTTTGAGCGGATTTGCTTCGGCGAAATCGAGCCCAGCCTGGAAGGCGCGGACGTTTCCTTCCACCACGGTGGCGCCCTTCTTGGCAAATTTCTTGCGGATGCCCGCCAGCATGCTTTCCCGGCCGATGCCGAACCAGCCGGCCAGCAGTCCGGCGATGACGATATTCTTGGCCTTGTCGGTGCCGGCATGTTGCGCGGCCATTTCGGTGATCGGCACGCTGAAGACCACGGCGGGTTTAACGCCTTGCAACGGCAGGTTATCGGGCGCCACGCCGGTGTTGCTCTCGTAAATTACAATGGTGGCGGCTTCGACCGGCAGTTCGGCCCCAAACCGGCGGAAATCCTCCCAGTTGAGGGCCACAGCCACATCGAGCGGACCGTTGGGATTCAGCACGGGCTGGGTGGCCAGGCGCAACCGGCAGGACGCCTCGCCGCCGCGGATTTGCGAGCCGAAGCTCTTGGTCATGACGCAGTGATATCCTTCGAACGCTGCCGCGGTGAGCAGCGATTCACCCGCTGAAATCACGCCGTCGCCACCGGAGCCGGCAATGCCGATAATCAAATCTTCACTCATGCATAACCACTACAACCCATATCTGCCAGTTCTGCTCACCTCTAATTGGCAAATTCACGCTCTATTTTACCATTAGTAAGTGGCTCATCCGGAATGGGAAAATAAGAAATGAAACCGGGCAGCCACAGCCGGGCCAAGGCTCCTTCTCCTCCGGTACCATGGCCACTATACCTCGGGAAGCAGGATATATGTCTCGTGCTATTGGCCGGCCGGTTGCCGGTTGCCAATGTTGCCTTGGGCGTGCTAAATTCACAACGTCATGCAAGTCACCATGGAAATGCCCGATCAAGTTGCCCGTCAATGGGGAAACACCCCAGACGCGGTGAGCCGTCATGTCATGGAGGACGCCGCAGTGGAAGGGTATCGCGCCGGACGCCTCACCCAGCGGCAGGTGGGGACCATGCTGGGGCTGGATTATTGGCAGACGGAAGCTTTTTTGAGTGAACGCGCCGTGCCGCTGAACTATTCCGCCGCCGATCTTGCCGCCGACCATGCCACCCTGGAAAAAATTCTTCCCCGGCTGTGAGCGTGGTCGTTTCTGACACCACGCCGTTGCACTATCTGATATTGTGCGGTGCGGAAACGATCTTGCCCCGATTATTTCGACAGGTGGTCATTCCTCCGATGGTTTTCAGCGAAATGCAGCAACCCAACACGCCGCCCGCCGTTCGTGCCTGGGCGGCTGCGTTGCCGGCATGGGTTGCCATCCAGACACCCAAAACGATGAATCTGACCTTGGAGATCGACGCCGGGGAATTGGAAGCCATTTGTCTGGCCCAGGAAATCCATGCCGTTGCCGTTTTGATGGATGATCGCGCCGGAAGGAACGCCGCGATTCATTGCGGGCTGACGGTCGTTGGCACCATTGGCCTGTTGGAACAAGCGGCAGCGTTTGGCTTCATCGACTTACCGGCCACACTTGCACGGTTGCACCAGACGAATGCGCGGCTTAATCCCGAACTTATTCTGGCCGCGCTTGCCCGGGATAAAGCACGACGGGAGAAAAAATAATCCCCGAAACGCCTCCGAATTAACTGTGAAAAACGGCGGAATATCGGGGTGTAGCCGGGATTCCTGTCCGAACAGTTTTCCCAAAATCAGCTGTTACCATCAACCCTGCTGGACAGCAAGGTGGCAGACGAAACCCCAACCAAGCCACACACTATCATGGATGATGCATAAGTTTTTAGTGGATTTTTTAGCTCAACTTCTGCAAAACTAGTCCAACGGCCGGGCTCGGAGACCACTTGGCGCATGGCTATGGGGAAATTTCCACAAGGCCCACGGTGCAAATCTATTAAGTTGATGAAAACATACCTGATTATATTCAGTGTCCTGGCATTATCGTTCACCAGGCTCTCCGCCCAAGTCCCCCAATGGATCAGCTATCAAGGACGGATTGTTGCCGACGGCACAAATTTTACCGGCACCGGCCAATTTAAATTTGCCCTGGTGAATGGCGGTACGCCCGGGGTCAGCTTGTGGAGCAACGACGGCACGAGTGTCGCCGGCAGCCAGCCGACGGCACCGGTCTCCCTGTCCGTCGCGGCCGGACTTTTTAATGTCCTGCTGGGGGATGAAACCTTGCCCAACATGACGGCCGTGCCGGTGACGGTTTTCGCGAATCCGGTGGTCCGGCTGCGCATCTGGTTTAATGACGGGGTTCATGGCTTCAGCCAACTCACGCCCGATCAGCCGTTTTCCGCCGTCGGTTATGCCATGATGGCAAGGAGCGTTCCGGCTGAAGCCATCACGACGGCCCAGCTTGCGCCCGGCGCCGTCACGAGCCTCCAGTTGGGCGCGGGGGCCATCCAAAACGGGAACCTCGCCAACAACGCGGTGACCGGCACCAAGATTGCCGCCAGCACCATCGACATCACGAAGCTCAGTTTCACCCCGCTCACGGCCGAGGTGGATCCCAAGGTGGCCGTCACCACCAACAATGCGATTCCCCGGTGGAACGGCACGGCCTTGGTGAATGGCACGCTCTTTGACAATGGCAATATCGGCATCGGCAAAACCAATCCCGTGGCGAGGCTGGACGTCAGTGGCGGCATCGCCATCAACGGCACCAACGTCATCAATACTTTGGGCCAGTGGGTGGGAAGTCCCACCGGATTGGTGGGGCCGCAGGGTATACCAGGCGCAACAGGCCCGGTTGGGCCAACAGGGCCGGCTGGAGCCACCGGCCCCGCGGGAGCACCCGGCGTGGCTGGCCCCGCCGGCGCCACTGGACCAACCGGACCGGCCGGTGCGACCGGGCCAAAAGGTTTGAACTGGCGGAGCACCTGGAGTTCCACCACCCCTTATGCCACCAACGACGCCGTACAATACAGCGGCTCGGCTTGGATGGCACTTCAGGCCAGCACGAACATAATTCCCACAGCCGGGGCGAACTGGAGCTTGCTGGCGTCGAGAGGTGACACCGGGTTACAGGGGCCGCAAGGCGCGACGGGTGTCACCGGCGCCACTGGTCCCCAAGGACCGCAAGGGCTCCAAGGGCCGACCGGGGCAACCGGAGCGACGGGCCCGACCGGCCCGACGGGAGCCACCGGCGCGACCGGCGCCACCGGTCCACAAGGACCGGCCGGCCCGGCGGTCAAGACCTCGGCCATCTGCATCAATGGGGGCACCGTAACCGACATGAGCTGCGCCGCGCGCTGCGGGAGCAGCACCAAAGTAGTCGTTGACGGATCGGCCTATGGCAAGGCGTGCCAGGTGACGGCCGATACCGGCAGTTGCAGCGCCATTAACACCACCGCCTTTAACTACTCGGTTTGCTGCGTCTGCAAACCATAAACATCGCGGCGGACAACGTATTGTTTTAATGTCATCCCCTGTGATGAGCTTGGACATGAAACAATTGTTTCCCGTTTTTCGATTAAAAAGCCTGGTCTGCCTCTGGTGCGTCTGCAGTTCCGTCACGCTGTTGGCGGCGGAGGGCAGCGCGCCATTGAGCCTTCCCCAATATTCGCTGCAGTTGTCGCTCAACGAATTTTCCATTCTCAGCGCCTCGGAAGTGGATGGCTTGTTGAAATACGGTGGCAGCGGCGATTTCAAGGTGACCATGGCCAAAGTGGGCAACGAGGTGATCTGGACCGTCGTGATCGACAATCCGCGCCAGATGGAATTGCTCGGCATATTTGTCGGCGAAAAAACGGTCAAAATTGTTCAAGGACTGAATCCCAACAGCATTGACCCGGGTGAAAAGATCGCGCTGGAGGCCATCAAATCCCTCACGCAGAAAATGGAATTCGCGCAAAAAAATCCGCTTTGGAATTCCCTCAAGCTGGCCGGCCAGGTATTGCATCAAGACACGAACTGGCTGTTTCAAACCAAGGAAGAGACCTATCACCTGACCGGCGAAAAACTGAATGAATTAAGAACCCGAACCCGCCCCGACCAGCCCATCGTGGCCGCTGGTTATGTGAAAACCCCCGGCGAGTTTGAATTGACCAGTTTTATAGAAAAGCAGACCAACACCTTGGAACTGTTGGTCATGAGCCAGTGTCCTTTTGCCCTGCAGGCAGAATCCAAGCTCCTGGCTTTTTTGCGTCAAACCAACCTCACGGCCAGGCCGCAATTGGAGGTCCGTTATCTCTTTTCCAAAACGCAGTCGGCGGGAAAGGATGTTTTTGGTTCCGCGCATGGCACCGAAGAAGTGACGGAAGATCTCGTTCAAATGGCGGTCCGCGATGTTTTCCCCAATAGCTTTTTGGCCTACCTGCGGGAACGCATCCTGCATCCCGATTCCCCGTGGAAGCGCCTGGCGGAAAACGCCGGGTTGCAGACGGCCAACCTGACGCTGATCGAAAAAATGATCACCGACCAGCGTGAGAGCATGCTGCGTGGCGAGTATGAAACCATGGTCAGCCGTCATGGCGTGGTGGACGCCAGTCCGTCGTTTTTTTGGGAAAGCGAACCCGTCCGGGATTTAAAAAAACTCGAAGCCTTCAAAAGCCTGGATCAATTCAAATTGGACACGTGCTCAAACTAAACCCGGCAACGTAATTGATCGCGGATTCATCCGGCACCGGCGGGTCAGCGAACTTTTGCCTCGCCCGTCCAACCAACGCCCGTCGGTTGGACGAATGCCCCGGCCGACGGCGTCAGTTCCCTGGCCAAACGACGCTATTTGCAGTGCACAAAGATACGCAAATGCTTGGCTTTGTAGCTGCCGGCGTTGCCGGCAAAGGTCCAGTCTTGGTTGCCGTCCGGCGCGTTGCCAATCCCAATGTCCGCCCGCTGGCCTTCGCGCCAGTGATTCACGGCGAACACGACTTGCCTGGCGTCGTGGTTGTGTACCTGCATGGAACCATAGCCGTCGGCCGGATCATTCAGTTCATCGCCAAAGTCAAAGCTGGCGGAAGACGCATTGGGCACTTTGGCCGCATTGTTGGGGCTGTAATTGTTCGGCCAGAACTCCAGATTGCCGCCGTCCA
>Ga0302323_100001795_pt1 | contig 17400 bp, 13 predicted proteins | sample Fen_T0_3_FD_201950 | JGI IMG/M metagenome (GOLD analysis project Ga0302323, IMG submission 201950) | Peat permafrost microbial communities from Stordalen Mire near Abisko, Sweden - Fen_T0_3 | ecosystem: Environmental > Terrestrial > Soil > Wetlands > Permafrost | place: Sweden: Abisko... | reverse complement strand
CCGGGGTCGAGGTCGCGCAGGGCCAGCCCGACGGCCAGCGCCGATCCGAGGGCGTCGCCGTCGGGCGAGGTGTGGCCCAGCAGCAGCACGGATCGGGCCTCGCCCAGAAGGTCGAGGACGGCCTGCCAGGTGCGTTCGTCGATCACGCTCGGGCGTCCGGTTGCAGGGTCTCCAGCCCGGGGGTCGCGTCGACCGTCCGGTCGGCGTCATCACCCGCTGACTCGTCGTCGAGCTCGTCGGTCAAGCGGTACGGGTCGGGATCGCCCGCGTAGTCCGCACCCACCGCTTGCTGCTGCACCCGGGCGTCGGCTTCCTTCGCCTGGCGCAGCAGGTCCTCGATGTGCCGGGCGTTCTCGGGGATGGCGTCGGCCACGAACGACAGCGTCGGAGTGAACTTCACGCCGGTGATGCGACCCACCTCGCTGCGCAGCATTCCTGTGGCACTGACCAGCGCCGCCTGGGTGGCCGCCATCTCGTCGTCGTCGCCGTAGACGGTGTAGAAGATCGTGGCGTCGTGAAGGTCGTTCGTGATGCGGGCATCGGTCACGGTGATGAAGCCCAGCCGCGGATCCTTCACCCGCATCTCCAGCAGCTGCGCAACGATCTCGCGGATCCGGTCGGCGAGCTTGCGGGCCCGCGGATCCATGTCGCTCATTCAGTCCTCCTCGGACGTCGGGCGTCGGTGCCGGCCGTCACGACCTGACGGCCGGCATCACGGCGTCAGGCCCGCGGCTTCTCCCGCATCTCGTAGGTCTCGATCACGTCGTCGACCTTGATGTCGTTGTACGAACCGAGGTTGACGCCGCACTCGAAGCCCTCACGAACCTCGGTGACGTCGTCCTTGAACCGGCGCAACCCGGAGATCTCCAGGTTCTCCGACACCACGACACCGTCGCGCAGCAACCGCGCCTTGGTGCCGCGCTTGATCTCTCCGGTCCGCACGATGCAACCGGCGATCGTGCCGAACTTGCTGGACCGGAAGACGTCGCGCACCTCGGCGGTACCCAGTTCGGCCTCTTCGAACTCCGGCTTGAGCATGCCCTTGAGTGCGTTCTCGATGTCCTCGATCGCCTGGTAGATGACCGTGTAGTACCGGACGTCGATTCCCTCGCGCTCGGCCAGCTCGCGCACCTTGCCCTCGGCGCGGACGTTGAAGCCGATGATGACCGCATCGGAGGCGGAGGCCAGCATGACGTTGGTCTCGGTGATGCCACCGACCCCACGGTCGATGATCCGCAGCGAGACGTCGTCGCCCACGTCGATCTTGAGCAGCGCGTCCTCGAGCGCCTCGACCGAACCCGACACGTCGCCCTTGAGGATCAGGTTGAGGGTCTCGATCTTGCCCTGCTCCAGGATCTGCTGCAGGTCTTCCAGGCTCACCTTCTTGCGCGACTTGGCCAGCGCGGCGTTGCGTTCCATCGCCTGACGCTTCTCGGCGATCTGGCGGGCCACCCGGTCCTCGGGCGCCACGATGAACTTGTCACCCGCGCCGGGCACCGACGTGAATCCGAGCACCTGGACCGGCCGCGACGGACCCGCCTCGTCGAGGGTGTCGCCGTGGTCGTCCAGCATCGCGCGCACTCGGCCGAACGCCCCGCCGGCCACGATCGCGTCGCCCACGCGCAGCGTGCCGCGCTGGACGAGCACCGTGGCCACCGGACCACGTCCGCGGTCGAGGTGGGCTTCGATCGCGACACCGCGCGCGGCCGTGTCGGGGTTGGCCCGAAGGTCGAGAGCGGCATCAGCCGTGAGCAGGATCGACTCCAGGAGGCCGTCGATGTTCAACCGGCTCTTGGCCGAGACGTCGACGAACAGCGTCTCGCCGCCGTACTCCTCCGCCACGAGCCCGTACTCGGTCAGCTGCTGGCGCACCTTGGCCGGGTTGGCGTCTTCCTTGTCCACCTTGTTGACGGCCACCACGATCGGCACGTCGGCCGCCTGCGCGTGGTTCAACGCCTCGATGGTCTGGGGCATGACGCCGTCGTCGGCGGCCACGACGAGCACGGCGATGTCGGTGACCTTGGCGCCACGGGCGCGCATGGCCGTGAAGGCCTCGTGACCCGGGGTGTCGATGAAGGTCAGGGCCCGGTCGACGCCGTCGTGCGGCACCCGCACCTGGTAGGCCCCGATGTGCTGGGTGATGCCACCGGCCTCCTCAGAGACCACATCGGTGGAACGGATCGCGTCGAGCAGCTTGGTCTTGCCGTGGTCGACGTGACCCATGACGGTGACCACGGGAGGTCGGGCCTGCAGGTCGTCCTCGTCCTGGTCCTCCACCTCGGAGTCCAGGTCGATGTCGAACGTCTCCAGGAGCTCGCGGTCCTCGTCCTCAGGACTCACCACCTGAACGGCGAACCCCAGCTCCGAACCGAGCAGCGTGAAGGTGTCCTCGTCCAGCGACTGGGTGGCCGTGGCCATCTCGCCCAGCCCGAAGAGCACCTGCACCAGCGACGCCGGGTTGGCGCCGATCCGCTCGGCGAAGTCGGTCAGCGAGGCGCCGCGCGGCAGCCGTACCACTTCACCTTGGCCACGCGGAACCGACACGCCACCGACCGTTGGCGCCGCCAGGTTGTCGAACTCCTGGCGCCGCTGCTTCTTCGACTTCCGGCCCCGGCTGGGACGTCCGCCGCCCCGACCGAAGGCCCCGGGCGCGCTTCCGCGACCCCGGCCGCCCGTGGTACCGCCGGGTCCGCCGGGACGACCGCCGTAACCGCCGCCGCCGGGACGACCACCACCAGCACCGGGTCCGCCGCCGCCGGGTCCGCCGCTACCGGGCCGACCGGCGTAGCCGCCGCCTCCGGGTGCCGGACGGGCACCGGCGGGTGCGCCGGGCCGACCTGGCGCGCCGCGCCCACCGGGTGCCGGACGTCCGGGTGCTCCACCAGGCGCGGGCCGTGGCCGCGGCGGCATCATGGCCGGGTTCGGGCGCCCACCAGTCGTACCGCCGGGACGCGGCATGGCCTCGCGGGAGGTGTACGGGTTGTTGCCCGGACGCGGGCCGGCCGGGCGCGGGGCCGGGACCTCCTTGGACACGAACGGGTTGTTGCCACCCGGACGCGGACCCAGCGGGCGAGGCGCGGCCTCGTCGGCGTCGACCGGAGCCGGCGCAGGGACGGCGGCTGCGGCCGCAGCCGCAGCCGCAGCGGCCAGGACCTCCGGCGGCACCTCGAGCGGGATCTCGACCGGGGCCGGAGCCGGGGCCGCCTTCTTGGTGGTCTTCTTCGCCGGCGCGGCCGCGGCCTGGGCGGGAAACTCCTCGCGCAGGCGCCGGACCACCGGCGGTTCGATCGTGGAGGACGCGGAGCGAACGAACTCGCCCATGTCCTGGAGCTTGGCCACGAGGACCTTGCTCTCGACTCCGAGCTCCTTGGCGAGCTCGTACACCCGGACCTTAGCCACTGCTCTCCTTCTTGCCGGTCCGGGCGTTTGCAGGCCGGACCGCTATCGCTGGGGCGTGCTCATTGCTGCGCGCTCATCGCGGGCTCGTCGCCATCGGTTCCTGCCTTCGCTTGAACTCGGCGTCCATCATTTCGGGTCACGGCTTGGTCGGTGCCGGCTGACCGTGTCTCCAGGTGCTCCCGCACCGGGCTGGTGTCCAGCGGTCCCGACCGGCGCAAGGCCCTCGGGAACGCTCGACGCCGCTCGGCGAGGTCGAGACACACCAGTTCGGGGTGCAGCCATGCGCCCCGGCCCGGCATCCGTCCTCGGACGTCGGGGACGGCCTTCGCGGTGGAAGGTTCCTCGACGACCACGACCCGCAACAGGTCGGTCTTGGTCGCCCGTTCCCGGCACCCCACACACGTGCGCGTGGGACGCGACCCTGAGGGATCTGACGGGGACGAGCGACCGGACACGCGAAGTCTAGCCGGTCAGCGCGAGGGGCCGGACGGCTCCGGGGGTGCTTCGCCACCGGCGTCGGGTCGGATGTCGATCCGCCAGCCGGTCAGCCGGGCCGCCAGCCGGGCATTTTGCCCCTCCCGGCCGATCGCCAAGGAGAGCTGGTAGTCGGGCACGTGGACCCGGGCTGAGCGGGCCTCGGCGTCGACGACCTCGACCGACGCCACCCGCGCCGGCGACAGCGCGTGGCCGACGAACTCGGCCGGGTCCTCGCTGTAGTCCACGATGTCGATCTTCTCGCCGTGCAGCTCGCTCATGACCGCCCGGACCCGCGCCCCCATGGGTCCGATGCACGAACCCTTGGCATTGACCCCCGGGGCTCGCGACCACACCGCGATCTTGCTGCGGTGCCCGGCCTCCCGGGCGATGGCGGCGACCTCGACGGTCCCGTCGGCGATCTCGGGCACCTCCAGGGCGAAGAGCTTCTTGACCAGGTTGGGGTGGGTCCGCGACAGCGTGACCTGCGGGCCCCGCATCCCCTTGCGCACCGAGACCACGTAGGCCTTGATCCGCTCGCCGTGCAGGTACTCCTCGCCCGGCACCTGCTCGCTCGGGGGAAGGATCGCCTCGACCGTGCCCAGGTCGACCAGCACCATGTCGGGGTCAGCCCCTTGCTGGATCACCCCTGAGACCAAGTCGCCCTCCCGACCGGACCACTTGCCGAACGTCGCCTCGTCCTCGGCGTCGCGCAGCCGCTGCAGGATCACCTGCTTCGCGGTGGTCGCGGCTACCCGGCCGAAGCCCTCGGGCGTGTCGTCCCACTCGCGCAGGACCGCACCCTCGTCGTCGGTCTCGGCGGCCCACACGGTGACGTGGCCGGTGCGCTGGTCGAGCTCGACCCGGGACACCGGCTGGGCGCCCGGCGTGTGCTGGTAGGCCGTCTCGAGGGCCCGCTGGATGGCCTCGACCACCGCGTCGAAGGAGATCTCGCGCTCGTTGACCAGGGCCCGTAGGGCCGTCATGTCGATGTCCATGGCTACTCCTGGGGCTGGTCGAGGCGGCGGAACTCGACCTGGATCAGCGCGTGCGTGATCTGGTCGAAGGTCAGGGTCCGGGGCCCGTCGTCGGTCGTCAGGACGACGCCAGCGTCGTCGGAGTCGGCGACCCGGCCGGTGAGGTGCGTGCCGTCGGCGAGCGTCACGTCGACCAGACGGGTCCGCGCCCGGCGCCAGTGGCGCGGGAGCGTCAGCGGCCGTTCGACTCCCGGTGAGCTCACCTCGAGGACGTAGGGCTGCTCGCCCATGGTCTCGTCGGCGTCGAGCGCCTCGGACAGGGTGCGCGACAGCTCGGCGACCTCGTCCAACGAGATCCCGCCGTCGCGGTCGACCAGCACGCGCAGGAGGCGACGGCGACCCATGGACTGGACGTCGACCGCTTCGAGGTCGAGACCGGCGGCGGACACGACGGGATCGAGGACTTCGATGACGCGTTCGGTGGCGACGCCCATGGTTTCCTCCGCCGCGCGCGGTCGGGCCGCGCCGTGTCCTGTTGTGGTCGTCCGGTTGTCGTGCCGCTGGTTTGTGACCCCAGCCTATCCGGATGCGATGCTGCGGCTCATGGTCGCGACCTGGTCCAGACGGCGGTCGGCGCGGCACGTCGTGGCTCTTGGCGCCGGCGCGGCACTCGTCCTCTGCTCGGCTGCCTGCACCGGTGGCTCGACCTCGCCCACCGACACCGGTACGGGTTCGCCGTCGCCCACCGCATCGAGTGGCCTCGCGCGCACCGATGCGCAGGCAGTGGGCCGGACCACCATCCGCGAGGCGAAGCTGGCCGCCACGGTCCAGGGCGACCTCGACCGGTTCGGCCGGCGGGTCGCGGCGCTGCGACCGGTGGTCGCCGCGCTGTACGCCCACGTGGCCGCCCTGCAGCGAGCCGCGGGCGTCGAGGAGGGACCGTTGCTGTCGCCCACGCCACCGCCCGCAGTGACCCCTGCGGGCGCCGTTCGCCGAACGGCCTTGGCCCTCGATGCCGCCGCGCTGGCGGCCGCTCGGCCGACGGTCGACCAGCTGGCCCCGGTAGGCGGTCCGGTGGCCGGGCTGCTGGCATCGGTCGCCGCGTCCGACACCGCCTTGGCCGCCGTGCTGCGTGGAACCGGCGGCGGTGCGCCGACCGCGGGACCGGCCGCCACTGCGCCGACCGGTTCCAGCGTCGACGCCCTGCAGGCTGCCCTCACCGGTGAGTACGCGGCGGTCTACGCCTACGGCGTGGTGGGCGGGCAGCTCGCCGCACACGGTGCGCCGACCTCGGAGCTCGACCAGGCGCGGTCCGGGCTGGACACCCACGTCCAGCGACGCGACCGGCTGATCGTGATGATCCAGGCAGCGGGTGGGGCCGCGGACCCCGGCGCCGGGGGCTACGCGCTTGCGTTCCCCGTGGACAGTGCGGCTTCGGCCCGACGCCTGGCGGGGCTGGTCGAGGCGCGATGTGCCGGCAACTACGCCCAGCTGGTGGTCGGCGCCCGGCAGCCGGCGGCCCGTCGCGAGTCGGTGTCCTGGCTTCGCGACGCAGCCGTGCGGCAGTCCGGGTGGACCGCCGTGGCACCGGCGCTCCCCGGGCTGCAGCCGCCTCCGCCGACGTCCTGACGGGGCTCAGGCCCGGCAGATGTCGCGAACGTGTGCCGCCGCTCGAGCCACCGGTACCTCGTCGCGCGCACCGGACCTGCGGTCGCGCACCTCGACCACGCCGTGGGCGAGCCCCTTGCCGACCACGACGATCGTCGGCATGCCCAACAGCTCGGCGTCCTTGAACTTGACCCCGGGCGAGACACCGCGCCGGTCGTCGTAGAGAACACGGACGCCCTCGTCGTGCAGGTCATGCGCGATCACGTCGGCCGCGTCGAAGACGGTGTCGTCCTTGCCGGTGGCGACGATGTGCACGTCTGCGGGCGCGACCTCGCGGGGCCAGACCAGTCCGATGTCGTCGTGGGTCTGCTCGGCGATCGCGGCCACGGCGCGCGAGATCCCGATGCCGTACGAGCCCATGGTCACCCGCACCGGCTTGCCCTCGTGACCGAGCACGTCGAGCTCGAAGGCGTTGGTGAACTTGCGACCGAGCTGGAAGATGTGACCGATCTCGATCCCGCGGTCCAGGCTCACTCCGGCACCGCAGGAGGGGCACGGGTCGCCGGCCCGCACGTCGGCCGCCTCGATGAACCCCTCGGCCACGAAGTCGCGGCCCACCACCACGTCGACGGCGTGCCGCCCTGGCTCGTTCGCGCCCGTGACCCACGACGTGCCGTCGACCAGCCGCGGGTCGACGAGCAGCCGGATCCCCAGGCCCGCGAGTACCTGCGGCCCGAGGTAGCCCTTGACCAGTCCGGGGTGCTTGGCGAAGTCGTCGGCCTCGAAGACGGCGACCTCGGACGGGTGCAGCACCGCCTCGAGTCGGCGCAGGTCGACGTCACGGTCGCCGGGCACCCCGATGACCAGCGGCACCCACTCGTCCGAACCCGGTGCCCGGGTCTTGAGCACGACGTTCTTCATCGTGTCGCCGGCTTCGAACGTGCGCCCGAGGTCGCGGGCGTTGAGCAGGTTCACCAGCGACTCGATGGTCGGCGTGTCCGGGGTGTCGAGCACCTCGCTGGCCGGCTGGGCGTCGGGGTCCTTGGCCTGCGGCGCCGTGGTGGTGAACGCCTCGACGTTCGCCGCGTAGCCGCAGGCGTGGCACGCGACGTAGGTGTCCTCGCCGTCGGGGGCCGGCGCCAGGAACTCCTCGGACGCCGACCCACCCATGGCCCCCGACATGGCCGACACGATCACGTACGTCATGCCGAGCCGGTCGAAGGTCTTGATGTACGCGTTGCGGTGCAGCTCGTAGGAGCGTTCGAGGGAGGCGTCGTCGAGGTCGAACGAGTACGAGTCCTTCATCACGAACTCGCGACCGCGCAGGATGCCGGCGCGGGGTCGCGCCTCGTCGCGGTACTTCGTCTGGATCTGGTACAGGATCACCGGCAGGTCCTTGTAGGAGGAGTACTCCCCCTTGACCATCGTGGTGAACATCTCCTCGTGGGTCGGACCCAACAGGTACTCCACGCCCTTGCGGTCGTGCAGCCGGAAGATGCCCTCGCCGTACTCGACCCAGCGTCCCGTGGTCTCGTAGTGGTCGCGGGGTAGCAGCGCCGGGAAGAGCACCTCTTGCCCGCCCATCGCGTTCATCTCCTCGCGCACGACCCGCGCGACGTTGTCCAGGACGAGCTTCCCCAGCGGGAGCCACGAGTAGATGCCCGGCGCGACGCGTCGGACGTAGCCGGCCCGCACCAGGAGCTTGTGGCTCGGGACCTCGGCATCCGCCGGGTCCTCGCGCAGGGTGCGGAGAAACAACGACGACATGCGCAGCAGCACAACGACTCCTCGACCAGACGATCCCGACTTGATAGCCCACGCCGGGGATCCCGAGGATAGTGCTCCCGGGGTAGCGTCCCCCCGTGACCGAAAGCGCTGCCTTCGTGCCGGACGACTTCCCCGTTCCGGACGGCCTCGTGACCGACCGGTTCCGGCTCGAGCCCCTCGGCCCGGAACACAACGAGGCCGACTACTCCGCCTGGACGTCGTCTATGGACCACATCAAGAACACCCCGGGGTTCACCGACGGCTCGTGGCCGCACCCCATGACGATCGACGAGAACCTCGGCGACCTCACCATGCACGCCGCGCACTTCACGCTCGGCCTCGGGTTCACCTACACCGTGCTCGAGCCCGACAGCAACGACGTGATCGGCTGCGTCTACATCTACCCGGCCGACAACGACCCGACCGTCGCCGAGGTCCGCTCATGGGTCCGCGCGACCCACGCCGAGCTCGACCGGCCGCTGGCCGACGCCGTGGCGCAGTGGCTGACCGGCGACGCCTGGCCGTTCCCGTCCGTCCGGTACGCCGGACGCTGAGCCCGCCCGAGCCCGTCCGAGCCCGTCCGAGCCCACGCCGTGTTGATCTCGGAGAAGATGCGGGGTTCCGGCGATCAACTTGGACACGAAGTCCAAGATCAACACGCGGGGCTGGTCGGTCGGGCCGGTCGGTCGGGGGGTCTGCACGCGGCGTCGGCTCAGAACAGGACGGTGCTGAAGGTGCCCACGCGGCGGAAGCCCACCCGTTCGTAGGTCCGCAGCGCCGGCACGTTGTAGCCGTTGACGTACAGACTGATGGTCGGCGCCAGGGTGCGTCTGGCCATCGCCACCACCGCCGCCATCCCCGGGACGGCAAGACCCTCGCCGCGACGCTCCGGCGTCACCCAGACGCCTTGCACCTGCGCCACCGTCGGAGACACTGCGCCCACCTCGGCCTTGAACACCACCCGGCCGTCGTCGAACCGCGCGAACGACCGGTGCCCGTGGACGAGCTCGCTGACGCGGGCCCGGTACATGGCGCCGCCGTCGTGAGCCAGTGGTGAGACACCGACCTCCTCGGTGAACATCGCGACACTCGCTGGGAGCAGTGCGTCGAGCTCGTCGGGCCGCACCAGCCGGACCGTTGGGTCGGCGGCGGCCAACGGGTCGACCGACATCGACATCAACGGCTGGTCGGAGCGCACCTCACGCCCGGGCCCCCACTCCGCGGCGAGCTGCTCCCACACGACGGCGACCTGGTCGGCCGGGCCCACGACCGACGAGCACCGCCGTCCACTGCGCAGGGCACGCTCCGCGAAGCCGATCAGCCCGTCTCGTTCGTCGCACGCCGGAACGAGGTTCGCCCCTGAGTAGCACAGTCCGCGCAGCTCGCCCCCCGGCGCGTAGCCCCAGAGCTCCCCACCCATCCGGAACGCGCGGCCGCCGCCGAGCCGCACCCGCGACTCGACGAAGACGTTGGCCACCGGGTCGCGTCCGAGGAAGGCCAGGACGGCCGGCACGTCGGACTCCCCGAGCACGCGCACGGCGGAGGTGGTGAGCACAGGCACATCGTGCCCCAGAACCGCCCACCACGCGCCGATGCGGTCGGTGGGTTCACCGAAAGGGCGGCCCGACGTCACCCAGCGCCGTCGCCGCTCACGCGGGTCCACAGTCCGGCCGGCTCGAGGTCGAACGCCTTCCGTGGGTACCTGACGGACTCGACCGTCAGCGCACGACGACCTGTGGACCGCCGGGCGCGACGCTCTCCGGGTCGTCCTCGTCCAGGTCCATGGCCTCGGCGAGCAGCAAGGCCTCCTCGATGAGCGTCTCGACGATCTGCGCCTCGGGGACCGTCTTGATCACCTCGCCGCGCACGAAGATCTGGCCCTTGCCGTTTCCGGAGGCCACGCCGAGGTCGGCCTCGCGCGCCTCGCCGGGCCCGTTGACCACACAGCCCATGACGGCCACCCGCAGGGGGACGTCGATGCCCTCGAGACCCGCCGTGACCTGTTCGGCGAGGCTGTAGACGTCGACCTGGGCTCGACCGCAGGACGGGCAGGACACGATCTCGAGGCCCCGCTGCTTCAGGCCGAGGGACTCCAGGATGGCCGTGCCGACCTTGACCTCTTCGACCGGTGGAGCCGACAGCGACACCCGGATCGTGTCGCCGATGCCCTCGGCCAGCAGCGCCCCGAACGCAACCGACGACTTGACGGTGCCCTGGAACGACGGTCCGGCCTCGGTCACCCCGAGGTGCAACGGGTAGTCGCACTGTGCGGCGAGCTGCCGGTAGGCCTCGATCATCACCACCGGGTCGTGGTGCTTGACCGAGATCTTGATCTCCCGGAAGTCGTGCTCCTCGAACAGCGAGCACTCCCACAGCGCCGACTCGACCAGAGCCTCTGGCGTGGCCTTGCCGTACTTCGCCAGCAGCCGCGGGTCCAGCGAGCCCGCGTTGACGCCGATCCGGATCGGCACCCCGGCGTCGGCGGCTGCCCGGGCGATCTCGCCCACCTTGTCGTCGAACTGCTTGATGTTGCCGGGGTTCACCCGCACACCGGCACATCCCGCGTCGATCGCGGCGAACACGTACTTCGGCTGGAAGTGGATGTCGGCGATCACCGGGATCCCCGACTTCCGGGCGATCTGCGGCAACGCGTCGGCGTCGTCCTGGCTCGGCACGGCGACCCGCACGATCTGGCATCCCGAGGCCGTCAGCTCGGCGATCTGCTGCAGCGTCGCATTGACGTCGGACGTGAGCGTGGTGGTCATCGACTGCACCGACACGGGGGCGTCGCCGCCCACCGCCACGGGGTGCGTGGGATGGCCGAGCAGGATCTGGCGACTCTTCCGACGCTGGGCGACCGGCCGCGGCGGGACGCCGGGCATGCCGAGCGCGGTGCCGGTCGACGTCATGACGCCAGTATCCCCCCGGCGCCGACGCTCACAGCTTGACCGGGTTGACCACGTCGGCGTACACCAGCAGCACCGATGCGGCGATCAGGACCGTGGCCACGCCGTAGGCGAGCGGCAGTGCCTTGGCCACGTCGACGGGACCGGGGTCCGGGCGGTGGCGCAACGAGGCCAACCGGCGCTTCGCCGCCTCGTAGAGCGCCCCGGCCACGTGCCCGCCGTCCAGGGGCAGCAGGGGAATCAGGTTGAACAGGAACAGGGCCAGGTTCAGCGAGCCCAGGATCATGAACAGATTGGCCAGCTTCCACGACCACCCGGCCGAGTCGGAGACCACCTGCCCGCTGGCGCGGCCGACGCCGACCACGCTGATCGGGCCGTTCGGGTCACGAGGCGCCCCGTCGAACGCCGACTGCCAGACGCCCACCATCTTGGACGGGATGCTGAGCAACGCGCCGGCCGTCAGCGAGGTGTACTGCCAGATCCGCTGCGGGACCGCGACCAGCGACAAGCGGGTCTGCTCCAGCGACGGGCCGACGCCGAGGAAGCCGACCTCGCTGCTGGCCGTGGAGCCTGGCTGGGTGCCGGGACGGTCGGCCGTGACCAGGTCGACCGTGACGTCTTGGGTCTGGCCACCGCGTTCGATCGTCAGCGTCACCGTGCCGGCGCCGTTCTCGCGGACCCACCCCTGCAGCTGCTCCCACGAGCTGGGGGTCTGGCCGTTGAAGGCCACGATCCGGTCTCCCGGCTTCAAGCCGGCGGCCGCGGCCGGTGACGGGGTGGAGTCGCTGGTGCAGGTGTCGCTCGTGGCCGATGCCGGCACGCACTGGCTGACCGAGTCGATCCGGGTGGTCCACTGCGGAATGCCCAGCACGGACATGGCGATCGCGAAGAAGACGACCGCCAGGGCCAGGTTGGTGACCGGCCCGCCGAGCATGACCGTCAGCTTCTGCGGCGTGCGGAGCTTGTAGAACACGCGATCCTCGTCGCCAGGACCGACCTCGTCAGCTGACGCCTGCCGGGCGCTGTGCATCATCTTCTGCAGCTGCGTCTTCGGGACCGCGGCTGCGGCGCTGTTCGGCGGGAACATGCCGATCATCCGCACGTAGCCGCCCAGCGGGACAGCCTTGACGCCGTACTCGGTCTCGCCCTTGCGGCGCGACCAGAGGGTGGGACCGAAACCGACCATGTACTGCGTGCACTTCACGCCGAACCGCTTGGCCGGCACGAGGTGCCCCACCTCGTGCAGCCCGATGGAAACCGCAACCCCCAGCAGGAACAGGACCCAGCCGAGCACGACCAAGCCGCTCATCGGATCCCTTTCGTCAGCACTTCGTTGGCCCGGGCGCGCGCCCAGGTCTCCACATCGAGAACGTCGGCGAGCGTCGGACTCTTCCGTAGCCCGCCACCGCCGGCCGCGTCCAGGTGCGCGTCGACGACCCGCTCGACGGTAGAGACGATCTCGGGGAACGCCAGGTTCCCGGCCAGGAAGGCCGCCACGCACTCCTCGTTGGCCGCGTTGAACACGGCGGGGGCGGTTCCACCGGCCTCCCCGACCCGCCTGGCCAGGTCGACCGCGGGGAATGCCGCACCGTCGAGCGGGAGGAACTCCCACGTGGCCGCCGTCGACCAGTCGCACGCGGGAGCGGCGTCGTTCACCCGATCGGGCCAACCGAGGCCCAACGCGATCGGGAGCCGCATGTCCGGCGGACTGGCCTGCGCCAGCGTCGAGCCGTCCACGAACTCGACCATCGAGTGCACGACCGACTGCGGGTGCACGACCACCGCGATCCGGTCCAGGGGCACGTCGAACAGCAGCTGGGCCTCGATCACCTCGAGACCCTTGTTGACGAGAGTCGCCGAGTTGATCGTGACCACCGGCCCCATGTCCCACGTCGGGTGTGCCAGCGCCTGCGCCGGCGTCACGTCGGTCAGCTCAGCGGGCGAGCGCCCGCGGAACGGGCCGCCGCTGGCGGTCAGGATCAGCCGGCGCACCTCACCGGGCGAGCCACCGCGCAGCGCCTGCGCCAGGGCGGAGTGCTCGGAGTCCACGGGGACGATCTGTCCCGGCTTCGCGGCCTGCTTCACCAACGAGCCGCCGACGATCAGCGACTCCTTGTTGGCCAGCGCCAGCGTCCGCCCCGCCCCGAGTGCCTGCAGGGTCGGCCCGAGCCCGCGCGACCCGGTCATGCCGTTCAGGACGACGTCGCACGGCCAGGCCGCGAGCTCACTGGCGGCCGGGTCGCCGGCCACCACCGTGAGCCCCGAACCCTCGGGCCGACCGCGACGGGTGAGGGCCTCCCGCAGGTCGTCCAGCAGCGTGTCGTCGGCGAGTCCGACGACCTGCACGTCCAGCTCCACCGCCTGCATCGCGAGTGCGTCGACGTCCGCCCCCCCGGCGGCGATCCCGACCACGCGGAAGCGGTCCGGATTGCGGCGCACGACGTCGATCGCCTGGGTCCCGATGGACCCGGTCGAGCCGAGCAGGACGACGTCGCGCATCTGTCCAGTCTCCCGCACCATGCCCTGGGCCCCGATTGGCCCTTGCCGTGAGTCTTGCCCCGATCACGGGGCGCAAGACTCACGAGCAGGGCCAATCGGCGTCGTCAAGGAACGGTCTCGGTAGCGTCGACCCATGGCCGAGCCATCCCCGTACGTCGCGCGGCTGCGACGAGCAGTCGGCCACGACCTGCTCCTCCTTCCGGCCGTCTCGGTCCTGATCCGCGACGACGGAGGTCGGCTGCTCGTGGTGAAGCAGGCCGACCGGCAGCAGTGGGGCACGGTCGGAGGCGCGGTCGAGCCCGGCGAGAGCCCGCGCCAGGCAGCCCAGCGGGAAGTCGCCGAGGAGACCGGCCTCACCGTCGAGCTCGGTCGGCTCGTCGACGTCTACGGCGGACCGACGTTCGAGACCGTCTACCCCAATGGCGACCACTGCGCCTACGTGCTCATCGTCTTCGAGGCGAAGGTTACGGGTGGGACCGCCCGGGCCGACGGCGACGAGGTCGTCGACCTGCGCTGGGTCCAGTCGGGCGATCTCGCGGCGCTGGACCTGACCCGGATGAGCCGGGAGCTGCTCACCAGGCTCGACCTGCTCTGACCAGCGGGGGGCGAACCGACCTGGGCAGCGTCGTCCGTCAGCCGACGGACACCGGGAGCGCATCGACGTCGGTCTCGCGGACGCCGAAGCGTTCCCAGAAGCGCAGCATCGGCTTCGGGGCGTACCAGTTCCACCGACCGAGCAGCCGCATCGTGGCGGGCACGAGCAGCGCCCGGACGATCGTGGCGTCGACCAGAACGGCGACGGCGAGGCCCACCCCGATCATCTGGATGAACGTGATCCCACTGGTCGCGAACGCACCCACCACGACCACGAACAGCAGCGCGGCACTGGTGATGATCCGGCCGGTGCGCTGCAGGCCGCGCTCCACGGCGAGTGAGTTGTCACCGGTACGGTCCCACTCCTCGCGGATCCGGCTGAGCAGGAACACCTCGTAGTCCATGGACAGCCCGAACGCCATGGCGAAGATGAGCACGGGCTGGGTGGCCTCGAGGAAGCCGGTGGACGTGAACCCCAGCAGGCCCGACAGGTGGCCCTGCTGGAAACCCCACACGAGGATGCCGAACGTCGCGGACAGCGACAGCACGTTCATGACCATCGCCTTGAGCGGGAGCACGATCGACCCGAAGGCCATGAACAGCAAGGCGAAGGTGACGACGAACAGGTAGAGCCCCGCCCAGGGCAGGCGTTGCTGGATGCCGTCGAGCAGGTCGACGAGTCGAGCCGACTCGCCGCCGACCAGCGCAGCTCCACCGCCTGGAACGGCGACATCGCGGGCCTGCGTGACGACGTCTTGGGCCTGGGTCCCCGCCGACTCGCCGTGGTACGAGAGGTTGACCAGCGCGCTGCCGCCGTCGGTGGCGACCACCTGGGCCGCTGTGACGTCGGGCAGGGCTGCGAGGTCGGACACGTACCGGTCCAGCGCCGCGCCGCTGACCCCGGTCACGACCACCTGGACCGGCTGCGCCGCCACCATCGGGAAGTCGGCGCGCAACGTCTCCATCGCCACCCGGCTCTCGGCGTTCGCGGGGAGCGCGCGCTCGTCGACGCCACCGAACGCGACCCGGAAGAACGGCAGACCGAGTACCGCCAGAAGCGCCACAGTCGCAACGGCCACCAATGCGGGACGACGCATGACGGTGCGGGCGAGTCGGGCCCACGCGCCACGCGACTCGTCGACGGGCTGCGCCGAACGGCGACGCGCCCACGGCATCCGCAGGCTGTTCACGCGGTGACCCAGCACACCGAGCAGCGCGGGGAGCACGGTCAGACCGGCGATCATCGCCATCAGCACGGCGGCGATCCCGCCGTACGCCATCGACCGCAGGAAGTTCATCGGGAAGAGCAGCAGCGCGCCAAGTGACACGGCCACGGTCAGGGCCGAGAACGCGACCGTGCGGCCGGCTGTGGCGACCGTGTTCACCACCGCGGAGCCGACATCGTCGCCGGCCGCCAGCTGTTCGCGGAACCGGCCGACCACGAAGAGGGCATAGTCGATGGCCAGGCCCAGCCCGAGCATCGTGACGATGTTCACCGCGAAGATGCTGACACCGGTGAACTGGGTGATGACCTGCAGCACGGTGAACGACCCGAGGATCGCCACGACGCCCACTGCCAGCGGCAGCCCGGCCGCCACGAGACTGCCGAAGACCACGACCAGCAGGATCAGCAGGATCGGGAACGACAGACCTTCGGCCCGTCCGATGTCCTCCTTCACCTGGGCGTTCATCTCGACGTACACCGGCACCTGCCCGCCGCGCAACGTGGTCAACCCGTCGGCGGGGAGCTGGTCGGCGATCGCTCGGTACGACGCCTCGCGCGCGGTCTCGTCGGCACCCACCAACGACAGCGTCACATAGGTCGAGCGCCCGTCCGCCGTCGCGAAGGCTGGGTTACGCCCCGTGCTCCAGTACGTGGTCACGTGGGCGACGTCAGCGGCCGGCAGGCTGTTCGTCACGTTCTCGACCGCCGTCCGGAACGCCGGGGCGGTCACTGTGAGGTCGCTGCCGGGGGGCGCGGTGTAGACGACGACCACGTCGGCCGCCACGTGCCCGAACTGCTGGTCGATCGCTGCCGCCGCCCGACTCGACTCGCTGCCCGGCGTCTCGAAGCCGCCACCGCCCAGCCGACCGAAGACCTGGGTCCCCCAGACGCCGGCCACGACGAGCAGCAGGCCGGTGGCGGCGAGCACCCAACGGCGGCGCCGGTACATGAGCCGCCCCCAACGGCCGAAGGGCGAGGCCGGCGTTGGGCCGACGGGTGAGCGTCGGTCGGCCGGGGAGCCGGGCTCGGGCCGAGTCGGCGAGGTGGCAGTCATGGTGGCCATGGTCTTGTTCCCCTCCCAGGGCGGGCTCGGGCGATACCGTCAGTCCGTCCAGTGAGCCCGAGTCACGTTCGTGAACGATGTTCATAGGTGAAGCGCGTTCACTATGCAAACGATGTACGCTATTGTCAAGGGTGTTCACCGAAACATCTCCGCACCCGTCAGGGGGACCATGAGCACCGACCTCTCCGCGGCCCGGCCGGGCAGCCGGCGCGACCGCGCCCGGGCGCAGACCCTGGCCGAGATCAACGCCGCCGCCCGCGCCGAGCTGGTCGCTCACGGACCGGGCGGGATCCAGCTGCGGGCCGTCGCCCGCAACGTCGGGTTGACCGCTCCCGCGCTGTACCGCTACTACCCCGGTCTCGACGAGTTGGTCCAGGGGCTGACCGCCGAGCTGTTGTGGGAGCTGGTCGGGATCCTGGAGAGGGCCCGCGACGCCGAGCCGACCGGCGACCCGTTCGCCCGGATGCTCGCGGTGGCGCGGGCGTTCCGGGGCTGGGCCGTGACGCACCCACCGGAGTTCGCGCTGACCTTCGCGTCGCCGCCGGCGGAGTGGGGCAAGTCGCCGAGCACCGAGTGCGAAGAGGCCGGCAGCCGGTTCGGCAACGTGTTCGCGACGTTGTTCATCACCATGTGGGCGACGGCGCCGTTCCCGATCCCCGACCTGGACGAGCTGGCCCAGGGCGTGGAGCCCACCCTGCTTCCGTACTGGACGTGGCTGACCAACGAGGTCTCACCGGGAATCCCGATGGGTGCCGTCGTGCGGTTCCTCGAGGGTTGGGTGCGGATCTACGGCTCGGTCGCGCTGGAGACGTTCGGCCACCTGTCGTGGGCGATGCCTGACGGCGCCCCGATGTTCGAGCAGACCCTCATGGCGCTGGCCGAGATGGT
>Ga0302323_100001793_pt1 | contig 17402 bp, 14 predicted proteins | sample Fen_T0_3_FD_201950 | JGI IMG/M metagenome (GOLD analysis project Ga0302323, IMG submission 201950) | Peat permafrost microbial communities from Stordalen Mire near Abisko, Sweden - Fen_T0_3 | ecosystem: Environmental > Terrestrial > Soil > Wetlands > Permafrost | place: Sweden: Abisko... | reverse complement strand
GTCGCCATCGCCACGGTCACCGCGATGGACAGGTTAAGCGCTGCGTCCAGGCGGGCCACCGGGTACCCGATGCTACGCGCGGTTTCGCCATCGAAGGACACGAACACGAAGTCCTTGAACAGAATGCCATGGGTGATGGCCACGACCACCGCCGCAGCGGCCAGAGCGAGGAGGTTTTGTTCGCGAACCGCCACCGCGCTGCCGAATAGCAGCTCGCCGACCTCGTGCGCCTCTTGCACGATGCGGGGACTCGCCAGCACCAGAACCACGCTCGCCGACGCGGCCAGGTACGCCAGCGCAACCAGGCTCTCGGGATTGGCACTGCGCCGGATGCGCCCCGGCAGCGCCAAGAGCAACGAGGCAGCGCTCGAGAGCAGCAGCGCAAGCAGGACCGGCGAGATGATCCACGGCACGTGCTCGCCGTGCGGGTCGATGCCAAAGAAGCTGCCGATGAAGAACGACAGCGCCACGCCAAGGCCCGAGACCTGCGACAGCGCCGCCGAGACGAAGGCCATTCTCCGCAGGACCACGAAGACACCTAGGTACCCACAAAGCACGGCGGCAATCACCGCCGAAGCCATGGCGTCTCGCCACAGAAAATACGCCTGAAAGAATCCGATTTCGTTCATGACGGAGTCCCTACCTCGTCGTGCTTGCCGCCCGCCATCCAGACCAGGGTTCGGTGATTCTCGCGCGAGATTTCGATGGGAAGACCGTAGAGGCGCGACAGACTCCGCGAGGTCAAGAGCTCCGCGACGGCGCCGAACTCGACCACCCCGGCCCGGCTGTTGATGAGGACGACCTCGGTGGCAAACCCTGCCGCCACGCTAATCTGGTGGGTCACGAAGAGAACGCAGGTCTTGTGATCCGCCGCTAGCTTGTCGACCAATTGGAGAAGGCCGTGCTCGGCAGCCGGATCGAGCTCGCTGGTCGGCTCGTCGAGCACCAGCAGCTCGGGATGCCCCACCAGCGCGCGCGCCACCAGCGCACGCTGGCGCTGACCGCCCGACAGTTGCCGGAAGGGCACGTGCTCTTGCTCCGCCAATCCGACCAGCTCGATCTCCCGATGCGCGGCTTCCCGGTCCGAACTTCGCGGGCGCCGGGCGACGCCCAGCGCCGGATATCGCCCCATCAGGACCACCTCGTGCGTGGTCAGCGGAAAGCCGGGATCCGGTTGATGCGACTGCGGGACGTACCCCAGCGTGGGCCTTCGCCCCATCGGATACTCCAACTGACCACCGAGCACCGGAAGGGTTCCGATGATGGTGCGCAGGAGCGTGCTCTTACCCGCCCCGTTAGGCCCCAAAATGGCGATGCGCTCGCCCGACCGGATGGTCAGATCGATGGGCGGAAAGATGGGCTTCTTGTAGCCGATTTGTGTCTTCAGCAAACGGATCAATTCCACGGCGCACCTACTTTGCGACTGCCGCCAACGCAACCAGAACTGCGTCCACCAGATCGGCGTAGCTTCGGATTTGCGGTGTGGCGCCTACGTCGCTGGGAAGCACCAGCAGCTTGGCGCCGGCAGAATCGGCGACCTGTCCGGCGATGCTACGATTGTAGAAGGATTCGATGAGCAGAGCGCGAACCGCCTCCGCCTTCATTCGCAGGATCAGCTCTGCCAGGTGCTTCGGATCGGGCGGAATGCCCGGCTTGTTCTCCACATAGCCAATTTCACGCAGCCCGAGCCAACCCGACACGTAGGTCCAGCTCTTGTGGTACGCGACCACCTTCATTCCCTTGAGCACGGCAGCCTTCTGACTCCATTCGGCGGCCTTGCTCTTGAGCATCCCGGCGAACGTCTGCAGATTGGTGTCGTAGTCTGCCCGATGCGCAGGATCGAGCTCCGCCAGGCGAGCAGCAATCTCTTTCGCTACCTTGAGGGCATTCACGGGCGGCAGCCAATAGTGCGGATTGCCGCGCGGGTGGATGTCGCCCTGGCCGCGGTCGACCTTCCCGCTCGGCAGGTCGAGCACGTCGATGGCCGTGGACGCATCGAGATTGCCCTTGGCTCCGGGCTGGATGCGCGGGTTGCGGGAACCAGTCACGAGCGGTGGAAGCCAGCCGACCTCCAGGTCCAGTCCCGCGTAGACCAGCAGGTCGGCGCGCGAGAGCGGCAGGAGGAGATTCGGTTTGGCCTCGACGAAGTGCGGGTCCTGATAGCCGCGTGCCAAGGCCTGGACCTGGACCAGGCCTTGGCCCACGGCCCGCGCGAGATCGGCGAAGGTTTCCAGGGTAGTGACGATTTGCAGTGGTTCGGCGGTCGCCGTCTTGGCTTGCGCCAGCAGCACACCAACCAGCAGGTATTTTGCGAAAGAGGTCATGGCATCCTCGAAAGGTTGGATAAGGGTTCAATTGGATAAGGGTTCAAAAGGCGTGGGCGCCGTGCGCGCCAATGGCGAATTCCAAGAGCAGGAGGGCCTCGTAAACGGGACCGCCGACCTCCACTTTCTCGCGCGCCCCCTGCAAGCGTACCCGCGAAAACTCGGTCGGCGTGAACATAGCCATGGCCGACAAGCGATCGCCCGTCGGGACTAGGTCGCTTGCGGGAAGGCCGAGCTGGTCGAAACGGAAACCGACGTGAAAGCGCCGCGCGAGCTGGGAGACTAGCTGCGCATAGAAGCCGGCGTCTACCTGGGTCGCTCGGTCGCCGGCAATCCGGCGTAGAAAGTACTCGGACTGCAGCGCGACGGTGAAGTAGCCACCGGTCCGATTGGGCGGCATGTACTTGAGGTAAAGGTCGCCGGCCACCAGCAAACTGTGCGGTCCGTTGCTCGTCTCAGGAACGTCCCCGGAAGTGGCCACGGGCGGGGAATGTCCTCTCGCCGCAGTGGCACCAAGCAGGAGCGAGAGCGACTCGCCGAGCGGCAGGAAGGTCTTGAGGTTGCCGAGAAACGTGGGCGAGCTTGGCAGGCCGCCCCCGAAGCTGGGATTGTTGCCGACCGGAATGCTCAGCGCCTCGACCGTCAGCCTCAGGAAGATAGGCAACGGCAAGAGCCAAGAAAGCTGGACCCCCGGCGGCCGCAGACCATCCTCGCCGAGGTAGGCCTGGTTGAGCAGCGGCCGCAGCGAGAAGTCCTGGCTGTGCAAGTGCTGCTCGTTTTGCCGACCCGCCGCCGAACGAAAAACGCCGGCCTTCAGCTGCAGCCCGCCGGGCAGGGACGTGGTCACGGCGTAGGCTTCCTCGACCTCGATGCCGCCCAGATTGGGAATGGTCAAAAAGACGTTGGCTGCGAAATACGGATCCACGGTGGACTGCAGGCCGACTTCTAGTTCTTGCAGCGCAAAGCCCACCGCGCGCCCCCCACCGGGCGAACCCACGACAGGGTCGTCGCCCGAAGACGACGCCCGCGTTCGATTCGCAGCCCCGGCCACACCGTCGAAAATGACACTAATATCTGGGTTCATGAGGCCGGTCCCCGAAGGGACCGCCGTCGTGCGTGTCTGGGACGGCGGCACCGGTGCCACCATCACGCTGTCCAATTGTCGAGATAGGTCGTCGGCGGTCGATGTATCACTCGAGGCCGGCCCCTCTTGCGCGAGCACGGCTGCACAGAGCCAGCCCGCGCCGAAAAGCGGTGCGATCATGGAATCTCCTCGTCACGTGTTCACATGGGAATTTCGTCGCCAAGGGGCGATTGAGTGCGGGCGCCGAAAACGCGCGGCCCGCAAGGAAATGGGCAGCCGCACGGTCACGGCCGCAGTCCATGATCTACGCGACGGGTGGAGAGCCCTTCGGGGCGAGGAAGAGCAGGGCTGGGCCCGCAATCAGCGATTGCGTCGTTTCCACCCACGGGTTGACGACCCGCTGAAGATCGAGCACCCCACCCAAGGCAGGCAACGGCAGCGCGAGCTTCGCCCTTCGGTGGGCCATCGCGCCGCAATGCTCGTGGCCGTGCCCTTCCGCCTCGAGCGAGGGCGCCGCCAACGCAAGACCGGACGCTGGCTTCGTCGACGAAGTCGTTGACGACGGGTGAGAGCCGGCATGAATAGCCTCGCCATGCTCGAGGCAGGTCTGATGACTGGCTAGCGCTCCGTGCGCGAATGCCAGGATCTGTGCCAGTACGAGCAAGGCGCACAAGGCAACCTGTCCCAGCGGCCGAGCTCTGCTCGGTCCTACCCGTCGCGAGAAGGTCTGCAACCCCTGGCTCACGCGTGTCTTCTGACACTGCCATCCGGCATCGTCAAGGCGTGGCGCGCGTTGTGAGGTTGACCTTGCTGCTTGCGCGGCAGGCTGCTTGCCGTTCATAAAGGGGCGTGAACGTCGAACTGCTAGCGCCCGCCAAGGACCTCGAGGCCGGGGTCGCCGCCGTCAATTGCGGTGCCGACGCCGTCTACATCGGCGCCAGCCAGTTCGGCGCGCGCGAGGCCGCCAGCAATTCCGTGGCCGACATCGGGCGACTGGCCCAGCATGCCCATCGCTATTGGGCCAAGGTCTACGCGGCCGTCAACACCCTGCTGCGCGACGACGAAATCGCTGAGGCCGCCAAGCTCTGCCATGCGCTCCACGACGCCGGCGTGGATGGGCTCATCATCCAAGACGTCGGCCTCCTGGAATGCGATCTGCCGCCGTTGCCGCTCATCGCCAGCACCCAGATGCACAATCACACACCCGAGCGCGTGGGATTTCTGGAGAAGGTCGGATTCAGCCGCGCGATCCTTGCGCGCGAGCTCGACTTGCAGCAGATCCGCGACATACGATCCGCGACCTCGACCATCGAACTCGAAGCCTTCATCCACGGTGCCTTGTGCGTGTGCATGAGCGGCCAATGCACCTTGAGCTATGCGTTCGGTGGCCGCAGCGGCAACCGTGGGCAGTGCGCGCAGCCCTGCCGCCGCAGCTATTCGCTGGTCGATGCAAAGGGCGGCGCGGTGGCGGCGGATCGGCATTGGCTGTCCTTGCGCGACCTAAACCTGACCACCCACGTCGGAGATCTGCTCGCCGCTGGCGTTACGTCCTTCAAGATCGAAGGCCGCCTCAAGAACAAAGCTTACGTGATGAACATCGTCGGGCACTATCGCCAGGTGCTCGACCGACTGCTCTTTGACTTGGGACTCGAAAAGTCGTCCTCGGGAAAGGTGGACCTGGGCTTCACGCCGAATCCCGACAAGACCTTCAACCGTGGCTACACCACGTACTTTCTCGGCGGACGAGGCGTGGACGTTGCCTCGCCGGATTCGCCCAAGCACGTGGGAGAACCCGTCGGAAAAGTCGCGTCGCTCAGCCGCGATTCATTCGTCCTCGACCAGAGCGTGCCCTTGCGCAGTGGCGACGGCATCACGTTCTATGACGAGGAGCGCCACCTGGAAGGCTCCCTCGTGAATCGCGTGCAAGGACGAACGGTCTTTCCGCAAAATGTCGCCGGCATACGGCCGGGGGCTCGCGTGTTCCGCAACCATGACCATGCGTTCGCGGCCGAGGTGGCGAAGAGCCAACCCACGCGCAAGATCACCGCCAACTTGCGGCTTGGCGAAACCAGCGAGGGGCTTTTCCTGGAAGGCACCGACGAGGATGGTGTGTCGGCGGTTGCCAGCCTCGTGTGCGACAAGATTCCGGCGGACAAGCCCGAGCAGGCGACCGAGGTCGTGACCGAACACCTGGCCAAGCTCGGCGAAACGGAGTTCGTCGCGGGCATCGTTTCACTCGACTGGACGAGGCCGCTGCATCTGGCGGCCAGCACGATCAATGCACTCCGCCGCGACCTGGCCGCCGAGCTACAGCAGGCTCGTGCATCCGCACGCCCAGTGGCACGCCGCCTCGCCACATCCCCCTGCGTACACTTTCCCGAGGCGCAACTCTCTTTTCTCGGCAACATCCTCAACCAGAAGGCTGAGGCGTTCTACCGTCGCCATGGCGTGACCAACCTCGAACCCGCGGCCGAAAGCGGCATCGACCTCGGGGGTCGGACGGTGATGACCTGCCGGTATTGCCTCAAGTACGAATGTGGCCTCTGCCCGCGCGAGCACAAGCCCAAGGCCGTCCCCGCGGAGCCCTGGTTCCTCATCGACGACCAGGGCCGACGACTCCGCCTCGAGTTCCACTGCCACGAGCGTCACTGCGTAATGCAGATAGTGCTCGCTAATGCCGGAGCAGGCTCAGCACAATCTCGAGCAGAATCAACAACACCACCGTCGCCTCGAGCAGGAACAGCCGTCGGTCGCGCGCCACGTCCGTGATAACTTCCAGAGTGTCTTGCACGCTCTTGAGCTTGAGTTCCAGCGACTGGTAACGGTCCACCAGATCGAACTCCACCCGCAGCCTCTGATAGATGCGGTCAGCGCCCGCGTCGTCCCAGATGGCGTCGGGCTTGTCGAGCAAGTGCAGGACCGAGAGCACTTCGCTGCGCGTCCCGATGGCCGCGCCGATGAACTTCAGCAGGTGGCGCGTGCGCATGGGCATCGTGCCCGCCTTCTCGAGCTCGCTGCCCAACTTGTCCGTCTCGACGAACATTTGGTCGACGATGCTTTCGTAGTAGTCCATGGCCGCGCTCTGCGCGACGATCAGGGCGACCACGCTGGCCCGCTCGAACGATAGACGGTCGACCACCAAGACGCCCGCATCGATGTCGGCACGGGCGCCGGGCACTTCGTGCACGGCCAGCTCTTCGTTCAGGACCTGCGCCTTGGTCAGGCCCGGCCGCGCGGCCCCGAGTCGCTTCAGCTCGGCCGCACGAACCTCGGGGACCACGTCCAAGAACACGACCGCCCCGAAGTGGTAGAAAAATATCGTCCCGCCCGACGGCGGCGCAATCCACAGCTCGCGCGCCGAGCGCTTGGCCTCGGGGTAAGCAGCCGCCAGTTCCTTGAGCGTGAAATTCTCGACGAAGGCGGCGGCGAAGAATGTATGGGTAGAGCCAGGGGATGTTTCAGCCATCGACGTGCAGCAATAGAAGTTTTCTGCATGAAGCATAAATCGAAATTCGTCGCGTTAGGGCAGCGAATCCTGGGGCGACAGTGGTAAAGAAGCACCGTGGACTTCGACTTGACAGACGCTCAAAAGGCGCTTCGTGACAACGCGCGCGACATCGGTATGCGCGAGATCGAACCTGCCGCGGCCGACATCGATCGCCAGCAACGATTTCCCCTGGAACCCATCAAGCGACTGGCCCGGGAGGGAATGCTCGGCATCACGGTTCCCAAGGCATTGGGCGGCGCGGGCGGCGACCATCTGACGTGTGCCCTGGTCATCGAGGAGCTGGCCGGTGCGTGCGCCTCCACCGCGCTCGTGGTCAGCATGCACAACTTTCTCGTGTGCGAGCCCATCTTGCGCTTTGGCACGGAGGCACAGAAGCGGCACTGGCTGCCAACCTTGGCCACTGGCTCGAACCTTGGCTGTTTCGCGTTCAGCGAGGCGTCTGGCTCCTCGACCGCGGAGGGCATGACTACCCAAGCCCGCCGCGAAGGCGACGGATGGGTGGTCGATGGGGCCAAGGCGTTCGTGACCGCGGGGCCGGCCGCACAATGCGCGTTGGTCTTTGCCACGACATGGGCGGATGGAAGAATTGGGTTGTCTGCGTTCTTGGTGCCCACGGATGTTCCCGGCGTCAGCTTCGGCCCGGCCTACAACAAGCTGGGGTTGCGGGGCGCGCTGGCGGCATCGATGACCCTCGACAAGGTCAAGCTAACCCACGCCGCCTTGCTGGGGGTCGAAGGACGCGGCGAGGAGATTCTGCAATTCGCAACCGAAGGCAACCGCATCGGCGCTGCCGCCTTGGCGGTTGGCATCGCCCGCGCCGCTTTCGCCAGGGCCACGCGCTACGCGCTGTCGCGCAAGACCGACGGCCGGTCCATCGCCGAGCACCAGACCATCCAGTTCATGCTGGCTGAGATGTCGACGCAAATCGATGCGGCCAGACTGCTCGCCTGGCGTGCGGCCAACTGCCGGGACGTGGGCGGTGCCATGGGTGCGCAAGCCTCGATGGCAAAGCTCCTGGCATCCGAAGTGGCTAGCCGTGTTTGCAGCGACGCGGTCCAGGTCCTGGGCGGCAACGGTTGCCTGGCCGACTTCTCGGTCGAGCGCCATTTCCGCGATGCCAAGGTGGCCGAGATCTATGAAGGGACTACCGAAATTCAGCGACTGGGCATTGCATCTATTTTGCTAAAGGACTAAGACCGCTGTTGTTTTCCCCCGAACCACGTAATGCGGAGGGCTAAGCGATGAGGATGAACGCGATCTTGTTCGCCATGGGAACCTGTTTTGCGCTCGGTGCATGCGCCACCGGCGGGACGGGCGACGAAGACAAGTCCTTGCCCGTGGTCGTGCGCGGCAACGAAGATATGACCATCAACACGGGCGGCATTCCTCCGGACAAGCAGGCCGACATCTACTTGGTCCTGCAACAGCGTGACGCCTCCGCCCGCAAGTGCTACCAGGACGTGCTCAACGAGAAGCACACCCGCGAATTCAAAGGCACGGTGAAGATCATGCTTTCTCTCACCACGGGCGGCACTGCCAAGGCCGTCAAGATCATGGGCGGGACGCTGAAGAACAAAGACGTCGAGGACTGCCTGATCCAGACGGTGAAAGACTTCGAATTCCCCAAGCTCGACCGTCCGGGCGACGTCCAGTACGACTACACCTTCGAGCCGCAGTACTAACGCACAGCCACGGATAGGCCAAAACGCCGAGAGCGGTCCCGCCGACACGGGAAGCTCCTCGGCGTTTCTGTTTTTGGGGGTATCCCCAGGTGCTCTTTGTCCACACACGTGGCCCTGACGCAGCCACGCGTCGGAGATTCAAGCCACCAATCGAGACAACCGAAGGCCTCCTATTGACGTCTTCAGTGCGCCTCAATGGTTGTTTGATGGGTTGTTTTGTGATCGTAAAAAATGTATAATGCCTTACTAGAGATGAGGCTGCATTTTACCTTGCTACTGGGCCTTGCAGTAACCCTTGCTGGCGGGTGCGCCACCGAATCCGAGGTTCGGCAGGCCGACACCACACCACGCACGCAAGCGAAGAAGAGTCAGCACAAAGGCTGGGCCACGGGCGAGGTCGCTGGCGATGACCGAGACATGGGGATGGAGATGTCCGTCGGGTATCTCGACGAGCATTCCGTCGATCGTGCCATCCGGCCGCACGAACGCGCCATGGCCGCGTGTTTTACCCGCGCTGGCCAAGCCCGGCAGTACCTGTCCGGGCAGATCGTCATGCGTTTCGTGGTGTCAGCGACCGGCGCGACTTCGGACGTCCAGGTCATCAAGAACGGTCTCGGCAGTTACCCCGTGGAGAGCTGCCTGGTGCTACAAGCCAGGCAGATCGTATTTCCGGCCCCCGAAGGTCGCCGCAGTACCGACTTCGAGTACTCGATGAACTTCACGTCGACGGGTGAGCGCGCCGTCATCCCGTGGAGCGGCGAGGAAATGGCTCGGCACCTCTATGGGATCTCGTCCGACCTCGCTAACTGCGGCGACATCGGAGGATCCGACGTAGACGTCATCGCCTACGTCGAACCGGGGGGCGCCATCGGATCGGTCGGCTTTGCGTCGCAGGGCACGCTGGATCCGACGGCTGCTATCTGCGCGATGGCCTTGATGCGAAAGATTCGAATCAGCGATGCTCCCACTTCGCATTCGAGCGTCGTGCTTCGCGCAACCTTCCCCATGACGCTGGCCTTCGAGCGGCCGGTGGGCGATACGCACAAGTTGTCCAAGCGTTCAAAGCGTCGCTGACCACCACCGGACTGCCGCATTAGCGCCGACTCCCCGCGAACGCCGTGCGGGTCAGATTCGATGCAAGGGTAAGGAGTCGCTGAATCTCCTCGACGGTTAGATCGATGCGTAGCTCGAGGGTCGTTCCGTCGCGCATTGCCTCGGCCCGCCGGACGAGCCCCGCAAAACCGCTGACCAGCACGAGGGGATTGGACAGGAGTTGGCGGCGCCAGGCCGGCAGGTCCTGCTCCCATCGCTCGGCGTCGGACTCGGCCTTGAACTCCGCGATGATTTGGATGTAGGGCGTCTGCGCGCCCACCACCAAAGTCAGAACCTCAGGAGCCGGGCTCCCGGTCGTCACCGCCCTGGGCGGAGTATCGTCGGCGGCGCCGCGGGTACCGGGGACAACCAAGGTCGATGCAGTCCCTGCGCCGAAGACGTTGGTCGCCGACATCATGAACGCGGCATCTTCGGGCACCGCAGTATCTTCCGCGTCGATCCGTTCGACGATGTCACGCCATTGGATGTGGGGTGGTGTCTTCGGCGACTCGGTTTTCCCGTCGCTGACGCCGCCATCGATGTATGAGTTCGCCCTTACCGTGGGGTTCGCCGGGTCCACGCCCAGAAGCTGGGCGGCGTAGGCGGGCGTGGCGATGATCGCCATGTTGCTTTCGGGCAGCACCAGGATGCGGTCGTCACGCTCGAAGCTCGACGGGCTGGGATTCCTTGCCTGCTGGCGGATTCCCACCGGGCGCCCGTCGACGGTCTGCCAGCGGATGGCCTTCTGCACTGCCTTCGCACCTCGATCGAGACCGGCCTTTAGGGCGGCATCTCCCAGGTGGTGGCGGGCCGCCAGGAAAGTCACCGAGGCATCCGCCGGATTCGGCGTCGCAATGAGCAAGCTGTCGAAGTCCCGGTAGAGATCGAGGCCCGTGCCTTCGATTAGGCGTCGACGATCCGGCAAGAGCGATAGCAGCTGGTCGAGGGCTGCGACGGTCTTTTCCACCTCGGGCGAAGCGCGCAGGCGGTCCAGGTGCAGAAGGGCAATCACGCGCGAGCCTTCGGGACCGTTGCTGCGCAAATCGCCTGGGCGACGCCGACCTCCATCAGAGCTGCCGCCCGCATCCACCGGTTCGCGCTTCGGCCTGGGCGCGGGGTCGGGCTTGACGTCTGGAACGCCTGCGTCTTTGGCTACTGCGACCGTCACGCCGTCCTTGGCAGCGGCGACACGGTGCCTCGCCTTGCGCACCGGCAACGGCGGCTCGGGCGTCTTGGCCGCGTCCTTTGCCGGCGGCGCACCGAGGGGAAGGTCCTTGACCAAGTCGATGGCGATGGTCTGAACGTGAATCGGCGGCGTCATGGAGAGCATCCGCCAGGCGCTGACACCCACGCCAGCCGCCACCAGCGCGACGTGCACCGCCACCGACAGGCCGACTGCCAACAGGGACCGGCGCACCGTCCTGACCGTCGTACGCCTTGCAGGCTGCATCACGCTCCCCGCGGCCCCTACGCAGAAAGCGGGCGGAGGCGGGCCGTGGCCACCGCGTCGTGGGGCGCCTGCGCCACCGTCAACAGCGCACCCTCGCGCGGCCGCTTTTGCTCGATGTGTGTGAGGCTGGCCGCCAGGAACATGCTGGACACGCGCGATTCCAGCTCCGGGTTTTTGGTGGCATCGAGCGAAATCACGAGGCCGCCTGGCTGCAGCGTGGGCAGGACAGCAAGCAGCAGCTCCGCCGCGGTGCTGGGCTCCTCGATGTCGACCAAACTATCCACCAGCACGGCGCCCACGGATGCTGGCGCCAGCGGCAGCTCGGATGCAGCCATCACGATGGTCAGTGGCAGCCCGGTCCTGCGTGCCCGCTTCTGACTTCGCAGCGCTGCGGTGCGCTTCTCTTCTTCGACCAGCGCCAGGATGGGCATCTCGGCGGCGAGCGTCTCGGCCAACCAGAGGGTGGACAGCACCACCACGGGCGAACGCTCCCGCACCAGGCTGCATACCCGAGCGAGAGTCGCCTGGCTGCCGAGGGCTCCTGACAGCAACGGACCGCGCATGCCGCGCACTATAGGGTCCGCCCACGGGAGCGGCAATCGCTAATCCGCCGAAAAACCTGCGGCGGGACTGCTAGATTGTGGAGGTGTCTTACGTCGCAACCCTCGACGCTGCCGACGCCAGCCTAGGCGGAAAAGCTCGTTCGCTGGCAAGGCTGGCCGCTGCGGGGCTTCCGACCCCGGCTGGGTTCGCAATCACCGATGCGCTGTTTCGCGCCCTTTGCCCCACCATCGATCTACAGGCACCGTTCGATGACACTGTGTGGACTGCGCTTGCTCACTTGCGCGAGCAAATCCAGAACGCGCCCTGGCCCGACGGATTCCCCGAGGAGTTGGCCTTAGGCCTTCGCAACGTCGGCGGGGAGCGGTTCTCGGTGCGTTCCTCTTTCGCCGGGGAAGACATGGCAGGCGCGCTGGCGGCCGGGGTGTACGAGTCGTGTGTGAATGTGCCAGCAGCCGGGGTCGCCGCCGCTATTCGACGGGTGCTCGCGTCCGCTGTTTCCCTCGGTGCGGCCGCGTATGCCATGGCCCACGACCGGAAGCCGGGTGAGGCTCCCGTGGCAGTGCTGATTCACGCCTACGCGCCAGGCGACGCAGAGGGCAGCGCCGCTTTCGCGCCCGGGGCGAACGCCGAACCAGAATGGATGCTGCGCCGGGGGAATCTTCCATCCGAGGCGAAGGCGGAACTGCAGTCGAGTTTGAAGCGTCTCGCCCGAGAACTCGGCCCGGTGGAGATCGAGTGGGTGCTATCCGAGCGAGGGCCGGTTTATCTTCAGGTGCGCCCCTTCCAGCCGAAGGGTGCCACCATCGAATGGCCCGGCTGGAAGGACCTCCCAGCTTCGAACGATCGCAAAGCATGGCACTGGGACATGGCCCACAATCCGCTGCCGCTTTCCCCGGCCCAAGCCGGGCTGGTGGAATTCGTCGACCAGCACTGCCAGGTTGGAATCCGGCAGCGCGTGCTGGGCGGATATCTCTTCTACGCCAGCGACGACCGACCGCTGCCGCCTGCGATGGAAGAAGGCGCGAAGGGCTACTTCGACGGGCTACGTGCCGACTTCGAAACCCGGCTTCACGAACTCGGACCCAAGCCGGCCCTGGAATCCGCCCTGTTGCTCTTCGCCTCGGTGTACGAGCGCATCTTCGGTGTCCTGCAACCGCCCCTCAAGCGCGCGCGGCAGCAACTGCAGAGTTTTGTTCGCAAGCATGCGCCCGCGCGGCTTCCTCTGCTGCCGGCCCTCGCTGCTGGCGTGCCCTCGATGGCGGAAGAGCGCCGCCGCCGGGCTGCGGCGATTCGCCAGGCTTTGACCGATGAAGCAAGGTCGGCAGCGACGGCGGAATACCTCCACCAGTTCGGAGACGAAGCTCCCATCTGGGATCTTTCCGTTCCGACTTATGCCGAAGACCCGGCGCCTTTGCAGCTTCACCGATCCGCGGCGCGGGAGGAATCGTCCGCGGTGGATTGGAGGACCGCGGGCGACGAGGTCGCCGACCACCTCGCTGGCAGTGAACGAGAGACCTGGCGCCAAATCCTTCCGCTCGCGCGTGAGGCGATTTCACTTTCGGAAGCCGACGACTGGCTCTATGCCCGCGCGCAGGCCGTGGTGCGCCGAGCGCTTCTCGCGATCGGTCGTGCTCTCGAAGTCGCGGGCCGCCTTGCCCACGCCGCCGACGTGTTCTTCTTGCCGTTTCCGTTGGCCCGCGACCTCGGCTGCGGCGCCTCGAGAACCACCGATTTGCTCGCCATCGCCACCGGTGGACGCACGACTTGGCAGCTCGAGCGCATGAATCCACCACCGGTCGCCATCACGGCCGACGACAAGGCGGTCCGTGGACATGGCACCGGAGGGCACGCCATCGGGCGAATCGCCTTGCATCGGGCGGACGCCTTTCGTTCGCAGTCCCCCGACGTGGTTCTCCTCGCGCCGACCCTGCTTCCCACCGAGCTGCCCTTGGTCGCTGCCGCTGCCATCGTCACAGAAACCGGCGGACCGCTCGATCACGTCGCCGCCCAAGCCCGCGAGCGGGGCATTCCGGCGGTCATCGGCGCGGTGGGCGCGACCAGCGTCTTCGCCGAAGGCGATCTCGTACTCGTCGACGCAGAACAGGGGCTCGTGGTCAGGCTGGCGCGAGCCTAGCCTACTCGGAGCTCGACAGATCGCTGGGAGGCGGTGTCACCGCGGGCCCACTGCCCGTTGTCTTCAGGCGCCCATGGTTCACGCGCTCGCGCAGCTCCTTGCCAACCTTGAAGAAGGCGAGACGCTTGGGATTCACCTGGACGGTGTCCCCGGTGCGCGGGTTACGGCCTTCGTAGGCCTTGTAGCTGCGAACCGTAAAGCTGCCGAATCCGCGGATCTCGATGCCCTCACCTTGCTGAAGAGCATTCGTCATGCAGGCGAAAATCTGATCGACCAGCAGCTCCGCTCGAGCCCAGGGAAACTTGAGCTTGTCTGCGACCACCGCGATGAGATCAGCCTTGGTCATGCGTCAGTCCTCGTAATTTAGCGAAAATTAAGGATTTAGTCGAGCGATCGCGCCGGTAAGGGAGCCGACGGATCGCCTCGATACCGGTAGGACCGAAAAAACGAGTATTCGGTACAGTTGTGACGGGCGTAGAAGTCCATGACGTCGCGCCAGCCCAGCTCTTTCTTGTCGATTCCATCCTTGATTTCCCGCCAGGAAAACGTCTGCGGGCAGAGGGTTCCCTGCGGTGGGGTGTGCCCGGCCGAGGTGCGGGGATCGTACAGGATGGCGTTGGGCGGCAGGCGAGAGACATAGAAGGCGGACAGCGCTGGCAGCTCGATAACCTCGATGTGGTTCACGTCGATTTGCGCGTCCTTACGATAGATGCACTCGGTGCGCAGAACGGTCTGCTCGGGCTCGAGGGCAATGGCGTTGTGCGCCAGGTTCGCCTTCATGGCACACTTCGACTTTTCGGCGACCGACGTCTCGACCCGGTAGGCGAGGTACAGCGGCGTGCGATTCTCGATGCGCAGGACCAAGTGATCCGTGGTCAGGGTGTGCGATTCGATGGTCGTGGTCTGCTTGCTGATCTCGAGCGAGATGCGCAGGTGGCGAGTCTCGATGGGTGCCTTGAGCCGAAGGTGCTGCTTTTCGTGCAATTCGTCGAAGTAGGCGTTGGTCTGGACCAGGTCTTCGTAGGGGGGCGACTGGATGCCGAAGGATTTGGCATCCTGCTCGACGAGCGCCTTGTAGTAGAGCACCGAAAAGCGCTGCTCGGAATTGATCATCGCCGACGGGGGCGGCGGCGGTTCGGGGCGTTTGGGAGTCGGCGGAGGATTGCTGGCCGCATGCAGGATCAGTACACCGAGGACGATGATGAACCCGCCGGTGAGCAGCACGGCCAGAGCAAGCGGCTTGCCTTCCACGATCGGTTACCCAAGAACGTCGATGCCACCAAAGTATGGCCGAAGTGCGGCCGGCACGTCTAGCTTCCCGTCGGCGCGTTGGTAGTTCTCGAGGATCCCGATCAAGGTCCTCGGCAGGGCCAAGGCCGAACCGTTCAAGGTGTGGACGAAGCGGTTGGCCTTGCCATCCTTGAAGCGAATCTTCGCGCGGCGCGCCTGAAATTCGCCAAAATTCGAGCACGAGCTGACTTCCAGCCACTCGTCGCAACCAGGCGCCCACAGCTCGAGGTCGAATTTAACCATGGCCGAGAACGACAGATCTCCCGTGCACATCTCGATCACGCGGTAGGGAAGTTCGAGCGCCTTGAGAACATCCTCCGCGTCGGAGAGCAGGCCCTTGAGCTCGTCCATCGAAGTTTCCGGGCGAACGAACTTCACCAGCTCGACCTTATCGAACTGGTGACCGCGCTTGATACCGCGGGTGTCGCGGCCCGCTGCCATTTGTTCGCGACGGAAGCACGCAGTGAACGCCACGTGCTTGATGGGAAGCTGGGCACCGTCCAGGATCTCCTCACGGTAGAGGTTCGTGACCGGCACCTCGGCGGTGGGAATGAACCAGAAGTCTTCGCTGACGTCGCGGTACAGGTTGTCACCGAACTTGGGCAGGTTGCCGGTACCTACCAGGCAATCGCGGCGAACCATGTAGGGCGGCAAGATCTCGGTGTAGCCATGTTTGCTGGTGTGAAGGTCCAGCATGAAAGAAATCAGCGCGCGCTGGAGCTTGGCGCCCCAATCCTTGAGCACGTAGAAGCGGCTGCCCGAAATCTTCACGCCGCGGTCGAAGTCGATCACGCCCCAGCGCGGCCCGAGATCCCAGTGGGCCTGCGGTGCAAAGGAGAAGCTACGCTTGGTCCCTTCCTCGCGGACCACGCGATTTTCGGTTTCGTCCTTGCCTACCGGCACCGACGGGTGCGGAAGGTTGGGCAATTCCAGCAGCTTTTCCTCCAGCACGGCTTCCTGGGCCGACAGGTCCTTGAGGAGCTGCTCGTTGCGGTCCTTGAGTGCCCCGCCTTTGGCTTTGATTTCTTGGCGCCCCTCGGGTGTGGCCTTCGCCATGTCCTTGGACAAACGATTCTGCTCGGCCTGGATGGTCTGAGAATCGTTCTTGAGCTTGCGGACCGCCTCGTCGAGGGCAATGACCGCGTCGAGATTCACGTCGGCACCAAGCTTCCGGAAGCCAGCGCGCACGTCTTCGGGATTTTCGCGGACCAGTCGTATGTCGAGCATGGAAGGCTCCGAGTGTACGACGAGTTTACGCCGGCTGACCAGTCCCCGGCGGCACGAATGTACCGACCTCGATCACCCCGTGCCCCGCAACGCGGGGAGAGGTGGCAAAGCGCAGCGAGGCGGGTGAGGGGGCCGAGCGTTTCTCGACCGCCCTCTCCTTCGACGAAGAATCTACAGAATCGGAACCAGGAAGTGACAGCCCGACGGACACGGGTCCCCGTCGGCGCCGTTCTTCCCGCCGTCGTCGCATTCCTCGTCCTCTTGGATCACACCGTCGCCGCAGAAGCCGGCTTGCAGCGTGCAATCGCCACCGCAGCTGCCGTAGCCGCCCTTGCCGTTCTGGTCGCCGTCGTCGCATTCTTCGCCGATCTCCAGGACGCCGTCGCCGCAGTCGGGCTTGCACAAGCTGGGTGCGGCGTTGAACCCGCTCAAAGTCAGCTTGTACGACGAGCCGGTGGTCTGACGCTCGGCTTGAAAAACGGTGGCCTCGTAAACCTTGCCGTCCTGCAAGCCGAGGTTGGCAGTCGACGTGGTCGGGGTGGTGGCGACGCCCTGGTCATCGAACGAGGTCACCGTGGTGGTACCGTTGCCGTTCGAGCCGATCACGATGCTGCCGCTGACGGGCGAGTGGATGCCGCCCAGGTCGACTGCGAGCTTGCCGTTGATGAACACCCAGACGTCGTCGTCGCCGACGAAATCGAGGGTGTAGCTCTTGCTCTTCTCGAACTTGAACCAGTAGCGCACCTCGCTGGTGAAGCTGAAGTTGTGCATGATCACGGCACTCTTGTCGTCGACCTGTTTTGGCCACGACTTCGAGGCGTCGTAGTAGGGAGGAATCTGGGCGAAATTCCTGTCCTTCGAGAAGGTGTCGTTGTCGACCGGGAAGAAGCACGGGTTGCCATCCATCTTCGAGACGATGAACTTGGCGATGTACGAACCGTTGTTGGCGACGCAGCTCCCCGGCAGCATCTCCTCACCCTTGGCGGCGAGTTTGTCGCAGTCGGTCTCGGTGGCGAACTTCGACGTGCACGGGATTGGATTCCCGTC
>Ga0302323_100001789_pt1 | contig 17418 bp, 17 predicted proteins | sample Fen_T0_3_FD_201950 | JGI IMG/M metagenome (GOLD analysis project Ga0302323, IMG submission 201950) | Peat permafrost microbial communities from Stordalen Mire near Abisko, Sweden - Fen_T0_3 | ecosystem: Environmental > Terrestrial > Soil > Wetlands > Permafrost | place: Sweden: Abisko... | reverse complement strand
GCTCGATCAACGCGACCACGGCCGGAACCAGCGGGGGGGCCAGCACGAAGGCTTCCCACCGGTCGGGAAACTCGCGAATCGTCAGCGGCGCCTGGCCGGGATCCCCGTCGAGCGCGTAGTCCGCGAGCTGGCCGACCGGCCACGTCACGGTGAGGCGCGCACCCGCGTCGCGTGGGTGCGGAATCCGACCCCGGGAAATGCGCGCCACGCCGTCGCCGGCCTGGGCACGGACCCGGTTCCAGGCGGCCGCTGCCGAGCTCGTCCCGCTCATCGCTGGCCCTCGGCCAACGACGCGTCCCGCAAGGCATCGATCAGTCGCTCCCCGGACGGTGCCGGCGGATCATCGCCGCGATCGCGGCGGGCGCGGTGGCGCCGCTGGTCGACCGCATTCGCGCTCGCGAAGTGGTGCGGATACCGATCGGCGATGCGCTGCGAGCCGAGCGGTTCGGGCCCGCCGGCGCCGGGCCGAAACACGGCCGCGTCGCGCGCGTCCAACGCCCGCACCATCGCGTGCGCGTGGGACAGGAGCTCGCACTCGTCCACGAAGTCAGGCAGCAGGCGTGCCATCTGGTGTTGCAGGGTGGCTGCCTCGCGCGTGAGGTGCATCAGCATCTCGGCGATCAGCACGGGCAGCGGACGTACGTCGGGGTGGTGCAGCTCGTCGATCGCGAGGAGTTCGCGCAGCACGCGCTCCGCCTTCTGCTCGATGTGGGCCAGGACGCCCCAGCCTTCGAGTCGTGGTTCGTTCCACGTTTGGACGTAGAGGTTCAGCCGAACCGCCTGGAACAGGAGGAAGCGGGCGAGCGCGCCGTCGGCGTCGGGCCGGCGTGCGATCTCGAATAAGAGCTTCCGGCCAGTGTCGCAACGACCCGCATCTGCGGCTGCGAGGACAGCCCGGAGCAAGGCGCGGGCGTCAGGCGGCAGCTTGGACTGCAGCAGGTCGAGCAGCCCAAAGTGCATCCGGGCCATCAGCGGGTAGTCGACGCGCTCGACCGCGTCGCAGTAGCGGAGATCGCGGCTCTCGGCGTCGGCGACCTCGAGGGCCAGCCGCCTGGCGCTGAGCCGCACCCCGGGCCACGCAGCCTCCAGCTGGGCCCGGTGGGAGGTAGGAAACACGTCCGCGACAACCGTGACCAACTGATCGAGCATGGTCCAGCAGTACACCGCTGGCTGACAATCCTGACATCGGGCCGGGATCACTCCCCCGATTTCCAGAGGATTCCAATCGACTGCCGCGCAAGCCCTGGATCTCCTTGGAATTGACGGATCACGGGCTGGGCGACCCGATTGTTCCACGGGAGGTAGAGCGACCGCGTTGGTATCGCACTCGCTGGGCGCGCGGCGCGCGACACCCATACCGGAGGGACCGGCAACTTGTGACGACCGAGGACGGCGAACAGCCCCACCTCCTTGAATGGATTCAACAAAGACGTCGGGAGCCGACACCCGATCTTATCGAAGACGTAAAAGCAGCTTGCCAGCCGATGGTGTGAAAGTTACACTAACGGAATGAAAGACAAGAACGCTGGTGGACGCGCTACGCTAGCAGAACGGGTCGATGTCCAACGGCCTCATGTCGTCCTCCTAGCTAGGAGCTGGAGCGAGCCTGGCAGCGCTTCCGAACGGCGATCGTCATGGGAGGAAACTGCCGCTCATGCACAACTTCGTCGAAGTACTGGGGCTCGGCCCTATACTAGAAGCGCAGGGAATCGCATCGGCCGGGAATTTCGAGGAGACGTATGGCCGTCTCGCGTCGCAGCCCGAGCATACGGAACTCTTGGCTCAGCTGGAAAACAGGGTCTACGACTACTTCGATGCGCTCGAGTTGCCCGACACGCCTACGCTCTACGATTACCTCGTCTTGAGTCTTCGTCGAAAGGATGTCATTGCAACGTTCAACTGGGATCCACTTCTAGCGCAGGCGTATGCACGCTGCCGCGCGCGTACGCGTCGCCAGCTTCCCTCGCTCTTTTTCCTTCACGGGTCAGTAGCAGCAGGTTACTGCGACGCTCATCGCGATATTATCGGTCGTCCCGGTCAGGCGTGCCCTCGATGCTCGACCGCTCTAGCTCGCACTCGACTACTATACCCGGTGGCGAAGAAGAACTACTCGTCCGATCCCTTCATCGCCGGGGAGTGGAAGGCCGTCCGCTCAGCCCTTAACGCAGCCTTCGCTTTCACTGTCTTCGGCTACAGCGCTCCCACCTCTGATGCCGAGGCGAAAGAGCTGCTCCTGAAGGCCTGGAGCGGTAACCGATCTCGCGAATTTGCTGAGACCGAGATCATTGACATTAAGCCAAAGGCGGAGATCGAAGAGACATGGGAGTCATTCTTCTTCTCTCATCACTATGAACTATCCTCTAGCTTGTCCGATTCATATCTTGGACTCTACGCTCGTCGCAGTTGCGAGGCCATCTTCGCGCAGAAGATGGAGGCGCAATGGGTCGCTGCAGCCCCGTTACCAACCGCTATGTCGTTCGCAGAACTGGATGCCTGGCTCGCCCCGTATCTAAACGTCGAGCTGGCTGGCTCGGTCATATGACTCTTCGAGAGGCACGTCTGAATGTGCTGCGCTTCGGTGCTGTCACGGGAGAGGATCGACAGCATGTACTTCCTGACGGGAGAGAGCGATACGCATTGGATGCCACCCGATCATTTGCTTCGTAGTCACACCAATTGGACCAGCCCCGACCAGAGTTGGTTTGCAACCACGCCGGGAACGCTTCGCTCCAAGCTGGTGGATTTGTGCGGACGACAACGAACGATGCTGGTAAGCCGTGTCTCTGCCTGCTCGCGACCCGGTGGATTCTTGGACATAGCAGCAAAGTGCATCGACATCGATGACAAACGTCATCATTAAGGATTCGAGATGACCAAGCACGCAGGCAAGAACGCCCTCGTCACCGGCGGCACGTCGGGGATCGGCCTCGCCACCGCCCAGCGCCTCGCCGCCGAGGGCGCGCACGCCTACATCACCGGCCGCCGCCGCCCCGAGCTGGACGCCGCCGTCGCGCTCGTCGGCGCGAACGCGACCGGCATCCAGGGCGACGCGTCGGGGACCCGCCCCGACCAAGGTTGGTTTGCAACCACGCCAGGAACGGTCCGCCCCAGCGGCGGATTTGTGCGGACGATAACGAGCCCAGCCCCGGAGCCGACAACCACGCGGGAGCGCTCCGCGCGAGGTCGTGGATTGTGTGAGGACGATAACGAACTATGGTAAGAAGCCGTGGCTCCGCCTGCTTGCGACCCGATCGATTCGTGGACGTAGTAGCATGGAGGGCGTGCGGTCGCCCTACGGGACGAACCCCACCGGGGTTGATTTGACGCTGATCTCCTGTCCGTGGAACGTCCGGAGTTCGGACTGTCCGGCCGGATCCCGGACGTGGCGTGCGCTAACACGGCAGAATCCCGAGGCGCGAACTGGCAGAGTTCTTGGTCGTGGCAGCGGGTCATGTCGTTGCCGCGCCAGGTACTTCCCCGTTCAGTTCTACATGATCGCCCGCCGTTGCACGCAACGGCAGTTCCTCCTGAGACCCGATGAGCCGACGAACGCCGCGTTCACCTATTGCCTGATCGAGGCGGCACAGCGATGTCAGATCAAAGTCCTGCTGACGTGCGCGATGTCCAACCACCACCACACCGTGATCAGCGCTAAATCAACCCCGGTAGGTAGGGTTCGTCCCCAGGCGGCACAGCGATGTCAGATCGAAGTCCTGCTGACGTGCGCGATGTCCAACCACCACCACACCGATCAGCGCTAAATCAACCCCGGTAGGGTTCGTCCCGGTGGGGTTCGTCCCCGGTGGGGTCCGTGCCCGGTGGGGTTCGCCCCCGAGATCGTGTTCGCACACGTACGTGTAGTCATCGATCGCGCCGGTGTCACCGGTGACTGTCAAGATGCGGTTGCTCTCGGCCCGCCGGGCCGCCTATCCTTGCGCGATGCGCGCCCTCATCATCGGCGGAACCGGTCTGATCTCGACCTGGATCGCACAGCAGCTCCTCGATCGCGGCGACACGGTGACAGTGTTCAACCGCGGCCAAACGCCGGTGCGCGTGCGAGGCAGGCTGGAGATCCTCACCGGAAACCGGTGGGAGCCAGGGTCGCTCGAGCGCGCCGTGGACGGGCGCACCTGGGATGCGGTCATCGACATGACAGCGTTTGCGCCGGAGAATGGCGATCAGCTCGTGCAGGTGTTCTGGGGCCGGGCGGCGCAAGTCGTGCTGTGCTCGACGGCGTGTGTCTATGGCGGTCCGGCGGCCGAGCTCCCTATCCGCGAGACGTCTCCCCGCCAGCCGTTCGGCCAGTACGGGGTTCGCAAGGCGGCGATCGAGGACCTCCTCCTCGATCACTCCGGCAAGGACGGGACCGTGGCCACCATCCTCCGGCCGAGCTTCACGACCGGCGAAGGGGCCGTCGCCAACGGCGTTCTGTTCGACGATGCGCTGGTCTCGCGCATGCGGGCACGTCTCCCCGTCATCGTCATGGACGACGGATGCACGTCCTGGGCTATCGCCCACGCCTCGGACGTGGCGCGCGGGTTCGTGGCGTCGCTGGGCAACCCCCGTGCCGCCGGTAACGATTACCACCTCACGTCGCACGAGCACACCGATTGGAACGGCGTGTATCGCACACTGGCCGAAGCAGCCGGTGCGACCGCCGAGATCGTGTATGTGCCGTCGGCGTGGCTGCGCAAGGTGGCGCCGCGGCGCAGCCTGGGCGTCTGGTTCATCTACCGTTTTCCGTCGGTGTACGACAACACCAAGGCCGAGCGCGACCTCGGCTTCCGCACCACCGTGCCGCTGGTCGAGACCTTCCGCCGCCAGATCGGCTGGATGGAGCAGAGCGGAAAGCTGCGCCGCGTCGACGAGGATCCCTGCGAGGATTGCCTGGTCGGCGCCTGGCGCGCGGGCCAGGATCGCATCGACGATCCCCGCTGGGTGGACGAAAACCCTTGGGGTAACAACACCGAGAACTGAGCTCGGTGCCAGGTAGCGAGAGACCTTGTCGTGTCGTCATTCATCCATCGCGAGCCGACCTTTGCGTTCCCGGATCGGCAATCACTGATCCGCCCCGAGGAGGTGGAGCATGACTGACAAGTACTATGGAGGGGTGTATCTGCTCGAACCCCGGCGGGCCGTACGATCCCGAGACCATCACTGATCGCGTCGTCGAGGCGTACGATCACGGCCGGAGCCTCCTCGACGTCGCTCGGGAGCTGTGGTCGCTGACAGGCGACGATGCGCGCGCGAAATCGATCACCGATCTCATCAGTGCCGCCTACGATCGAGAGCTCCCGATCTGGCTCCCCGCGGCGGGCGACACGATGGTGGCACTCCTCGATCCGCTGCCCGATGCGCTCGCCAAGACCGGGGTCGACGACGAGCTGTTCATTGGACCCGAGCGGATGGCCCAGGTGAGGGCGGACGCCCACGTCATCGATGTCCGCGAGGAGCGAGGCGATCACTCGAACTACGGTGTCGTCGAGGCGGTGTCTCGCGCGTTCGCGGCTCCAAGATCCTGCGCGAGGCCCGGGAGCGCGGGCTCGACGTATCGCTGGACTCGGGAGGACTCATTAGGTCATCGGCTCCGGCGCGTGCAGAAGCACGGCGAGCACGCGACCCACCTCACCGGCTTTCTTCGCATCACGGCCGAAGATCTCGCGCCGGCTCAGCGGAGACTCGCCGGCAATCCGGTGTTCGAGGCCGGCGGCACGATCGAGATCCGCGACGTTCCGCGCGGGTGATCGCCCGTGTGTCGCGGGTGACTACTGGGAGCCGGCCGCGGCGGCCTTGGCCGACGACTTCTTGGCCTTCTTCGCCTTGTGCTTGGGCGCCTTGCTCTTGCGCGCGGCCTTCTTGGCCTTGGCCTTCTTCGGCGCCTTCTTGGCCGTCTTCTTCTTCGCGGCCTTGGTGGTTTCGACCTTGCTGGTCGATGCCGCGGGCTGGTCATCGGCCGCCGCTGCGGTGCCGGCCAGGATCGCCACGAGGGAGAGAGAGCGAACGAGCGTGCGCAACATGGAGGGTGCCCCTTGGTACTGCATCCATCCTAGCCGGACAACATCTGCGAAGGATGCCTGATCAAGGCGGTGCGCGACCCAGCCCACGCTGCCGGTGTCCGAGCTGAGCCCGGCGAGCGCAAGCCTGCGCTCTAACGGAGTAATGCTCTGAGATCGCTTCATTTTCTTCGCAAATCACGCGATTTACCCTCACGGAGGGCAGCGCAGCTGCATGCGAGATTCCCTGATGCGCGAGACTCACGGTGAGCTGCAGCTCTAACGGAATAAGCCACTGAGATCGCTCGGATTTAATCCAAAATCACGCGAATTTTCCTAACGGAAGGATCTCGGTGTTTGACGCACATGGCCCACGCCAGCGTCACGGGAGATAGAGTGCTCGCCGAATGCTGCGCGCCACGCTGTTCATCTTGCTTGTCCTGGCCGGTTGTCGTCACGACACGGACCCGCCGCCGATGCAACCGAAGGAAGGCGAGCTGCCGCCGCTGCCGCCGTCGTCGGGCACCCCGGTCGGCTACCTGATCGACAACGCCGGCACGCTCAAGCTGCGCGACGACCAGCTCACCCAGCTCAAGGCCATCGACAATAGCCTGTCGGTCCGCGACAACGAGATCGATACCCAGCTGCGGCTGATCGAGAAGCCGGACGAGGAACAGGGCGAGAAGGGCCAGCCGCCCCCGCGCCACAACAACGCGCCCGGCGCGCAGATCCGCACCACGCCGGACGCCGGCAAGCTCCACGCCGCGCGCAAGTCGAACGACTTCGAGGCGCTCCAGAAGGCGTTCGCGCTGCTCGACCCCGACCAGCAGAAGAGCGCCCGCGCGCTACTCGAGGACCGCGGCATCACCGCGCCCGGTAGTGACACCAAGACGCCCAAGGCCGAGACTGACGCCGTGCGGCTGCCCAACGGCGGACCCACCAGCGGGCACTGAACGCTCCATCGCGAACCGGGGATATCCTGGGGGCCCGGGGATCGCGGCGCGGGTCCTCGGCGAAGACGGCTACCTCGGCGAGCGCTCGGGTTCGGCGAGCGCTCGGGTTAGCGTCGAGCGAGCCGGCTGCGAGGCGCTTGACGGCGCGGCGCGTTCCGGGCGTAGAGTCCGGCCGTGCGCAAGCTCATCGTGCTGTCCGCCTGGATCCTCGCCGCGGCGTGCGGCCATCCTTCCAAGCCACCCGAACCGGTGGCGCCGCCCACCCCCGAGGCGACCGCGACCCCGCCGGTGGCGCCCGCGCCCGAGCGGCCGCCCGCCGGCGGTGACGATGCGCTGCTGGCCGAGGCCAAGCAGTTCGTCGCCGATCTCGATCCGAAGGTTCGCAAGGTCAGCGTCGATGCGTCGGTGGCGCAGTGGGCCAACGAGACCGACCTCACCCCGGAGCACGAGGCGCTGACCGCGAAGGCGAGCGAGATCGCCAGCGTCGAGATCACCAAGCTCGTCAAGACCGCGCGCAAGTTCGACTCGGTCGTCGGCAAGCTCGATCCCGATAGCCGGCGCCAGCTCATCCTGCTCAAGTTCCAGGCCCAGCCGTCGCCCGATGATCCGCAGCAGGCCAAGGAGCTCGCCGAGCTCGCGGCGAAGATGGACTCGGAATACGGCAAGGGCGTGTGCAAGACGGTCAAGGGCAAGGAGAGCTGTCAGGACATCGAGTACTGGTCCAAGCTGCTGCAGAAGGATCGCAAGCCGGACAAGCTGCTCGCCGCGTGGAAGACCTGGCACGACGCCATCGGCCACAAGGAGCGCGACATGTTCGCGAAGTACGTCGAGCTCGCCAACGCCGGCGCGCGTGGCATCGGGTTCAAGAACGTCGCGTCGATGTGGAAGTCCGGCTACGACATGCCGGAGGCCGAGTTCGCCGCCCAGACCGACAAGCTGTGGGGCCAGGTCAAGCCGCTCTATGATCAGCTTCACTGCTACACGCGCCGCAAGCTGAACCAGACCTACGGCGACAAGGTCGTCTCGAAGACCGGCCCGATCCCGAGCCACCTGCTCGGCAACATGTGGGCGCAGTCGTGGGACTACCTCTATCCCGAGCTCGAGCCGTACAAGGGTGTCGCGCCGATCGACGTCACGCCGGTGCTCGCGAAGAGCTACACCGCCAAGCAGATGGTGAAGGTCGGAGAGGCGTTCTACACCTCGCTCGGGATGGACCCGCTGCCGGAGACGTTCTGGGACCGCTCGCAGTTCACCAAGCCGGCCGACAAGAACGTCGTCTGTCACGCCAGCGCGTGGGACGTCCAGTACAACAACGATCTCCGGATCAAGATGTGTATCAACCTGAACCAGGAAGATCTGTATACGATCCACCACGAGCTCGGCCACGACTTCTACTATCACTATTACTACAAGCTACCGGTGCTGTTTCAGGCCGGCGCGAACGATGGCTTCCACGAGGCGATCGGCGACACGATCCAGCTGTCGATGACGCCCGACTATCTCAAGGAGAAGGGCCTGCTCGGCAAGGTCGTCAAGAACGACAAGGCGACGATCAACCAGCAGATGCACGTCGCGCTCGCCAAGATCGCGTTCCTGCCGTTCGGCCTGCTGGTCGACAAGTGGCGGTGGGACGTGTTCTCCGGCGAGGTCTCGCCCGACAAGTACAACCAGCACTGGTGGGATCTGAAGAAGCAGTACCAGGGCGTCGCGCCGCCGATCGAGCGCGCCTCGACCGACTTCGATCCCGGCGCGAAGTTTCACGTCGCCGCGAACGTGCCGTACATGCGGTACTTCCTCGCCGCCGTGCTCCAGTTCCAGTTCCACAAGGCGCTGTGTGAGAAGGCCGGGTTCAAGGGCCCGCTCTACGAGTGCTCGATCTACGGCAACAAGGACGCAGGCGCGGCCTACATGAAGATGTTGTCGCTCGGTGCGAGCAAGCCGTGGCAGGACGCGCTGTTCGAGCTCACCGGGACCCGCGAGATGGATGGCGGCGCGATCCTCGAATATTTCGCACCGCTGCAGGGCTGGCTCGAGCAGCAGAACAAGGGCCAGACCTGCGGCTGGTGATGTTCGCGCGCGGCGCCTGAGCCGGCGAGCCGCGAGCCGGCGAGGGTTTCCGTGAGCCGCCCCGGGTGGCTGGTCGTGTAGTCAGTGGCCGGGCCGGTAGGCCTGAGCCACCGCAGTTGCCTGGCAAGTCGATCAGCCACTGGCAACCAACTGCGCGACCTTCCTGGGATCCGGCGCCGCAAATCGTGGCACATGCGCTGCACCGGGGCTCTCCGCAATCCTCGCCGGAGAATCCCATGAAGACCACGAACCGCGTCGTCCTTGCCCTCGTGCTCGCGCTCGGCGCCACCGCAGCCGGCTGCGCCGCCGCGCCGCCCACCCCGCCAGGACGGGACACCGGCAGCACCGGCGGCGATGACGGGGATGGCCAGGGCAGCGGCATGACGATGGAGCCGGTGAAGCCGCTCGATGCCACGGGCACCTACGCGGTGCACAGCACGTTCGACATCGCCAGCAACATGCCGGGCACGGCAGGCACCGTGGTCAACACGATCATCGCGGCGACCGATGGCGACGATGACCCCACGGCGTGGATCGTCGATCAGCTGATCGCCCAGCTACCCGACGGTGCGGTCAAGTCGGCGCTCAATACCGGCAAGCTGTTCGTGGTCGGCTACCTCAACGACCGGCTGCTCGACTTCGCGCCCGACTTCGTGTCGACGATGGTGCTGGTCGGCCACGACTTCGGCGACATCGCCAAGGGGTTCGGCCTCAACGAGACGCTCCAGCTGACCCGCGCAGGGAATGGCTATGCCGCGGTGCACACGGTCACCGGCGTTCACTTCAAGCTCGACAACCAGGAGCTGGACTTCACGCTCGGCAACTACCACATGGCCAACATCGTCGTGAACAACGTCGCGGTCGCGATGGATGCCACCGGCCAGCTGACGATCGCCAGCCACGACGTCCCGCTCGCCTACGGCCAGATCCTGCGGATGGGGCTCGACGCGGCGATCATCCCGCTGATCGATCCGTCGGCGCAGAACCTCGGCCAGCTGCTCGCCCACAAGATCGACTGCGCGCGGGTCGGCGCGGTGGTCGCGGACGGGATCGCCAAGCTCCCCGGGTTCAACTTCGGCAGCGCCGCCACGTTCACCACCGCCTGCAGCGCTGGGCTAACCGCGGGCTCGAAGTACATCTACACGAAGATCGACGCGATCGACGGCACGGCGCTCCGGTTCGGCCTCGCCGGCACCGCGCGCGGCACCGACAAGAACAAGGACCGGATGATCGATACGATCCAGACCGGCGCGTGGGAGGGCACGCTCAGCTACGGCAGCACACCGACACCGCTCGCCCCGGCGAGCTTCTTCGGCGAGCGGATGTAGCAACTTATTCGCCTTCGCGCCGCAGCACGTTCTCCCACGGCAGCGCGTGGACGATCCCCTGAAAGTGTTTTTCGTTCGATGTCACGACTGCGGCACCCTCCGCGATCGCTTGCGCAGCAATGAGTAGGTCGCCGTCGAGGCCCTCGGCGGTGACGCGACCGGCCAGCCTTTGTTGTGCCCACAGATGTGCGGCGGTTCGCCAGGTCTGTGTCGTTGTGGGCAGGTACGGCAACTCGCGATTCAGCTCGTCGAGTCGCGGGAGGCTTCTGAAAGAGAGCTGATCCGGAGCAACTCGCGTCGCAGCTCGTAGTCGGCGATCTCGGAGATCAAGAAGTCGTGCTCGTAGACAGCTTGACCAAACCAGGCTCGGACGTGAGGTACTTGCGTGGGTGGCAGAGCTGGCCGAGTACCCCGGTGTCGAGAATGAGCCTCACGGTCGATGAGGTTCGGAGGCAGCGCCTGAACGCAGCGTCATCTGCTCAAGGTCTTCGATGCTCCATTCTGGTTCCTGCGAGACGTCTTCGGTATTCCACCGAGCGAGCATGGCCGAGATCCGTGCCGCGCGCTCCGAAGTCTCGTTCCTCGACCCTGGAGCAGCGGGCTTTTTGGGGGACGCGAGCGACGTCATGCGGTGATTGTCGCGGGCAGGGCAGCCAAAACCAACATCATGTGCGTGGCGGCGATACGCCGGAGACCGCGAGTGCGATCGAGGCTCAGTACATCGAGCGATCTGGGTCGGGCGCCCCGGCGTGGCGCTCGAGCTCGGCGTTGAGGAAGCCGCCGAACACGATCGAGATCGTCGAAACGTAGAACCACAGCAAGATGACGATGATGCTGCCGAACGCGCCGTAGAACAGCGCGTAGTTGGACACCCGCTCGACCCACTGCGAGAGGCCCCACGACACGGCCATGAGGAGCAGGGTCGAGAACAGGGCGCCCGGCCACAGGTGGCGCTCGGTTCCCATCGGGCGCGGCGAGGGTCCGTAGCGATAGAGCAGCACGAGCGCCGAGTAGAGGATCGCCATCAGGATCGGCCAGCGCAGCCAGCTCACCAGGTGGAGGCCGCGCAGGTGGAACAGCGCGAGGATGCCCGGCAGCGCGACGACCACGCCGAACATCATCATGAGGCCGAGCAGGGTGACCGTGGCCATCGCCACCGAGAGCAGGATCCGGGCGAGCAAGCGGCGGCGCTCGCGGACCCGGTAGGCGCGGTTCATCACGGCGATCAGCGCGCGGGCGGCGCCGCGGGCCGAGTACAGCGCGACGAAGATGCTGGTCGCGACCGCGAACCCGAGCTCGCCGTTGGAGCGCTTGGCCTGACGCTCGAGCTGGTCGCCGACGAACACCACGACCTCGGGCGGCAGCACGCTCTCGAGCCCGCGCAGGTGGCGGTGGATCTCGTTGGGGTCGGCGACCAGGCCGTAGACGCCGACGGCGGCGGCGAGCGCGGGGACGGTCGCGAGGATCGCGAACAGCGCGGTGCCGGCGGCGAGGACGGGCATCTCGCCGAGCAGCGCGTCGCGCGCGGCGCGGAGCCAGCGCGCCAGGCCGGACTTGCGGGGCTTGGTCATGTGCGCGGCCACGGCCGGAAGCTCACGGTGGCGATCCTACGCTGTCCAGCGCGCGTGCGCGCGGCAGGAGGCTCTTGCGGGTCCTGCGCTGCCCAGCGCGCGACCCGCCGATACCACGTGGGCGCTGTCCCGCGCTGCGCAACTGCGGGCCGCGTCGAGCCACGCCCGCAACATCGGGTTTCTCACGCGGGTGATCCTACGCTATCGAGCGCGGGCGACGCGCTGCGGGTCGCTCGCGCGTCGGCGACCGCCGCGATGATCCGCGCCAGCGCGGCGAGATCGGCCGGCGGGATCGTGGCGAGCACGGGCGGCGCGCGGTTGACGATCCGGCGCGCCCGCAGCGCGATCGCGCGTCCCGCCGCGGTGAGCGAGACCAGCTTGGCGCGCCGGTTCGCGGGGTGCGGTTCGCGCACCACGAGGCCGCGCTGCTCGAGATCGTTGACCGTGACCGTCGTGGCCGGCGCGTCGCTGTCGATCGCGGCGGCGAGCTCGCGCAGCGTGAGCGGGCCGTCGAGCAGGTGGCGCAGCGCGCGCACCCGACCGGCGGGCAACCCGGTCGCGAGCCGGATCGCGCGCCGCACGTCGTCGCGGCTGTCCATCACGAGGTCGACCAGGCTGCGCCAGACATCTTCGGGCACGGCCGGGTCGCGGCGGATCGCCGCGGGCGGCGCGCCACGCCCGGCGGCGGGCTTCGCCGCGCGGGTCATGGCGCGGCCCGCGCGGCGGGGTCCAGCGCGGCGACCGGCGCCTGGGGCGGTGCCGGCGCGTCATCGAGCAGCGCGGCGATCCGGCGCACCGAGGCGCGCGCCCACCCGGTGCTCGACAGCACGCCCAGCGCGACGATCAGCCCGCCGCCCATCACGACGAGCCACCAGAACGGGTGGGTCGCGGTGGTGAACCCGGCGCGTGCGCCGTGCCCGCGCTCGCCGGCGCCGACGATCGTCCCGCTGACCGCGACCCCGAGCGACGCGCCGACCTGCCGGCTGGTCGAGGCGACCGCCGCGGCGAGCCCGGCCTGGGTGCGCGGCATCCCGGACACCGCCGTGTTGGTGATCGGCGCGTTGACCAGGCCGAACCCGATGCCGAACACGACGTAGGCGGTCACCATCGAGGCCAGCGGCGTCACGTCGTCGATCCGCGTGAGCAGCAGGGCGCTGATCGCGATCGCGGTGCCGGCGATGACCAGCGACGGCCGGGTGCCGTAGCGGCCGACCAGCCGGCCGGAGATCACCGAGCACGCCATCGTCGACAGCGCGAGCGGCAGGGTGTAGAGGCCGGTCTTGAACGCGGGCAGACCACGGACCTCCTGCAGGTACAGCGCGTTCAGGAACACGAACCCGGAGAACGCGCTGAACGTGCACACCGCGATCACGGTGGCGCTGGCGAACGGCACGCTGCGGAAGAACCGGAGGTCGAGCAGCGGCTCGGGCCGCCGCGGCTCGTACCAGATCAGCGTCGCGATCGAGCCGGCGACGATCGCGAACAGCCCGCAGATCAGCGGCGAGTCCCAGCCATCGTGCCGGCCCTCGATCACCGCGTAGGTCAGCGAGGCGAGGGCCGCGAACACCAGCAGCTGACCGAACGGGTCGATCCGGCGCGCGCGGGGCGCCTTGGACTCCGGCACGAAGCGCTGCGCGAGCACGATCGCGGCGGCGCCGATCGGCAGGTTGATCCAGAAGATCGAGCGCCAGCCGATCAGCTGGGTCAGGCCGCCGCCGACCAGCGGCCCGAGCGCCATCGAGATCCCGACCACGGCACCCCAGGCGCCGATCGCGCGCGCGCGCGCCTTGGGCTCGATGAACGTGTTGGTGATGATCGACATCGCCACCGGGTTGAGCATGCTGGCGCCGATCGCTTGCAGCGCCCGGAACCCGATCAGGCTGCGCAGCCCGGGCGCCGCGCTGCACAGCACCGAGGCGAGCGTGAACACCGTCATGCCGGTCTGGAACGTGCGCCGGCGGCCGATCCGATCGGCGAGCGAGCCGGAGAACATCAGCAGGCTGGCGACCACCATCGTGTAGGCGTCGATCACCCACTGCAGCCCCGAGGTCGCCGCCGCGAGGTCGCGCCGGATCGACGGCAGCGCGACGTTCACGATCGTCGCGTCCATCGACACCATCAGCAGGCTGAGGCAACAGATCGCGAGCACCACGCGCGGCCGCACCGGACGGCCACCGAGCACCGCGCTGTCGATCGGGTTGGTCATGTGATCGTGGTGGTACCACAATGGTTGTTGTCGTACAATCATCGTTCGCGATGGCGGACGCGGCGCCGGCCGGCTACCGTCGCCGCCGCGCGCATGATCGACACCCACTGCCACCTCGACCTGCCGGCGTTCGCCGCCGATCGCGACGCGGTGATCGCGCGCGCGGCCGCCGCCGGGGTCACCGGGATCGTGGTCCCGGCGATCCGGCCGCGCGGCTGGGCCGCGCTGCACGCGCTGGCGGCGCACCACGCTACCTCCGGGGTTCGCCACGCGCTCGGGGTCCACCCGCAGATCGTCCCGGCGCTCGCGGCCGACGAGCTCGCCGGCGATCTGACCGCGCGGCTGGTCGAGGCGTCGCGCGACGCGTGCGCGATCGGCGAGTGCGGGCTCGACGGTGGAACCGATGCACACGAATTGCAGGAGCAGATCTTTCGCGCCCACGTCCGCGCCGCGCGCGCGACCGGCAAGCCGCTGATCATCCACGTGCTGCGCGCGCACGACGCCGCGCCGCGGATCCTGCGCGAGGAGGGCCCGGCGACCGGCGTGCTGCACAGCTACTCCGGCGGCGCCGACCTGGTGCCGGTCTATCGCGACCTCGGGCTCGCGTTCTCGTTCGCCGGGCCGGTGACCTACGGCAACGCGCGCCGGCCGATCGCCGCGGCGCGCGCGATCCCCGCGGAGCTGCTGCTCGCCGAGACCGACGCGCCGGACCAGGCGCCCGCGGCCTACCGCGGCGGCCGCTCGGAGCCCGCGTACGTCGCGGCGGTGATCGCGGGCCTCGCCGCCGCCCGAGGCGCGACGGTGGCCGAGGTCGCCGCGCTGACCACGGCGAACGCGCGCCGGATCTTCGCGGCCTGGTGAGCGGGTAGATCCGAACCGAGCACGCCGCGCTGACCACGGCGAATGCGCGCCGGATCTTCGCGGTCTGGTGAGCGGTCGATCAAAACCGAGCACGCAAGCTCGCGAAGCTCGGTCGCCGGTTGCCGCTCCGCGCGTATTCTGGTCGACCGGGTCTGAGCCGGCGTCGCAGCGCGTGACGCCGCGGCCGTGATGGCCGTCGTGCTCGGTCGCTGCTGCCGCGTGAACGCTCGGCTGACGCATCGCCGACAACCGGGTATAAGTGGCCGCCGCGGAACGCCGCGGCGTTCCCGACCTGGCATGCGGACGCGAGGCGCGCAGCGAGCGAGGTCATCCCCACGGAGGTTCTGATGAAGTCGATCATGCTGGCAGCGCTCCTCACCGTCGCCGGTTGCAGCAAGGAGCCCGCGCCCGCCGAGACCGGCACGGATTGCAGTGCGCCGATCAACAGAGGCATGGACCACATGGCGGCGGCGCTCAACGGCGATGCCGCGCCGCAGATGAAGGAGATGCTGCTCGGCGTGGTCACCCAGCTGCGATCCACGATGATGCGGCGTTGTACCGAGGACAAATGGTCCGCAGATGCCCTGGCGTGCATGGGAAAGGTCAGCAGCCGGCGCGAGATCAAGGCATGCGAGGACAAGCTGACCCCGGAGCAGCGCACCAAGCTCACGACGGAGATCGAGCAAGTCATGGTGGGGTTGCGGTCCGGTGGGGAGGCCCAGACGGCTCCCGCGCGGCCCCCCGGGGCCGGCACCCCTGCGCCGGAAGGAACACCCGCGGCCCGCGGCGGTGCACCGGGTGGCGCAGCCGGCGCACCAGGCGCAGCCGGCGCACCAGGCGCAGCCGGCGCACCAGGCGCAGCCGGCGCACCGGGCGCCGCAGGGGCCCCGGCTGGCTCCGCCGCGGCCGCTGGAGCCGAGGCACCCGCTGCCGGCTGGTGAGCTGGGAGCGTATTGCCGTACGCCCGCCGCAGATCCTCTCCGCGAGCTTTCGCTCCGCAATGCCGACGCCTCACCCGCCTGGCCTGAGGCTTCCGGGGCTCCGCTCGGCCGGTATTTCGTGCGGCTTCCCACGCCGAGGTTTCCGCGTGTCCCTCGCCACCGCGCATCGCGCTTGCTCGCCGCGCCGCCGCGTCAGAGCCCCGCGGTATAGCAGCGCCATGAGCTTCGGACGAAATCCTCACGTGGCGAAGGCGGAGGCCGCCGAGCAGAAGGCCGAGGCGGCGAAGGATGGCACCGCCTACGAGCTGGCCTGGCGCGAAGCCGGGCGGCTGTGGGAGCGCGCCGCCGACCGCGAGACCGATGCCAAGCGCAGGCAGCAGTACGCCGCCAACGCGGAGCGCGCCCGCGCGAGCGCCGATCAGCCCCAGGTCGCCGATGACGTCGAGCCCGCGGCTGGCGTTGCGGACGAGGCCGGCGCGCCCGTGCCCGCCAACGCGAACTGACGCCTGCAACCGCGACCGATGCGCGGGCCGCGCGCGCTGAGGTTGACGGCACCGTCTGACGATTCGTCATTGTACGTGATCGGAGACGTAGACCGTGACCGCCATCGTCGTCCAGGACGGCAGCGCAGCGATACGCAGACGTTCGACCCGACGTGGACCTCGACCCTCGTCGTTGCATGTCGGCGGCTCGCAGCGCGGTCCACGTGCCACGGCAACGGTGGAGTCAACGACCACGCGCCGCTGCGCTGCCGTCAAGGTCAGCGCCGCGGCGCCGACGAACATATCGACGATCACGCGCGAGATCGCGACGCCGGCGATTCGGATTCGCGGCGCCGCGCCAGGCCTGACACAAGCCTTACAGCCTCCTCTTCCGGCGGTGCTTATCATGAGCGGGCCGTCGTCAGGAGAGCTCATGCAGAGTCGCGGTTGGTTTGCTTCATTGCTGGTCGTCGTCGGATGCGGGACCTCGGACCTCGATCCCCCGGCGCCCGCCCCCGTCGCGCCGCTCACGCAGATCCAGCGCACGCGGCCCATCGCACCGGGTACCACATGCGCCTTCGGTGGCACCGCGGTCGAGAGTGGTACGGATCGCGACCGCGACCACGTCCTCGAGGACAACGAGGTCGAGCACGCGACGACGCTGTGCGACGCTGCCGCCCCGCCGACGCTGCTCCGGGTCGCCGCCGAGCCGCCCGGCGAGCACTGCTCCAGCGGCGGGCAGCGCGTCCAGACCGGCCCCGATCGAGACGGTGACGGCGTGCTCGGTGATGGCGAGGTCGCCGCGACCACCTACGTCTGCGCGGCCGGAGAGATCTTTCACGGCGACTTCACCGCGGCGATGTGGGACGACCCGGTGGCGGTCGCCGCGCTGCACGACGCGCGCGTGATCACGGGCAGCCTCACCGTCGACAGCGCAGCGCCGGTGGCGCTGCCGCGGCTCGAGCTCGTCGGTGGCTCGGCGACGATCCTCCGATCGGGTACCCCCACGGCATTCG
>Ga0302323_100001787_pt1 | contig 17440 bp, 15 predicted proteins | sample Fen_T0_3_FD_201950 | JGI IMG/M metagenome (GOLD analysis project Ga0302323, IMG submission 201950) | Peat permafrost microbial communities from Stordalen Mire near Abisko, Sweden - Fen_T0_3 | ecosystem: Environmental > Terrestrial > Soil > Wetlands > Permafrost | place: Sweden: Abisko... | reverse complement strand
ACTGAGATCGGCACGCAAGTTTTCAAAGCGTCGAGCATGGTCCAAGACCACCTGGCCCGCGTCGGTCAGACGAACCTGACGGCCGCTTCGATCGATGAGCGACTCGCCGAGATCCTGCTCTAGCCGCTGGACCGCCAGGGAAATGGCTGGCTGGGTCCGGGCAAGTTTGACCGCCGCCCGCGAAAAGCTCTTTTCGGTGGCCACGGTACGAAAGACCTCGAGGGTGGAAAGATCCATGTTTTGCCCTGCGTTCGAACGCTATAAGCCGGATTTATAGAATAAGCATATCGAATAACATTCTAGATCATAATAAATTCGCCAAATCAAGAAAGGAAGGCTAAGGTCTGGGCTTACCCCAGAGGGAAAGGAGCCCAACCGTCATGAGCAACCGTGTCCACATCTTCGATACAACCCTGCGCGATGGCGAGCAGTCGTGTGGCTGCAGTATGAATGTTCCCGAGAAGATGCGGATGGCGCGAAAGCTCATCGACCTCAACGTGGATGTCCTGGAAGCCGGCTTTCCCATGGCCTCGCAAGGCGATTTCGATGCCGTGAACGCCATCGGGCAAGAGTATGGCCAAGTGACAGTGGCAGCCCTGGCCCGCTGTCACGCAGGAGATATCGAGCGTGCCGCTCGGGCGCTGGAAAAGGCCCGGCGACCGCGCATCCACACATTCATCGCTACCAGCCCCATCCACCTCAAACACAAGCTGAAGAAGACGGAAGAGCAGGCGCTGGAAATTGCCGTTCAATCGGTAGCGCTGGCCCGCAAGTACGTCGATGAAGTCGAATTTTCCGCGGAAGATGCAACCCGCACCGACCCCGACGTTCTGGTTCGTTTTTCACGGGCTGTGGTGGCCGCTGGGGCGCGCATCGTAAACTTGCCCGATACGGTTGGCTATAGCATCCCTGCCGAGTACGGCGAGTTAGTCGGCACCGTGGTACGCGCGCTGGAGGGCCAGGCTGAAGTCAGCGTCCACTGTCACAACGATCTGGGTCTCGCCGTAGCCAATTCCATAGCGGCTATCCAGGCTGGCGTTCGGCAAGTCGAATGCACCATCAACGGTATCGGGGAGCGGGCTGGCAACTGCTCCCTGGAAGAAATCGTCATGGCGCTGAAAGTGCGACATGACATCTTGCCCTTCACCACCGGCATCAACACGGAAGAGCTGTTTCCTGCCAGCCAGCTGCTGACGGAAATCATCGGCGTGGGTGTCCAGCCCAACAAGGCCATCGTCGGCAAGAATGCCTTTGCCCACGAAGCCGGCATTCACCAGGACGGTTTTCTCAAGGAACGCACGACCTACGAGATCATGGATCCGATGTCGGTCGGCGTCCCTGCCAGTCAGCTCGTCGTCGGGAAGCACAGCGGTCGCCACGCCATCGCCGACCGGTGCACGCACCTTGGCTACACCTTGACGGGTGAACAATTGGAAGCGATCTATCACCGGATCATCGCTGTGTGCGACAAGAAGAAATGGTTGTCGGACGAGGAAATCGGCGACATCGCCCGCATCGTCGTACAAGCGTAGGCAGGGTCTGCAGATGGGCTATCATCGGCCCATGCACCGGCACACGCATCGGTCTCTCGACGCCCGACGACTCCACTTTCTTTTTCCGGCCGCTCTCGGCGCAGCTGTTTCCGTCGGGCTATTGTCCCGGCAAGCCCAGTCCCACGGCGCCGCATCGACAGACCCGGTGGCAGAGCGCCGTGTAGTCGGCCCCGAGCAACCGGCGGCCGGCCCCCACGCCGGCCAGGCCAACCGCCGCGAAGAAGGCCTCTTGGTCTACGATGTTCGCGACGCAGCCTCGGGGCAGCCCATCCCGTGCAAGCTGACCTTCGTCGGGGTCGACGGAACGCCCAAGCCAGCGTTCACCCACAACGATATCGGCCGTCCCGAAGGCGAGCTGACCATCGCCGCCTTTGCGCGGGTGTTCTCGGCCGTGGGGAGCCAACAAATCCGCGTCCCTTACGGTCACTACGACGTCTACGTCAGCCGCGGGCCGGAATGGGACATGGCCATCAGCTCGAACGTGAAGATCGGCCCCGAAGAAGCCAAGGTCACGGCGCAGCTTCGCCACGTAGTCGACACCACCGGTTGGCTGTCCGCCGATTTTCACGTCCACGCAGCGCCGTCGCCCGATTCGATCGTTCCCTTGACCCATCGGATCATCGAGTTCGTCGCCGACGGCATCGACATGATCGTAGCGACGGATCACAACACCGTAACCGACTACGCACCGTCGATCCACCAGCTTGGTTTGGATTCCCTGATCACCTCGGCCATGGGCGATGAGCTGACCACCAACGGCTGGGGCCATTTTGGTGCCTTTCCCCTCCCCCAGGACTCGGCGCGGGCAGGACAAGGAGCGGTCCTGGTCCACGGCCACAATGCCAAGGAGCTGTTTGCCAACGTGCACCAGCACGCCCCTGGGGCCTTGCTGGACGTGCACCACCCGCGCATCGATCCCGGCGTCGGCTATTTCATCCTAGGTGAATTCGATCCCCATTCCGACAAGGCTGGGCGTCCGGGATTCTCTTTCGACTTCGACGCCATCGAAGTCCTGAACGGCTACCAGGATCCGTCGCGCAAGAGCGTCGACCGAATGATCGACGACTGGCTTGGGCTACTGAACCATGGTCACCTGGCCACCGCCACGGGTAACTCCGACACGCACCACCTGACCTACAACATGGGCGGTTATCCTCGCAACTACGTGCATGTCCTCGACGATCGGCCCGGACACGTCACGCCGTCCGAAGTCGCCAAGGCCGTCAAGGACCACCATGCCTTCTTCACCACGGGCCCGTTCATCCGTATGCACGCGGGCAAGGGCGATATCGGCGATCTGGTGCCCGCCCCGGGCGGCAAAGCCACCCTGGCCATCGAGGTGGATGCGGCGCCCTGGATTTCCGTCAATCGCGCGATTCTGTATGTGTCGGGAAAGGAGGCCAAGCGTTGGGAGATACCTGACAGTCAGGAGGTCGTGCGCTTCAACGTGGCCTACACCATCGATATGGCAACGGATGGCTACGCCGTGCTTCGCGTCGACGGCAACAAGATCATGGCTCCCGTGGTCGGTGACCGCCACGCTTTCGCCGTCTACCCGCTGGCGCTGACCAATCCCATCTTCTTCGACGTGAACGGCAACGGCCGCTACGATCCCGAGCACCCGCACGGGCCCCACTAGACTTCCGGACCGAGCCCCGGCACCAAAACCACCTGCTCCGAGTTTCCCCTTCTCGCTTGCGGCCAGCGATGAGGTATCATGCAGGCTGCCATTTCCCCTGCAAGAGCCGAAGGTTGCGAACACCACGATGACAGTAGTCGGAATAGATCTCGGGACCACGAACTCGGTGATTGCCACCGTGCGAGACGCACAGGTGGTGGTGGTTCCAGCGGCCCACGGCGGATATCTGCATCCCTCCGTGGTTTCGTTCGCGCCGGACGGGCTGAAATACTTCTCGCGCGAGGCGGTGGCGCGCCGGATCCTCGATCCCAAGAATACCGTGTACTCGGGAAAGCGCCTCATCGGTTTGCCTTTTCGGTCGGACGAGGTTCAAAAGGCCATTACCCGGCTGCCCTACGAGTTGCGTGAGGGCCACAACGAGCAAGCTGTCTTCGTCGGTCCCGATCGGAACTACACCATTCCCGAAGTTTCCGGACTTCTGCTGGGCTATCTGCGCCAGTGCTCCGAGTTGTTCTTGGGCGATACAGTCGTCGGTGCTGTCATCACGGTACCGGCAAATTTCAACGATGCCCAACGCCGGGCCACGATCGACGCCGGCCGCATTGCTGGGCTCGATGTCTTGCGCGTGCTCAACGAGCCCACCGCCGCCGCACTGGCGTATGGCCTGGGTCAAAACATGTCGCAACGGATCGCCGTCTACGACTTCGGCGGCGGAACCTTCGATATCACCGTGTTGCAAGTGGAAGGCGATGTCTTCGAGGTTCTGGCCACAGGCGGCGATACCTTTCTGGGCGGCGACGACATGGACAATGCCCTGCTCAACATTCTCGCCGAGCTGTTCCACGCCGAGCACGGCATCGACCCGCGCAGCGACCAGGCAGCGCGCGCGCGCTTGCTCATCGCCGCCGAACAGGTAAAACGCCATCTCTCGGATTTTCCCGAAGCACGCGGTGAGCTCAAGAACATCGCCATGGGTGGCCAGGGCGAGCAGTTGGCGTTGCGCTTTCACATCGCCCGCAACGTGTTCGAGACAGCCATTCGCAGTCTGGTCGGGCGAACCGTCCAGACCTGCCAGGAAGTGCTGGCGTCCGTCGGGCTGGCAGCGTCGCAAATCGATGAGGTGATCATGGTCGGGGGCACCACCCGGGTGCCGTTGGTGCGCGCCGAGGTCGAACGCTACTTCGGGCGGCTACCCCGTACCGATTTGAATCCCGACGAGGTAGTGGCCTGGGGGGCCGCCATCCAGGCCGAGAATCTAGCCCACGCAGGCGACAATCTGGCCAGCCGCGCGGTGCTGTTGGATGTCACCCCGCGTGCCCTTGGCATCGCCGTGACGGGAGGTTTCGCCGAGCGCATCGTCGACCGAAATGTCCCAGTCCCGGTCGAGCAGACGCGGATCTTCACCACGTCGGCCGATCAGCAAAGCTCGGTGCGCATTCAGGTTTGCCAGGGGGAATCGCGCCGCTTCGACGAGAACGTGCCCCTGGGCGAGCTGGAGCTTAGCGGTATTCCGCCCGCCCGCCGCGGTGAGGTCGCCATCGAGGTTACTTTCCGCGTGGACACCGACGGGATTTTGCGTGTGCGCGCGCGCGATGCCTCGACGGGTGTCGCCCGTGAAGCCGCCGTCAACGTTCGGGGAGGCATGAGCGATAGCGAGGTGGCAGAAGCGGTCGAGCGGCAAAAGTCCAACGGCGACGATTCCAGTTTGCCCGAGTTGAAGGAAGAAATACTGGAAGATCCACAGGAATAGGCGTTGCCCATGCCCGCGCTACCACCCGACCAGCTTGCGACCTTCGTCCAGCAAATGTACGGAAAGCTGGATGACCTTTCCTACTACGAGCTACTGGGCGTCTCGACGGGCACCTCCCAGCCCGACATACGCGCCGCCTTCTACCGTGTCTCGGGCGACCTGCACCCCGATCGCTATCACGCGCTAGCCGATCGCGAGCTGAAGGATCGCCTGGAAACCATCTACGCGCGCATCTGTGAAGGCTACCGCGTCCTGACCCTACCCGACAAACGCGCCGCCTACGCGCGCACCCTTGCCGAGGGCAAGAAACGGCTGACCAGCACCGAGCGTGAATCGAATCGGCCGCAGAATCCGGAAGACAGCATCAAACACGAGGAAGCGAAAAAATTCTTCCGCCTGGGCATGCTTTCTCTCGGCCGCAAAGACTTCAAGGGGGCGGTGCTGAACTTCAATTTCGCGCGTTCGTTCGAACCGGACGCGGCCATCATCAAGCAGAAGCTTGGTGAGGCCCAGGCCGCCCAGGGCGCGACTGCCAAGCCGGGTGGCGCAGGAGCGAAATAGCCATGGGGACAGCACCCGAAAGCCCAGACGAGGCAGAACCGGCGCTGCATCAACATCTACCCTCGGGCAACCTTCTGGCGGCGGCCAAGGCCGGTACGACCCTAGGACGCTATCAGTTGCTAGCCACCGTCGGACACGGCGCCATGGCCACGGTTTTTCGCGCGCGCGATACCCAACTTGGTCGCGACGTGGCCATCAAGGTCATGAGCATGGCCCATGCGGCACGCGGCGGTGCGGGCGAGCGATTTCGGCGCGAGGCGCACGCGGTGGCGGCACTGAAGCATCCGGGCATCCTGGAGATCTTCGATTTCGTCAGTGCGACCGAAGAAGAGCCCAGCTACATCGTGGCCGAGCTGATCGAGGGACCAACCTTGCGCAAACTGCTGGACGAGCGGCGGGGGCGGCTGTTACCGGAATTCGCTGCCCTTATCGCCCTGCCCCTGGCGGATGCCCTGGCCCTGGCCCACGAGCGCGGCGTGATCCACCGTGACGTCAAACCCGACAACGTCATGATCGAAGCAAGTGGCGACGGCAGCCGAGTCGTGCTTACCGATTTTGGCGTCGCCCAAATCCTGGGCCTGGAGACCATGACTGCAACCGGTGCCTTGGTGGGTTCGCCTGCCTACATGTCGCCCGAACAGTCACGCGGGCAAGAGGTGGGGCCGGCGGCCGATCTGTGGTCTCTGGGGGCGATGCTGTACGAAATGGTGACCGGCGTGGTGCCCTTTGCCGGCAAAGATCCTTTCACCATGATTGCGGCGATCCTTCGCGGTACGTTCCGTCGCCCCTCGCAGGTCGTCGCCACCGTGGGGCCGGACTTCGAAGCCATCATCATGCGCTGCCTCAAGGCCAATCCGTCCGAACGCTATGCCAATGCCGGCGTGCTCGCCTCCGAGTTGCGCGAATTCGCCCGCGCCGCCGGGCTTGTGCCCGAAGCCCAGGCGCTGCGCCGCTACCTCGACGATCCCGACGCTGCCGAGGCGACCCTACGTCCTCGGGTGGCCGATGCCGCCGTCGCCCGTGCACGCCAGGCAGCGCGACGTGGGCAGCTGGCACGTGCTCTGGCCGAGATCGGCCATGCTACCGCCTACGTGCCCAATCACGCCGGTGCAGAGAAGCTGCTGAGGCGGCTGTCTGCCAGCCGCTTGGTCATCAAGGCTGCCATCGTGCTGGTCGCACTGGCGGCGGCCTTGGCAATCGCTTGGCTGGGCCGGCCCTTCCTCCAGGGCAAATCGGCCCGACCTGGGCCTTCGCTGCCGACAATCGACCCAAAGATCCCGCCCACGCCATCGCCCTCGCCAGCAGCAACGGGCGCAAAGCCCGTGGCCACGCTTCCCGCAGCAACGCCCCTGACCGCCGCGGCGCCCGCAGGTGCGGCACCGGCGACATCCCCGGGTCAGGCAGCCGCAGGCCTAGCCCGGACCACGGGCACGGCCCCAGCCCGCCCGCAAACACGGCCCGCGCACCGAGGCCGTACCAGCGATACCGTGCCCTCTCCTCCAGGCGCTACCGGCACCCCACTGCCGACGTCGCAAGCGCAAGCCAGCGAGCCTGAGCCAGCGCCAGCGCCGCCTCCCGCGCAAGTTCAGCTGCCACAAGCAGGGACCATCGCGCTGTTTGCCAAGGGCGGTTTCTGTTACCCCAGCCTGGATGACCGACCCGTGCGCGACCTGATGCCGATTTTCCGCGACATTCCGCCGGGAAAGCACAAAGTCTACTGTTCCCGCACCCCGGGCAGCCCGAAGGAATTGGCAGGTGAAATCGATCTGCAGCCTGGCGCAAAAATCGAAAGAACAGTGACCGAACAGGCGGGTCGGTTGACTCTCGCCCGGCCACGGTAACCGCTGCCCGGCTTCCGATCTCCGAATAGTCCAAGCAAGGAATTGACTCTGGACACAAGGTCTGCGCGAATTGTCCCGCAGACCGATGAGAGGATCTTTCCCTACGGCCGTGATCGTTGCCGCCTGGTTGGGCACGGCCTTGCCTGCACCGGCAGCCGCCCAAGTGAAAACACGACAGGGTGAGACTGCAAGGCCCCAGGCCGAAGCGACAGTTGCCCCGGCCGACGCCGATGCCAAAGCAGGCGTCGAGACGTCCCCCACCGAGGCCCCAGCCCAGGCGCCAGGTAGGCTGCCAGCCGACGCGGCTGCCGCCCTGGTGCACGCCGGTGCCGCCTACGAGTACGGCGACATGAACCAAGTGGTCGAGGCGGCCAGACCCGTAGCGGAAGGCCTTTTGCCCGCCTCGCCCGAAGAACAGAACAAAGCCTTCCGATTGCTCGGTATCGGCCTTTACCTCACCAATCGTCCCCTGGGCGCCAAAACGGCCTTCACCGAGCTTTTGCGCAGAGATCCGGACGCACGTCTGGATCCAACCACCACCCGGCCCGAGCTCGTCGCCTTTTTCGAAAGCCTGCGCTATCGACAGCTGAACCAGCAGCGCTCGGCCCGCAAGGTCTACTGGAACTTCTTGCCGCCCGCCGGCCAATTCCAGAACGGCGACACAGTCAAAGGCTGGGTGGTCCTCGGCGTCGCCATGGTACCCGTGGCAGAGCTGGTTACGTCCTTCATCCTGCTGACAAAGTGGAGGCGGCCGGGCAACACGTCCATGCACCATGACGCTGCCGAGAACCTGCAGCGAGCCGACTGGGTCGCCGCCGGCCTTCTTTCCGCAACCTACCTTTACGGCGTCATTGACGGCCTGATCGGCTACAGCCGCCCCCTCGAGGAAAGCAAGCCCCCCGTCTCTGTGTTTTTGTTGCCAGGCGGAGGCGGTCTAGGGTTTACCTTCTGAGACCGGCATGCTTAGATTCCCCTCCTTTCAGGCGGGTAGCTCAGCGGCAGAGCAGGCGCCTTACACGCGCCGGGTCGCAGGTTCAATCCCTGTCCCGCCTACAAGTTAACAGCTCCGACCGCTGTGCTTTCCCCGGACTGGTCGAAGATCTCGGAGATTGTGCTGGGGCTGGCGCACACCACACAGGCGCGGTTGCACGCGCATGTCGGCGGCGAGCGAAAGCAGCGTGGGATGAAAGCGCACCGCAGACCTGCAGCGCTCGATGACCACGGTTTTGGGATTGTCGAACAGCCACTGTCTGGTGACGCCGCCAAAGGCGCGAGCAGCCCGCACGAGTGAGCGGCAGAGCGACTGCACCGACAGGTCGAGGACGAATTCGCCCCACAGAGCACGCGAGTAGCTGAGCACGATGACGAAGAGCCAAAGCGCACGCTCACCGCCGGGCACGGGAATCTTGCCGTTGTAAGCCCAGTCGACCTGAGCTTGCTCGCCGATCATGAGCTCGGTGTGCAGGAAGACCTCGCGACGCTTCTGCGGGCGCACGGTCGCTGCATACAGGCGGACGGTGCGGGCCGAGCCGCGAAAGCCCCGATCGCAAAGCATGTCGTAAGGCCGGGTCGAACGTAGCATCGGATAGCTGGCGGGCAGTCTTGGTGGACTTGTCGGGTGTCGGATTGGGCTCGCAGGGGATCGGGGCGGGCTTGGTGGTTGTCGCCGCTGACGTTGCGCAGGATCCGAGTGCGCTTGCGCAGGATCCGGGCGAGCTTGTTGGTTGTCGTCGTGACCTTGCGGGGATCGGGGCGGTCGTGTTGGTTGTCACCGCTGACGTTGCGCAGGATCGGGGCGCGCTTGTTGGCTGTCGTCGTGACCTTGCGGGGGATCGGGGCGCTTTTGTCCGCCGTCGCCTGTGACGTTGCGCAGGATCCGGGCGAGGTTGTCGGCTGTCGCCGTGGCGTAGCGCTGGATCCGGGCGAGGTTGTCGGCTGTCGCCGGTGACGTTGCGCAGGATCCGGGCGCACGGGCAAGCGATCCGGGCCGGTTGGGAGACGATCGGGCCGGCCTTTGTCGCATTCGCGGCGAGCTGTGCGCCCGTGCATGGGCCAAACCGGCGAGGCCGCCTCGATGTAGATGTGCGTCGTGCTTTCACGTATGTTGCTCGCTGCTCAACCTAGAAGGATGGGTCCGTTGCTAAAGAGCAGCATCCACGCTTGGAGAGAGTCGAGAGATGCGAAACCTTACACGAGCCTTCGTGATATTGGCTAGCCTCTGCTTGCTCGCCCAGCAGGCTGTCACTCGCCAGGATGATGGGGCCGGGCCGTCGCGGCCAGCAGCAAACAAGCCAATGAGCGCGCTGCCGCCTGCCGTCCTCAATCGCACGCCTGACATCTGGCCAGCGCGCGATCGCCTGTCGATCTGAAGGGAGATACGGGGTCAGGTCGTCGCGCCGGAAGGCGTCCGCAATTCCTCGCGTACCTTCATCAGGGAAAAGCCGACCAGATTCCTTCCAGGCCACTGTTGGGGCCGCGGCAGAAAGGGATCGTCGAGGTCCAAACCAGAACCCCAGGTCGTGTCGAGAGCACTGGCTTGCACCAACACCGCGGGCCAGGTGGAGAGCAAGTAGGCCGACAGATCAGGCCGACCGCGGAACTTGGCGCGGTTGGCGGCTTCCATCAAGTGCGCACTCTCCACCTGCCACACGTCCTCCTGAAATCCACGCACGCGACGGCCAAGCTCCCGGGCCTGGCCCGGCAGTGCGGTTCGCAAGATCCTGTCGGCTACGGCATGGTCGCCGAAAAGCATGGCCTTGGCGTGCATGAAGTGCTGTTCCGCGCTACCAAACAGGCCAGCGCTGGTTTCGAACGGTGTGGGTGTCCAAGGTGCCAACCACCCCAAAGGTGGCTCACCGCCCCAGTCAGGGAAACACAAGAAGCTCGGACGCACACCTTCAGCAACGACATGCGCAAGGGCCTCGACAGTAATCGGCATGGGCCATACCGGCCAAGCAGAGCTCATTTGCCTGATTCTATCCGCACCAAGGCAACGCGAAGGTTTCCAGGCCATTGCCGGCCCATGAATTCGTTGCAGGCCTCCCCTGATTGGGCCCCCAGCCGAGGGCTCGCATGGCATACGCTGGCGGTGATGTAAGGCCAGACTGGCTGGAATCGAGGTCGATGGGAATCATTGATAGTACAATCGCGCAGAACCTGTTCCGCATGCACCGTAGCGACCGTGCCGGTATCAACAAGAAACCGGAAATGGCCTCGGTGTGTCTTATCTGTGGCTCCTTCCACATCGATGCCGACCCGGGTGACCGACGGCGGCAGGTCTGTCGCAACTGCGGCTTTGCCTTCTATCGCTATCCATGCCCGTCCTGTGCATGTGCCATCGACAGCCGCGATCCCACCAATCCTCAATGCCCTGACTGCCGCGATCGAAAGTGCATCTGCGGAAGCTGTGGGTGTCTGACGAAGCCGCCGGATCGAATGCCCTGACGGAGTGGCCTGTGTGCTCGGTCGCGTCGACGCGTACGCTGACCGTTCGGCATACCTGCCCGCCACGATGTCGTCGGCTACGCAACGGTCCTGCCCTCTGCGCGTCACGCAAGAGTCGTGCGGGCGCGCGGGAAAACGCTGGCTTGCCCACGTCGGGATCGCTGCGGAAGAGCGTGACCGTCCCATCGGGCTTGATCTGGCGCACGGAGATGGGTGCGGTCGAGTTGGGCGCGGCCTGAAATTGCCCGGTGAAGATGGTGCCGACTGGACCCGCGCAGATCTGGTCGGCAACCGGCAAGGTCGCAAGCACCTGGTAGCTGGCGCCACCGTCGTACACGCCGCCGTCGAGTGGTCCGCTATCGAGAGGAAGAACGAAGATGGTGCTGTTGCCTTGGTCTGAAATGTAGAGCTTGCCGTTGGCCACGAGTACGCCGACGATCTTCGCAAAACCGCCGGCATAGATGGTTTCGCCCGTCTGCAGGTCGATGCGTGTCACATGCGAAGATCAAGCGCCAATAAGATAAAGTGACTGTGGTTTACCTCTTAAGTATGGGAGGTAAGTGGTGTGTTACCGATGCACTTCGCGTTCATTCCGCAAGAGGTTCGAGTTCTGTTTCCGATCGAGGCGATGGCCGAGCGGCGCGACCCGCCAGGGGCCTCATGGCACGAGCGTCACTGTGTACGCCGCGAAGTCTGATCCACCGCGGCTATCATGGAGCGGCCATCGATAACACAGGCGGCGTTGGAATCGAAATCGAGGATGCCGCCTTCATTCCAGGCGCCGGCATCGGTCGCGGGTGTGGTCGCGTAGGCATCGAACGAGTTGACACCAGCGGGCCGACAGGGGGCAGGGTCGGATGGACCTCCAGAGCCACGCGCGTGACCGGGCCGAAGACCTCGGGAGCGGCCACGGCCCGCACGATTAGATCGTAGGACTTGGCTGGCAGGACGAGCGCAAAGGACAAGACCGCATGGAAGGTAGGTTGCGTGGGGCTGTCAGAGTCGGGGACGTCCGCGGGGATGATCCAGTAGCCGACATCGCCAGCGAATCCGATGGCGACGGCTGGGCGGCATCCGTCTGAGAGGTGTCGGCCCCAGCCACGTCCGAGGCTGGCGTGCCCAGATCCACGGTACCCGCGACATCTGTCGCCACGTGGATTGCGGCGTCGACGGTCTTGGTTTCGGAATCGCTGCCACATCCGGGCAGGGTGAGCCAAGCAGCCAGCAAACCTATGGCCGTGGGGGCAAGTCGGAACTTGCGGGTGAGACACGATGACATAGCAGAATCATCCTATTTCAGTCGTGACGGAACTCGCCGTCGTTGACCGGGTCCGGGACTACGACGACGCCTGCAGGCGCGGGCGAGGAAAAGAACTTGCTGGCGAAGGTCGTGGGCGGGACCTTGCGGATGTCGGCCAGCAATCCGCAAGCCGCGACTCGGCCCTTTTCCAGCACCATCACGCGGCTGGCGAGAGCTTCGGCATCCTTTGCATCGTGGGTGACGAGGATGGTGGGCAGACCGAGCGACCGGATGGACTCGGCCAGAAACGCGCGCACTTCGGTGCGCGCCTCGACGTCGAGGGACGCCGTGGGCTCGTCGAGGAGAAGCGCCTTTGGCGACGAGGCCAAGGCGCGGGCCAGCGCGATGCGCTGGCGCTCGCCGCCAGAAAGCTGCGCAGGGTTGCGATTGGCCAAGGCACCGAGCCCGAAGCGGTCGAGCCACCCCATGGCCTGGTTGCGACGCTGCTTCTTGCTCATGCGTTCCGGTCCACACGCCAGCGCGAAGGCAACGTTCTGCACCGCCGTCAGGTGCGGAAACAAGCCAAAATCCTGGGGCAGGTAAGCTAGGTGACGCTCTTCCGTTGGAAGCTCGATTTCCAGTTCACTGTCGAAAAAAACGTCGTCTCCCAGCGCCACCCGTCCACGGTCGGGTTTGAGCAGCCCCAGCACGGCCAGCAGCAGACTCGTCTTGCCCGAGCCGTTGGGGCCTACCAGGGCCAACGACTCGGCGCCGACTTCCAGCGAGGCTTGTAGCAGGAACGGACCAAGCTCGGCTTCGACTGCGATCGACAGCCGGGAACTGGAATCGCCACTCATGATGAAGCCGGCCTTCGCGTAAGCTCGAGATTGCGATTGAAGCGCCGGAGAAAAAGCAGCAACGCGAAGGCGAAGGCGACCAACAAGAGCGAGAGTGCCTGCGCCGTATGAATGTCGAGCTCGAGTGCCGTGTAGATCGCCAAGGGCAAGGTCTGGGTCTTCCCCGTCATGTTGCCGGCGAACATCAGGGTGGCACCGAATTCGCCCAGGGCACGCGCCCATGTCATGGCCGCGCCGCCGATCAACCACGGACGGGCGAGCGGCAAGGCGACCTGAAAGAAGAGCCGCGGCGGCGAAGCGCCCAAACTGCGGCCCACCGCCAGCAGATTGCGATCCAGGCGGCCAAAGGCCTGCACGGCTGCCTGCATGTAAAACGGCGCCGACACGAAGACCTGGGCCATGACGACCGCGACGGAGCTGAAGGCAGGCGACCAGCCCAAGCGCTCTAGCACACCGCCGAAAAGCCCGCGCCGACCGAACGCCAGCAGCAGCGCAATTCCCCCCACCGCGGGCGGAATGACGACGGGAAGCTGGAGCAGGATTTCCAGCCAACGCGCCGAGCGCCAGCGCGAGCGCGCCAGCCACCATGCCAGTGGCGTGCCACCCAGCACAACCAGTCCAACCGAGATGAGGCTGGTTCCCAGGCTGAGCCGCATAGCCGGCCAGGTCAGCGCGCAGCCGAGGCCGCGCAAAATGGAATCCGGCCCGCCATCGAGCAGCAGGGCCACGAAAGGAAGCACGAGAAAGAGCAGGAGAATCCCGCCCAAGCCGACCATGACGAAGCCATAGAGGTTGCGGCTCGTGGTCCGGGAGAGAAACCTGCCTATCACTTTTTCGCCCGCGCCTCGGCCGTGCCGAAGCCCGCCGCGCCCAGAACCTTCGCCCCCTCCTTGGACAGGACCAGCTTCACGAAGTCGCGCGCCAGGTCGGCGTGGGGGGCGGACTTGAGCGCAGCAATCGGGTACTCGGCCACCACGTTGATCGAGAGCGGGATCTCGATAATTGCCACCTTGTCGGGCATGGTCAGCGCGTCGGTCTTGTACACGATGCCTGCGTCGCCTTCACCCATGGCGACCTTGGTCAGCACCTGGCGAACGTTCAGCTCGCGCGAGCGCACGGCGGCGCGGACTTTCTCGGCGAAGACCTTGCCCTGGACCTTCTCGGCCGCGGTAAGGATGCTTTCCGTGTAGGCACCGATCGGTACCTCGGGCGCACCGAGCACCAGATGCTTGACCTGGGCCAGGTCAGCGAAGGTAGCCACCTTGGACGGATTGTTTTTTGGCACCACCACGACGGGAAGATTGCGCGCGAACACGGTGGGCTCGGCCACCAGCTCCTGCGTAGCCAGAGCCTTCATGTGCTTCCAGTCGGCCGAGGCAAAGACATCCACCTGGGCGCCTTGTTCGATTTGCACACAAAGATCTTGGCTGCCGGCGAAGTTGAACCGGACTCTGAGATTCGGGTGTTGTTTCTCGAAGGTCAGTGCGATGCTCTGGAACACCTCGCGCAGCGACGCCGCCGCGAACACGGTCAGCTCCTGCGCTTCGGCGGCATGGGTGCGCTGTGAAATGAGTGGCGTTGCCAGGCACGCGAGCGCCAAGGAGACTCGGATGAATTTGCGACGATTCACGCTTGCACCTCGGTCTGGGCTACCCCTGTACAAGAAGTCTGGTAACCGGTCATGCCGGCGATGTCCTGCCTAAAGCGCGCGCTCGACAGGCAATCGAGCAGCGCCTGCACCTGTGCCTGCGCGGCCAGAGCGGCCGAAAAGACCAAATCGAAGCGAGCTTCCGCGAGAGGCTCGAAGTGCAGCCCGAAACTAGCCGCAGCCGATCGCGTGGCCACGCCGACATCCCCCACGCCCATGGCTACCATCTGCGCCACGGCACGGTGGCCGCGCGCGATGGCGACGGGGGATTCGCGCTTCCACGCACGGCCCGCCTTGCGATACACGCCTTCCAACAACTCTTGCGCGCCCGCGCCAGGCTCGCGCGCGATGATGCGCGTGCCTTTCCGCTCCAGATCGGCAACGCTCTTGTATTTCTGCTCGGGTCTGCTCACGAATCCCTGCTCCCAAGAAGCCAGCGTGACCAGCACCATGGCCTCCGACCCAAACCTCTCGCGCACGGCCGTCGCGTTGTCGGCGGCACTGCCCTGCCCCAGCAGATGCAACCCGGCAATGTGCACCCGCCTCAGGGCCAGCTCTTCCAGCGCGGGCCGGCTAGCCCGCTCGATCCAGTGCAGGCGGGGACCGTGGAAACGTTCCTCCAGGTGGCGCCCAAGGACGCCGAGGGCGGGGTCGCAGCCAGCGACCAAGAGATTGCGCTCCAAGGATTCCGTGTCACGCAAGGGCCGTACCTTCGCCTTGATCCTGTTCTTCTCGGTCGACAACGTGGCGATTCCGTCGGCCGGCGTGCCCAGCGACAGGGCCTCGTCGGTTTCGAGAGGATGAGCAACCCAGCGGTCGGCGACCCAGCCCAGCGAGACCCGCTTCTTGCGCGCATCCTTGATTCCGAGGTCGGCCTCGCCCACGAACTCGGCCTGAATGATCTGACCGTCGCTGCGCAGGCTAAACAGGTCCTCTACCCGACAGCCCAGCTCGCGGGCCAACGAGAGAGCAATCTGCGTGGAAGGGACAGTTTCACCGGCCTCGATCAGGCTGAGCGTCTGCCGGCTGACGCCGATAGCTTCGGCCAGATCCTGCTGTTGCATGCCAATCCGCAGCCGCGTGGCTTTGACGGCTGTACGAACACGCGTTTCCATAGCAGGAGCATTCCCAAACCAAGGCCAGGTGTCAACCTATCCGGACGCAGGTTGGCTAGAGTTTACCCGCTGGCCTCATCGGGTTCACGCGGAAGTGCCTGTGGCACCTGCCGGGTAGATCGCCGAAACTACTTGCCGATCATCACGTCCGTAGCTTTGACGATGGCGACAACGGAATCGCCAACCTTCAGCGCCAGCCTATCGATCGACGCCAGGGTGATGGAGGAGGTCACCGTCTGGCCACCGACGTCCAGTGTAACCTCGCCATTGACCGAGCCACGAACGATAGTCGTGATCTTGCCCTTGAGCTGATTTCTCGCACTGATTTGCATGGTCTATCCCTTTCGCTTGCATGGCGTGTGTTGCTGCAGATCCAAACCCGCTCACAGGCGGCGGCCGCCGAGGATACTCGGTGCCGTAGGCAAAGGTGTCAAGGCGCCTCCTCCCGCTGCGCAAACTGTTAACCAGCCGGAAACCCTAGCAGCAAGCAGCGCCTGCCGCCGTGTTGTCGCGGTACCGTGGCACACCTCTTTGCGGCAGCCGGTGCACCCAGCAGGACTTGCCAGGAGGCACAGCCTGGAAAGACGTTCACCTGCTCCCCTGAAGTCCCTTAAACAGGGCCGTGTGCATGGGCCCAGGTAGACCCTGCTCGCGCGCACGGCGAGGCGCTGAGCCTCCCTGTTCGAAGAGCGCCCCATCTCACGGGGCTCGCCGCCGCTTGGGCTAGAAGCTGGCCTGCAATTGCGCGGTGAAGAGGTCGTTGTCGACTTTGTTCTTACCCTGCTCGGAGGGGTGCTCATAGATGAGCGATGCCTTTAGGTTGGGTGAGACATAGCCAAGCAAGCCGCCGCCGTAGGTGATCACACGGTCTTCCCCAGCCTTCACGTAGGTTCCTGGCGCCTTGTCGCTACCCAAGCAGTCTACGCTGTCGTAGGCGCCCTTAAGCAGCGGGTCGTAGCCGTCAACGCGGACGACGGCGCCCAGGTACTTTCCGATAGATTGGGCCGCGATGAGACTCCAGCCCCAGCCGATCCTGTCCTTGCAACTCGAAGCGGCCGCGCCGTTGTACGCTAGATTCTTGTCCCGGCTGTACAGGGCTTCCCCGCGCAGTGCCAGGTTGCCCACGCCCGGCACGTCGACGTAGCCCTGGACGTCGGCGCCCACGCGAACCCGAGAAAACTTCAGCCAAGTGGTGTTGTCCGTGGCCGCGGTGTCGAGATCGTCCGCGCCGTACCAACCCGAGATGCCGCCTGCAACGAAGCCTTTGTCTATCCCGATGCGGCCAACCAGATCCTTGTAATTGTTCGAATCCAGGGTCCCAAAGGCCGTGTCGGCGGTCCCATTTCCATTGATGAGGGCGACCTGAAAGCGAAGGATGTCGTAGTTGCCCTGAATCTTGATGCCGCGGTCGCGCTCGCCAGGGAAATATTTCTGGATGAAGAGGGATCGTTCCGGCATCTCGCGAACCACGTCGGATTGCTGTAGTTCATAGCCAAAGGGATACTTGAATTGCCCCACCGAAATGCGCAGGTGCAACGGCGACCAAGTGTCGACGAAAGCGGCTTCGAGATCCTTGGCCGCCACGCTCGTGCCCGAGACATCGAACTGCGCCACGAGCTCCGCGTTGGTACCGCTGTACGTGGTGAGGAAACGTGCACGCTTCACGTAGAAGTAGTCCTTGGTTCCCACCGACCCCGTGCCCGTCGCGCTCGCCGCCGGAAATTTCCAGCCATTGTTCGAATCCTGGTGCCACTCGTAGCGTCCTTGCACATAGCCACCCAGCTTGAGCTTG
>Ga0302323_100001784_pt1 | contig 17457 bp, 16 predicted proteins | sample Fen_T0_3_FD_201950 | JGI IMG/M metagenome (GOLD analysis project Ga0302323, IMG submission 201950) | Peat permafrost microbial communities from Stordalen Mire near Abisko, Sweden - Fen_T0_3 | ecosystem: Environmental > Terrestrial > Soil > Wetlands > Permafrost | place: Sweden: Abisko... | reverse complement strand
GCAGCAGGAGGGTCGCGCCGGGGGTGCCCTGGCCCATCGGCGGGAACGTCAACGTTCGCTCGATGCCCTTCGGCCGACCGGTGGTGCCCGACGAGTAGAGCACGAAGTCGCCCTCGCACTCGTCGGCGATGGGCGTGTCGGGGGACGCGGCCACCGCGTCCTCGTAGGACTCCCAACCGGGGGCCGCACCGTCGAGCATCAGGCGGGTGTGGACGCGGGGAACGACATCGGCCGTGAGGGTGGCGGCGACCGGCGCGAGGCGCGCGCTCGACACGATCACCGTCGCGCCGCAGTCGTCGACGATGTACGCCGCTTCGTCGGGCGTCAGGTGGGTGTTGATGGCCGTGTACGCGAGGCCCGACCGCTGCGCGGCCCACACCACCTCGAGGAACCGCGGGTGGTTCTCGACGAGGATCGCGAGCCGGCCGCCGCGTTCGACACCCCGCTCCCGGAGCAGGTGCGCGAGCCGGTTGGACCGGGCGTCGAGCTCACCGAACGTGACGGTGTGGCCGTTGCCGGCCATGATGATCGCCGGTCGGTCGGCGGCGCGCGCCGCGATGGCGCCGGGGTGCACGGGGCTGCTCCTGTCGGGGTGGTCGGCGGGTCGGGTCGGTCGGCGGCGAGGCGGCTAGGAGATCGCGCCGGAGAGCTTGAGCTCGATGAGCTCGTCCCACGAGTAGCCGAGGTCCAGCAGCACCTCGTCGGTGTGCTCGCCGTGCGCGGGCGCGGCCCGCAGCTCGTGCGGTTGCCCGTCGAACTGCGCGGGCGCGCCCACGAGGTCGTAGCTGCGGCCGTCGGCGTCGGTGACCACCTGGACGTACCCGTTCGCGACCACCTGCCCGTCGCGCTTGAGCTCGGGGGCCCGCTGGACCGGGGCCCACGCGCCCGCGAGGGTCGTGAGCGCCTCGCGCCACTCGTCGAGCGTGCGGGTGGCGAACGCCGCGCTCAGCTCGGCCACGCACTCGTCGGAGCTCGCGGCCCGGGCCGCGGCGTCGGCGAACCTGGGATCGGTGACGAGGTCGGGCCGGTCGAGGTGCGCGCACAGGTCGGGCCAGAAGCGGTCGGACTGCATCATGTTGAGGAACACCCACCGGCCGTCGGCGGTGGGGTAGTTGCCCACGAGCGGGTTCCCGCCCCGGCCGCCGGCGAAGCGCAGCACGTCGTCGAGGCCGAGCGCGCCGGTCATCGCGATGTCGCCCTGGAGCTGCCACATCCCGGTGTTGAGCAGCGAGATGTCGACGACGCGGGCGACGCCGGTGCGCTCCCGCTCGAACAGTGCCGCGGCGATCCCGCCCGCGATGGCGAGGCCGCCCATCACGTCCCCGATCGCCGGTCGGGCCCCGAGCGGGTCGTCGAACCCGACGGGCCGGAGCGTGTCGGCCAGGCCGGCCCGGGCCCAGTACGCGGTGCCGTCGAACGCGGCCCGGTCGGCCTCGGGGCCGTTCGCGCCCTGGCCGTGGCCGCGCACGTAGATCACGTTCGGGTTGTCGGCCCGGATGTCGTCGACGTCGATGCGCAGCTTGTGACGCACCGACGGGAGCATGTTGGTGAGGAACACGTCGGCGGTGGCCACGAGCTTCGCGAGTACGGCCCGGCCCTCGGCGGACGCGATGTCGAGGCCGAGGCTGCGCTTGCCCCGGTTGGGCACCTGCATCATGAAGTTGCCCGCGTTCTCGGCGCCGGGCATCACGCCCATCGCGGCCAGGCCGCGCTGGGGGTCGCCGGTGACGGGGTGCTCGATCTTGAGGACGTCGGCGCCCCAGTCGGCCATGATCGCCCCGGCCGCGGGGACGAACGTCCACGACGCCACTTCCAGCACACGGATGCCGCGCATCGACTCGGTCATGGTCGGGGTCCTCTCGTACCGGGGCCGGGCCGGGCCGACGATACTGAAGCCAGCGGGGGCGTGCTGGGGTGCAGCGGAGCGTGCCCGGGACCGACGGGGAGCGAGCAGGCCACATGGACGACGCCGGGCTGCGGGCCCATCTCGCGACGGTGCCGGCGCCCGAGCTCCCCGAGCCGGCCTGGGTGGAGCCCCCGCCCCTCGCCGACGCGACGGTGGCCGTCGTCACCACCGCGGCCGTGCACCGGGTCGGCGAGCCGGGGTTCGCGCTCGGCGACGCCGGGTTCCGCTCCTGTGCGTCCGACGCCCGCGACCTCGCCCTCGGGCACCGGAGCCCGAGCTTCGACCGGATCGGGTTCGCGGCCGACGTGAACGTGGTGACCCCGGTCGACCGACTCGCCGAGCTCGCGGCCGACGGGGTGATCGGCGCAGTCGCACCCCGCCACGTGTCGTTCCTCGGGAGCCAGCCCGACGACGTGGGAGTGGTGCGGACCGAGACCGGCCCGGAAGCGGCCGAGCTCCTCCTCGCCGACGGCGTCGACGTGGTGGTGCTGACGCCGCTCGGGCCGATGTGCACGCGGACGGTGTGCGTGCTGGCGCACGTGCTCGAGGCCCACGGCATCGCCACCGTCGCGCTCGTGTCGGTGGACGCCCTGGCCCGCCGGATGCGTCCGCCCCGCGCGCTCGCGGTGGGGTTCCCGCTGGGTCGCCCGCTCGGGCGGCCCGACGACGCGCCGTTCCAGCACGCGGTCCTGCGGTCGGCGTTCGCCCTGCTCCACGAGCCGCGCGGTCCGGCGTTCGCCGTCTGGCCGGACGCGCCGGACGCGCTCCCGGCATCGCCGGGCCCGTGGCCGCAGGACCGGCCCGCGGGCACCGACGATGCGGTGGTCGAGATCCACGCGTGGCGGGACCGCTACGACGCGTACGTGGGCGCGCGCGGCCGGACGTCGGTGGGGATCGCGATCGACGTCGACGGCCTCGAAGTGGCCGCGGCGGCGTTCGCCCGCGTCGCCACGGGGACGCCGTTTCGTGACGCGGGGCTGGGGGGCAACGCCGTCGCGTGCGCGCTCGACCTGCGCACCTACTTCGAGGAGGCCGCGCTCGGAGCGACGGGTGCGGCGCCGGAGCCCGGCGTCGCGGAGGCGTGGTTCCTCGGCGACACCGCCACCGGCCGCACCCTGCGCGCCGCCCGCGCCGCGATGCGCGCGGCCGACGCGCCGTTCCCGCTCTGGTACTACCTCACCACCGACGGCTGATGCCGCGGCGGAACCGCCTCACGTGGCGGTGTTGGCCGCGCTGATGTTCTTGAGGTCCATGGCGTTGGTGCCGGTGGTCGCCTTGATGCCCTGGGCCACCACGGAGACGTCCCAGCCCTCGGCCTGGGCCCGCAGCGCGCCGACGGTGCAGTGCTCCTTGCCGCCGAGCGCGGTGAACGGGTCGTACTGGAACAGGCGCATCGCGTTGAGGTGCGACATCTTGTCGATCTCGACGTCGGAGCAGCCCGCCGCCTCGACCTGCTTCATGTACTGCTCGGGCGACTGCGGCCACGTGCTGTCGGAGTGCGGGTAGTCGCACTCCCACGTGATCATGTCGATGTTCATCTTGTTGCGCATCTCGACGCCCACCGGGTCGTCGATCCAGCAGCAGATGACCTGCTCGTCGAACACCTGGCTCGGGGACCGGCTGCCCATGTCCTGGCCGGTCCAGAAGCGGTGGCGGTCGTACGTGTAGTCGATGCGCTCGCGGAAGTACGGGATCCAGCCGATCCCGCCCTCGCTGAGCGCGTACTTGAGCGTCGGGAACTTCTGCGGCACCTTCGACCACACGAAGTCGGCCGCGGCCTGCACGAGGTTGACCGGCGTGAGCGTGATGAGGACGTCCATCGGCGCGTCGGCGGCGGTGATGACCATCTGCGAGCTCGACCCGATGTGCACGCACACCACCGTGCCCAGCTCCTCGCACGCCGCGAAGAACGGGTCCCAGTGGCCGGAGTGGATGCTGGGGTGGCCGAGGTGCGTGGGGTTCTCCGAGAACGTCACTGCGTGGCAGCCCATCTCGGCGACCCGGCGCACCTCGGCGGCCATCAGCTCGGGATCCCACATCGGCGGGAGCGACAGCGGGATGAACCGGCCCGGGTAGGCGCCGCACCAGCTCTCGATGTGCCAGTCGTTGTAGGCCTGCAGGAGCGCGAGGCCGAGGTCGGCGTCCTCGAGCGCGGTGCGGGCGAAGAGCTGGCCGCAGAACTGCGGGAAGCTCGGGAAGTTCATCGAGCCCAGGACGCCGTTCGCGTCCATGTCCTTCACGCGCGAGTGCACGTCGTAGCAGCCCGGCCGCATCTGGTCGAAGCTCGTCGGGTCCATCGCGTACTCCTCGGGCGGCCGGCCCGCGACGGCGTTGAGCCCGATGTTGGGGAGCTCCTGTCCCCGGAACGACCACACGTCGATGCCGCTGTCCTTGCGGACGAGCTTCGGCGCCTCGTCGACGTACTTGGCGGCCAGCCGGCCGTCGAACAGATCGGGCGGCTCGACCACGTGGTCGTCGACGCTCACCATCACCAGGTCTTCGATCCGCATGGCCATGCCTCCCGGGGTGGGGATGGGTGGGGCGTCGGGGGGCGGGTGATCCGCCGGCGCCGACGCCGTGAGCGTAGTGACCATTGGGGAGGCGTGCGCGCGGGCGCCCTGAGTAGGGTTCGGCCGTGCCGTCCCCCGCTGTGTGCCAGTGAAGCTCGGCATCGCGCTCGGCCGCCTCCACGGCGGGTTCCACGAGGCGATGACCCTCCTCGCCGAGGAGCTCGGCTTCGAGTCGGTGTGGCTGCCCGAGCACCTGGTGCTCCCGGTCGACATGGCCGGCTCGCCGTACGCGGGGGAGGCCCATCCGCCCCTGCCCGCCGACGCACCGGTGGTCGACGCCCTCGGCTACCTGAGCTTCCTGGCCGGGCGCACCTCCCGCATCCGGCTGGGCACCCACGTGTACCTGCTCGGGCTCCGCCACCCGTTCGTGGCCGCCCGCGCGGTGCAGACCCTCGACCTCGTGTCGGGCGGGCGGGCCGAGCTCGGGGTGGGGGCCGGCTGGCTCGAGAGCGAGTGGCGGGCTGCGGGCCTCGACCCCCGCACCCGGGGCGCGCGCCTCGACGAGGCGATCGCAGTGTGCAAGCGGCTCTGGGCCGACAACGTGGTGGAGCACCGGGGTGAGTTCTTCGACTTCGAGCCCGTGTGCTTCGAGCCCAAGCCGGTGCAGCGGCCGCATCCGCCGATCCTCGTGGGCGGCGACACCGAGCGTGCGCTGCGGCGTGCCGCGCGGCTGGGCGACGGCTGGGTGGGCTTCACGTACACGCCCGAGTCGGTGGCCGCGCCGATCGCGCGCCTGCGCACGCTCCTTGCCGAGTCCGGCCGGGCCGACGCGCCCTTCGAGGTCTGCTGCGGCGGCGCCGTCGAGACCGCCGACGACATCGCCCGCTTCGCCGACGCGGGCGTCACTCGCCTCATCGTCGCGCCGTGGGAGCGGTCGAAGGGCGCGCTCGACGGCGTGCGCCGGTTCGCCGACCGCGTCCCCGTCGCGGCCGGGTGAGCGGAGGTCCCCCCGTGCCCGAGATCACCCGCTTCTTCCACGGCTCGCAGATCGTCCCCGACCAGCTCGCGGTCGGGCGCTTCTACCACGACTTCTTCGCGAGCTGGGTCTATGAGGCGCAGTACCTCGACCACGAGGACGCGCGCAACGGCGCGAACGTGATCGGCGACTTCTCGATCGAGGTGCTCGCGCCCGACGACTCCGCTGCCGCCACCGGGCTCACGCGCTTCCTCGCGCGTCACGGCGGCCACTTCAACAACATCGCGTTCTGGGCCCGCGACTGTCGCGGCCTCGCCCTCGCGCTCCTCGACGCGGGCGTGCGCGTCGCGGTTCGGGGCGAGGGCTTCGCCGACAGGCTGCCCGACGGCGAGTTCGACTACGTCATCACCCACCCGAAGGACACCCACGGGCTCGTCCTCGAGTTCCTCGAGGACCGGCGCATCCACGATCCCCGCGACCGGCCGTGGTGGGACGCGTCGTACTGGCGCGACCGCCATCCGCTCGGGATCGAGCGCCTGTCGCACTGCACGGTCGCGCTCGCCGACGTGGAGGCGGCGGCAGCCGTGTTCGCCGGGCCACTCGGCGGCGTGCGTGCGTTCGAGGAGGTCGACGACGAGCGGGGCACCACGAGCGTCTACTTCTGCGTGGCCGACACGTTGGTGGAGCTGTCCGCACCGACGTCGGACGACTCGCACCTCGCGCGGCATCTGGCGGCACACGGCCCGATGCTCTACTCGTTCACGTTCCTCGTGCCCGACCTCGACGCCGTCGTTGCCTACGCCGACGGGTTCGGCGTGGGCACCGCCCGTGTGTCCGGGCACACCGTCGTCCTCGACTCCGAGCCGCACTGCGACGGGGTCTACGCCTTCACCGACCGGGCGCTCCCGCGGCCGGTCCCCAGCCCGGGAGGGCCCACATGACCGACACCGCGACTCCCGAGCCGTCGACCTTCGAGTACGAGCCGGTCGACTTCGTCACCGGCCAGCCGTATCCGCAGTGGGCACGCGCGCGGGCCGAGTGCCCGGTGATCGAGACCGAGGCCAGCATCCTCGCGGGCGGCGGTCGCGCCTACTTCGAGGTCACCCGCCGCGACGACGTCGAGCGCGTGCTGCGCGACGCGACGACCTTCTCGTCGTCGATCAACGGCGAGCACATGGGGCCGTTCATGGGTGAGCTGATCCTGGCGATGGACGGGCAGGAGCACCGCGCCTACCGGAACCTCGTCGCGCACGCGTTCCGCGCGTCGCAGCTCGCGCACTGGGACGAGACCGTCGTGGCGCCGTCGATCCAGATGTGCGTCGACGAGATCGCGCCGCTCGGCCGCGCCGAGCTCGTGCGCGACGTCACCCGGCGCTACCCGGCCCGGGTCATCTGCGCCATCGTGGGCGTGCCCCTCGAGGACAGCGACCGGTTCCAGGCGTGGGCCGAGCTGATCAACGGCGGGCCGATGCACCCCGAGGAGGGGATGGCGGCGTCACGGGCGATGCAGGAGTACCTGGCGCCACTGGTGGCAGCCCGGCGGGCCGAGCCCTGCGGAGACCTGCTGAGCGATCTCGTGCACGCGGAGATCGACGGCGCCCGGCTGAGTGACGAACGCCTCTACGGGTTCCTCAAGCTGCTGCTGCCGGCGGGGGCCGAGACCACGTACCGGCTCCTCGGCAATGCGCTCACCGCGCTCCTGGTGCACCCCGGGCTCATGGCGCGCGTCGTCGCCGACCGCTCGCTCGTGCCCGCGCTCATCGAGGAGACCCTCCGCTGGGAGACCTCGGTCACGCTCGTGAGCCGGGTCGCGACCACCGACACGGAGATCGGCGGCTGCCCCGTGGCCGCCGGGAGCTCGGTGGCGGTGGTGGTCGGCTCGGCGAACCACGACGAGGGCACCTACGCCGACCCCGAGCGCTTCGACCTCGACCGGCCGGCCCAGAACCACGTCGCGTTCGGCACCGGTCCGCACCAGTGCCTGGGGATGCACCTCGCCCGGATGGAGATGACCGTCGGGCTCAACGCGATCCTCGACGGGCTGCCGAACCTGCGCCTCGATCCCGACGCGCCCGCTCCGGTGATCGAGGGGCTCGCCTTCCGCGGCCCGGCCGCGCTCCCGGTCCTGTTCGACACGGTCTGATCGCCCGATCGCCGCCGGTCATCGCCGCGATCAGGCCGGCGGAGCCCAGGGCTGGTGCGGGGGCAGTCGCCCGTCCACGTCGACGAAGCCGTACCGGTCGGCGAGCGCACGCGTCGTGAAGGCGCGTCCGGTGCACTCGAGGACGTCGGGGTCGGAGGCCAGGGCGACGATCGCGCGTCCCGAGAAGCGGGTCGACTCGGTGATCGCGTCGTCGATGCCGGGCATGGACAGCACGGTCTCGGTGCGGACCAGGTACGGCCAGATCGACACGATCGCGACCCCACGAGGGGCGAGCGGGCGCGCCGCGTCCCGGGTGAGCCGGTCGAGGGCCTCCTTGCCGATCCCGTAGACCAGGTGGTGGAAGTATCGGACCGCGCCGGCCGAGCTCACGTTGACGACGAGGCCGTGCCCGGCGTCGACCATCATTCGGGCCGCGTGATGGGTGCCGGTGTACGCCGAGCGGGTGCCCACGTCGATGAGCGCGTCCCAGTCGCCGATCGGGGTCTCCCAGAACGGCACGCGCGGGTCCATGTGCGGCGCGGGCCGGAACGCGTTGTTGACCATCACGTCGAGGCGGCCGTGCTCGTCGCGCACCCGCGCGAACAGGGCGTCGACGTCGGCGTCGCTCGCGTGGTCGCACCGCACCGCGACCGCCCGGCCGCCGAGTGCCGTGATCTCCTCGACGGTTGCGTCGAGGCTTCCCGCGCGCGGTGCCTCCGCGTCGTGGAGGGTCCGGGCGGTGACGTACACGGTCGCCCCGGCCGCGGCGAGCTCGATCGCACAGCCCTTGCCGATGCCGCGGCTCGCGCCGGTGACGACGGCGACGGCGCCCGCCAGCGGTCCGTCGGGGGTCTCGGCGTCGGTCGTCGTGCCCATTGGGGTGCCCATCGCGCGGACGCTACCGCGGCGGCAATTGCGGGACGGTGGCGGTCGCGCCACGATGCCCGGATGCAGGTGGGCGACCTCGAGGTGCTCCCGGTCGCCGACGGGCGGCTGCTGGCCCCGTGGCCCGACACCTACCCCGAGGGTCCCGACGCCGCCGACCACCAGTTCGCGACCGACGACGGCCGGATCATCCTCACGGTGGGCGGGTTCCTCGTGCGGTCCGGCGGCCGGGTCGTGTTGATCGACGCGGGCGGCGGACCCGACGTCGGACCGCCGTCGCAGTGGTGTGACGCAGCGCGCCTGCGCGGCCTCCTGCGGTCCGGAGGCCTCGACGGCGACGCGATCGCGCACACGCTGGCCGCGACCGGGGCGATGGCCGCGGAGCACGGGACCCTCCCCGAGAGCCTCGCCGCGCTCGGCGTGGCGCCCGCCGACGTGACCGACGTGGTGTTCACCCACCTGCACTTCGACCACATCGGCTGGGCCAGCGTGGCGGGCGAGCCGTACTTCCCCCACGCGACGTACCGCTGCGCGCGGCCCGACGTCGAGTACTTCCTCGGGGCCGACGGCCTCGACGAGACCTTCTTCGGCCTCGTGTTCGGTGCGATGTCGGCCGCAGAGCGGCTCGCGCCGGTGCTCGACCGGCTCGAGCCGTGGGACGGCGACGTCACGCTCGCCCCGGGGATCGACACGCTCCTCGCCCCGGGGCACACCCCCGGCAGCGCGGTGGTCGTCGTGTCGTCGGGCGAGCACCGGGCGCTGCTCCTGGGCGACGTCGTGCACTGCCCGCTCGAGCTCACCGACGACGAGTTCGTGTTCCTCGGCGACGTCGACCCCGACCTCGCGCGCCGGACCCGCGCCGCGTGCCGGCGGCTCATGGAGGAGGGCGACGTGGTGGCCGCGGGCGCGCACTTCACCGATCTGCAGTTCGGCCGGCTCCTGCCCGGAGTCGGCCGGCGGGGCTGGCAGATCGAGCGATGACGGACCGGGCGCTCCCGCCGAAGTCGCGCGCCCTCGCCGGCCTCCGGGTGTGCGACTTCACCGGCGTGCTCGCGGGCGCGGGTGCGACCCGGATGCTGGCCGCGTTCGGCGCGCAGGTGATCCGGGTCGAGGACCCGGTCCGCCAGGGTCGCTGGGACATCCTGCGCGGGGCGCGTCCGTTCAAGGACGAGCGGCGCGGGGTGGACTTCGGCGGCTCGTTCAACCACCACAACGTCGAGAAGCTCGGCATCACCCTCAACCTGCGGACCGAGCGCGGCCGCGAGCTGCTGCGCGACCTCGTCGCGATCTCCGACGTGGTGACCGAGAACTTCGCCGCGGGCGTGATGGCCCGGCTCGGGTTCTCCTATGAGGAGCTGGCCCGGATCCGGCCCGACGTGATCTACGTCTCCAACTGCGGCTTCGGGCACACCGGCCCGTACTCGCCGTACAAGACCTGGGGTCCGGTCGTGCAGGCGATGTGCGGGCTCACGTTTGCGGCCGGGCTGCGCGACCAGCCCCCCGCCGGGTGGGGCTACGCGTACATGGACCACCACGGCGCGAACTTCATGGCCCTCGCGGTGCTCGCCGCCCTCGTGCACCGGAGCCGTACGGGCGAGGGCCAGTGGGTCGACATGGCGTGCACCGAGGCCGGGGCCACGCTCTGCGGTCCCGATGTGCTCGACGCCACGGTGAACGGTCGTCCGCTCCGCCGCCCTGGCTCGCCCGACAGCAACCGCAGCCGATCGCCCGCGATGGCACCTCACGGTATCTACCCGGCCGCGGGCGACGACCGCTGGGTCGCGATCGCCTGCCGCGACGACCGCGACTGGGCCGCGCTCGCCGACCTGGTCGGGGAGCCGTGGACGCGCGACGCGCGGTACGGCTCGCTGGAGGGCCGCCTCGCCGACGAGGACGCGCTCGACGGCCACGTGGGCCGGTGGACGAGTGGGCGTGACGCCTTCGCGGGCGCAGAAGCCGTGCGCGCCGCCGGGGTGCCGGCCGCCGCGGTGGCCCGGTCGGAGGACCGCATCGACCGCGACGTGGCCACGCGCGACTGGGGTCTGTTCCCCACGGTGGTGCACTCGGCCATGGGGGAGGTCCGGGTCGACGGCCTCCCGGTGCACCTCTCGCGCACCGACTGGGTGGTCGCGCGCGGCGCACCGTGCCTCGGTGAGCACAACGACCTCGTCTACGGCGAGCTCCTGGGCCTCGACGCGGACGCACGCGCCGCGCTGCACGCCGACGGGGTGATCTGAGCGTGGCTGCGCACCCCGTCGCATCGGCCGGCCGGCCCGGCCCGCTCGCGGGGATCCGCGTCGTGGAGCTGGCGAGCGAGCACGCCGCGTTCGCGGGCAAGCTCCTCGCCGACCTCGGCGCGGACGTCGTCCTGGTGGAGCCGCCGGGCGGCCACCACACCCGCGGGTACGCGCCGTTCGTCGACGACGTCGTGGACGCCGAGGGCAGCCTCTGGTGGTGGCACTACCAGACCAGCAAGCGGGGCGTGGTCGTCGACCTCGACGCGGCCGACGGCCGGGCGGCGTTCCGTCACCTCGCCGCCACGGCCGACATCGTCCTCGAAGGCGAGCCGCCAGGCAGGCTGGCCGCGCTGGGCGTCGATCACGAAGACCTGCGCGGTGTCCACCCCGGGCTGGTGTGGGTGTCGGTCACTCCGTTCGGGCGTACCTCGCCGCGACGCGACGAGCCGATGACCGATCTGACGCTCCTCGCCGGCGCGGGGCCGGTGAACCTCAGCGGCTACGACGACCACTCACTGCCCCCGGTGCGCGGCGGCGGCAACCAGGGCTGGCACACGGCGTCGCTGTGGGCGGCCAACGCCGCGCTGGTCGCGGTGCTCGAGCGTGAGACGAGCGGGCTCGGCCAACACGTCGACGTGAGCATGCACGCCGCGGTGAACGTGACCACCGAAGTGGGCTCGTACGAGTACCTGGTGGCAGGCGCGGTCCTGCAGCGCCAGACGGGTCGCCACGCCAACGACGAGCCGACCACACCCTCCCAGCACCAGGCCGCCGACGGGAAGTACGTCCACATCGGCTTCACCCAGGGCACGCCTGCGCAGCTGCACGCGATCACCGACTGGCTGGACGAGCTCGGGCTGCGAGAGCGCCTCGCCGAGGCGTTCTGGCTCGACATCGGGCTCGAGCGCGGCGGCGTGCACTTCTCGGAGCTGGGCCAGGACGTCGAGGCGACCGCGGTGTTCGGCGCCGTTCGCGACGCGCTCGAGCTGGTGGTGGCCCGCCTGCCCGCCCGCGAGTTCTTCCTCGGGGCGGCGGACCGCGGCCTGTCGGTGGGTGTGGTGATGGCGGCCGACGAGGTGCTCGTCGATCCGCACTTCGTGGAACGGGGCTTCCCGGTGACCGTCGAGCACCCCGGCCTCGGCCGGTCGGTGACCTACCCGGGGGCGCCGTTCCGGATGCACGCGACCCCGTGGCGCATCGCCCGTCCGGCCCCGCGCCTCGGGGAGCACGACGCCGAGGTGCTCCTAGACTGACGCCGCCGTCAGGCAGGGACCGAGCGCCCGAGGGGGGACGTGGGACTACGACTGAGCCGGGCCGAGGCCTTCGCGGAGATCGCCGCGGCCCACACCGGGATCCTGGTGTCGCTGCGGCGCGACGGTGTGCCGATCGCGCTCCCCGTGTGGCACGTGGTGCTCGACGCGCGCATCTACGTGGGCGCGCCCGCGCACTCGAAGAAGATCGCACGGGTCCGCCGCGACCCGCGGGTCTCGTACCTGGTGGAGTCGGGGGAGCGCTGGATCGACCTGCGGGGCGTGCACGTCACCGGGCTGGCCCGCATCGTGGACGACGATCCCGACCTCGTCGCGAGGGTGGCCTCGGAGACGAGCCGGAAGTACGCCGGCTTCGCGGGCGACCGCGCCGCGATGCCCGACGACACCCGGGGCTACTACGAGCGGCCGCGGGCCATGATCGAGATCGTTCCCGACGACCGCATCCTGAGCTGGGTCAACGCCAACCTGTTCGCGGACGAGGACTGACCGCGCCCCACGTGGGGCCGACGGGGATGCGCCCCGGGAGGAGCACATCGTGAAGCTGGGATGGGGGCCCGAGGAGGAGGCGTTCCGCGCCGAGCTCGTCGCGTTCGTCGACGAGCACGCGCCGCCGCAGGCCTTGGCCTACGGCCAGGCCCGCTCGCGCGACGGGGACGACCTGCGGCCCGCGTGGGCGCAGCAGTGGCAGGCCACGCTGTTCGACCACGGCTGGATGATCCCGGCGTACCCGCCCGAGTACGGCGGCCGCAACGCCACGCCGATCCAGACGCTCGTGTACCTCGAGGAGATGGCGCACCTCGGCGTGCCGCGCTCGCTGCACTTCACGTCGTACGGCATCGCCGCGCCGAGCCTCATCGAGTTCGGTGACGAGCGCCAGCGCTCGCTCGCCGCACCCGCGATCCGGGGCGACTCCGTGTGGTGCATCGGGATGAGCGAGCCCGACGCCGGGTCCGACCTCGCCGCGCTGTCGACGCGCGCGGAGCTCGACGGCGACCGCTTCGTCGTCAACGGCCAGAAGGTCTGGACCAGCTACGCGATGGTGTCCGACTGGATCCTGTGCTTCGTGCGCACCGACCCGACCGCCACCAAGCACCGTGGCATCAGCTGCCTCATGATCGAGCTCGACACGCCAGGCGTGGAGATCCGTCCGCTGCGCCAGATCACCGGCTCGGCCGAGTTCGCCGAGGTGTACTTCACCGATGCCGTGGTGCCCGCGGAGAACCTCCTCGGCCCGCTGCACGACGGCTGGAGCATCTCCACCGGGTCGCTCGCGCACGAGCGGGCCGGGATCTGGATCGAGTCGGTGGTGCGCTCGGAGCGCGCGGTCGACCAGCTCGTCGACCTCGCCCGGCGCCTCGGCCGCGACTCCGACCCCACCGTCCGGCGGCGGATCGCGCAGCTGTACGAGATGACCGCGAGCCTGCGCGCGCTCGGGTACAAGGGCGCGGCGGGGTACGGCGCCGGCCCCGCGCCCGAGCACTCGTACATGAAGCTCGCGACCTCGGAGCTGGGCCAGGAACTGTCGCAGTTCGCGCTCGAGCTGCAGGGTCCCTACGGCGCGGTGACCGACCCCGACCGCGCGGCCGACGGCGGCCGCTGGCCCCTCGACGTGCTCGCCGGCTTTGCGGGCACCATCGCGGGGGGCACGTCGGAGATCCAGCGCAACGTGATCGCGCAGCGGGTGCTCGGGCTGCCCCGGGGCCCCAAGGCCTGACGGGGCGATCGGGCGACCGTGCGCATCGGGATCCTCGGCCGCGAGCAGAGCGGGAGCGCGACGCCACTGGAGGACTGCATCGCCGACGCCCGCCGCGCGGCCGACGACGGGTTCGCCACGTTCTGGCTCCCGCAGGCCTACGGCCTCGACGTGATGACCACGCTCGCGGTCGTCGGTCGCGAGGTCCCCGGCATCGAGCTCGGCACCGCGGTGCTGCCCATCTACGCGCGGGTGCCGGTCTCTCTCGCGTCCGCGGTGCGCACCGTGCAGGCCGCGGTGGGCGGCAGGTTCACCCTCGGACTCGGGCTGTCGCACATCGGGATGGTGCAGCTGGTCTACGGCGCCTCGTTCGAGTACCCGGTACGTGACCTGCGCGAGTACCTCACCGCGTTGATGCCGCTGGTGCGGGGCGAGCCCGTCGACGTCGCGGGGGAGACCTACCGCGTGGCCGGGCAGGTGACGGTGCAGGGGGTCGACGGCGGGTCCGTGCTCGTGGCCGCGCTGGGCGAGCAGACGCTGCGGGTCACCGGGCGGCTGGCCGACGGCACCATCACCTGGGTCACCGGGCCCCGCACGCTCGAGGAGCACACGATCCCGACGATCTGCGACGCGGCGGAGGCCGCGGGCCGGCCCCGGACCCGGATCGTCGCGGGGCTCCCGGTCTGCGTCACCGACGACGCCGACGCCGCCCGGGCCCGGGCCGACCGGGTCTTCCAGATCTACGGACTGCTGCCGTCGTACCGGGCCATGCTCGACCGCGAAGGCGCCCGCGGCCCCGGCGACGTCGCGGTGGTGGGCGACGAGGACGCGGTGGCGGCCCAGCTCGCGCACCTCGGCGCGATCGGGGTCGACGACTTCGCCGCGTCGCCGTTCGGCACGCCCGACGAGCGGGCCGCGACCCGTGCCCTGCTCACCGCCGGGCTCTGACCTCGGGGGGTCGGGATCGGCAGGTCGGATGCCGGCGCGACCGGGGCGGGCGGCGCGTCAGCCGTTCGTGCGCTCGAACCAGGCGGCCATCATCGCGATCGACGCGGGCAGGTTCTGGGCCCGGTTCCGGGCGACGTCGGCCGCGGAGTACGGCATGAACAGCTCGAGCTCGTCGCGCTCGACCTGGCGCATCATCGCCCGGGCCAGCACGGGCGCCGGGATCAGCTCGCCGCTGTTGGGGGTCTCGGCCACCGAGTCGTCGGCGTCGACCCCGGGCTCGAGTCCGATCAGCGCCGGGTACACGAGGTGGAACCGCACCCCGCTCGACCACAGCTCGGTCGCGGTGGCCTCGAACCACGACGACAGCGCGGCCTTGCTCGCCGAGTAGGCCGACTCGCCCGGCGACGACATCTGCTTCGCCATCGACGACACGGTGACCACCCGGCCCGAGCCCCGCTCGAGCATCGCGGGGAGCAGCGCCCGGGTGAGGCGCACCGGCGACAGGTAGTTGCAGCGCATCAGGTACTCGACGTCGGGCCACGGCGTGGTGAGCGCGCCGCCGTGGAAGTTCGACAACGCCGCGTTGTTGATCAGTACGTCGACGCCGCCGAGCTCGTCGGCGGCCTGCGCCGCGAAGCCGTCGATCGCGTCGATGTCGGCGAGGTCGATCGTCCACGCGCGCGACTCCGGCGAGGTGGCCCGGCAGTCGGCCAGCACCGCGTCGAGCAATTCGGTGCGCCGGGCGCAGAGCCCCACGATCGCGCCCGCCTTCGCGAGCTCGCGGGCGAGCGACGCGCCGATGCCCGACGACGCGCCCGTGAGCAGGACGCGCGTGCCGTTCCAGTCGAACCCGTCGTTGGTGTCGTTGTCTTCGCTCATTCCGCCTCCATGGTTCACTCGCTTCGCTCGTTCACACCCGCTGGTCGAACGCGACCTTGATCGCGCCGGTGTCGCCCTGGGTGGCGAGGGCCGTGAACGCGGCGCGCCACTCGTCGAGCCGGAACGTGTGCGTGAGCATCGGCGAGAGGTCGATGCGGCCCGACTCGGCGAGGTCGAGGTAGTGCTGGATGCCGTGCTTGCGCACGCCGTCGACCTCCTCCACGCCGAACGCGTTCGAGCCGACCCACGACAGCTCCTTGAAGTACAGCGGCGTCCACTCCCACGCCATTGGGCCGTGCACGCCCGCCTTCACGATCGTGCCCCGGGCCCGCAGCACGCGCGACGCGACCTCGAGGGTCTCCTTGCGGGTGATCGTGTCGTACACGACGTCGATGCCGCCGGGGTACGCCATCGGCATCTCGTTGTCGCCGCGGAGCACCCCGCCGGACCAGGCCGCGACCTCTTCGATGAGCTGCTTGGCCGGCTCGTGCGCGAACACGCGGTGCGCGCCCAGCTGCGTCGCGAGTGCGGCCTGCGCGTCGAACCGGGCGACTACGCCCACCTCGACGTCGGGGTAGAGCGCGCGCAGGATCGCGACCGCGCAGCTGCCGAGCGCGCCGGCGCCGTACACGAGCACCTTGCTGCCCGGTTGCGGCGCGTGGCGGGTGATCGCGTGCAGCGACACCGCGAACGGGTCGGCGAACACCGCGAGCTCGTCGGGCATCGAGTCGGGCACCGTGAACAGCATCGAGTCGTGGGCGACCATCGAGTTCGCGTAGCCACCGGGCAGGTCGCGCGAGGTGCCGATGTGGATGCCGGGCGCGAGGGTGCCCTCGGTGAAGTTCCAGCACAGGCTGAGGTCGCCGATCGCGCACGCGGGGCACAGCGGGTGGATGCCCCGCGGCGCGCACGACAGCCACGGGTTGAGCACCACCCGGTCGCCCACCGCGAGGCCTGTCGCCTCCGGACCGAGCTCCACAACGTCGGCCACCACCTCGTGCCCAAGGGTCTGCGGGAACGACGAGAAGTCGATCATCGGGTTCGTCGGCATCGACCCGTCGCCCATGGTCTTGCCCCAGTCCATGAACACCTGCTTGGCGTCGGAGCCGCAGATGCCGGTGAGGCGGGGCTTGATCCGGACCCAGTCGGGGCGGGGGAGTGCCGGCTCGGGCACCTCCTGGAGCGCCATCGGGGTGTGGGCCAGGCCGTCGAGCAGCGGGTTGCCGGTGGGCGGGGCGTCGGTGGGCTCGGGGGCGACGCCGTAGACGAGGGCCTGCATGGGGACTCCTTTGCCGCGGCCGGTGCCGCCCGGGTGACGTGTGCGTCAGGTGCGGCGCATCGTAGGTCAGGCGCGTCGGGAGTGTGGGTGGGCCGGCCGGCGGAGGAATCTCGGTTGGGGGTTGCAGTCGAACGTACGTTCGTATAAACTGGGTGCAGCGTTCCACTTCCCCGTGGTGTTGCTCCGAATCAGCCGAGCGTGAGCGGGGGAGGTGTGCGTTGTCAGCCTGTTCTCTACGAGAAGCCGTGGACTCTGCGGCCGCCATGGATCGGTCGGGGTGGTCGGGTGAGGCGCGCTCGGAGGTGGCGCTCGAGCTGCTCGCGGCCCAGGAGCGGTTGAGCGCTCTGGCGATGGCCGTGGTGGGTGAGTGGGATGCGGAGCAGGCGTGGGCGCTCGATGGTGCCCTCTCACCGGTGGCGTGGCTGGCGCACCGGGCGCCGCTGACGCGTCAGGATGCGTCGACGCTGGTGCGCACCGCCCGCCACGTCCATGCACATGAGAAGACCGCGGAGGCGTTGAACGCGGGAGACATCACCGCCGCGCACGTGGAGATCGCGGCGCAGGCCGCGAAGCACCGCGAAGAGCACTATCCCGAGCACGAGGACGTGATCCTCGACGCCGCCCGGGAGCTCTCCCCGTCAGGGTTCCGAGAGGTGATGGCGCACTGGCGGGCCTGTTGCGACGCTGTCGCCGACCACGAATACGCCCGCACACAGATCTAAGACAACTA
>Ga0302323_100001783_pt1 | contig 17460 bp, 16 predicted proteins | sample Fen_T0_3_FD_201950 | JGI IMG/M metagenome (GOLD analysis project Ga0302323, IMG submission 201950) | Peat permafrost microbial communities from Stordalen Mire near Abisko, Sweden - Fen_T0_3 | ecosystem: Environmental > Terrestrial > Soil > Wetlands > Permafrost | place: Sweden: Abisko... | reverse complement strand
GGAACCCGAACCGCTCACTGTTGAACAGGCGGGCGCTGAAGTGGTTCTTCCGAGCAAACCTGAGCAATCATCGCCGCCGCCCATTGCAGACTCGAAGGCAGAGGATCCCAAGCCAGAAGAGCCCCGAGCAGCCGCAACACCCAGCGTCGGTACTCGCAGCGTTTCACCCACAACAACTTCCAAGGCATCCGAGGCTGAGGAGAAACGCACGGCGCCCTCCCCGTCGCGTCCCAAACCCCGGCCCGAAGCTGCCATCGCCCGCAGCGCGCGCAAGACGGTTCGCGCTCGACAGATGTGGCTCATGGCCGGTGCAGCATTCGCACTCGGTGGCGTCGGATACCTGGCGCTCGCGAAAAGGTCGGCCACTCCAAGCGCTCCGCAGCCCTCAGCGACAGCTCCTTCCGTCGAGTCGATGAGCGCGCCCCAGGCTGCGTTGGCGCCGGAACCAACCAAGGCCGTGCCTGAAACCAAGCCAGCCGCTGCGCCCTCGGCAGCCACAAAGCCCAAAGAAGATCCTTCTCGGCTTGGGCTTGGGACACCACCTCTCGCAGCCGCGGAGGTGCGGCGCAAGTGCCTCGAAATCGACGCCACGGGCACGGGTAAGGCCAAGACGGTCTATGCAGCGTGCAAACCGGCCTTGGAAGCTGATCCCAAGGATGTGGAAGTCATGGTGATCCTGGCACGCGCAGATATCGATCGTGGCCGTCTGGTTGAAGCGCGCTCACTGGCCAAGAAAGCCCTGGCCACCGATCCACAACGCCTGGATGCCTACGTTTTCCTGGGAACGGCCGAGCAAGAGGCCGGCCGCCTCGACGAGGCGCGAGCCGCCTACAAGAAATACTTGGAATTGGCGCCCGACGGTCCTTTCGCGCGTGAGTTGCGAGCTATCTTGAACAATCTCTAGCCGCGCGCTACGACGGGCCCGCATTCATGCTGATTCTTGGAATCGAAACTTCGTGCGACGAAACCGCGGCCGCCGTCGTCCAGGACGGCAAGACCATTCGCTCGAATATCATCTCATCGCAGGTCCTGGTTCACGCCGAGTACGGCGGCGTGGTTCCCGAGGTGGCCTCGCGCCAACATTTGGCGACGGTGGTCAAGGTGGTGCGCCACGCCTTGCGCGATGCTGATGTGCAGGCGGGCGCGCTTGATGGAATCGCTGCCACCTGCGGGCCCGGACTGGTCGGGCCGTTGCTGGTGGGTTTGGAAATGGGAAAATCCCTGGCCTATGCCATCGGCAAGCCGGTCGTGGGGGTCAACCATTTGCGTGGTCATCTGGCGGCGGTGTATCTGGAACACGCGAAAAATCCTTCGCCGCCGCCCTTTCCCCATGTGGCGCTCCTGGTCTCGGGCGGAAATACCACACTTTTTCGCGTCGAGGGACCGGCCAAGACCGTGCTCCTGGGATCCACGCGCGACGATGCCGCGGGCGAAGCCTTCGACAAAGTCGCCAAGCTCCTCGGCCTCGGCTATCCCGGCGGGATCGTGATCGATCGCCTGGCCGCCACCGGCAATCCCCTGGCCATTCACTTTCCGCGCGCCTTGCCAGGACGTGACGATCTCGACTTCTCCTTCTCTGGGCTCAAGACCGCCGTGGCCACGCGCATTCTTAGCGAGGGGCCACCGCAAGAAGGCGCCATGCCGGATTTCTGCGCCAGCTTTCAGGCCGCAGTCGTCGACGTGCTTGTCCGCAAGGCCCGGCGGGCATTGGCGCGTGAAGGTCTGCGCGATCTGGTGGTGTGCGGCGGCGTGGCAGCCAACCGCGGTTTGCGCCAGGGCATAGCCTGCGCCGCGGCGATGGACGGATTCTCATTCTACATCCCGGCGCCGATCCTTTGCACCGACAACGCGGCCATGATCGCGATGGCTGGTACCTGGGCCATCGCGGGCGGCGAACGCGGCGGGCTAGATCTCAGCGTGGATCCCGGATTGCCTTTGTCATGAGCATCGTCCCGGAAAAACCGCGTTCTCCGCTGGCGACGGCGCGTGAGCTCTTGAACCGCCACGGGCTTTCGCCCAAGAAGTCCCTGGGCCAGAACTTTCTCGTGGATCCTCGGGTGCAAGAACGCATCGTGGCTGCGGCGGAGATTCGGGACACCGACGTGGTGGTCGAGATCGGTGCGGGTCTGGGCGCGCTGACCACCCGCCTCGCGGATCTTGCGAAAAGGGTGATTGCCATCGATCGCGACGCGCAGCTGGCGGCCGTACTTCGCGCCGAGGTTGCGGACCGGCCCAATCTCGAAATAGTCCTCGGTGACGCGCTCGACTTCGATCTTGGCCAGGCCTCACGCACCGCTGGCCAGGCGCTGGTGGTGGTAGGCAACCTGCCCTACGTGGTGACTTCGCCGGTGCTCTTCGCCACCATCGAGGCCGCGGCCCGAGGCCAGGTCGTGGATCGGGCGATCTTCATGGTGCAGAAAGAATTCGCGCAGCGAATGCTGGCGCCACCGGGCAGCCGGGTTTACGGCCGACTTTCCGTGATGGTTCAGCAGGCAGCCAGCGCGGAGATCTTGTTTCACGTGGGCTCGGGTGCCTTTTTGCCACCTCCGGCTGTGACGTCGACGGTCCTGCGTTTGCGGCCGAGGGCACAGCCGCTAGCGGAAGTGCGCGACGCCAGTCTCTTTGCGCGGGTCGTGCGCGAAGCCTTCGGGGCTCGGCGCAAGATGCTTCGTCGCGCGCTCGAACCAGGATTCGGTGCGCGTGCCGCCATGGCGCTGGAGGCGGCCGGCATCGCTGGCACACGCCGCGCCGAGGAATTGGCGGTGGCGGACTTCGCTCGACTGGCCAATGCTTTGGCCGAAGAACATGCCTGAGCTACCCGAAGTCGAAACCGTCGTCCGTACCTTGCGGCCGCAGATTGTTGGCCAAAGCATTCGCTCGCTGTGGACCAGCGGTCACTCGCTGCGCATGGCGCGCAAGCTGGACAAGCGACGGCTACAAGAAGCCTGCATCGGCGCGACCATCTGCGCGGTTCGCCGGCGGGGAAAATACATCCTCATCGATTTCGAGTCGGGCAGCGGCGTCCTGGTGCACCTGGGAATGACTGGCCGGCTGACCGTGGCGGACGAAGGAAAAGAGCGCCTCAAGCACACCCACGTCGTGTGGCGGCTGGTGCGAGAGCGCGAGTTGCGTTTCGTGGATGCGCGGCGCTTCGGCTGGGTGCAGGCGTCGAGCGGGACCGACCAGTTGCCGGAGATCCGCGCGCTGGGACCCGATCCGCTTACCGAGCTGGATGGCGGAAAACTTGGCGCCATGCTGGCGTCCTCGCGCGCACCTATCAAGACCTTCTTGCTCGATCAGCACCGGTTGGCCGGCCTGGGCAACATCTACGTGTGCGAAGCGCTCTTTCGCGCACGCATCCACCCGCGCACCGAGGCCTGTCGTGCGCGCGGCAAGGCCGAGGCCTTGGTATCCGCCATCCAGGAAACCCTGGAAATCGGTATCGCCAATTGCGGAACCTCCTTTCGCGATTTCGTGGACGCCACCGGCGCGCCAGGCAAGAACATCGACGCGCTCCTGGTGTACGCCCGCGAAGGCGAGAAGTGCATGGCCTGCAACGGTCTCGTGCGCCGAATCGTCGATGCCGGACGTTCGACCTTCTACTGTGCCTCCTGCCAGCGGCGCTAGAACAAGCAGGAATCGGGAAACCCGGTCGTCGTGTCTCCTTGCCGGCGGTAGGTATACGTGGCCACGGTATCAACGCCCCAGCAGTCGGTGCCGAGGGGCGTGGACTGATTGGTGAGATTGGGCGTGAGGTCGGCGGTCAAATCCGAGCGGCCAGCGCCCGAACCCAGCCATTGCGAGGTCATGTTCGCGGTGATTGGTACGCCCGTATCGGTCAAGCCTTGCCAGTCAAAGGTCATGCGGCCCGAGCCATCTTGATTCTGGGCGTACGTGTAGGATCCAGATTTCGTAGTCGCGGTTGGCAAATTCACGATGTCCATGGTCACGGTCATTGGATAGGCAGCGTTGTTGTACGTCACATGGAGATTGTCCAGATTGGCAAGTCCAGGATCATCATCAATCCGATACCCGGCAAGGCGGACATCATTCGCCAACAAGCGGATGTCGCCTTGGCCCGTGCGCGCGCTGCCCTGCGAAGTGTAGGCACCCACGAGAAAAGACACCCAAGTCGAATCGTCCTGGCCAATGAGCCGCAATTGGACCCAATAGTCCATGTGTAGCAGGGCCGAGGACACCGTTGACCGATCCATCACCACGCGAATCTCCCAGGTCGGGTATATCTCACTGGGAAACGGACCCCAAATACGCCGATTGCCCTGGCGCGACGTGGGGGAATTGCCCCGCACATGGTCAATGAGCGCAACGAGATCCACAACCATGGCATTGAAGGTATTAATGGCATTGCGAGTCGCGAGGTAATATTCGGCCGAGTCCGTGCGCGAGGCAGACAATTGCACTTTGACGGCAATATCGCTTTGGTCGGGCAAGGCCAGTTGGAAATCGAGGTCTTCGTTGGAGTAATTTCCGCATCCGCCAAGACCTATTGCGCCAATCAGAGCCAACGCTATTGCAACCATTCTTCTAGAAATCATAGGCAACCCCCGCGGAAAGCTCCCAATAACCCAGGGAGCGGTTCTCATCGACGTTGTAAAGCAAGTAATGGACACGGCCGCGGCCAAGCAATGCAAAACTTCGCGACAATCGATAGCGCACACCTGCGACGACGCCCGGTGTGAAGGTGGCGAAGAACTGGTCGGGCACGGTGGGGTCGTCGAACTTGCGGCTCATGAGGATGGCGGCGAGGCGCACGCCCGCGAACACGGCCATGTCGCCAAAATGAAAACGCCATTCGCCGGCCAGCGTGGTTCCCGCCGTGAGCTCACTGAATCGGAACGGTAGCATCGTACCGTAGCGATCGACCTGGCCGTGCGTTCCGCCGCTGGCCAGGTCGAGGCCCCAGATGACTCCGTGGCGGAAGAAATCGCGCACCTCGAATTCCAACCCCAGCATGCCGGTGGATGGAAACAGGCTATCGCGGGTGGGGCCGTCGAAGAAGGACTGCATCGTGCCACCCAGGCTGAGGCTTAGGTGCGCACCCTCGTCGCGCAAGGCACCCTTCACGGGATCGTCGGAAAAGGGCGCGTCCCGCAGCCGCGTTTCGTCCAGCGTGGTGAGCTGGCCCGAAGCGATTTGAATCTCACCGATGCGCAGGCGGTCGGCGAGGCGGCGGCGGACGTGGTAGCGGCCGGCGGGGAGAGCGATCTGGCGGTCGCCGTCTGCGGATTTCTGAATTTCCGCCGCGATGAAGCCATTGCCGTCGACGATGTAGTAGATCCCGGCCGGCGCAAACCCAGGGACGTAGATGCCTTCGCGCCGGCTGGCAAAATCGGTGAGCACCAGATCGGCGTTGCCTTGGAAGTCGTAACTGAAAGTCGGGTGCTGGGCGCCGGCGGCGCTTTCGGCGGTGTCCGCCACGGTGCGCGCGTAGGCGTAGGCGTAGGCTTCGGATAGCGTCACACGCCGGTCGCGCGAGCGATCGGCATCGCCGCGCAGACCGCTGACCAGGTAATGCGAAAAATAGCTGCCACCGATCTCGTCTGATTCCTGTGCGTCCTCGTCGGCGCTGGCCGAGGACAGCAGCACCAGGCCGCGCGTGTCTTCGGATCCCGCGGCCTGGATCTCGAAGGCCGGCGCGCGCCGCGCGCCCTTGGTGCGGGTCACGGCGCCCGAGTGGCACGAATCGAACACGCCGATGCGAATGTCGGCCGGCGCCGACGCTAGCCGGGCTTTCAAGGCGTCGAGGGGAATGCGTGATTCCCCCAGGCGCAGCTCGCCGTCCTTGGCGTGGCCCGAGTAGTAGAGAACAAAGAGCGCACGCTCCCCGTGCTGCCTGGTTTCCGCGATGCGCGCTTCCAGGGTGCCGAGGGCGCGCCAGAACTCGCCAGCGGACTGGTTGAGCAGCAAGGTGACGTCGCCGGGTGCGACGCCGCCCAGTTGCGTGAGCACGGCGTGGACCTTGCGCGCGTCCTCGCTGGCAAAGCGCAACGGTCGGGTGTCGGCCCCGCCCTGATCGTTGCCCGCGATGAGCGCGAAGCGGTGCTGTGCGGCGGCCCTTGCCGGCGAGGCCGCCAGCAGCAGCGCAAGCAGCGGTCCGGCCCGTACAATGGCTCGCCAGAGGGTCATGGCTTTCGAAACAGCCAGGAGAACACGTCTTGTCCGCCCGCAAAAGCGGGATTCGGCAGCGCCGAGAGATCGCCCTTGGCCGCCTGGTGCGCAGATTTCACAGCCTGCTTGGCGGCTTCTAGGTCGAAGGGGGTTCGCGCCAAAAAGAGGAATACCCGTTCGCGGCCCGCACCCGTGAATTCCAGACTATCCGGCAGATACACGGTTTCGAGCGTGGTGGACACGGCCAGGGCCTGACCAGCCTCGGGATAGAGCGGGGTGACCTCGCCGCGGTCGTCGACGGAAATGGCCGCAAGGTAGCGCGCGTCCGCGGTCTTGTAGCCGAGGCGAACGCGGTCACCGGGTTCCAGGACTTCTTGCGAGCCGGGCGGTGCGGTTCGCTGCGCGGGCAGCTTGGTCGAGGCGATGCGCGCCGTGGCCTCCACGCTGCTGCCCTTGATGCGGTTGTGTCCAGACGAGGAAACTTTCACGAGGAACAAGGCCACGGCAGCAGCGGCGACCACGCCCGAAATGCCCGCGGCCCACGCCCGACGCGGTCGTTGACGGGGCACGCGCTGGGCACGCTCGACCCCGCCAGCAAAGCGCTCGAACGAGATCTCGCGTTCGAAACCGCGCTGTTCTTCGACCAGCACGCGTAGCTTGGCCCGGCAGGCGGGGCAGCTTGCCAGATGGCCATCCACCTGGGCGCAGGCTTCGGCGGTGAATTCGCCCGCGCGGTAGCAGCGCAGGGCCAACTCGCCGACGTGGGGCGATGGGTGCGACGGGCTCGACGGCGTTTCGTGGTTCTCGACGAGGGTCATGACGGAAACTCCCTGCCGCAGACCGCGGCGAACTCGCCCAGGCGCTTGCGCACCGTCGGCACCGAACGGCCGAGCAGCGCGGCGACTTCTTCCAGGGTCATCTCGTCCACATGGTAGTGGATGGCCACGGCCTGGGTTTCGTGGTCGACGAGGGAAAGCATCTTGGCCACCAGCTCGCGCATTTCGAAGACTTGCGGGCCGGGATCGCTACTGTTGCGTGCGCGGGTCTCTCGCTCGAAGCGCTCGTGCCATGCGGCGCGGTCGGCGCGCAGAATATTTAGGCAATGGTGGGTGGCGATCTTGATCAGCCAGGTCAGCGGCGAGGCTTCGGCGCGAAAACCGCCTAAGTGGGTGAGGGCCTTGGCGAACACGTCTTGCATGGCATCCTCGGCCTTGCTGCGATCCTTAAGGATATAGGAACAGCGCCCGAACACGCTGGCGCCGTAGCGTTCGTAGAGTTCGCGCAGCTGCGCGCGCGCATCGCTGGCCGCCAGGCCCTTTTCGCCTGGGATGACTTGAAACGTGGGGGTCTGGCGGCCGGTCATGGTTGCTAGAGGGTCGACGGCACTGCGGTCGGGAAGGCGCAGACGGCCTCGCTGCCGTAGTTGTCCGTGGCGCTGCTGGAAAGCGGAACCGCCTTGTAGACGCTGAGGTAGTTCGTGTCCCAGCACTCGCTCAAGGTGTAGGTCAACGTGTTGTCCGTGGCGGTGAAGCTGACGTCCGCGCGCCCGGCGCCGCTCCACAACCAGCGGCTATGAACTTTGGCAAGGCCGCCAGCGGTGGTGGTATTCGCGGGTACGTTGTAGAGGAAGTCCATGCTGCCATCCGCGCCAGGATTCTGGACGAAGGCGTAGTCTACATCGACTAGCTTCCCGGGTTTGTTGTCGTCCTTGACCTGGCGGAACTTGGCCGTGATGGTGACGACCGTCGCCGGGCCCGGGTGGTCGTACGTGTAGTTTGCCGTGCCCACGTTGTTGTCGGGCTGGGGCAAGGTGGCGCGCGCGTTCCAATCCAGGGTGAAAGTACCTGCGCCGAACCCTTCCATCTCGTTGCCTTGCGCATCCAGCCCGGGCGAATGCGTGCCCGAAAGCACGGTCACGTAGGCCGCGCTCGCATTGTGCTTGTCGCGGCCTTCGAACTTGTACGCGTACTGATGGGGCGCCAGGCGCGTGACCGTGACCTTCCATTCGATCGGATCCAGTGGACCTTGCCACGGTCCCCACACCGCCGAATCCAGGGAGACGCTCGTCGCGGGATAATCGGTCACCAGCCTGACCAGGGCTCCCACGGCCAAGGCCGCGCCGTTGACAACGCCGGTGACGGCGCGGGTGGTGAGGTACCAATCCGCGGTTTGCCCCAGAAGGAAATGGTTGCTGCCCTCGACGGTCAGAGCCTTGGAATCTGAACCAGGAACGGCCATGGCGACCGTGCTCGAACGCGGCACGCCGGTGGCGAACTCGGAACCTGGGTCATCCTTGGGACGGCAGGCGAAAAGGCTGATGGCTAGGGCAGGGGCAAGAACGGTGTAAGCAACGAAACGTGTCATGGTGGTGTCTCCTTCTGAAAGACATAGACACGGCGGCGCCGGAAAACTGAAAGTCCACGCTTGCGCGGCCGAAGCGGCTACAGCGCGGCCAAGGCCGAATCTGAAAGACCGCCAAGCTGGATGTGGGTCATCAGTTCCATCAAATCACGGCGCGGGACACGTCCGTTGCCCATGACCTCCACGTGAAACCCGGCTCGTAGCTGGATGTGCAGGTCGCAAGCCGCATCGGCAAGATCCGAGGCGCACGAAAAGAATCCATTCGCTTCCGACGCAGGAAGGGACAGCTGGGCTTGCGGGTAGCTCGCCGAGCCCGCCACCCATTGATCGAATGCGTTCGCCCCCGGATCTTTGCCGAAGCGAGCGATGGTAATCTCGACGCGTTCGGCACCTGAGACATAGGCGCGGCGACGGTAGTGTTGGCCAAACTGAACTGGCGTGGCCGCCGCGAATGGTGGTGCGTCTGCGGGAAGGATCTTGTCGAACCCGTTGCCTGCGGCGGGCAGTGCGGTCCTCGCGGCCGGCCTTTCAGGGAAAACTTGCGCCGACTGCCGGGCCGGCAAGACCGCGGACTCTGTGCTTGGCCTGCATCCCAAGGCCGACAGCGCAACCACCGCCACCACCCATTGATGAGGATCTATTCGCCACGGTGATTGGAACGGTCTACGCGTCAGAGGCTTCCTCGCGAATAAACTTTCCGGTGCGCAGCTCGTCCAGGGTCTGCTCGATTTCTTGGCGCGTGTTCATGACGAAGGGGCCATAACGCGCGATGGGTTCATTCAGCGGCCGGGCTGCGGCAAGCAGGAAGCGCCCGTCCTTCGAATTGCCACGGGCACGAATGAAGTCACCGTCACCGAACACCACCAGCGCTGGACCATCCACGGCTTGCAGCGCATCGGCCATGCCGAACTCAACCCTGCCGCGATCGAGATAGGCGAAGGCGGTGTGGCCCGCAGGGATCTCCTCGCGAAAGACCGCGCCTGCTGGCAGCTGCACATCGATGAACTTGGGAGCAACAGACAGCCCTTCCACCGGGCCTTTGCTGCGCCCACCGTCGGCCTCGCCAGCGATGACCCGAATCTTGGCGCCATCGTCGGTGGCATGTTCCTCCAGCTTGTCGGCGCGCAGATCCCGGTAGCGCGGACGGGTCATCTTCTCGCGCGCTGGCAGGTTGAGCCACAGCTGAAGGCCGGCAATTCCCTCTGGCCGAACCACCGGCATTTCCTCATGCAGGATGCCGCTACCCGAGGTCATCCACTGGATGTCGCCGCCGCTGAGCGTGCCCTTGTGCCCCAGAGAATCGCCGTGGCGAACCTGGCCCGTGCGCAGAATGGTCACGGTTTCAATGCCGCGGTGAGGATGAAAAGGAAAACCGGCGCGATAATCAGCCGGCGAGGAGGACTCAAAGTGATCGAGCAGGAGGAACGGATCGAGGTTGGTCAGTTGCCGCGTCCCGATGCTACGAATCAGATTGACCCCAGCGCCTTCCACCGTCGGCTGGGGCCGAATAATCTGCTGAATGGGTCGAATCGTCATGCATGGTTGGATGACCCTCGGGGCCAGTGGATTCGGCGATCTTCTCTTCCGACCGCTGTGCCCTCCTTCCCCTCCGCGCTCTCTCCTACCCGAGTTTGCCCGCCACCCGGGCTGTCTCCTCGATGGTTCGCGCCAGGACCGAGCGAATCTTGCCGTCTTCCATTACGCCGAGGCCGGCGATGGTGCAGCCGCCCGGCGTGGTGACCTGATCCTTGAGCACCGCGGGATGCGTGCCGGTCTGGACGACCATGCGCGCAGCGCCCTGAACCATCTGGGCCGCCATGGCGACGGCGATGTCCCGACGCAGCCCGAGGCGCACGGCCCCGTCGGCCAGGGCATCGATCATCACGAACACGAAGGCCGGTCCGCTGCCCGCAATGGCGGTCACGATGTCCATGTGAGCTTCGTCGACTTCTTGGGATTTTCCCACCGACGCAAAGAGCGCAAGCGCGATGGCCATCTGTGCATCGCTCGTTCCCTTGCTGCGCGCCAGCCCGGCCATGCCCTCGCCGATGACGGCGGAAACATTGGGCATGGCCCGAATCACAGCGCTGGCCGGCAGGAAGCCGCACAGCTTTTCCAGGCGCACGCCAGCCGCGATGCTGATCACCAGCTTGCCGGCAAGTGCCGCGCGCATGGCATCGTTGTCGAGCACGGCGCCCATTTGATAGGGCTTTACGCACACGAGCGCGACGTCGCAGGCCGTGGCCACCGCCAGATTATCGGTGCCGCTGCGAATACCGTGCTTGGCCGCCAGGTCACGCGCCACCTCGGCGCGCGCGTCGCAGGCGAACACCTGCACGGGCGCGAGATTGCCCGAACGAAGAATGCCGCGCACGATGGCTTCGCCCATGGTGCCGCAGCCGATGATACCCAAGGTCTTGCTGTTTTCTAGGAGAGTCACACGCGCATTACCACACGAAGCGCGGTCAAGGTAAAGTCGCTCTCCGCATGAGCCAAGAAATTGATTCTCGTACGCCCCGCGCGACGCTTCGCGAAGTCCACCGCCTGGTGGTCAAGGTCGGAACGCAAGTGGTCACCACCGAGGATTCGGAGCTGGCCGTGGGCCGGGTGACCGCTCTCGTCGAGGAGCTGGCGCGCGAGCGCAAGGCTGGCCGCGACGTCGTGCTGGTGACTTCCGGGGCCGTGGGCATGGGTATGCGCCTCCTTGGTTTGGGTCAACGGCCGCGCTCGCTGGGGCTACGCCAGGCCTGCGCGGCGGTGGGGCAGGGGCACCTCATGGCCGCCTACGCCGACGCCTTCGCGAAACAAGGCGTAATCGCGGCGCAGGTGCTGCTAACCCAGGAAGATTTGGGCGATCGGGATCGCGCCTTGTGCGTGCGCACCACGCTCATGCGCTTGCTTGAGCTGGGCGCCGTGCCCGTGCTCAACGAAAACGACAGCGTGAGCATCCGCGAGCTGGTCGAGTACCAGCGCCGTTCGGGCGGTGAACCGGCGAAGAAGATTTTTGGCGACAACGACGGTCTGGCGGCGCGCGTGGCCGTGACCCTCGACGCCGACCTGCTTGTCTTGCTCACCAACGTGGACGGGCTTTTCACCGCCAATCCCAAGACCGATCCCAAGGCCGAGCGCATCGCCATGCTGACCGATGTGGACGAGAGCGCCCTCGGCCGCGCCAGCGGCTCGTCCAGTGGCGGCACGGGCGGCATGCTCAGCAAACTGGAGGCGGCGCGCCTGGCCACCTCCGAAGGAACCTCGGTGGTGATCGCCAACGGCGGGCAACCGTCGGTGTTGGCCAAAATTCTTGCCGGCGAAGACGTGGGCACCCTGATTCCCACGCCGGACAGGCGGCGCGCCCGCCTGCGCTTCATCGCGGTGGCCAGTCGGCGGTTTGGCGCCCTGGTGCTCAACGACGGGGCGCTGCGCGCCCTGGAAAAGGGCAAGGCCTCATTGCTGCCCGTCGGCGTGATGACTGTCGAAGGCAGCTTCGACAAAGGCGACGTGGTCGAGATCCGCGACGGCAGCGGTCGCGTGCGTGGCCGCGGCATGGTGAACTACGATGCCGACGCGTGCCGCAAGCTGGCCGGCCGGCAAAGCGACGAAATCGATACCATCCTCGGTTACCGCGGCTACGACGCCCTTGTCACGCGCGACAACCTGGTGATGGGAGCGGCGTAGCAGAAAACCACAGAGGACACAGAGAACACAGAGGTCGGAAGAGAAGGGGATAGTTCGGATCTGGATCGATCTGGATCCGAACTCCGTCTTTCTTGTCCGGCTCTGTGTTCTCTGTGGTTAGACTCTTCGGCAGGGCGCCGAGAGGATCTTCACTTGGGATTGACCGTCGCCGCCGCAGGTGACCTCCCATCACCCGGCATCGGCGTGACCTTGCGCGAGGCGGTCACCTTCTTGTTTTCGGCGTACGACGCGTAGGCGTCGGCCTCTACCGGCAAGAGCACGGTGAACGTCGAGCCCGAGCCCGGCTGCGAGCGCACCTCGATGGTGCCGCCGTGGTTCTCGATGATGCGCTGGCTGATGGGCAAGCCGAGGCCGGTGCCCTTTTCCTTGGTGGTGAAGAACGGAATGAACAGGTTGCGCTGATCCGCGGGCGGGATGCCGATGCCGTCGTCGCGGAAGCGAATTTCCAGAAACGCCGCGGAGGCGCCCCGGCGGGTCGAGCGGCGCAGGCTGGTGGAGACTTGCAAGCGCCCGCCCTGTGCCATGGCATCAAAGGCATTGATGGTCAGGTTCAGAAAGACCTGGCGAAGTTGCTGGGCATCGGCGCGCACGGGCGGCAGCCCGTCGAGCAGATTCATGACGATTTCCACCCGCGAACCGCTGCGCTCTTTTTCGATGAGGTTGATGGTCTTGCGAACCACGTCGTTGAGGTCGAGCGGGCTCTGCTCGCCACGGTAGGGCCGCGCGTAGTCGAGGAATTGCGAGACGATCTTGTTCAGCCGGTCGACTTCCTCGACGATGATGTCGAGGAACTCGCGCGTGCTGGCGTCGGCCTTTTGGCCTTCCACGGGTTGCAGATATTGGGCCGCGCCCTTGATGGAACCGAGTGGGTTGCGGATCTCGTGGGCCAAGCCCGCGGCCATCTGGCCGAGCGCCGCCAGACGATCGCGCTCTTTCATGCGCTCGTAGATCTGCGAGTTCTGCAAGGTTACGCCGATGGAAGCAGCCACCCCGCGGAAGAGCTCGATCTCCTCGGAGGAATAGGCCTCGCGCAGACGCTCGTCGCGCAACACCAGCATGCCAAGGAGCTGCTCTTCGCCCAGGATGGCCAGCACCACCGAGCCGTTGAGCTGCTCCAGCGCGCGCACCACGAGCAGCACGGCCTCGCGCTCTTCGCCTTGCTTGTTGCGCAGGGCCAGCAGCTCGCGTTCCAGTCCCTCGAGGGAAACCACCCCGGACCGGCGCAGGCGTTCGAGGAATCCGCGATGGGCGACGGCGTCGATGCGCCCTTCCGGTCGCGGCCCCACATGCCCGATGAGGTCGTAGGCCGATCCGTCGGGATCCACGATGTACATGGAGGCATGGGTCACGCGGCGCGAGTCTTCGAGAGCGGACAGCACGCGCGGCACCAGATCGCGCACGTCGATGACGTTCATCAGGTCGGCGCGCAGGCTCTCGATGCGGCGGAAGAGCTCGTACTTCTCCTGGAACATCCAACGATTCACCACGCGTTCGAGCAGCGAGCGCAGCGGCTCGAACACGATGATGATGGCCGTGGAGGCGATGAGGGCGTTGAGGAAGAGCAGGCCGATTTCGTTGAGATCGACCAGCTTGATGAGCAAGAGGCCGTAGATGATCGTCGAGATGCTGGCCAGCGCCGCCAGTACCACCATGCGTCCCAGCAGCTCGTTGAGGTCGAGCAGGCGATAGCGGACAAGCGTTTGCGACAGGAAAAATAGGTAGATGGTGATGAAGATGTTCCCCACGGACGGAGCCCAGGGAACCAGATCCAGGATGGCGGCTGTCACGGTGGCCAGGCCGCCGACCAGCAGATAGAGCAAGCGGATCTTTTCCACCCGCGACGGCGTGCGCCGGTAGCGGCGGTAGAGGTAGTAGACCGAGAGGTAGAGACCTAGGAAAACGTAGGACAGCAGGGCGAGCAGGAACCACTTGGAGGTGTGAACCGGTGTGGCCAGGAAGAGGCTGGAAAGCAGAGCCAAATACAGCAGGGCCGCGCCGACCAGGGTGATGCGCGACATGGGTGGCGGCCCGGCTTCGTCGCCGAGAAAGGCGCGGAAGAACCGTTGCGCGGTGGCGGGCAACGACACCGCGGCCAGCAAGGCGCCCCAGCGCAGAAGCGAATTCGAATCCTGCGACGAGGCCAGAAACATCAGCAGCCTCTGTGCCGCCACGTTGAAGGCGAAGGTCGCGAACAGCGCATGCACGCCGCGCCTCGGATCGCGCAGGAGCACCGCCCCACCGACGGCAAGACCGACGATGGCGGCGACCAAGGCCGATAGCGTCTGAGTGTTCACGGCGGCCCCATTGTACCGCCTTTGCCCACAATCCCCGCGTCTGTTAGCATACCGTCCGCATCATGAGCGCGGCCGACTGGTATGGGCCGCTTCGGCGGCTGTTCTCACATCGCGGCTTGGGGTCGCGGGGGGAGAATACTGACTCTGCATGCCAGGGGCGCCGAAGCGAGTTTCCCGCGCGGTCCGGCCAAAGGGTAGGCGCGTGGAGGGCCGCGAATGACTGACGGAGCGGTTCTGGTTCTCAACCGGCACTTCCAGCCCATCCACGTGACCAACGTGAAGCGAGCCTTCGCGCTCCTCTATGCGGGCTCTGCGCAGGCCGTCGATCGGCAATTTCGCACCTTCGATTTCGATAGCTGGGCCGAGCTCTCGGTGGAGATGGGCGACGACGTTGTTCACACGGTGAATCGCGCCATCCGCGTGCCGCGTGTGATTCTGCTGCAAATCTACGACCGCATTCCACGGTCCAAGGTGCGCTTTTCCCGCCACAACATTTACACGCGCGACAACAACACCTGCCAGTACTGCGGCCGGCAGCTGCCGCGCTCGGAGCTGAATCTGGACCACGTGGTTCCGCGCTCGCGCGGCGGTCGCACGACCTGGGACAACGTGGTGTGCTGCTGCGTGGACTGCAACGTCGCCAAGGGGGCCCGCTCGCTTGCCCAGGCCGGCCTACGGCTGCTCAAGACGCCCACCCGGCCACGCTGGACGCCCACCTTCCGGGCCGGCTCGGATCGCATTCGCTACCGCGAGTGGCTACCCTTCCTCGACCTGCCCAACGCGTCGTACTGGAACGCCGAGCTGATCGAGTAGCCTGCTATTATCCCGGCCCCCATGTCGCGTGGATCCCTGGCTGGCCTTCGCATCCTGCTCACCCGTCCCGAGGGCGAGGGTGCAGACGAGTGGGCCGCCGCTTTCGAGCGCGCAGGCGCGAAACCCATCGCGTATCCGACCGTGGCCATCCTTCCGCCGGAATCTTGGCAGGCCGTCGACGACGCCATCGCCAACCTGCGGGTCTACGACTGGGTGATCTTCACCAGCCAGACCGCCGTTGGTCTTTTCGCCAGGCGGTTGCCAACAGGACTGTTTCCATCCGATTTGCGCGCCAGCATCGTAGCCGTCGGGAAGAGCACCGCGCAGTCCATCGCGCGCCTGGGCGGCAACGTGGCGCTCGTGCCCGCGGATAGTCGACAGGAAGGTCTGGTCGAGGCCTTGCGCCTTCTTCCCGCAGGCACGCGCGTGCTGCTGCCACTTGCCTCCGGCGGGCGCACCTTGCTTGCCCAAAGCCTGAAGGCTGCCGGCTGCCTCGTCGACGTGGTGGCGGTCTATCGGACAGTGCCGAAACTAGACCTCGCCACACCACCCGATTTCGATGCTGCGGTCTTCGCCAGCCCTTCCGCTCTGCGCGCATTCGTCAATCGTCTCGGGACATCTTCGCTTTCCGACAAGTCCATCGTCGTCATCGGTCCCACCACGGCCAAAGAGGCCGAGACCAGGGGGCTGCGTGTGGTCGTGGCCGATTCACCAGGCGTGGATGCCCTTGTCCGCGCCATTTCCCAAACCCGATCGAATCCAGGAGGAACCTAATGTCTTTTCCCGAAACCCGTCCCCGCCGTCTTCGTCGCACCGAGGCCCTGCGCCGCATGGTCCGCGAGACGACCTTGTCGGTGAACAACCTGATGTATCCGCTCTTCATTTGTCCGGGCAAGGGCGTGCGCAAGGAGATCCCATCGCTGCCAGGCCAGTTTCATCTCTCGGTCGATGAGCTCGACCGTGAGGCCGAGGCCATCGCCAAACTCGGGATCCCATCGGTGATGCTGTTCGGGCTGCCCGAGAAGAAGGACGAGGTGGGCAGCGATGCCTGGCACAACGAAGGCATCGTTCAGCGCGCGATCCGCGCGCTCAAGAAGGCCACGCCTGACCTCATGGTGGCCGCGGACTGCTGCTTGTGCGAGTACACATCGCACGGACACTGCGGGATCCTCCTCGACAAAAAAAGTGGCAGCGTGGACAACGACTCCACGCTTGAGAATCTGGCCCGCACCGCGGTCGCGCAGGCAAACGCAGGGGCCGATATCGTCGCGCCCTCGGGCATGATGGATGGAACCATCGGCTTTCTGCGCGACGCTCTCGACGAAGCCGGGCACGAGAACGTGGTCTTGCTCTCGTACGCCGTAAAATACGCCTCCGCGTACTACGGACCGTTTCGCGTGGCCGCCGATTCGGCGCCCGCGTTCGGCGATCGGCGTAGCTACCAGATGGACCCGGCCAACCTGCGCGAAGCGATTCGCGAGGTCGAATTGGACGTGGAAGAAGGTGCGGACATGGTGATGGTCAAGCCGGCCTTGCCCTACCTCGACGTGGTGGCGGAAATCCGGCGTGAGTTCGATGTTCCCGTCGCGGCCTACAACGTTTCTGGCGAGTACCTGATGCTAAAAGCGGCGGCCGAGAAAGGTTTCCTTGACTACGACCGGGCCATGATGGAGACTTTAATTTCTGTGCGTAGGGCGGGCGCCGACTTGATCGTGACTTATCACGCCAAGGAGGCCGCAGACCTGCTCTCGAAGGCTCCGTAGCCGGCAGCACAGAAAAAAGTCTCTGCGGTGTTCTTTTTGTTTTGACAAACCCTCGCAGATGCTTATTATCCCACTCCCCGCTGCCGGGAAAAACGCGAAAGCGGATGACCCGGGGCAGGGAGAGTCGGTCTCTGAAAGCTGAATAGCAAATTGAGAAGAATGCCGAGAATCGGAAGCCTTCTTCGGAAGGCGGAAGACCTCGGTCCCTGAATCCTTGAGTTGTTAGTAAATGCCCAGGGGCTTGTCCCCTGGATGGATCAAATCGAAAAAAGCATGGAGCTTCGGCTCTATGTGAGAATTTAATTGGAGAGTTTGATCCTGGCTCAGAGCGAACGTTAGCGGCGGGCTTAACACATGCAAGTCGAACGAGAATGAGGGAGCAATCCTTCTAGTACAGTGGCGGA
>Ga0302323_100001782_pt1 | contig 17461 bp, 7 predicted proteins | sample Fen_T0_3_FD_201950 | JGI IMG/M metagenome (GOLD analysis project Ga0302323, IMG submission 201950) | Peat permafrost microbial communities from Stordalen Mire near Abisko, Sweden - Fen_T0_3 | ecosystem: Environmental > Terrestrial > Soil > Wetlands > Permafrost | place: Sweden: Abisko... | reverse complement strand
GCGAGCAGCTGACTCACGATGTTCGACCCGCCGACCGTCGTCCCGCTCCCGCCTGCTTCGCCACCGACGACGAAGAGACGCTCGGGCACGATCGGCTGAGCGCTGCGCGCGAAGTAATCCGAGACCGTGTTGAGGGCAAACAGCCGCGGGTCACCGTAGGCGCGCACCTTCTGCAGGAGCACGCTCGCCTCCGACAGCCCGACTTGCGCCACACGCGAAGCCTCGCCTTTGCCGAGCAGCTCCTTCGAGCGCGATTCACCCAGAGCGCGGGCCACATCGCGGCGCGCCAGGCGCTGTGCTTCGGCGAGTTGCGCTTCACCCCGGTTGCCCGCGACGTCGACGTCGATGCGCGTCTGCGTGAGCTCCGTCTGTTTCGCGGCTGCCGCTTGCGCGTCGTTCAGCTCGCGCAGCTGCAGGGCGGCCTCCTCCTGCTTGGCGAACGTCTGCTTCTGCTCCTCGGCCAGACGCCGCGCGCGCAGCTGATCGAAGAGTCGCTCGATGGGATCCTCCTGGCCCGGCGCGAGCTGCGATTCCGGCCGGCCGATGAGAACGGCCACGCAGTTGATGTCGTAGTCCTGGAAGCGACGGCCCAACTCGGCGGTGGCGCGTTTCTGGATGTCCTCGCGCTTCGAGAGCAAATCGAGCATGCTGGAGTTCTGCGCCACATCTCTGAAGTACGCCGAGAGGATCGGATCGAGCGTCTGGCTGATCAAACGACTCACATCGCCGAAGCGCTGCACAACCGACGGCGCCTTCTCGTAGTCGATGTGCAGTACCAGCGAGAGCGGCAACACGGGCTCGTAGCCGTCAGCGGTGATCAAGTCGATCGACGAAAGGTCCTTGTCGTACTGATGCTCTTCGACCTGGCCGGTGATCCAGCGCAGGACGAAGTTGACTGTTGGCACCAATTCGACCTTGATGGCGTAGGGATTCAAGGGGTACTTGCCGGGGGTGAGCGCCTTCTTCCACACACCGCGCTGGCCCGGCTCGACCTGTTCGCCGTAGCGGAAGGCGTCGCCGGTAAGATCTTTCCCGCTGGTTCCGTAGTACGACACCACGACACCGACGTATCCGATGGGGATGAGCGTCTTCTGCAGGATTTCTATCGTTGCGAACCAGCGATTGATGAAGAACGTGCCATCGGTGACGACCTGCAACTGCTTGCCGCGCCGACCGCCCAGCGCGAGGAAGGCCTCGCAGTCCTGAAAATAGTTGTGGTCGTGACCACCCTTGGCGGCCTTGACCTCCGGCGCAATGATCTCGCTGGACTCGATCGGTGGCCCGTCGTGGATCGTGACCACACCGATGGTGTCGTTCGCGGTCAGTTTCAGCTCGCCGCGTACGCTGAGGTCCTCTTTGTCTGTCGTTGCCGATCTGCGGCCGCCGTGCCCGATCACGACCGGATCGAAGCCGCCCACGGTCTGGAGCTGGCGATGCCAGTCGGCGAACCGGCTATGGTCCGCGTCTTTGATCGGTCCGGCGCAGACGCCTTCCTCGGTGATCACGACGAAGAGCGCGAGGTTGATGGCAAATACGCCCTCGCGCAGGAAGGCGCGCTGGCGACCGCGTTGCCCCTCGTGAGTGAGGAAGGCCTCGGCGTCCTGAAAATGGTTGCAGGCCGCTGTGCGTCCCAGCGTCTGGGTCGGCGGCAACGGGCTGCCGTCGCGGGCATAGACGTATGCGATCTTGCCCTCGGATACGACGACCAGCGGCACCTTGTGAATGCGGTACTGCCAGGGGAAGTAGAGGAAGTGCAGACCGCCTCTCAGGATGTGCCCCTGGAAGCCCGCCTCGCCACGCAGGGCGATCAAGCTGCCGCCCTTCAGTGAGCCGCGCAGGGACCACATCTTCTCGATCACGCCCACCTTGTTGTGTGGGATGTAGCGCCAGCCGAGCAACCAGACCAGCACCAGCAGGCCCGCGAACGATCCCACGAGTAACTCGAACCAGTCGAACATCGCCCTCAGCCTTTCCAGCCCCAGGTGGCGGTAGGAGCTGACCCAAAGACTAGCAGACTTGTCGGGCGTTCTCCCCGAACGCCAGGCCGGCGTGAATGGCCGCCTCCGGCCGGGCACCGCCCGCGCAACGCACAAATTCTTGCGCGAAGCTGGGCTCCGCGCGTCCAGTGTAAGATACGATGTTATCCACAACGGCACATCCTGACTCCCGATGATCTCTACGAGCTCTCTCCCGGCGATCGTCATGTCCGCGGTGGCGTTCTACGTGGGCGTCTACCACTTGTTCGTTTGGGCCCGCTCTCGGCAGCAGCGGCTGAATCTGATATTCGCTCTGGTCTGCTTCGCCACCGCCGCCCACGACGTCTGCTGCGCCGGGCTGTACAACGCGGGCTCGATAGCCGCTGGCGCGCCCTGGCAGCGCTACAAGCGCCTCTCGCTGGCGCTCGAGGGCCTGGCCTTCGCGTGGTTCGTCGCGGACTACACGCGCCGGGCACCCCGCCGTCTGCTCTATGCCCTCTCGTTTCTCGCCGTGGCCTACGCCGCGCTGTTGGCGGTCGCGCCAGCCTGGGTCTTCTCCACGAACGCCGCCTCACTCACCGTGACGTTGCCATGGGGTGGTGCGGTCACCTACCACGAGATGGCGCTGCGACCGCCGGGGTACCTGCTCGAGCTCTTCGGGGCTGGGCTCTTTTGGATCTCCTTCGTCGCCGCCCTGCGGCAGTATCGATCCAGCGAACGGCGTCCGGCCGCTCGTTTGCTGGTCGTTCTGCTTGTCCTCTTCGCCGCCGTCAGCAACGACGCGGCCGTGGCCGACCGCCGTTACGCCTTCGTCTACCTGATTGAATACGCGTCCTTGGCCATCGTCATCTTGATGGCCTATTCCTTTGCGGAGCAATACCGTCGTGGCTGCGAGATAGAGCAGGGTCTGCGTGAGCGAGAGCAGCGCTACCGTGGCCTGATCGAAGGCACCGAGGACCTCGTGCTTCAGATCGACAGCGACCGGCGTATCGCCTTTGCCAATCCGGGTGCGGCGGCGGCCTTCGGCGTGTCGCGTGAGGCGCTTGTCGGCGCCGCCATCGTCGATCTCGTCTATCCGGAAGAACGCCCGCGCTTGGCTCAGGCCTTGGAGGACTGGTTCGCTGGAAGAAGCACGCTCACCAGTTTCGAGGCGCGTCATCTCACGCTCGCGGAACAGAGTCTCGACGTGCTCTGGACCGTCACGCCCATGGCTGACGAGAGCGGGCGCCCTGTCTCGCTCAGCGCCATCGGCCGCGACATCACGGCGCGGAATCGCGCGGATGAGGAGCACTTTGCCCGGCTGCAACGTCTCGAGCGCCAGCAGGAGGCGCTCCTGCGTTTGGCCACGGATGAGAGCGTCGTCGCAGGCGACGTGGGGCGGGCGGCCCAGCGCATCACCGAAATGGCAGCCGAGACCCTGGGCGTCGACCGCGTCGCGGTCTGGCGCGTGACGACCGACGGGACGCGCATCACTTGCGTTGACCTCTTCGAGCGCAGCCGCGGCCGGCACTCGACAGGCCGGACAGTGGCGTTTCGCGGCTCCGTCTACTACGAGCGCATCGTCAGTGACCGGGCGGTCGTGTCGAACGACGCTGCCCAGGATCCGCGCCTGGCGGAACTGCGCGAGCAAGGTCTCGAGCCGCGCGGGATTGGCGCGGTGCTCGACGCGCCTGTACGGGTGGCCGGCTGGCTGGCCGGCACTGTGCGCATCGAGCACACCGGCGAACCGCGGGTCTGGCGCGACGATGAGATCGTCTTTGCCGGTCAGCTGGCCGACCAGGCGACACAGGTCATCCTGAACGCCGACCGTCGCAAGGGCGAGGAGTCGCTGCGCGCCAGCGAAGCGCGCTACCGGTCGATGCTCGACTCCATGGATGACATGGTCTACATCGCCTCGGATCAATACCGGATCGAGTATCTGAACCCGGCCATGGTCCGTCGCGTGGGGCAGGGCGTGCTGGGCGAGTTGTGCTACGCGGGGATCCACGGCCTGACGGGCGTGTGTCCCTGGTGCACGCTGCTGCAGACGCCGGCCGGGCCAGGAGCACGGCACGAGATCACGAGCCCCAGGGACGAGCGCAGCTACCAGGTCTCGCACGCCGAGATCCGCAACATCGACAGCTCGCTCTCGCGCATGTTCATCCTGCGGGATGTGACCGAGTCACGCCACAACGAGTCCGTGCGCGCCTTGCTCTCCGCGGCCATCGAGCAAGCGGCCGAGATGATCGTGATCACCGATAGCGACGGAGTCATCCAGTACGTCAACCCCGCCTTTGAGCAGGTGACCGGCTACGCTGGAGGCGAGGCCGTCGGACGCACGCCCAACATACTCAAGAGCGGCCGGCATGATGCCGCCTTCTACGAGGACCTGTGGAACACGATCCGCGCTGGCCGCACCTGGAACGGCCGCCTGACGAACAATAGGAAGAACGGCACTTCGTACGTCGAGGAGGCCGTCATCTCGCCCGTGCTGGACCGTAGTGGTCGCATCGTCAACTTCGTGGCCGTGAAGCGGGATATCACCGAGCAGGTGCAGCTCGAGGAACGGCTCAGGCAGGCGCAGAAGATGGAAGCCATCGGCCAGCTCGCCGGTGGCGTGGCACACGACTTCAATAACCTGCTCACGCCGATCATTGGGTACGCCGAGCTGCTGCAGATGCGCTTGGCGCCGGAAGACCCGACTCACTCCGCCCTGTCCGAGATCCGCCGCGCCGGTGAAGGGGCGCGGCGTCTGACCGCTCAGCTGCTGGCCTTCAGTCGCAAGCAGGTCATCGAGATGCGCGTGTTCGACCTGAGCACACAGATCGGCCGCATGCGCCGCATGCTCAGACGCACCATCCGTGAGGACATCGAGATCGCGTTCCACCGCGCCGACACGCCAACACCCGTGCGCGGCGACGCCTCGCAGGTCGAGCAAGTCGTGATGAACCTGGTCGTCAACGCCCAGGACGCCATGCCCCGCGGCGGAGCGATGACGGTCGAGGTTGCCAACGTCGTGCTCGACGAGGTCGGCCTCAGGGCCGGCCCCAGTCTGCTGCCGGGACCGTACGTGCTGCTCTCGGTGATGGACACCGGCCTCGGCATGGATGCCGAGACACTGGCCCACATCTTCGAGCCGTTCTTCACGACCAAGGAGCGCGGCAAAGGAACGGGGCTGGGCTTGGCAACGGTCTACGGGATCATCCGGCAACACGGTGGCGACGTCACTGTCGAGAGCGAACCGGACAGAGGTTCGACCTTCCGCGTCTATCTCCCGCGTGCGTCGGAGGGGGCCAGCACGGACGAGCGCACCGGCCAGTCGGCGGAGACGCCCGGCGGCAAGGAGACGATCCTGGTCGTCGAGGACGACGAGTCTGTGCGGCGTTTGACCTGCTCCGTGCTGCGTGCGCACGGTTACACCGTCTTGGCCGCGGACGGCGGCCAGAGCGCGCTGGCGTTGATGGGGGTCGAGCAGGCCCCCGTGCACCTGCTGCTCACGGACGTCGTCATGCCGGGGATAAACGCGCGCGAGACCTATCGTCGTCTGGTGGCGCTGCGACCCGGGCTCAAGGTGCTGTACATGTCCGGCTACACCGAAGACGTGCTCGGACCCCAGGGCGTGCTCGAGGAGGGAGTCCATCTCATCGGCAAGCCGTTCACCGTCGAGGCGCTGACGCGCAAGGTGCGCGAGGTCCTCGATCACGAGGCGTGAGTCGTTCCGTCGCCTCAGCTATGGCCGATGACGGTCAGCTCGACGTCGGCCACATCCGACCTCAGTACATCAGGCGCGAGAAGAACAGCGCGGCCGCAAAGCCGATGGCGTCAGCGATCAGTCCCACAGTGACCGCATAGCGCACGCTGCGCACGCCGACGGCGCCGAAATAGACCGCGAGCACGTAGAAGGTCGTCTCGGTCGAGCCCTGCATCACAGCCAGCAGATAGGCGAGAAATCCGTTCGGATCGCGTTTGGTGGCCTCGGACATGAACGCAAAGGCGCCGGAGCCGGAGAGTGGCCGGAGGAAGACCATCGGCAGCGCCTCGGCCGGCATGCCGACGAGTGTGGTGAGCGGGCTGACCGCCCAGACAAAGGCGTCGAGCGCGCCGCTGGCGCGCAGCATCGCGATGCCGACAAAGATCGCGGCCATGTACGGGATGATGCGCACGGCGACCTGGAAGCCTTCCTTGGCGCCCTCGGTCAGCACTTCGTAGACCTTGACGCCTCGGAAGTAGCCGAAGAGCGCAAAGGCGCACAGCAGCAGCGGGACCAGCCATGCGACCGCCGCCGTGAAACCGGCATGGTTTAGCGCGAGCTGACCCTGCCGATACGCCACGGTCAGCCGGTAGGGTATCCCTGCCACGAGCGCGATCACCGCAACCATCGCCACGTTGCGTGCGAACGGGCTGGGCAAGAGCAGGTCGGCTTGGGTGGTCGCTTCGCCTCCGGGGGCCCCGTAGGCGCTGGACGAAACGATCACCTGCGACGGGAGCGGATCCCAGCGCGCGAACCACTTCGCCACGATGATCGCAACCGTCATCGCGCAGAGCGTGGCCAGCACTGATGGTACCCAGATGGCCGCGGGGTTCGCGCAACCAGCGGCCACGCGCACGCCCAGCACGCCCGTCGGCAGCAGCGCGAGGTGCGTGGTGTTGATCGCGAGGAAGAGACACATCGCGTTTGTCGCCGTGCCCTTGCGCGGGTTGAGCTTGTCCAGCTCTTCCATGGCCTTGATGCCCACGGGTGTGGCCGCGTTGGCCAGGCCCAACGCGTTGGCGGCGAAGTTCAGGATCATGGCCGACATCGCCGGATGGTCCCCAGGTATGTCCGGAAAGAGACGCACCATCACGGGCCGGAGGCCACGCGCCACTAGGCGCATCAGCCCGCCTGCCTCAGCGACCTTGACAAGGCCGAGCCAGAAGGCCATCACGCCGATCAGGCCGATCGCAATCCCTGCGGCGTCGCGGGCGCCGTCGAACGACGCGGCCGTGGTCTCGGCCATCCTGCCGGTGTAGGCCGCTACGATGGTGGCCACCAGGATCATGTACAACCAGATGGCGTTGATGGGCGAGGATTTCATGGCGGGGGCAGCCTAAGCCGGAGCGCCCGCCTGTGTCAATGAGAGGGAGTGCGTGCGCCAGAGTGGCCCTGCGATCGTACGGCGTACGATCGCACATAGGAATTGCGCGACGAACCGAGCGCGCTACCAGGCGCGTAGTCCACTCAACTGGCGTTGACGGTCGGAGCGGGGTCGTCTGTCATCGTCACTCGCACATTGGCCAGCGTCATGATCGAGAACCGAAGGGTCGCTTTCGCACTTGTCGCTGCCGTAGCCGTGCTGCTGCTGAACTCGGCCTACCTCGCCTGGCGGGACGACGCCACGCTGTTCTACTTCGGCAACGTCACGCTGCACGTCGTCCTGGGCGCCGGTTTGGCAGTCGTGGGTCTGGCGCTCGTGCTACGCCGACGCGCCTGGCTGCGTCAGACGCCCGTGAGCATCGCGGCCGTCGCCCTGGCGGCAGTGACCGGCCTCGCGCTCGTCGTCACTGGCACGACGCGGCCGTATCGTTGGCTGCTGGCCGCACACATCGCCCTTTGCGTGGCCGCTGGCTCACTCCTCGTCTGGCGGCTACGTGCAGTGATCGTACAGCTTGCCAGCAGGCGTGCGGCCCAGGGCTTCACGGTTCTTGGTGCGGCTGCGCTCCTCGCGGTCGCGGGTTTGAAGACGCAGCAAGCGCTCCACCGGCCGCCGCGCGGTGTGATCACGAATCCAGAGCGCGTGCCTCTCACGATGGACGACGAGGGTGCTGGACCGAAGAGCCCTTTCTTTCCGTCATCTGCCGAGACCAACGTCGGCCGCACGATCCCGGCGAACTTCTTCATGACCAGCAAAGACTGCGGCCGCTGCCACTCGGACATTTACGCGCAGTGGAGCTCGTCGGCGCACCACTTCTCGTCCTTCAACAACCAGTGGTACCGCAAGTCGATCGAGTACATGCAGGACGTCATCGGGACTCGGCCGTCGAAGTGGTGCGCAGGCTGCCACGATCATGCCGTCTTCTTCAACGGCCGTTTCGACCGTCCGATCCGTGAACAGATCAAGACGCCAGAGGCGCAGAACGGTCTCGGATGCACGTCGTGTCACTCGATCGTTCATGTCAAGAGCACGATGGGTCAGGGCGACTTCACGATCGAGTACCCGCCTCTGCACGACCTGGCCGTCAGCGACCAGCCCGTCCTGCGAGCAGCACACGACTACCTGCTGCGCCTCGACCCAGCACCGCACCGCAAGACGTTCCTGAAGGACTTCCACCGCCAGAACGCCGAGTTCTGCTCGGCTTGCCACAAGGTCCACCTGGACGTGCCAGTGAACCACTATCGTTGGGTGCGGGGCTTCAACGAATACGACAACTGGCAGGCCTCGGGCGTCTCAGGGCAGGGCGCGCGCTCGTTCTACTACCCGCCCAAGTCAAAGACCTGCTCGGAGTGCCACATGCCACTGGTGGCGGCTTACGACCCGGCTGCGCGCAACGGACAGGTGCACTCGCATCGCTTCCCAGGCGCGAACACGGCGCTGCCATTCGTGAACCGGGACGCCGAGCAACTGCAGGTCGTACAGAACTTCCTGCGCGCAGGTCAGATCACGCTGGACATCTTCGGCCTTGTGCGCGGCGCGGCGCCGGTCACTGCGGCGCCTCTGGCATCGGCCGCGACCGAGCCCATGCTCGCCAGCACATTCGCCGTCGGCGAAGAGTCGTCGGCCTTCGGCAGCGTGGCGCGCGTGCTCACGCCGCCCGCGGAAGTGCTGGCTCCGCTCGATCAGGTCGATGGCGCGGTGCGTCGCGGGGAGTCTGTGCGTGTCGAGGTGGTCGTGCGCACCCGTGGCGTCGGGCATTTCTTCCCGGGCGGCACGGTGGACGCATTTGACGTCTGGGTGGAGCTGCAGGCGCACGACGAGCACGGCCGGCCGGTCTTTCACAGCGGCAGCGTGGAGCAGAACGGCAAGGGCCCAGTCGAGCCCGGCGCGCATTTCTACCGTAGCCTGATGCTCGACGATCACGGCAACCCGATCAACAAGCGCAACGCCTGGATGACGCGCTCTGTGGCCTACGTGCGGTTGATTCCTCCAGGAGCAGCCGACACCATCCACTATCGCCTGGCGGTGCCTGCCAACTGCGGCGAGCGCATCACGCTCACGGCGCAGCTCAACTACCGCAAGTTCGCCTGGTGGAATACGCAATGGTCCTTCGCCGGTGTGCGCGACCCCAGCGACAAGGGCTTCTCGCTCGCTCCTGGCCATGATGACGGCCGCTGGACCTTCGCTGGATCGACCCAAGACGTCTCCGGTGAGATCAAAGCCATACCCGATCTGCCGATCACGGTCATGGCGCAGGCGCGCGCGACGCTGCGAGTGCTGGCTGCGAACGCGGCGCTGCCCGATGTGAGGCCGGTGACCGACGTATCGACGCGCGAGCGTTGGAACGACTACGGCATCGGGTTGCTGCTGCAAGGTGACGTCAAGGCCGCTGAAACGGTCTTCTTGAAAGTGACACGCATGGACCCGAGCTACGCTGACGGCTGGGTCAACGTCGGGCGCGCGCGTGTTCAGGAGGGCGCCATGGACAGCGCCGCGGAAGCCCTTCAACACGCACTGGCTCTGGACGCAAGGCTCGCGCGGGCACACTTCTTCCTCGCGACCGCGCTCAAGGCCCAAGGCCGCTACGACGAGTCCGAGACCCACCTGCGCGAGGCTGCCAGCCAGTACCCGCGCGACCGCGTGGTCCTGGACCAGCTCGGGCGGGTGCTGTTTCTCAAGCGCCGCTTTGGCGATGCGATCGAGGAGCTCAAGCAGGTGTTGGCCATCGACCCTGAAGACCTGATGGCGCACTACAACCTGATGCTCTGCTACCAAGGGCAAGGCGACACGACGCAGGCGGAGCGTGAGCGCCAGGTCTACATGCGTTTCAAGGCGGACGAGGCGTCGCAGGCCATTACAGGCCCGTACCGACGCCTCCATCCAGAGGACAACAACGAACGACAGGCCATCCACGAGCATGTCTCGGCGCCGCTCGGAGCTGGCGTTGCCGCCTACGCAGCATCCGTCGCCAGAGAACCGCAGGGAGGCGCGAAGTGAGCAGCGTCCGGGCCTGTTCCGCGCCTCGGCACTGGCTGGCGTTGCTTCTGTTGCTTGCCGCGGCAGTGGCCTGGCCCACGGAACAACGGCGCACCGTCAGCTTCGTCGACGTGACCGAGTCGGCTGGCATTCACTTCAAACACAACAACGCGGCGTTCGGCAAGAAGTACCTGCCAGAGACCATGGGATCAGGGGCCGCGTTCCTCGACTTCGACAACGACGGCCGCCTGGACATCCTGCTCGTCAACTCGCGGCCCTGGCCAGGGCATCCAGGCCCGAAGTCGTATCCGGCGCTCTACCGGAACAACGGCAACGGCACGTTCACAGATGTTACGCGCGCCGCCGGCCTGGCGGTCGAGCTCTACGGCCTGGGCGTCACAGTCGCGGACTACGACAACGACGGTTGGCCAGATGTCTACATCACGGCGCTCGGCGCCAATCACCTCTTTCACAACGAGCATGGACGCTTCGTTGACGTGACCGACCGGGCACACGTCTCCGCCCCAGGAATGTCGACGAGCGCAGCGTTCTTCGACTACGACAACGACGGGCTGCTCGACCTGTTCGTCTGTCACTACGTCGACTGGAGCATCGACAAGGACCTCTTCTGCACGCTAGACGGACGGAACAAGTCCTATTGCACACCGGAGTCGTACCACGGCCAGAGCTCGCGTCTCTATCACAATCGCGGGCAGGGTGTCTTCGAAGACGTGACCACGCGCGCTGGACTTGAAGATCCGACGGGGAAAGCCCTTGGCGTTGCGCTGCTCGACTTCGACGGCGATGGCTGGCTGGACCTATTCGTGGCGAATGATACCCAACCGAACAAGCTCTACCACAACACCGGCAAGGGCACGTTCGTCGACGTAGCGGTCGCCGGCGGCGTGGCCTTCAACGAAGCCGGCGTGGCGCGCGCCGGCATGGGCGTGGATGCTGCGGACTACGACCGCTCGGGTCGCGCCAGCCTGCTCATCGGCAATTTCTCCAACGAGATGATGGCCCTCTATCACAACGAGGGCCACGGCCTCTTCATCGACGAGGCGCCGAACACGACGGTTGGCCAGGCCACTTTTCTCAAGCTCACGTTCGGCTGCTTCTTCTTCGACTACGATCTGGACGGCTGGCTGGACATCTTCGGCGCAGATGGCCACGTGTCGGACGACGTGGCGCTTGTCCACCCGCGCGTCTCCTACGCGCAGGCTCCGCATCTCTTCCGCAACTTGGGTGGACGCCGCTTCGAGGATGTCTCGTCACAGGTCGGCCGCGACTTCACTGTTCCGGTCGTCGGTCGTGGCGCTGCCTACGGCGACTTCGACGGCGACGGCGACCTCGACCTGCTGCTCACTGCCAACAACGGACGCGCGCGCTTGCTGCGCAACGACGGCGGGAACGCAAATGCTTTTCTGCGTCTGCGGCTCGTTGGGACCGCTTCGAACCGCGACGCGATCGGCGCACGCGTGACTGTGACGCGGGCGGATGGATCGTCGCAGTGGGCCATGGTCAAGACGGGCTCAAGCTACTGTTCGCAGAGCGAGCTGCCGCTGACCTTCGGGCTGGGCCGTGACGGCCGGGTCGCGCGCGTCGACATCGTCTGGCCAAGCGGTCGCCGCGACGTCGTCACCTCGCCGCCGACCCGGCGACTGCTCACCATCGAGGAGGGCAAGGGGTTGACGCGGAGCGCTGCGCTACGCTGAGGCGGCCACGAGTGCCGGCCGGCCTGCGCGTGCGGCTCGCTCTGCTATCATCGCCGGCGGCATGCAGGCCATCGAAGCCTTCCAAGCCGAAAGCGAGCAGGAGCTGGACGCGCTCGACGCTCAGGGCCAGAGACGTCGATTGCGTCTGCCGCAGGGGATCGATCTCGTCTCGAACGACTACCTCGGGCTCGCCGGCGATGCGCGTCTGATCGAGCGCATGCGTGCCGCGCTGGGGCGTCTCGGCGCAGGCGCGGGCGGTTCGCGCCTACTGCGCGGCCATCACGGCTACTTCGACGCCACAGAAACGCGCCTGGCCGCGTTTGGCGGCAGCGAGACGGCGCTGCTCTTCAGCTCCGGGTACATGGCGAATCTCGGCCTGCTCAGCACGATCATGACCCGCGACGATCTGGTTCTCTCTGACGCGCTCAATCACGCCAGCCTGATCGACGGCGTGCGCATGTCTGGCGCGCGCAAGCACGTCTATGCCCACCTCGACCTGAATGCGGTCGAGCGCGTGCTCCGAACGCTGCGGCCCAAGCGCACGTTCATCGTGACGGAGAGCGTCTTCAGCATGGACGGCGACCTGGCGCCGCTTCGCGAGCTGGCCGACCTGGCTGAGGCGCATGGCGCGCTCCTGATCGTCGACGAAGCGCACGCCACAGGCCTCTACGGCATCCGCGGCTCAGGTCGCGTCGAAGAGCTCGGCCTGCGCGAACGCGTGCTCGCGACCGTGCACACCGGCGGCAAGGCGCTCGGCTCGGGTGGCGCCTGGGTCTGCGGCTCGCGCGTCCTGTGCGACACGCTTCTAAACCGAGCGCGCAGCTTCATCTTTTCCACGGCCCCGCTGCCAGTGCTGACCGCGGCCCTCGACACTGCGCTGGAGATCGTCCAAGCGGAACCTGACCGACGCGCCGATGTGCATAGGAAAGCCGATCTCTTGCGCGTAACGCTGCGCGCCGGGGGCGTGGACTGTGGCGCCAGCGCGTCGCCGATCGTGCCTGTGCTCGTGGGTCGCAACGACGCAGCCGTCGACCTCCAGCGACGGCTGCTCGAAGCAGGCTTCGACGCCCGCGCGATTCGGCCACCGACAGTGCCGGCAGGAACGGCGCGCTTGCGCGTCACCGTGCGCTATCCAGTGAGCGACGAGGACCTGCAGCGCTTTGCGCAGGAAGGAGTGCGCCTGCTGGCCCTTGCGCGGACCGCGGCGCCGTAGCGATCATGATCTTGCCCACAGGCTCCGAGCTGCGGCGCTGGGATCTCGAGCATCTCTGGCACCCGTTCACGCAGATGACCGAGTACGCCGCGTCTGACCCGCTCATGGTCGTGGCCGGCGAAGGAAACGAGCTGATCGATGACCGTGGCCAGCGCTATCTCGATGCCACGTCTGCTCTCTGGTGCAACCTCCTCGGGCATCGTGTTTCTGAGATCGACGAGGCCGTACGCGCGCAGCTTGATCGCATCGCCCATTCGACACTGCTCGGCGCGACGCATTCATCGGCCGCCGAGCTGGCACGGCGCCTGGCCGAGATCGCGCCCGCTGGCCTCACGCACGTGTTCTTCTCTGACGACGGCGCGACAGCGATCGAAGCGGCACTCAAGATCGCGTTTCAGTATCGCCTGCTGACAAAGGGCGCAGCCGCCGCGGAGAAGGCCGTCTATCTGAGCCTCGAGAACGGCTACCACGGTGACACGCTCGGCGCAGCAGCCGTGGGCGGCGTGGCGCTCTTCCACGAGACGTTCCGGCCGATCCTGCTGCCGACGCTCAAGGCGGCTTCGCCCTACTGCTACCGCTGCCCGCTCGGGCTCGAACGTCCGAGCTGTGCTCTCGCGTGCGCCGGGACAGTGGAGGAGATTCTCGAGCGCGAGGACGGCCGAGTGTGCGCGGTGCTCGTCGAGCCGGGCGTGCAGGCTGCGGCTGGCATGCTCGTTCTGCCCGAGGGATTCCTGCCGCGCGTCGCTGCTGCTTGTCGCCGCCACGGTGCGCTCTTGGTCGCTGACGAAGTGGCCACTGGCTTTGGTCGCACAGGCTCGCTCTTTGCGTGCACGGCCGAGGGTGTCGTGCCGGATCTCATGTGCGTCGCCAAGGGACTCACTGGCGGCTACCTGCCGATCGCTGCGACGCTCGCCACGGACGAGATCTACCGCACGTTTCTCGGTCGCTATGACGAGTACCGGCACTTCTTTCACGGCCACACGTACACCGGCAACCCGCTGGGCTGTGCCGCTGCGCTGGCCACACTGCGCCTGCTCGCTGATGGCCGCCTCATCGCAGATGTGCCACGCAAGGCCGCCTTGCTCGCCGATGCGCTCCTACCTCTGGCCATCCACCGAAACGTCGGAGAGATTCGTCAGGCCGGTCTGATGTGCGGCATCGAGCTGGTCAAGGACCGCGTGACAAAGACCGGCTTCGCCCCAGCCGAGCGCGTCGGGCACCGCGTCTGCCTGGAAATGCGGCGTCAGCGCGTCTACATTCGACCGCTGGGAGACGTGATCGTGATCGTGCTGCCGCTCACGGTGCGCGACGACGAGATCCAGCGCGTCGCGGATGCGCTGTCAGCGGCGCTCAGCGAGGTGTTCGGTGGCTGACCTGCTCGTGACCGGCACAGACACCGGCGTTGGCAAAACAGTCATCGCTGCGGCGATTCTCATCTCGCTGCGGGAACGCGGCGAGCGCGTGGTGGGCTTCAAGCCAACCGAAAGCGGCGTCACGTCGGACACGCCTTCCGACTCGGCGATCCTGGCCAAGGCCAGCGGCCTGGACACGCCGCTCGCGCGGCCGCTCGTGCATTTCGAGGAAGCTCTGGCCCCAGCCGTGGCAGGGGAGCGCGCAGGGCATTTACTGATTCCAAAGGCCGTTGACGATCGTATCCGAGCCCTGCGCACCCTGGCGGGAAGGGTGATCGTCGAGGGCGCAGGCGGTGCGCTCGTGCCTCTGGCCTGGGACTACACCGTGCTCGACCTGGCAATGCGCCATGGCCTGGAAGCGATCATCGTGGGCCATGCCGGTCTGGGCACGCTCAACCATGTCGCGCTCACGTTCGAGGCTCTACGCAGCCGGCGCATCCCTGTGCGCGCGGTGGTGTTGAACAGCCGCAGCTCGACGCCGTCATTGCCCGAGCAGACCAACCCCGCCGCGTTGGCTCGCATCCTTCCGGCCATCCCGATTGCAGTCGTGCCGCGTCACGACACCGCCGACACGCTCTTGGCCGCCTACGCCTCGGTCCCCTTCGTCGCGAATCTGGTCTGAGTGGCGAGCGTAGCGTCGGCGGACTCGTTCCGCACGCCCTACACCTCGCCTTGCCAGGCGGTGTGCGGGCAGATGTCGTGAAAGGCGCACTGCTGACAGGCGATATAGGTTGGCTTGGCAGAGAACTCGCGACGGCGAATGGCTGCAGCCACGTCGCGGATCACCGCCTCGGTCTCGTCAGCCTCGGCGAGTGTCGGCTCTTTGCCTGCGGCCAGTCCTGACTCGATGAAGCGCAGCTCGACGCGCAGTGGCAGTCGGCCGCTGGTCTTGAGCTGGGCCAGCGCATAGATGTCGAGCTGCAGGCTGTCCTTCACTCGCTTCTGTGCCTTCTTGAGGTCATCGACCGCGCCGGTCTTGAAGTCAAGGACGGTCACGCCCTGCTCGCGTTCGATGACCAAGTCGTAGCGGCCCACCACTTTGTTACGTCCGACAGCGAACACGAACTCCTGCTCGATCGCCGTCGGCTGCCAAGGACGCGCGCTCTCCTCTTGATAGAAGCGCCGGAGCACGCGCTCTCCCTCGCGCAGACGTTCCTCCTCGTGCTCGCGCGAGAGAAAGCCCTCAGAGATCCAGGCCGACCGGAACGCGGCGACGATGTCGTCCTCTGCCCAAGCGCGTCCAGCCATGCGCGCAGCGAAATGGCGCTCGATCGCCTTGTGGATGGCAGCGCCAAACACGATGCGGTGGTGGGTCAGAAGCGGTACGCGCAGGATGTGGACGTAACGGTACTTGAGCGGACAGGTGCGGTAGTCGTCGATCTGGCTGTGCGACAGGCGCAGGACTTCGTCATCAGCAAGTGGCAGCTCAGGCCCAGGCACTGGCTCAGCTGCTGGCTGATGCCGCGCCAGGGCCTCGAGCGCCTGGCTCTTGCGCGCGAGGGGTGTGGGCGACGGGAGATCCAGGGCCTCGACGACAAAGGCCGAGACCTTGCGCGGCCGAACCGTCCCGTAGTCCGCAGCTGACGTCAGGACCAGCTCGTCCTTGGCGCGCGTCATGGCTACGTAGAACAGTCGTCGCTCCTCCATCAGATGCGCGTCGCCGCCCTGCGGCGGTTCCTTGATGAGCTCGGCCGGCAGCTCCAGCGCGTCACCGCGACGCCGCACTGGGAACTTCTGCTCAGCGCAGGCCACGAGAAACACGACGCCGAACTCCAAGCCCTTGGCCTTGTGCACAGTCAGCACGTGCACGGCGTCCTCTTCCGAGTCCGGCTCAGCCACTGCCGGGTCGTCGCCCGCCTCGCGCAACAGGTCCAGGTGCTCGACAAAGGCAGGCACCCGGTCGTGCTCAGCCACGTCGCCGTAGGCCTTGACGATGTCGAAGAACTTGGCCACGTTCTTCACGCGCCCTTCAGCCCGGGCCGTGGACTCGCGCGAGAGCTGCCCCAAGATCCCTGACCGCTGCAGGAAACGGTAGAGCAGCTCGCCGCTACGCAACCGCGGCACCTCCTCTGCCGCACGATCGAGCTCAGCCAGGAGCCGCTCAGCGCTTTCGCGCGCGGCACCGCCGACGCCCACGAGATCCTCGTTGTTGGGCAGGCCGCGCAACACGTCGAGTAGCGGCTTGTTCTTGCGCTTGGAATAGGCGTTGAGGCGCAGCAGGTCGACCTCAGGCAAGCGGTAGACCTCAGAGGCGGCCAGGTAGAAGAGCGAGACAGAGTCCGAGGGATTGGCCAGGCTGCGCAGGAACGCCACCAGCAACCGCACCTCTTCGCGTGCGTAGAGGCCGCGACTGCCGCTGAAGCGGTGCGGAATCTCGCGCATGTTGAGGCTGCGCAGGAAGGGGTCTGCGTCACCGTTGGCGCGCACCAAGAGTGCGATGTCGCGAGGCCGATAGCCCGTCTGGAGACGCGCCGCCACTTCGGCTGCCACGCCGTCCGCCTCGGCCGAGACCGTGTCGAAGCGCAGATGGCCCACGGCCGGTCCCTCGCCACGCGGTGAGCGCAGCCGCTTGTCGATACCGGCAATTGTCTCGAGGCGGTAGGGATTGTTGTACGAGATCAAGCGCGAACTTGCGTCCAGGATGATCTGGGTCGAGCGGTGGTTGTCGGTCAGCACCACTTCGCGCGCGCCGCGGTAGAGGCTGCGAAACGCCAGCAGGTTCGCCGCTGCTGCGCCACGCCAGCGGTAGATCGCCTGATCGTCGTCGCCAACGACCGTGATGTTGGCCGGCTCTGTGCCGGCCAAGAGCCGCACCATCTCGAGCTGCGTGTGGTTCGTGTCCTGGAACTCGTCGACCAAGAGATAGCGAAAACGGCTGCGCAGGCCGGCCAAGATGGCCGGGTGCTCGCGCAGAAGCGCCAGCGTGCGAAAGATCTGATCGCCGAAGTCGACCAGCCCTGCCTCGGCCAAGAGCTGCTGATAGGCAGAGTAGAACGCCGCGACCTCCACGTGCCGCGCTGCTTCGTCGCGCGCCTCGTCGTCGTCAGCTCGCGCAGAT
>Ga0302323_100001781_pt1 | contig 17468 bp, 7 predicted proteins | sample Fen_T0_3_FD_201950 | JGI IMG/M metagenome (GOLD analysis project Ga0302323, IMG submission 201950) | Peat permafrost microbial communities from Stordalen Mire near Abisko, Sweden - Fen_T0_3 | ecosystem: Environmental > Terrestrial > Soil > Wetlands > Permafrost | place: Sweden: Abisko... | reverse complement strand
TTCGAATTTTCAGTCGGCACTGCCGGGAACCACTTTGAAATTCGGCGTTTCCGTGACCGGCACGGACAGTGCCGACCCAGGGGCTCACACGCTGCCGTTCACCGTGGACGCGTTCGGTGTTCCTCCGAAATTCGATTTCGAACAGCTCAACGGGCAACTGACCTACGAGCTGAAGGCTCCAACGGGCTGCTTCGTGACTACGGGGCGTGAGCTGATGATTAAGCACGTGAGCGTCGTCGACGATCCGGTTCGCACGGCAGGTTCTTTCGATCCCGGGTTCTCGGGTTCGGGCGGCTCCGCAGGTGCGGGCGGCAAGGGTGGCGTCGTGGGTCCCGCCGTCGGGTTCGAGGAAGCCGGCGGTGATCCGGGCAGTCTGGGCGGTGGCGGCAGCTCTGGCAGCGGCGGCTCCGGTCCCGCAACTCCGCAAACAGCTGGCGTTTGGTCTTTCGGTTACCTAATGCGTCAGATGGCAGCCACGCCAGAGGCCGCGCCGGCCATGACCTTGAAGCTCTTGCAGCATTGGCTGACCAATCAAACGGTCAACGGCTTCACGGTTCAAGCTCGGCCGGCGATGCAACAGCAACTCATCGACATTTGGCCAAAAACGCCGAACGGCGAGCTGGATTTGGATCAATCCCCGCTGACCTTGCAAGCCATCGTCAACCGAATCGACACGCGCAACCTCGCTGAAGGCTCCGCAGGCGAGGGGCGTTTCGTGTACGGCGTGAATGGCGGTTTCAACTTCCAAAACTTCACCGTCATCGTCGAATACAACTTGGTCGCAAAAACCCAGGCAGACGTAATCGATTGGGCGAATCGCTGGCATGCGCTCGGTGCGTTGCCCTTTCCCTCGGAGGAGTACAATGCGGCGCTCGAAGCCGTCACGCGTCGCTTCACCGACCACGGCGCATCCCCCAGCAGCCCGAATGGCAGCGCTTTGGTGGAACTCCGCACCAACGAGATTGCTCTATCGTTCCAGTGGGAATTGCGCGCCTTCGCACTCTCGCCGAGCACGGGCTTGTTGGAGGAAACGACCGTGAAAGAAACGCCAGATCTCAGCTTCAACAACACGCCGACGTTTGCCGATTTCGTCAATCAAAACGCGGCCGCCATCATCGGCGAGGTTCCAGGCGGGGACTCGCACACCGTTCCGCTGCAGTTCGCCGGCAGTAAGTTCATGGGCGGCTCGGTGTTCAACAATCAGGTCCAATGGAATGGCCCTGGGATCAAGGATCCAGAAGCGCGCTTTCACGCTTCACTCAACACCTGCAACGGCTGCCATAGTCCGGAAAGCGGCACCTTCAACTTCTTGATGGTCACGCCGCGCTTCCCCGGGAGCGAAGCTCAACTCTCGCCCTTCTTGACCGGGACTACGGTGGTCGATCCCTTCTCGGGCCAGACACGGACGCTGAAGGATCTGAGTCGTCGTAAGACGGACCTGACCGCTCTGGTGTGCGCAGCTGCGCCAGTAGCGAAGAACTAGGAGGAGCGGTTCGTCCCGAGCGGCCCGCCGTCGTGGCGGGTCGCGGCCTAAACGATCCTTCGAGCCATTCACGAGCGAAAGAAAGTCCGCGTCCGGTCTTCGGAAGCGGACTTTCTGCTGTGGGCTCCCGGGGCCCTAAGCCGATGCCCTCGCTTTTACCCGGGGTTGTCCGGAAGAATCGCGATGAAGCCGTTGGTGTCGGCGGTTGGCGCCCGCGAGCAACTCACAGCGGTCATTCTACGAGCGCGCGAGTCTCCCGCGGTGATGCCCGGCGCTGAAAAGGTCCTGTGCAAACAGAGTATCTTTTCAGCGGCGAGCGGTCGCCGCCTGGAGCGCGGCATTTCGCGTGGTGTGCCTAGTCAAAGATGACGAATCGACAGACGGGCACGGGCAGGTCTACGGGAGGACCTGAATTAAGGGGACAGCCCTAGTGCGCGCGCAGCGCTTCCCCACCGGGGGCGGGTTCTTCGCGCGGGAACGGGGCAAACCAGGCGGCGAAGATGGAAGGGATGCTCGCGATGGTGACGAACACGAAGTAGTTCTTGTAGCCGAGCGAATCAGCGATGTAGCCGCTGGCCGATTGCGTGGGAATCAGCACTAGATTCATCAGCGCAGTGCAGAACGCATAGTGGGTCATGTGGTATTTGCCGGGCGAGATTTGCTGCATCATGTACAGCATGTTGGCGACGAAGCCGAAGCTGTAGCCAAACTTCTCGATCGTCACCAGCATGCCGATGGTCGTTAGACTGAGCGGCGCCGTGGGACTTACGGCGTGGCTGAGGTACACGAAGCACAAGTGCGGAATGTTCATGCACAAGGCCATGATCATGAGCGATTTCTTGAGTCCGTATTTGGAAATGAACATGCCGCCCAGCACGCCTGCCGCCAAGCTGACACCGGTGCTGATCGCCCCATCCAAAAATGCCTTGTCGGCGAGCGACAAGCCCAGGCCGCCCTTGGCGAGCGGTGCCTGCATGAACAGCGGCGCTTCCACGAGTAAGAAGCCCTCGCCGCTGCGATACAGGAAGACGAAAATCAGCATGCCGATGATCTTCGGCTTCCTGAAGAAGTCGACCACCGTTTCGACGAAGGTTTTGACGATCTCGGCAGTGTTTTCCGGCCGACGGATCACTGTGCCCGTGGGCAACGTGTACCAGTGGTAAACGCCAAAGCCGCCCATGACGGCCGCGGAGAAGCACAGCGCGATCGCCCAGGCGCCTTTCGGTGAGTGACCGGCTTCTTGCAGCTTGCCTGCCGTATAGACGACGAGTGCGGTGGCGAAGATGCGTCCGGTGTTCCAAGCGGCGCCTTGCCAGCCGATCCATTTGGCCTGTTGGCCCTTGTCGAGCGTGGTGATGTACACGCCGTCTGCGCAGATGTCTTGGGTGGAAGAAGCAAACGCGAGGACCCAGAGAATGCCGATGATGATTCGAAAATACTGGGGCAGCGGCAACACCGCGGCAATTAGACCGAGCAAGAGCGCGATGGCGAGTTCCATGCTCAGCACCCAGAACTTCTTGGTCCGGTACATGTCGAGAAAGGAAGCCCACAGCGGCTTCAGCGACCACGCGATACCCACGCTGCCGGTGGCCAATGCGATCTCGGTATCGGTATGACCCAGATTCTTGAACATCGTGCCAGCAACCCAGATCACCAGCGAAAAAGGGATGCCCATGGCCACGTACAAGCTTGGCACCCAGGCGATCGGGCTCTTGACCCGTTGAACGTTCTCCGTCATGGGCGTTTGCTTATGCAGAATCGCCGCAAAAACCAAGCTCCGTCGTCATGCCCGCCGTTAATCCGCATTCGGCAGCGGAACCTTCGCGTCGCGACGTATGCTTTTGACGTCAATACGGCGGATGAGCCAAGTCAGGAAAGACTCTTGACAAGGCGCCTGGCGCAGGCAAGTTGCCGAGGACTCAAGGCGTGACCGCCGTGCCGTCGAAGTCGGCGCTGGTGACGGCGAGCGCCGCCACGCGGGCTGCAAAGTCCCGAGGCTCGACCGCCAGGTCGCTTTCGGTGGGCTTGAAGTTGGTGTTGGAGACCAGTGAATCGTCGGGCAGCGAGCCGTCCCGGGCGAAGACCTTCATAGCTAACAGTTGACCAGGCTCCGAACCCTGGCTCGCCGCCGTCGCGGAGAGCAGGACGCCGCCGTCGTCCGTGAGTTGCGCACTCGGCCAACCGACGGCGCGTAGACCTGCTTTGCCGTGCAGGAAGTACTCGCGGCCCCAGAGGCTGCGGCCATTGCCATCCAAGCCGAGCAGGATGATGTCGGTCGGGTTGTCGCCCTCGCCGCTGACCGTCGACGCCAACACGAGGCCGGTCGTTGGCAGCTCTACCACCGCGTTTGGTGAGAAGCCGCTCTGGATGCCACTGCCCAAGTTGGGGAAGCGAGCGAAGCCCAAGCTGCCGTCCGGTTTGACCCGCGCGACGAAGCCGAGACCGCTCGCGTCACCCACGAGAGTGATGCTGCCAGCCGTCGAAGGGATGGCCGCGGTGGGGTAAAACGAGAGCTGATCGGGGCAAGCGAACGCGCTCTGCACGGAGGGCATCAGATCTCGACCGAAGCGCAAGAAGAAGCCCAAGTCACCAGCGGTTTCGCCGGTGCGAACCAACTGCCCGGCGACGACCCAGTCCTCACCCTGACGGGCGATCGCGGTCGGTGTGAGGCGAATGGTGGTGGGATCGGCGTCAGCGATGGTGCGACTGTCGGTCAGCTCGAGATTGCGATCGAGGCGCACCAAGAAGGCAGACTGCGTACTCGGGCACTCTCCCACGACCAGCGCGCCGCCGTCTGGAGCGCCGGCCATGGCTTGCACACTGGCGCCGCAAGCGTCCGGAAGATCGACGCGGATGCTACGGAGAAGCGCACCGGCCTGGCTCTGCTTGGCGACCACGAACGAGCCAAAGCCGGGCGTGCGGTAGAGGGTGAGCAAGCCGGCGTCGAGGCTTGCCACCGAACCCACGGAGGTGAGCTCTCCGCCTCGTTCATCCCGCAAGCTGCTTTGCCAGGTGACAGCGCCGTCGCCGTCGAATTTGACCAGCCCGCGCGCGCCCGCCCCGCTCGCGATGTAGCGACCATCCACGCTCGGTGAAAGCGAAGGGAAGCCGGTTGGAAAGGCCAAGACCGAGGCCAGGTCCGAGCCATCGGCGGGGAGACCGAGCAGCGTCGCCCAAGGGGTGAAAGGCGGCTTCTGTAGCGTGACCGCGGACGGGCCAGCACCAGGTGGCGGATGGGCGCCTGCCTGGGTGACGTCGCAGCTGCCTTGCACCACACTGCGATCGTATAGGGTGAGGGGCCCGGTATTGTAGTCCAGAAAAGTGTATGCGCCGATCACGGGCAAGGATGGTGTTTTGACGATCACGCCGAATTGCGTGTCGAGCCCCACGTGCAGATCGAAACACGGATCCGAAGTCGGGTTTGCGATCAGCGTAGCGCCTGCCGAAAGTTGCGCATAAGGGCCAATCACGCCGTATAAGGCCAAAACCAACCGCGCTCCGGCCTTTGCCCCGGCCTCGGCATACAGATCCACTTCAGGGGTTTCGGCGTCGGCGTCGACCGTCTTCAACGCGAACGGCACGATCTTCGAATTTTCCGACTTGGAGGAGAGCACGACCTCGGTCGTGGCTTCGATGTTGGCGTGCGCGTTGGCCGAGAAGCTCGCCGAGGCTTCGCCGTGGATACTGGCGACGATGTCGACGTTCGGCTGGAAAACGAGCGGCCCCACGTCGATCGGAGGCAAAGCGATCGTGGCGATATCGAAGTCTTTCTGAAAACCGACGCTGGCCGAGCCGCTGACGGCAAGCGCTGCTTCCAGGTGCGGGTTTACCTGAAAGCCGAGGGTGAGCTCCGGCAACAAATCGACGATCTTGCACGAAGGCGGCTTGCCGATGACCACCGTGGCCGCGTCGAGCAAGCAGGATTTCACGATCTCCGAGATGCGGGCGACTTTGCCCCAGTCCATATCGATACTCAGCTGATAACGAAAGCCGCCACCGAGCGTGGCATCGATCAACACTTGGTCGTTGGTCGTGTCCGTGTTGCCATCCCCGTCGAACACGACCACGGCGTAATGCTCATGGTCCCCCAAGTCTCCACCGACGCTGAACTCTGGCTTCAGGAACAGCGGTGATAGATCCGTGCCGGTGTAGGTCGCATCTTTCGTGAACGGCAGGCTTGTATCCGCAATTTTAGCGTGCAGGCTGCGGAACGCGGCCTGCAGCGGCGCAGCGGCCGTGCCCAGTACCATTGCGCCGCTAGAGTCGCGATCGATGGCCAGCACCACGCGCAACAGTCCGAGGGGCGTCTGCTTCGATATGCCGGTGAGGATCACATCGCCCAGTTCGAGATCGGCGAGTGCACTCGGGATCGTGCGGAAGCGCAGCGTGCCGTCGGCGGCAACTTCGGAGATGGCGGAGGTTTCCTCAGCCGTAAGGCGATGCGTGCTGGGGAAAAGCTCGTACTCTATCTCCCTCCGTTGCTCGCTGGGGGCGGGATCGGAGCTGCAGCTCGCGCACAGCAGGGGCAGCGGCAGTGCTAAAGAGGCGACGGACCGGAGCCAGCGGCGATGAAGGGGAGGCATCGCGGGAGTATATACGTACCGGGGTGTAGCATTGCCGGACGCCCCGAATTCGACTCTCAGGGCGCCATGATACGTCCGGGAGCTCCGTTCGTGCCGCTCGACGAATGACACGAGTTGCAGTTGCCCGCAGTTTGATGCGCAGTCATGGACCGCGATGCACCGGCCGAATTCGTGAGCTTGACCGAGTACGGTGTCTTCACTGATTGGGTGCTGTAGAAGTTGCCCGAGGTAGTACTTGGAGTCAGCGTCAACGTAGTGTTGTCTGCACCGGTGATCACCACCTTCACGCCACCGGCGCCCGTGCCATCGCAGTTGTTCGGCTCGTTGAGTGTCGGATAAACGGTGCCGGCGATGACGAAATTCGAGTGACAACTCCGGCAATCGTTGCCGGGACGCATGTCAGGCCCGTTTCCAGACGTCCACGTCTTTTTGCTGGTACAAACTTGCGCGCTGGTGCCGCCAGAACCTCCGCCGTTGCCCAAGCCCGCAGAGCCCGTCCCGCCATGGCCGCCGTTACTCGTGCCACCGGACCCCGCGACGCCGTGGCCTGCGCTTCCGCCGAAACTCGCTCCGCCGAAACTCGCTCCGCCGTGGCCTGCGCTTCCGCCGAAACTCGCTCCGCCGAAACTCGCTCCGCCGAAACTCGCTCCGCCGAAACTCGCTCCGCCGAAACTCGTTCCGCCGAAACTCGTTCCGCCGAAACTCGTTCCGCCGAAACTCGTTCCGCCCGTGCCAAACGAGCCAGCGACGTTAGTTGCCCCGCCGCTGCCGGCTACCTGTCCCGACCCGCCGGCAGCGCCAAACGCGCCGCTTGCACCCCCGGTTCCGGAGCCATTGCCCGCGCCAGCAGCCGCCCTCGAGCCGCCCACGCCACTTCCGGCGGTTACGGACTGGCTTCCGGCAGCCCCGGAAGAGCTCGAGCCGGGATCTTCGTTGGCCGCGCTGCAAGCCGAGATCATGATCACAAACAGAGGTAAAAAGTTCTTCATTTGAAAATCGGGGAGGCGACGGAGGGTTGAAGGAGGTGAACCTACATGAAGTGCCTCGGTACCCGACGGGTCAGGCAAAATTTAAGGGGGGCACCCAAAAATGTTCGACGGGTCGATCGAGCGTCGCTGCTGGCGCGGCCTGAAAGACTTGATTCGCAAAGCGCGACCTGCATTTCGGACCTGCGATTACGGCCGGCCGAAATTCTGGCGTTCGAAGGAAGGACTCGAATGCCAGCCTCCTTGCACTTTTGCCTGCGAATTGTACTGCCCGCGTCTTGCGACTCGTTCGTGCCCGCGCTTCGTCACGGTAGCGTCGCTGGTTGCCTGCAGCTAGCGGCGCGCCAAGCAGTCCTCGCAAATGTAGATCGAGCTCTCGCGGCCGATCATGGCCGCGAGGGGATCTCCTTGCGCTCGTTTATTTCGGAATCATGAAGTGGCAAAGACCATCGCAGTTGGAGCTGCCGTCGCACTGCTCACCTTGGCTGGCCTGCACGTAGCCGTCGCCGCAATAAGGGGCGATGGTGCAGGCCGTCGAGCACTTGCCTGCGCCGTACGGACTCGCCTCGTTCTTGCCGTCGCCCAAGTCGCATTGCTCCGGACCGTTCTTGGTGCCGTCGCCGCAATAACCCGCGAACTGGCAGGTCGTGGTGCACGTCCCGTACGTGCCGTTGTCCACGCCATCGTCACAGGTTTCACCTGCATCGACCACGCCATTGCCGCAGGTGGTCTTGCAGTGCTTGTCGCAGGTGCTCCCAGCGGTGCCGTTGGCGGCCCCTTGGTCGCATTGCTCGGGCGCCTTGACGACGCCGTCGCCACACGAGGAGAGCGGCACGTACGACTTGCAATCGATTGTGCACGAGCCGGGCTGCCCGCTGTTCAGGCCGTCGTCGCAGCCCTCGCCGAACTGGGTTTCGAGCTTCTTATCTCCGCAAAACGGTGCCGGTAGGCAGTGTGTATTGCACAGGTTTTTGCCGTAAGACGCGGCGCTATTGGCCGCACCCGAGTCGCACACTTCGCCGGCGGTGCTTTGGACAACGTTGTCCCCGCAGCGGGGACCCAGCACGCAGCCGGGGGCGCAATAGCCGTAACTGCCGTCATTCTTACCGTCATCGCACTGCTCGTTGCCGTTCTTCACTCCGTCGCCGCAGCGCGGACCGGGGGTGCAGTTCGCGTTGCATTTCCCGTAGCCGCCGACGTTGTTGGCAGCACCGTCGTCGCACGACTCACCGGCGTCGACCGTGCCGTTGCCGCACTTCAGTTTGCAATCCATCTGGCAGACGCTGGTCGTCGTGCCGTTCTTGTTGCCGTCGTCGCACTGCTCGCCGGAGCCGGCCTGCGTCACACCGTCGCCACAGCGTGGGCCGAGTTGACACGTCGCGGAGCAGTAGCCGTAGCCTTTGCCGTTGTCCGCGCCCTGGTCGCACGCTTCACTGTTGGCGCCATCGACCTTGGAGTCGCCACAGTAGGAAGCGAACAGGCAGCCCGGGCCACACACCTTGCCCGTACCACCGTAAGTGGCGAGGTTCGTCCCGTCGTCGCATTGCTCGGGGCCGTTCTTCGTGCCGTCGCCGCAGCTGGCCGGCAGCGTGCAATCCGAGTTGCAAGTGCCATACGCGCCCGTGTTCTTGGTCGTGCCGAGATCGCAGGCTTCGTTCTTCGTCACCACCGCATCCCCGCAGATCGGCGTGCAAACGCTGCGCGGCGCGTTGAAGCCATGCAGGGTGAGTTTGTAGTTCGAGCCGGTGACGTGCCGTTCCGCCTGGAATAGCGCAATCTCGTACACGGTGCCGGCGTTGAGCGGGACGTTCACCGTCGAGCAGTTGAGTGCACCGCCGAAAGTGTCCTGAGTACACAACTGTGAGGCGGCGCCCTTGAGCGTGATACTGCCGGTGAGCTCGCCGTGAATGCCGCCGAGATCGACCACGAGTTGGCCGTTGATGAACACCCAGACGTCGTCGTCACCCTTGAACTCGAGCTTCTCGGTTCCGTCTCCCACATACGCGAACCAGTAACGAAGCTCGCTCGTGAAGTGGTAGTTGTGGCCCGTGCTCGCATAGTTGCCGAAGCCCAAGCCATCGAGCGGGAAGAACGCCGAGCTATAGAACTCGTAGGCCGTGTCCGCAGGAACGTACGGTAGGGAGAGGGTGCTCACGATCGGGAAATTGACGGCATCGTTCGTGTACCACTGGTGAAAGGCGTCGCTGATTTGCGTGTTCGTGGTCAGCGTTACCGTGCCGGTGGCAGTGGGCTTGGCGCCGTTCAGCGTATAGCCGCTATAGGCCGTGTTGTAGGCGGGCTTGCCGTCCGTTCCGAGGGCAGGCAGCGGGATGCTCGGGCGACGAATGCCGCTTACGGGATCGATCTCGAATTGCGGATGAGTGGCTTTGAAATCGCGGTAAATGATCGGCAAAATCAAGGGGTTCGGTAACGGTGGTAAGCTCGCCGGGCAGGTGTAGCCCGGCTCGATCTTGCAATCTGAGCCGCAACCATCGCCCGCGGTGGTATTGCCGTCGTCGCATTGTTCGGCGCCGAAGATCATGCCGTCGCCGCATTGGGCGTTGCAGCCGTACACGCCATTCGTGTAGCCGCATTTCGGCTCGTTGGTGCACGTCGGCGAGCAACCGTCGAAGGGCGTGGTGTTGCCGCCGTCGCACTGCTCGGTGCCTTCGGTCTTGCCGTCACCGCAGGTGGTCTTGCTACAGACGTCCACACCTTGGGTGTTCGGATCGCACTTGTAGCCGGGTTCGAGCTGACAGGTCGCACCACAGCCATCGCCCGTCGCGGTGCCGCCGTCATCGCACTTCTCGAAACCGGCGCGGATACCGTCGCCGCACTTGGTGGCGTGGCAAGTCCCGCCCACCGGGCAACTCCAGCCAGGCTGCACTTTGCAGGTCGCCGAGCAGCCGTCCAGGACGCCATTCGTGCCGTCGACCACGTTACCGTCGTCACAGGTTTCGGCGCCGGTCACCTTCTTGTCGCCGCAAACCACGGTCGATTGGCAGGGACTGCCAGGTGTCGGGCAAGCGAAGTTGGCCTCGGTGAAGCACTGCGCGGAGCAGCCGTCCTTGCCGACCGCATTGCCGTCGTCACATTGCTCGCCGAGCGCGACGCTGAGCTTACCGTCGCCGCACGATTCGATCACTTTGCACAATGAGCCAGCCGCGGGGCAGGTGTAGCCCGCGTCCACGAGGCAGCTCGTGCAACCGTCTTTGTCGGTGCTGTTGCCGTCATCGCAGTACTCTCCCTGCGCGGCGTTGAGCACACCGTCACCGCAGCTGCCTGCGTTGACCTTCGTGCACTTTCCTCCGACGCCCGACGCGGTGGGGCAGCTGTAGCCAGGCTCGACGCTCTTGCAGTCGGCGGCGCAGCCGTCATTGCTCGTGATGTTGCCGTCGTCGCAGGCTTCGTCACCGACGACTTTGCCGTCGCCGCAGACGATCGTCGAAACACACGGCGAACCCGCGGTCGGACAAGTGTAGAAATTCTCGGTTGCGCAAAATGCATCACAGCCGTCACCAATGGCCGTGTTGCCGTCGTCGCACTGTTCCTTTTCGTTGAGCACGCCGTTCCCGCATGCGACGACGGTGTCGAGCACGCAGGGCTTGCCGGGCTCCGGACAGCTATAGCCGTCACTGATCGTGCAGCTGTCGGTGCAGCCGTCGGTCGCAAGCAGATTTCCGTCGTCGCAGGCCTCGTTGGCGGTTTGAATGCCGTCGCCACATTTGGTCGTGCTCACCGGCATGCACACCGATTTGCCGCTGGTGTCAGCCTCACAGCCGAAGCCGTCCTCGATTTGGCAAGCGGCGTCGCAGCCATCTTTGGCCTTGGTGTTGCCGTCATCGCAGCTTTCGTTACCGTTGACCCGGCCGTCGCCGCAGACGATGGTGGAGGTGCAGGGCTCGCCGGGTGTCTTGCACACGTAGTCTTTTTGAACCTTGCAGTTTGCGCTGCAGCCGTCACCTGCGGTGTGATTGCCGTCGTCGCAACCTTCACCGGGCTGCAGGACGCCATCGCCGCAAACGGCCACATCCGTGCCTTGGCAGGAGCTTGCGCTGCAACCGCCGTCGCCCGCTGGCCCAGAATCCGTGCCGGCATCGGAGCCGACGGCCAAATCCGAGCCGCCTTGGCCCTTGCCTGCCGCGGATGACTGGTCCCCGCCGGCGCTCACTCCGGTTGCCCCCCCACTATTCGAATTGGTGACTTGCGGTGACGAACCACAGTGCACGACCGCAAACAACAGCGCAAACAGGAGGGCGGAGTACCCAGAGCGTTTCAACATTATGTTCCTTGTCCGAGGCCGATACGGGCTTTGGACCCTTAGGCGTAAGCTTTAAACGTATCACTTTCCGAGGTCTCGAGTCAACGCGACCTTCAGCAATCGATTGTTCAGTGGGAGCGCGAACTACAGGTCGTACTTCCGGCTCTGCGTTTTGCGTTTTTGCGTTTGCGGCGCGTGTGCGATGACTCACGGCTATCCGCACAGACGCTCCAACATGTTTTGCTTGTTTTGCATGTTTTGCATGTTTTGCATGTTTTGCATGTTTTGCATGTTTGCTGTGTGCTTGATTGCTTGCTTGGGATTGGCGCGGTTCGACTACACGAGCCCGCGTCTTCCGCGCACCTTCAGCCCGTGCGCGTTCCTTCCGCAGGTGCGAAAGCGTAGCTCGGAGCGCCCGCGGCATCGTGACGAAACGGCAACCAGACCAGCGTCAGCGTTCCGATATCGGTGTCCGCTTTCCGCAGCGAGATCGGGGTGTTGCTGAGCTCTCGCGCGGCACTGGGAAGTTCGGCCTGTAGCGCTGCCAACTGAGCGTTGGCCTCGGACTGCAACTCGGCCCACTTCGCATGCAAAGCCTCCCGCTCTGCCTCGGCGCGCCCGACGTCTTCTTGTTCCTTCTTGACGCGCCCGGCGCCACGAACGACCGATGCGCCGCGCCGTACCGTGCCAACCGAGAGCGCCGAGCGACCGAGCAATGCTCCGAGCAAGGCGCCGCCGAAGGCAGCGGCAGTGTCGACTTGCTTAGCGCTCACCTCGGCTCTCTCTCGCGCGAGCTTGCCCTCGATGGTGTCGAGCTTTGCCCGGAGTTGCTGAAACTTCGGGTCGTACTTGGCGCGCAGGGCCTGGATCGCGGCGTCGCGCTGCTCTCGGGTTACTTGCTCGACGCGGGCTCGAAATGACGACACCGACTCGCCCAGCCGCGCCGTCAGTTCCAGCGCCGGGCATTTCAGCAGCTCGAGCTTCTGGTTCTGATACAAGTGTGTGGCGAACGACTTTTTCCAACTCGTGAGTTGCTTTTGGGACGGCGCCCGTTTCGGCAACGGGAGAAACGTAGCGCCCGTCAGCGGCTCGTGCAGCGCTCCGGCGAGCAACGTTGGATCGACGACAGTCGCCAGTGCGAAGTCGAGATCCAGAGTCTTGTCCGTGAGCGGTACCAAGAGCGCGAGACTTCGCCAGGTGTCGACTCCGGCCTTGGAGTCCACGAAGTGCAGCTTGGCGCTGACGCCGATGGCCGGTTGATAGGCGACCGGACCGCTACCGACACTTGGCATGAAGAGCTCTGGCAGGCCGTCTGGCGCGCTCGGCCGCACGCCGCCGGGCGTGGCCGCGACCGCGTCCATCTCCAAGGTCTTGGCCACGGCCGCCGTCGGGGCACTCACGGCGGCCGCCTTCTTCGGATCCATCAACATTTTGATCTGATCGCGAGACAGCGGTCCGCGCAGAAACGAAAGTGTGTGGCGAGTCTGAAAAATCACCGGTCCCGGCTCGCGCACGTCGTTCATCAAGAACACGCGTGACCCGAGCGATGAAAGTACCTGGTCCATGCTGCCACGATCGAAAGCCTGGTTTGCGCCCAGCGCCGCCCCCTCCAAGCCGTCCAGCACGCGCAGCTTGTCGCGCTCGGTCTGGAGCCGCCCCAAAAACCAGGTGCCGCAGTTCGCTAGGCCCTTGTAGTCGAGATCGACGGGGTTTTGCGTCGCCAGCACGATGCCGAGTCCGAAGGCGCGAGCCTGCTTGAGCAAGGTGAGCATCGGCCGCTTGCTGGGTGGGGCGGCAGTCGGCGGGAAGTAGCCGAAGATCTCATCCATGTAGAGCAGCGCGCGCAAGCTGGAGGTCCCTGATTGACGGCGCATCCAACTCAGCACCTCGTCTAGCAGGAGCGTGACGAAGAACATGCGTTGTGCATCGGAGAGGTGCGCAATCGAGATGATCGAAATGCGCGGCTTACCCTCGCTGGTTCGCAGCAAGCGTGCGACGTCCAGAGCTTCGCCGCGCGCCCACCCCGCAGCGGCGGGTGAAGCCAAGAGCGCGTTGACGGCAACGGCCAACGCCGCGCGCTCCTTTTTGGGATAAAATCCCTCGAGTTCGATCGCACCCACGCGAGTAAACGGCGGATCCTGGATGCTACCGATGATCCCGGCCAAATCCAGGGCCTTACCGGCCGTCCACGCCTGCGCGAAGATCTGCGACAAGAGTACGTGCTCGCGGCTACGTAGCGCATCTACTTCGAGCCCGATCAAGCCGAGCAGTCCCGAAACCGTGCCTTCTACCTTGCCTGCTAACAGCTCCGCGTCTTCGAGTACCGCTGAGTCCGGCGCTTCGAAGGAGCGGAGCAGTGACAGCTCCACCCCCGCGGAGCTGCCGGGTGTGAAAATCGTCAGTTCACATGCTTGGCGAAAACGCTGAATGCGCGCCACGTCCTGACCCCACTCCGCGAGTCCGGCCGCGTGTTGGCCGGCGATCTTGGACGCAAAATCAGCGGCCGATAGACCCTGCCGCGCTGCCTCTTCGGTATCGACCCAAGGCAAGAAGTCTTCTGCTCTCGCGCCGGGAAAGGTCAACAGCAAATTGGAGATGTCGCCCTTCGGATCGATCACCAGCGCGGGAATGCCGTCGATGGCAGCCTCCTCCAAGAGCCCGATGCACAGGCCCGTCTTGCCACTGCCCGTCATGCCGACGCAAAGCGCGTGCGTCGTCAGGTGTCGTGAATCGTAGAGCAAGAGTTCCGGTCGGCGCTTGCGCTCCGCCGGGTCGTAAACACTCCCGAGATAAAAAGCGCCTAACTGTTCGAAATCTTGTGTCATCGGCGGTGCCGAGCGTATCCGACGCAGCGCGGTCGACAAGGTTTGGTTTGTCGCAAGAACAATCTCGCCGGGACCTCACTCCCCCAACGCACTCCGTGCGCCAGGCTAACGCAGCGACTGGTCCGCGGGCACGAGTTGCCCCGAACTGCGACCGACGACGGTCACTTCGCTGCGCCATTGCCGCTGCGCAGACTTCGAACCGCGCGCGAGTTGCGCCTCGTGCGGCCGCGCCCCGTGGGGCAAGAACTGATGCCTTATTTGTGCCACGCGGGGCTCGCGCCGGTCACCGTATCCGGCTTGGGCCGGGGCGTGCGGGCAGGTGCGGCAGGTGTGTTGCGTGGAGTGCCCGTCGAATTTCGGCGGCCGGGCGCAGCCGGCGCCACGACCTTGGCTGGCTTGGGTGCGGCGACCGGCGCTTCCGTCACCTCGTCGCTAACTGTCGCCGCGACTTCGCGAGGTAGTGTCGGCTTCCAGGCGACCGTCGAGTGGCACGTCTGGCAGGTGGTCCCGAACTGCTCGTGGCGACTCAGCTTCTGGTTGGCATCTGCGCGATCGTCGACGTGGCAGCTCAAACACTCTTTGCTCGTGCCCTCGAACTGGCGAGGCTCCCCACGGTGGCAGTCGAAGCATTGAGTCTTGGCGTGGGCACCCTCGAGCGGCCAGGAATGATCGAGTCGGTAGGGGTGCCACGCGCTGTCCAAGTGGCAGGTCCCGCAGGTCGTCGGGCGTACCCCGGGGTGTGGGGGGTGCGACACGCTCTGGTATTCCGAAAGGTGGCAAGTGACGCAGCGCTGGGAGGGAGCGCTGCTGCTCGCCTGCGGGGCTTGTTGGCAACCCGCAGCGAAAGCGAACAGAAAAAGCCAGCTCGCGTGCGCCCTCCGAGGGCGGCGGAAGCGATTCGGCGAGCGTTCGCCTCCCATCAGAACTTCTCCTCACGGAAGGTCATGCCGAGGCGATGGCAGAGGGGAGCGAGCGACTTGGCCAAGCCCGGAGGGCCGCAGAAATAGACATCGACCCGACGCGGCTGGTGCGCATCCCGGATTCGGCCCAGCATGGTTTCCCAATCCGGGCGACCCACGTGAGTGTGAGTGCGCAGGCCGGTGATCATGTCGCTGCGACCGGAGGAGTGCATGACCTCGCGCGCCAGCTCCAGTCCGAGCGAGGTGGCGCCTGCGTGCGCTCCGGTCATGCACAGGTGAATCTCCAGCAGGCCTCGCCGGTCGCGTGCCTCCAGCTCGCCGAGCAAGGCGGCAAACCACTCGAAGGAGTATTGGTCTCGATTGAGCCAAAAGAAGTACGCACGTTCGAGCGCCGTGGGTCGCGCGCTTTGTCCGTTCGCACGCTGCACGATGCTATCGAGGACGCTCGCAAACGGCGTGACGCCAATGCCAGCGCCAATCAACACCGCCACTCTCGAGCGAAAGATGTGCCCGCTCGGTGACCCGTACGGGCCATCGATGTTGCAGGTCAGGTCCTGCGCGCTGCCCGATTCGGCCAGCCGACGGAGCGCGCGGCTCCAGTTGCCGAGCGCGCGCACGTGCAGACTCAAGTGCCCGTGCTCGGGCGCGCTGCTGATCGTAAAAGGATGCCATTCATGGCGAGCGATGGCGGGTATGCGCAAGAAGACGTAGTCGGCGGGGGCGAAGTCGAAGCCGGGCGGGCGTTCGATCTCGAGCTGGGTCACCGCCGAGCGCAGGGGCCGCACCGAAGTTACGCGGCTGGCCGGCGCGCGACGACGTAGCCGTTGTACCTGCTCGATGGCAAAGCCGAGCAGCGGCACGCCGGCCCAAAGCAAGAACGAGGGCCCGTGCACGACGGCCAACACCAGCCACGCCACGTACAAGAGGTGGGTGAAGTAAAAGAGCTCGAAGCGTTTGCTCCGGCGCACGAACCCCAGCGAGAAGACCCACATTACCGCGAACACGGCGAGCAGGGCAATGCCGGTTGCACCCACCAGCGTGGCGAAGAAAAGTCGCGTCAGTGGCTGAGTCGGGTGTCCGGAGAGGTAGGCGATCGTGAAGCACGCGGCGTGAGCGATGGCCAAACCGAAGAGCGTATGGCCGACGACGCGATGGAACGCCACCGCGTCGTCAATCGGCAGAATGCGCCCGAGCGTCGTCGCGCGCAGCCGCCCGAGCAGCTGCCGCAGCATTGGGACCAAGATCAGGGCACCATTGAAATCCAAGCAGCGGGCAAATGCGCGCCCAAGTTGCATCATCGGGTCCTGTGCTGCGTCACGGAGACCGAGCACTAGGCTGAACCCGAAGAGGGCCAGGTTCGCCAATAACCACAGTCCGAGCAGCACCCAGCGCGACCAGCCGTGCGTGAAGCCCGGCGACGGCGGCTTGTCATCTACGGGCGCATCGATGAAGGCCAGCAACGCCTCGTTGGGGGCGAGCCAGATGGCCTCGGTGCGCGTCATTTGCTTGAGTAATTCGGGGCGCCGCTCGAGGGCGGACACGAACTCGTCGAACGAGATGAGGCCGTCTCGATTCGTATCGACCGCGGCGAACAACACGTGCGTCAGGTATTCCGCAGGCTGCGAGGCGCGCTCGACGATCTCACTTTCCGCCATGGAAATCGAGATCATCCGCAGCATCTCGGTCTGGTCGATGAAGCCGTCCGCGTTGTGGTCGTACAGCCGAAATGCGAACCACAGCTTGTGGCGCGCGTCGCCGAACACCAGCTGGCGAACGCCGTCGATGAACTCGTCTTTCGCGATTACGCCGTCGCGGTTACGGTCGAAGATGGCCAGCATGCGCTGCGCGAGATAGGCGCTGCGTAGGCCGAGGGCTCTTTGCAGCTCGGCCGCGTCAATCACTGCGTCACCGCCGGCATGGCGCGCGAAGGCCTTCTCGAGCAACAGAAGCAGGGCGGAGTCTGCAATCGGGGGAGCCGGGTGCACGCAGGCGCACCGTAGCGCGTCTTCCGGGCTGCGTGCCGCACGAAGTCAGCCGCTTTCCGTGGCAAAAGGCGCCGCGAGGTCCTCCGGGTCCGTCGCCAAGGCGAGCCCTGCGAAGAACGCGCCGCATCGCTCCGGTTCGAAAGAGGCAGGCGGGCACCTTTCTCGTCCCCCCCTGACAGCCGCCCCGGCTCGCGGCACACCCTGGCACAGCCCGCGTTCGACGAATCACCGGCTTTCCTGGCGATTGGCGACAATTGGCGTCGGCACGCTTGCTGCTTATGGTTGGGCATACTCGGTCTTTTGAGAAGGAACCCCGACCCATGCGCTCCCGCTCCGCTGCAGTCTCGCTAGTTGCTCTTGGTCTCTTTGGCCTGGGCGCGTTCAGCGCTCGCGAGGCTCACGCCGACAGCAGCTGTGCGACAGAC
>Ga0302323_100001780_pt1 | contig 17473 bp, 19 predicted proteins | sample Fen_T0_3_FD_201950 | JGI IMG/M metagenome (GOLD analysis project Ga0302323, IMG submission 201950) | Peat permafrost microbial communities from Stordalen Mire near Abisko, Sweden - Fen_T0_3 | ecosystem: Environmental > Terrestrial > Soil > Wetlands > Permafrost | place: Sweden: Abisko... | reverse complement strand
TCATGACCAGGGCCGCGAGAATCTGCAGGGCTACCACGACGTTCATCAACACTTGCATTTCTTATTGCTCCAAAAAAATCTTCAGGCCAGGTTCAGCAAGCCTCAGCTTGCGGCCTTGCAGATGGCAGCGAAATCGGCTGCCTTGAGAGAGGCGCCACCGATGAGCCCGCCATCGATGTCGGGCTGCGAAAACAGTTGCACCGCGTTGTCGGCCTTCACGCTGCCGCCATAGAGGATCAGCATGTCATCGGACTTCTGCGTGGCCGCATGCAGTTGCGCGCGCAACAGGGCGTGCACGGCTTGCGCCTGCTCAGGTGTTGCGGTCTTGCCGGTGCCGATGGCCCACACCGGCTCATAAGCCACGACCACCTGCGAGATGCAGTGCGCGAGCGTGTGGATCACCGCCGACAGCTGCCGCTTCACCACGGCATCGGTCTGCCCGGCTTCACGCTCGGCCAGCGTTTCGCCCACGCAGACGATGGGTGTCAGCTTGTGCGCCAGCGCCGCCTTGGCCTTGTCGGCCACCAGTTGATCCGACTCCGCGTGGTAGGCACGGCGTTCCGAGTGGCCGACGATCGCGTAGTGGCAGCCGAACTCAGCCAGCATCGCAGCCGACACCTCACCGGTATAGGCACCCGACTCGTGCGCCGAGCAGTCTTGCGAGCCCCATTGGGTGCGCCTGCCCTGCAGAGACAGCGCCACGTCGGCCAGATAAGGGAACGGCGCGCACACGGCCACGCCTGCGCTCCAGGGCCCGGCAGCGTTGATGCCGGCCAGCAGCTCAGCGTTGGCCGCGCGGTTGCCATTCATCTTCCAGTTGCCCACCACCAGTTTGCGACGCATGGTTTCAGTTCCTTGATTCACCATGTCAACACGAGCTTGCCGATGTGCTCATTCGACTCCATCAACGTGTGTGCCTGCGCCGCCTGCTCCGCCGGAAACTGCCTGTAGATCACCGGCTTGACCCGCCCGGCTTCCAGCCAGGGCCAAGCCTGTCGGCGCAGTGACCTCGCAATCTCGGCCTTGAACGCAATCGGGCGTGGACGCAGCGTCGAGCCTGTGACGGTGAGACGCTTGCGCATCAGCACACCCGCATCGACCTGCGCTTGCACACCGCCTTGCACGGCGATGAGGACCAGACGCCCGTCTTCGGCCATGCAGCCCAACTCACGCGCCAGGTAGCCTCCCGCCACCATGTCGAGCACCACATCCACACCGCGCTTGTCGGTGATGCGAAGTACTTCGGCAGCGAAATCCTGCGTGCGGTAGTTGATGGCGTGGTCAGCACCCAAGGACAGGCATGCCGCGCATTTCTCGTCGCTGCCGGCCGTGGCAACGACAGTCGCGCCCCAGGCCTTGGCCAATTGAATGGCCGTGACACCGATGCCACTGGTACCGCCCTGGATCAGCAAGGTTTCACCCGGCTGCAGCCGCGCCCGATCGAAAACGTTCGACCAGACGGTGAAGAAAGTCTCGGGCAGGCTTGCCGCCTCGATGTCGCTCAAGCCTGCCGGGACCGGCAGGCACTGGCCGATCGGTGCCACACACAACTCGGCGTAGCCGCCGCCGGCCACCAGCGCACACACGCGATCGCCCAGCTTCAGCCCGGCGGCGGCCAGGGCCTCGCGATCCCCGTCGACGATGCTGCCGGCCACTTCCAGACCCGGCAGGTCGGAAGCACCCGGCGGCACCGGGTAGTGCCCTTTGCGCTGAAGCACATCAGGCCGGTTCACGCCCGACGCAGCCACGCGAATCAACAACTCGCCGGCACCCGCGACAGGCGCGGGCCGCTCGGCGAGGCGCAGCACCTCGGGCGCGCCGTAAGACGCAATTTCGATGGCTTTCATGGTGTGGAGACGTGATCGACGGTGACGGGCCGCAAGCAGCCCGGCACCATCAGTCGTGCACGGGTTGGGATTCGCGCTCGATCAAAGCCTTCATCGACAGCTTGACGCGGCCCTTCTCGTCGGTCTCAAGCACCTTGACCTTGACGATCTGGCCTTCCTTCAGGAAGTCGGTGACCTTCTCGACGCGCTGGTGCGCGATCTGGCTGATGTGCAGCAGGCCGTCCTTGCCCGGCAGCAAGTTCACGAGCGCACCGAACTCCAGGATCTTGGTGATCGGGCCTTCGTAGACCTTGCCCACTTCCACTTCAGCGGTGATTTCTTCGATCCGCTTCTTGGCGTAGGCGGCCTTGTCGGCGTCGGCCGAGGCGATGGTGATCGTGCCGTCTTCACCGATGTCGATCGTGGTGCCGGTCTCTTCGGTCAGTGCACGGATGGTCGCGCCGCCCTTGCCGATCACGTCGCGGATCTTTTCGGGGTTGATCTTCATCGTGTACAGGCGCGGAGCGAACTGCGAGACCTCGGCCTTGGCTTCGCCCATCGCGTTGACCATCTTGTCGAGGATGTGCAGGCGGGCTTCCTTGGCTTGCGCCAGCGCCACCTGCATGATCTCCTTGGTGATGCCCTGGATCTTGATATCCATTTGCAGCGCCGTCACGCCGGCCGTCGTGCCGGCCACCTTGAAGTCCATGTCACCCAGATGATCTTCATCACCCAGGATGTCGGTCAGCACGGCGAAGCGGTTGCCGTCCTTGATCAGGCCCATGGCGATGCCGGCCACGTGTGCCTTCAGCGGCACGCCAGCGTCCATCAGCGCCAGGCAGCCGCCGCAGACGGAAGCCATCGACGACGAACCGTTGGACTCGGTAATTTCCGAGACGACACGCATCGAGTACGGGAAGTCGACACGGTCCGGCAGCACGGCGACGAGCGCGCGCTTGGCCAGGCGGCCGTGCCCGATCTCGCGGCGCTTCGGCGTGCCCACGCGACCGGTTTCGCCGGTGGCGAACGGAGGCATGTTGTAGTGGAGCATGAAGTGCTCGCTGAACTCACCGGCCAGCGCATCGATCTTTTGCGAGTCGCGGTCGGTGCCGAGCGTGGCGGCCACCAGCGCCTGCGTTTCACCGCGGGTGAACAGCGCCGAGCCGTGAACGCGCGGCAGCACGCTGTTGCGGATCTCGATCTGGCGCACGGTGCGGGTGTCGCGGCCGTCGATGCGCGGCTCGCCAGCCAGGATCTGGCTGCGCACGATCTTGGCTTCGATGTCGAAGAGCACGTTGTCGACCTTGACCTTGTCGAACACGGCGCCTTCGGCAGCCAGGGCAGCGAGTGTGGCCGAGGTCACTTCGCGCGTGGCTTGCGTGCGGGCTTGCTTGGAGCGGATCTGGTAAGCCGCACGCAGCTTCTCTTCGGCCAGCGCACCAACCTTGGCGATGAACGCATCGTCCTTGGCAGGTGCAGCCCAGTCCCAGGCGGGCTTGCCGGCATCACGCACCAGGTCGTTGATCGCTGCGATGGCGATGTTGCCTTGCTCGTGGCCGAACACGATGCCGCCGAGCATGACTTCTTCGCTCAGCTGCTGGGCTTCGGACTCAACCATCAGCACCGCAGCTTGCGTGCCGGCGACGACCAGGTCCATCTGCGAGTTCAGCAGTTGCGTCTTGCCCGGGTTCAGCACGTACTCGCCGTTGATGTAGCCCACGCGGGCCGCACCGATCGGGCCATTGAACGGAATGCCCGAGATGGCCAACGCGGCGCTCGAGCCGATCAGCGCGGCGATGTCGGCCGAGACTTCGGGGTTCAGCGACAGCACGTGGATCACCACTTGCACTTCGTTGTAGAAGCCTTCGGGGAACAGCGGGCGCAGCGGGCGGTCGATCAGGCGCGAGGTCAGCGTCTCGAGTTCGCTCGGGCGGCCTTCACGCTTGAAGAAGCTGCCTGGGATCTTGCCGGCGGCGTAGGTCTTCTCGATGTAGTCAACCGTCAGCGGGAAGAAATCTTGGCCCGGCTTGGCGTTCTTGGCACCGACGACGGTGGCCAGGATCACGGTGTCTTCGATGTCGACGATCACGGCACCACCGGACTGGCGGGCGATCTCGCCCGTTTCCAGCTTGACGGTGTGCTGGCCCCATTGGAAGGTCTTCGTGACTTTGTTGAACATGCTCATGTGTCTCTCCTTTGAGTGTCAGCGCCTTTCGGGCGGCGCCTTGAGACCCGGAGCTGCGGCAACCTGGCGCGATGCCATTCCAGCGATGCTTCTTGCGAAACGCCGTTGGAATGACACATCGTCATCGTTGGGTGCCTGGCTCCAAATGCAAAGAGCCTGTGCTGGTGAATCCAGACAGGCTCTTCACTATTCTGCGCAGCTTACTTGCGCAGACCCAGTTTCTGGATCAGCGCGGTGTAGCGGTCCGCGTTGGTGTTCTTCAGGTAGGCCAACAGGCTTTTGCGGGTGTTGACCATCTTCAGCAGACCCCGGCGACCGTGGTGGTCCTTCAGGTGGGTCTTGAAGTGGGGGGTGAGTTCGTTGATGCGGGCGGTGAGCAGTGCAACTTGCACTTCGGGGGAGCCCGTGTCGTTGGCGCTGCGCGCGTTGGCCTTGACGATTTCAGACTTGTTGAGTTCAGCGATTGACATCACAGTTTCCTGGTATCCGGCCGCAGGCACATGCATGTTGCTGCGGTTTCCGGGGTTGCGACTTGCGGTAGCGGGAGAAACCTTCCCGCGCCGTGCTAGGTACTCTGAACGACTGCGTTGCACAGAGCCCGTGATTATAGCCCAAGGGCGCGGCTCAGCCGCCCCACGCCGTCCACGAGCCGCGCCGGGTCGCGGGAGGCGAAACACCAGCGCAGCCAGCCTTCGGCCTCTTCGCCGAAAGCAACGCCGGGCGCCAGCCCCAAGCCGACCTCTTCGACCAGGCGTTTGGCAAACGCCAGCGAATCATCCTGCCCCTCGACGCGGAAAAAGGCATACATGCCGCCGCGTGGCGTTGCCACGCTGACATTGGGCAGCGCGGCCAAGCGTGGGACCAGTGTGTCGCGGCACAACTTCAGGCGCTGCACCAGGCCCGGCACAAAGGCGTCGGCTTCTCGCACGGCGGCCAGGCCGGCACGCTGTATGAAGACGGGCGCGCAAGACGTGTTGAACTCGATCAGCTTGGCCACGTCGCTCGAGAGGCCCGTCGGCAGCACCAGCCACCCCAAGCGCCAGCCGGTCATCAGAAAACTCTTGGAAAAACTGTGGGCCACGATCAGCCGGTCATCCGCAGCAGCGATGTCGAGGAAGCTGGGCGCTGAGCGCTGGCCGGGTTCGAAGTAGATACGCTCGTAGACCTCGTCGGCCACGATCCAGGTGCCGGTGCGACGGCAATGCGCGAGAAGTGCTTGCTGCTCATCACGCGTCAGCGTCCAGCCCGTGGGGTTGTTCGGGGCGTTGATCAGCACCACACGCGTCTGCGGCGTGATCGCATGCAGCAACGCGGGCAGGTCCAGCGTCCAGGCACCGCCCTGAACGCGCAAGGACACGCGTCGCACTTGCGCACCCAGGATGGCGGGCTGCGCCGTGATGTTGGGCCACACCGGCACCACAGCCACCACCTCGTCGCCCGGGCTGACCAGCAGTTGGCTGGCGATCATCAAGGCGCTGACACCCGATGAGGCGACGGCAATCCGCTCCGGCGTCACCACCGTGCCATGAAGGTCGCTCAGGTGTGCAGCCAAGGCTTCGCGCAGGTCGGGCAGGCCGAGGTTATGGGAGTAGAAGGTCTCGCCCGCACGCAACGAAGTGATGGCGGCCTCGTTCACGGCCGATGGCGTCGCCTCGTCGCTTTCACCGAACCAGAAGGCCAGCACATCGCTGCGGCCGAGGCCAGCATTGGCCACTTCGCGGATTTTTGAAGCCGGCAAACCGGCAATCACAGGTCGCATCATCCAACCAATGCTAGCGCCGAATTTCAAGCCCCTTGAAAACAAAAATGCGGCGCCTAGTTGAGGAAGCATGGGTCGCTGCATGGTGCGGTGGCCTCGGTTGATTCCAGGAGATGCCCATCATGTTCGTGTTCCCCTCTTCCATTGCCTCCACCCGCCGTGTTGCCCCTGTCACGCTGTCGCGCGCCATCGATCACCTCTTCAACGACCGCTACCTGGCCGACGAGCCGCGCGTCCCTGCCCTCGACGTGGCAGAGAGCGACACCGCCTACACCCTGTCTTTCGACCTGCCCGGCCTGAGCAAGGATCAACTGAAGGTGACCGTGCAAGGCCGCCGTGTCAGCATCGAAGCAAGCACCTCTGCCAACGCAGAAGCCAAGGAAGGCGAACGCGTGCTGTACCGCGAGCGAAGCGCCGCTCAATACGCCCGTACCGTGAGCCTGCCGGCCGAAGTGGATCAATCGACTTCCACGGCCAAGTTCGAGAACGGTGTGCTGACCTTGACTCTGGCCAAGAAGGTGCCGACCGGCGCCACCCAGATCAGCATCAACTGATCGCGACTCAGGCAGCCGCGAGTTCCCAGCGCGGCCGCACGTCGAAGCCGTAGTCACGGCCAGCGTTTGCGATGCCACGCTGCAGGCGCATGGCAGCGGCCAACGCGATCATGGCGCCGTTGTCGGTGCACAGCGCCAGTTCGGGGTAATGCACCCTGCACTGGCGCTTCGCACATTCGGCGTTGAGCCGGTCGCGCAATCGTGCGTTTGCCCCCACGCCGCCAGCCACGACGAGTCGCTTCAACCCGGTCGACTGAAGGGCGGCCAATGATTTCTTCACCAGCACGTCGACGATCGCCTGCTGTGTCGACGCCGCGAGGTGTGCCTTGTCTTGCTCGCAGACATTGCTGCCGAGCTTGAGCAACTGCGTGCGCACCGCCGTTTTGAGCCCGGCGAAAGAAAAGTCGAGCGTCCCGCTGTACAGCAGCGGGCGCGGCAGGTCGAAGGTGGCAGCGTCGCCGAACTCGGCCAGGCGCGCAAGCGCCGGGCCCCCTGGGTAGCCCAGGCCCATCATCTTGGCTGACTTGTCGAAAGCCTCACCGGCGGCATCGTCGATGGTCTCGCCCAGCAATTCGTACCGACCCACATCATTCACGCGCATCAACTGCGTGTGACCGCCCGACACCAGCAGCGCCACGAACGGGAATTCGGGCGGGTCGCTCGCCAAGAAGGGCGACAGCAGGTGCCCCTCGAGGTGATGAACACCCAACACGGGCTTGCGCAGCGCTGCGCCCAGGGCGCAGGCAACGCCAGCGCCCACGAGCAAGGCACCTGCGAGCCCGGGGCCGCGCGTGTAGGCCACGACGTCAATGTCCTGCAACTGGCTGGAAGCCTCGTTCAGCACCCGCTGCGCCAAGGGCAGCACACGTCGGATGTGATCGCGCGAGGCCAACTCGGGCACCACGCCACCATAAGCCTGGTGCATGTCGACCTGGCTGTACAACGCATGTGCCAACAGCCGAGGCACGCCGCTTGCATCAGCATCCACCAGCGCGACACCCGTCTCGTCACACGATGACTCCACACCCAAAATTCTCATCAAGCGAGTGTACCGAGCACAACGCCATGCTCGAAAATGCCTGTGGTTTCCCACAGCCTCGCATCGGTAGTTTCACTTAATTACATTGAAAACCCCTTCACGGCACCACGTCGGCGCACTACCCTGGGGATTCGAGCAGTCACCCTTGATGTGATTGCCAACAATGAACATGAACCGTTGGGGAAACTCCATGAAGGAATACCGTCTCGTCGCTTGGGCCGATCTTCCTGCGCCCTACCACCGCACGGCCTACCGGCGCATGCTGACCGATTTGTCGCATCGGCACATGTCGATGGCTCAGTTGGTCGCTTGCAGCGGTATTCGCCGTCATGACGTGCGCCAATTCCTCGACATGCTCGATGGCCGTGGCCTGTTGGCCGAGCGAGACCTGTTTGCTTCGGACTCGGTGTTCGACTCCCTTCGCCCACTCGGCGGTTGGATTCGCAAAGCCCTGAACACTTCGGCCAACAACCACTGAACACAGCGATCACCCTGCGCCAGTAAGCCCACCTCCTGGTGGGCTTTTTCATTTTTTCTCTGGCGTGGATGTTGCACATCCATCGCCATGACACCATCGCGCCCGACCTCGGCCCTCGTCTTGCGCATCGTGATCGTGGCGCCCGACCTGCTGGCCGTAGACGGTACTGACACGCCAGCAGGCACTGAGGCAGAGCGCTCACGCAGCCTGCGCATCGGCCTGTTGGAGAACGGCTACAACATCGTCGCCGTGCTGCCGGCCGATGTGTTCTTGCCCGATCGGCTGGCGCAGATTGCGCCCGACATGATCATCGTCGATGCCGAAAGCCAGGCCCGCGACACGCTGGAGCACGTGGTGATGGCCACGCGCGACGCGCGACGCCCCATCGTTCTGTTCACTCAAGACGAAGACACCACGCACGTGCGCGATGCCATCGCAGCGGGTGTCACGGCTTACGTGGTGGCCGGGTTGGCGGCCGAGCGCGTGAAGCCCGTGCTCGAAGTGGCTCTGGCCCGGTTTCAACACGAGGAAGGTCTGCGCCGTGAACTGGCCGACGCACGCACCGAGCTGTCGGACCGCAAGCTCATTGACCGCGCCAAAGCCATTCTGATCAAGCGCCACGGGCTGCAAGAAGAAGACGCGTATGCCCGCTTGCGCAAGACGGCCATGGACAAGGGCCTGAAGCTGGCCGAAGTGGCACAACGCCTCATCGATGTGAGCGATCTGCTGGCCTGACACGCACAAGCTGCGTGCACGAACGACGCTGACAACCCGTATTTGGTGCGGTGCAGCAGCACTAACGCGCCCAACTGCAGGCACAGGCCTTGCTCACCTGATCTGAAGAAGGTCAACGGCGATCTTCTTAAAGACATCGGCAAGCACCAAAGACGGTGCGCTGTCGATGGGACGAAGGCGTCCCCACGAGTTCGGGTTCATCCCGGCAACGTGTGGGCGCTTTTTTGTTTTTGTCTTTTCCTTTTGTGTTTCTACGCACCGAGACCACGCCATGACCAGCCACCTCACTCGAAAGACACTCATGAGCCGCCGAACCCTGATCAAAGCCGCCGCCGCCGGCAGTGCTGCGGGTCTCGTACCCGGGCTGAACACCGCTGTCTACGCCGCCGGCTCCGACAAGCCTGAGAAAGAAGAGGTCCGGATCGGCTTCATCCCGCTGACCGATTGCGCGTCGGTGGTGATGGCTTCGGTGCTGGGCTTCGACAAGAAATACGGCGTGAAGATCATCCCGTCGAAGGAAGCCTCGTGGGCTGGCGTGCGCGACAAGCTGGTCAACGGTGAACTCGACATGGCGCACGTGCTGTATGGCTTGATCTACGGCGTGCACCTCGGCATCAGCGGCCCCAAGAAAGACATGGCTGTGCTGATGAGCCTGAACAACAACGGCCAGGCGATCACGCTGTCGAAAACGCTGGCCGACAAGGGTGCGGTCGACGGCGCTTCGCTCGCCAAGGTGATGGCCAAGGAAAAACGCGAATACACCTTCGCCGGCACCTTCCCGACCGGCACGCACGCGATGTGGATGCACTACTGGCTGGCCGCTTCGGGCATCAACCCCATCAGCGGCGCCAAGCTGATCACCGTGCCGCCGCCGCAGATGGTGGCCAACATGCGCGTGGGCAACATGGACGGCTTCTGCGTTGGTGAGCCCTGGGGCCATCGCGCGATCATGGACAACATCGGCATCACCGCGGTGACCACGCAAGACATCTGGAAAGACCACCCGGAGAAGACGCTCGGCACCACGGCCGAGTTCGTCAAGAAGAACCCCAACACCTGCCGCGCCGTGATGATGGCCGTGCTGGAAGCCAGCCGCTGGATCGACGCCAGTCTGCAGAACAAGATGAAGATGGCCGAGACCGTGGCCGACAAGTCGTACGTCAACACCGGGGTCGACGCGATCAACCAACGCATCCTGGGCCGCTATCAAAACGGCTTGGGCAAGACCTGGGACGACCCCAACCACATGAAGTTCTTCAGCGACGGTGCGGTGAACTTCCCGTACCTATCCGACGGCATGTGGTTCCTCACGCAGCACAAGCGCTGGGGCTTGCTGAAGGAACATCCGGACTACCTGGCCATGGCCAAACAGATCAACCAGATCGACCTCTACAAGGAGGTGGCCAGCGCGATGAAGATCAGCGTGCCGAAGGATCCGCTGCGCACCAGCAAGTTGATCGACGGCGTGGTGTGGGACGGCAAGGACCCGAAGAAGTACGCCGACGGTTTCGCCATCAAGGCCTCGGCCGCCTGAGCGCGGCTGAACACAGGAGAACACCATGGTCAGTGCAGTCTTTCACTCGCCGCTCGGGTCGACGACCGAAGTCACCCTGGATGCTCAAGCCAAGCCGGTGACCAAGGTTGAGCCCGACAAGCCTGCGCCCATCAAACCGCCCAGGCAGCCAATCGACTGGCGCGGCGTCTGGCTCAAGGTCTTGCCGCCGGTGATCGGCATGGCCCTGATCGTGGGGATCTGGGCACTGCTCACGATGAAGAGCACCAGCTTCCCGACGCCTGCGGCGACCTTCACAGAGGCGGTGAAAGTGTTCTCCGACCCGTTCTACATCAAAGGCCCCAACGACCAGGGCATCGGCTGGAACATCCTGTTCTCGCTTGAGCGGGTCGCCGTCGGCTTCGGCTTGGCAGCGCTGGTCGGTATTCCGATGGGTTTCATGATCGGGCGTTTCAGTTTTTTGAACAGCATGGTGTCGCCGCTGATCAGCCTGCTGCGACCGGTCTCGCCGCTGGCCTGGTTGCCGATCGGCCTGCTGGTGTTCAAGGCCGCGAACCCAGCGGCCATTTGGACCATCTTCATCTGCTCGATCTGGCCGATGATCATCAACACCGCCGTCGGCGTGCAGCGCGTGCCGAGCGACTACCTCAACGTCGCACGCGTGCTCAACCTGTCGGAGTGGAAGGTCATCACCAAGATCCTCTTCCCCGCCGTGCTGCCCTACATGCTGACAGGCGTGCGCCTCTCGGTGGGCACGGCCTGGCTGGTGATCGTGGCGGCCGAGATGCTGACCGGCGGCGTGGGCATCGGCTTCTGGGTGTGGGACGAGTGGAACAACCTCAACGTCACGCACATCCTGATCGCGATCTTCGTGATCGGCATCGTCGGTCTGCTGCTCGAATGGGCACTGGTCTCGATCGCCAAGCGATTCACGTACGACGAAGTCTGAGGAGCCAAGCATGAAAAACTTCATTGAAGTACAGAAGGCCGAGATGGTGTTCAGCACCAGGAAGGGCCAGTTCCACGCGCTGCGCGAGATCAACCTCACCGTGGCCAAGGGCGAGTTCGTCACGCTGATCGGGCACTCGGGCTGCGGCAAGTCCACATTGCTCAACTTGATCGCCGGGCTCACGCTGCCCAGCAGCGGCGCCTTGATCTGCGACAACCGCGAGATTGCAGCCCCCGGGCCCGAACGTGCGGTCGTGTTCCAGAATCACTCGCTGCTGCCTTGGCTCACCTGCTTCGAAAATGTGCACCTTGCGGTGGAACGGGTGTTTGGCAACAGCGACACGAAAACCCGCCTGAAAGAGCGCACGCTCGCGGCACTCGAGCTGGTGAACATGGGGCATGCAGCGTTCAAGCGTCCGCATGAAATCTCGGGAGGCATGAAGCAGCGTGTGGGCATCGCCCGCGCTCTGGCGATGGAACCCAAGGTGCTGCTGATGGACGAGCCCTTCGGCGCGCTCGACGCCCTCACCCGAGCTCATCTGCAAGACGAGTTGCTGAAGATCGTCGCTCGCACGCACAGCACGGTGGTGATGGTCACGCACGATGTGGACGAAGCCGTGTTGCTGTCCGACCGCATCGTGATGATGACCAACGGGCCGGCGGCCACCATCGGCGAGATCCTGTCGATCGAACTGGCTCGCCCGCGCAACCGAGTCGATCTGGCCGAAGACACGCGCTATGTTCACTACCGCAAAGAAGTGCTCGACTTCCTCTACACGCGCCACGGCCACGTGGAAAAAGTCGCAGCCTGAACGGACGAAGCCCGTGCCTGTTCGAAGCGGGCACGGGGCTTGCTGATCTAACGTCGGTGGTCGCTCTGCGATCACCGTCTATCTCCTCAGTAGGGCCCTGCCCTTTCGTCGACCTCCTGGCCGCAAGGCCGGGGGGTCTTTTTCTTGGGGCCGCGCCAGAACCCGTCAGTGCTTTTGGCTCCGGCGTGACGTCGCTGCGCGACATGAGCCTTCACCGAAAACACTTTCAGTGTTTTTCTTTCGCGTGATTGATGGAGTATTTGGGAATTTCGATGGTCACGTCCTGCTGCGCCAGGATGGCCTGGCATGACAAGCGCGAGGTCGGCTCCAGCCCCCATGCGCGGTCGAGCAGGTCTTCTTCGACCTCGTCGATCTCGCCGAGCGACTTGAACCCTTCGCGCACCACCACATGGCAGGTCGTGCAGGCCGCGCTCATCTCGCACGCATGTTCAATTTCGATGTCGTGTTCCAGCAGCGCTTCACACAGCGAAGTGCCTGGAGTGGCCTCGATCTGTGCACCTTGAGGGCAATACTCGGGGTGGGGAAGGATCTTGATGATGGGCATGCTTGTTGTCAGACTTCTTCGACGCGGCGGCCGGCCAGCGCCAGACGAATGCCCCGGTTCATGCGCTCAGCAGCAAAGGCTTCCGTGCCCTTGGCCAAAGCTTCCACGGCTGTATCGATGGCGGCGTGATCCTCGCTGTGCTGAAGGGTGTCGAGTGCCGACAGCAGCGCTTGGATATCGGTCTGCTCGTCGGCACTGAGCAAATCCCCGTCGGCCGCGAGTGCAGCCCGCGTGGCCAGCAACATGCGCTCGGCCTCAACGCGCGACTCACGCAAGCTGCGCGCGCGCATGTCGGCCTCGGCCGTGCTGAAGCTCTCGGTCAGCATGCGTGCCACCTCGCCGTCCGACAGACCGTAGCTTGGTTTGACGTTGATGGCGGCCTCAACGCCTGAACCCTCTTCGCGTGCGCTCACAGCGAGCAGCCCGTCTGCATCGACCTGAAAGCTCACGCGGATGCGCGCCGCACCCGCCACCATCGGCGGAATGCCGCGCAACTCGAAGCGCGCCAACGAACGGCAATCGCTCACCAGTTCCCGCTCGCCTTGCACCACGTGAATGGAGAGGGCGGTCTGGCCGTCCTTGAAGGTGGTGAAGTCTTGCGCGCGCGCGGTAGGAATGGTGCTGTTGCGCGGAATGATGCGTTCGACCAGGCCGCCCATGGTCTCCAGCCCCAGCGACAAGGGAATCACATCGAGCAGCAGCAGTTCATCGGCGCCCGCATTGCCAGCCAAGACATTGGCCTGGATGGCCGCGCCCAGTGCCACCACCTCGTCGGGGTTCAGGTTGGTGAGCGGCGTCTTGCCGAAGAACTCGCCGACCACGGTCTGCACCTTGGGCATGCGGGTGGAGCCGCCGACCATCACGACGCCCTGCACATCTTCCTTGGCAGCCTTGGCGTCGCGCAACACCTTGCGCAGCGCTCCCACGGTGCGTGCGACCAGGTCTTGCGTGATGGACTCGAATTCATCGCGCGTCACGCGCACCGACAACTCGCCGCCGCTCAGCGGGCACGCCAGGGTCGCGTGGTCGCTAGCAGACAGCTTTTCCTTGGCGGCGCGGGCAGCAACGAGCACGGCTCGCTTGTCTTGCGGAGTCGTCGCCTGCAGGCCGCTGCGGGCCAGGGCCGAATCGGCCAGCAGGCGATCGAAATCATCGCCGCCCAGGGCCGAGTCGCCCCCCGTGGCCACCACCTCGAACACACCCTGCGTCAGGCGCAGCAGCGAGATGTCGAAGGTGCCGCCGCCCAGGTCGTAAACGGCGTAGAGGCCTTCCGAGCCGTTCTCGAGCCCGTAGGCGATCGCTGCGGCGGTCGGTTCGTTGATCAGGCGCAGCACGTTGAGGCCGGCCAACTGGGCCGCGTCCTTCGTGGCTTGGCGTTGCGCGTCGTCGAAATACGCCGGCACTGTGATCACGGCGCCGAACAGGTCGTCGGCGAAGGTGTCTTCGGCGCGATAGCGCAGCGTCGCCAGAATCTCGGCCGACACCTCGACGGGTGACTTGATGCCGTCAACGGTGCGCAGCTTCACCATGCCGGGTTCGTCGACGAAGTCGTAGGGCAGCTTCTCGCGCTGCACGATGTCGCTCAAGCCGCGGCCCATGAAACGCTTGACCGACACGATGGTGTTGCGCGGGTCGGTGGCCGCTTCGGCCAGCGCGTCGTGCCCGATCTGGCGGCGCCCTTGCTCAAGGTAACGCACGGCCGACGGCAGGATCACGCGGCCGGCGTCATCGGGCAGGCACTCGGCCACGCCGTTGCGAACGGCAGCCACCAGCGAATGCGTGGTGCCGAGGTCGATGCCCACGGCAATGCGCCGCTGGTGCGGGTCCGGGCTGCCGCCGGGTTCGGAAATCTGAAGCAAGGCCATAGGCTTATTGTCCCAGCGCTTCGAGGCGCTGATCGACGTCGTCGGCAAAGCGCTCAACGAACATGAGGGCTCTGACCTGCTGCGCGGCGGAATGGATATCGCCCTGCTGGTCCAGCGTGGCTTGAAGCTTGGCAAACGCCAGTTCGCGGTGTTTAGTCACCGCGTCGGCCAGGGCCTCGACGTCGCTCAGCGCAGCCGCATCGTCCAGGGCTTCGCGCCATTCCATCTGCTGCACCAGAAACCCCGACGGCATCGCCGTGTTGCTCTCGGCATTGATGGCGGCACCCTTTAACTCGCACAGATAGGCCGCGCGCTTGAGCGGATCCTTCATGCGCTGATAGGCCACGTTGACGCGCACCGCCCACTGCATCGCCACGCGCTGCGAAGCCGCGCCGTCGGCAGCAAAACGATCAGGGTGCACTTGCGCCTGCAACTCACGCCAGCGCGTGTCGATGAGCGCACGGTCTTGTGCAAAGCGCAGCGGCAGGCCCAGCAAGGTGAAGTCGTCGTCGTCCAGCTTCACGACACGCTCGATTCGTAGAAAAACAAAGGCGCGACCCGAGCCGCGCCTGTGAGAGGCAGCCCGGGCTCAGACCCGGAACGATTCACCGCAGCCGCATCGGTCTTTCTCGCGCGGGTTGTGAAACCTGAAGCCTTCGTTCAGGCCCTCGCGCACGAAGTCGAGTTCGGTCCCATCGATGTACGGCAGGCTCTTGGGGTCGATCAGCACCTTCACGCCGTGGCCTTCGAAGACCACATCTTCTGGAGCCACGTCGTCGGCGTACTCGAGCTTGTAGGCCAGGCCGGAGCAGCCGGTGGTCTTCACACCCAGGCGCACACCGACGCCCTTGCCGCGCTTGGTGATGTAGCGAGACACATGCCGTGCCGCTGCTTCTGTCAGCGTGACCGCCATGTCAATGAGCTTTCTTGGCCTTGTAGTCGTTCACTGCGGCCTTGATGGCGTCTTCCGCCAGGATGGAGCAGTGGATCTTCACCGGCGGCAGTGCCAGCTCTTCGGCGATGTGCGTGTTCTTGATCGTCAGCGCTTCGTCGAGCGACTTGCCCTTGACCCATTCGGTCACCAGCGAGCTCGATGCAATCGCCGAGCCGCAGCCGTAGGTCTTGAACTTGGCGTCTTCGATCAGGCCGGTGACAGGGTTGACCTTGATCTGCAGCTTCATCACGTCGCCGCAGGCCGGTGCGCCGACCATGCCGGTGCCGACTGTGTCGTCACCCTTTTCGAACGAACCCACATTGCGCGGGTTTTCGTAATGCTCAACCACTTTTTCGCTGTATGCCATGTCAGTTCTCCAGAATTCTCTTCAATGCGGCGCGGTCAGTGGGCAGACCACTGGATCGTGCTGATGTCGATGCCATCCTTGTGCATCTCCCACAGCGGCGACAGCTCGCGCAATTTCGCCACGCGGTCTTTCAGCGTGGTGATCACGTAGTCGATCTCTTCCACGGTCGTGAAACGGCCAATGGTCATGCGCAAGGACGAATGCGCCAGTTCATCGCTGCGGCCCAGCGCGCGTAGCACGTAGCTCGGCTCCAGGCTGGCCGATGTGCAGGCCGAGCCCGACGACACCGCGATGCCCTTGATGCCCATGATCAACGACTCGCCTTCGACGAAGTTGAACGACATGTTCACGTTGTGCGGGACGCGCTTTTCGGGGTGGCCGTTCAGGAAGGTCTGTTCAATGTCGGACAGGCCCTTGATCAGCCGCTGCTGCAGCATGCGAATGCGCTCACTCTCGACACCCATCTCTTCGCGTGCGATGCGATAGGCCTCGCCCATGCCGATGATCTGGTGCGTGGCGAGCGTACCGGAACGCATGCCGCGCTCGTGGCCGCCGCCGTGCATCTGCGCCTCGATGCGAACGCGCGGCTTGCGGCGCACGTACAGCGCGCCGATGCCCTTCGGGCCATAGGTCTTGTGCGACGCCAGACTCATCAGATCGACCGGCAGTGCAGCCAGATCGATCGCCACCTTGCCGGTGGCCTGAGCCGCATCGACGTGAAAGATGATGCCGCGCTCGCGGCACAGCGCGCCGATGGCCGGGATGTCTTGAATGACGCCAATCTCGTTGTTGACGAACAGCACCGACACCAGGATGGTGTCCGGGCGCAGCGCCGCCTTGAACTTCTCGATATCGAGCAGGCCGTCCTCCTCAACATCCAGGTAAGTGACTTCGAAGCCCTGGCGCTCCAGCTCGCGCATGGTGTCGAGCACGGCCTTGTGCTCGGTCTTGAGCGTGATCAGGTGCTTGCCGCGCGTCTTGTAGAACTGGGCCGCACCTTTCAACGCCAGATTGATGGACTCGGTCGCACCCGAAGTCCACACGATCTCGCGCGGATCGGCGTTGACCAGGGCGGCCACTTGCTCGCGCGCCTTCTCGACCGCCGCTTCCGCTTCCCAACCCCACGCGTGGCTGCGAGATGCCGGGTTGCCGAAATGCTCGCGCAACCACGGAATCATCGCGTCCACCACGCGCTGGTCGACCGGCGTGGTGGCGCCGTAGTCCATGTAGATCGGGAAATGCGGGCTCATGTCCATGGCGGTACTGCAAAAAGAGATTACTTGTTGAATGCGTTACCCAAAGCGAACACCGAATTGGGCGCGGTGATCTTGATCGGCTTGACGACCGGCTGGGTCGAGATGGCGCGCTTGACCGGGTGCTCTTCGATCGAGATGCCCTTGGCCAATTGCTCTTCGACCAGCTTGCGCAGCGAGATCGAATCGAGGTACTCGATCATCTTGGAATTGAGGCTCGCCCACAGGTCGTGCGTCATGCAACGGCCCGAGTCTTCGCCCATGCAGTTTTCCTTGCCGCCACAACCGGTGGCGTCAATGGGTTCGTCGACGGCGACGATGATGTCGGCGACGGTGATTTCTTCAGACTTGCGGCCAAGCGAATAGCCGCCACCCGGGCCGCGCGTGCTCTCCACCAACTCGTGGCGGCGCAGCTTGCCGAACAACTGCTCGAGGTAGGACAGCGAAATCTGCTGGCGCGCGCTGATGGCAGCCAGCGCAACAGGGCCTGTGTTCTCGCGCAGGGCGAGATCGATCATCGCGGTAACGGCAAAACGGCCTTTGGTGGTCAGACGCATGAAATCCTCCTGGTGCCGGTGACGACACAACAAATCAATGGAAACGATCAAGGTTGGCTTCACGCTTGTCGAGCCCCGCCGTT
>Ga0302323_100001779_pt1 | contig 17482 bp, 8 predicted proteins | sample Fen_T0_3_FD_201950 | JGI IMG/M metagenome (GOLD analysis project Ga0302323, IMG submission 201950) | Peat permafrost microbial communities from Stordalen Mire near Abisko, Sweden - Fen_T0_3 | ecosystem: Environmental > Terrestrial > Soil > Wetlands > Permafrost | place: Sweden: Abisko... | reverse complement strand
CTGCCGCTGGCAGCCGTCAACGTGACGCCGACCGATACCAGCCTCGTTCTGCGCGGGATCGGATTTCGCGGCGGCACCTACGCCGACTCGGCGCCGCTCATTCCCTTCTCGGGAGCCCCGACCACCGAGCTTCGCGGCGTGCACGTTGCATTTATCTCTCCCGTGTTCTCTCCGGCGAAGATGTGGACGCCCAACTATATGGGTGCGCTGGCCGGAAGTGGCGGTACCGCGTTGCTGGTCACCCCGGCACAGCACGTTGCCGCGGACCCCGTCGCGGGGACCAGCACGCGCCGCAAATTCACGGATCTCAATCTGCGGCTGTACTACAGCGGCAACCTGAGCCAGGCGGCGCTTTCCGACGCACCCTCCATCGTGAGCGTCGATGCGGAGCCTGACGCCGGCGGCGTAGTGTTCACGGTACAAGTTACCGGCGACCCGGCGGCGGCGATCCACCAGGTGTGGATCACCTACAGCAGTGCGGGCGCCAATGCCTGGACGTCGCTGGACCTCGCCCAGTGCGTGGCACCGCTGCCGACGGGGTGCGGTGCCGAAGACTCCCGGCTTTGGGCCGGTCGCATCGCCAGCGCGCCGACCAATCTCAAATATGTCGTGCAGGCCGCGAGTGGCGTCGGCCTGGTCGCACTGGACGACAACCGCGGCGCGTATTACGGAATCGGCGGCGCCACACCTGCGGCCACGACTCCCGCACTGGTCGCGCCACCGACCAGCGCCACGGTCGGGGACAGCGTCAATATCACCACCAAGCTCTCCTTCGCGGGTGTGCCGGTTGCCGGGAAGCCGGTGCTCGTGACGATAGGCGGCATCACCGCGGTCGGCACGACCAGCGCTGACGGGAGCGTGACAGTGAAGCTGCCGGTGGCGATCGCCCCAGGCACCTACCCGATGACTGTATCGTTTGCCGGCGATGACACGTTCCAGGCGTCGTCCACGTCCACGTCGTTCGTGGTGGCCAAGGCGGCCGCCAGTCTCGTGCCATTGCCATCCATTGTCGCGCCGGCCGGAATCAACATCGCCGGGTCGGTCGGAGGCAAGGCAACTACGCTGCAGCAGGTCCCGGTCGCGTTCACGCTGAGCGGCCCGAGCGGCGCGACGACCGTCTACGCGATCACTGACAATCTCGGCAATGCGAAGCTGCCGCCGCCGTCGGGGCTTCCCGCCGGAAACTATACGGTGACGCAGGCCTCGTTCGGTGGCGACGCGACCTTCGCGCCCACGACCATCATTTTCCCGACGCCGCAGCAGTTTGTCGTCGCGAAGTCGAACCAGGGCATCACGTTCGACGCACTCGCCAACAAGACTTACGGCGATCCGGATTTCGCGGTGTATGCCACTGCGAGTTCGGGTCTACCCGTTTCGTTCGGGGCCAGCGACGCATGCACCGTGACCGGCAGCACGGTCCACCTGACCGGCTCAGGAACCTGCACGATCACCGCAAGCCAGGACGGCGACACCAACTTCAACCCGGCTACGGCGGTGGCGCGGAGCTTCGCGATCGCCACTGCGCCGACGGTGACCTCCCTGTTGCGCGCGGTGACCAACCCGACGATGGCAGACAGCGTCACCTACACTCTGACGTTCAGCGAGGCCGTCACCGGCGTTGCGGCGGGCAATTTCGCCGTGACGACGGGCGGCGGGCTGACCGCGGCCTCGCTCGGCGCCGTCAGCGGTTCGGGCACGACGTGGACGGTGGCGGTCAATACCGGCCGAGGAACCGGATCGCTGCGCCTCGACGTGGTCAACAGTGCGGGCGTCACGAGCGGATCCGGCGCTACGCTTACGGGTTTGCCGTTTACCGGAGATACCTATCAGATCGACAAGGGCGGCACCGTGCTCGGAAGCGGCCAGGGACAACCGGTAGCAGGATTCGGGAATTCCGGTTACGCGTTGTTCGGCAACGTTCAGCAAGTGTCTGCGCCGAGCAGGGTTGCAGTGCTCCCGGACAGCCGAATCCTTGCCGCCGGTGGTACTGGCTGTATTACGAGTGTCAATCCGTTTGCACCAACGCAGTATTACTGCACTCTGCTGCTCGCTCGGTACTCCGCCGGCGGCGTGCCGGACGCGTTGTTCGGGACCAACGGCCGCATCATCACGACGGTCACCAACGTCTACCCCGAGCTCACCGGCTTGCTGGTCAACGGCGACGGCACGTTCTTCGTGACTGGCGTCCGATACACCGGGACGGCGGAGGTGCCGTTCGTCGCGAAGTTCACGAGCGCCGGCGCGCCCGATGCGTCGTTCGGGACCAGCGGTGTCGTCGCCCTGAATTCCCAACCGCTGGAATTCGATCTTGGGGGCTCGGCAACCGACGCGTCCGGACGTATCGTCCTGGCGTTCACGTCGCCGAACGTCGGCGCGGAAGGCGAGGACATCCTCGTCACGCGCCTGACGATCGCGGGGGTGACTGACCCCACCTTCGGCGCGAGTGGCATCGCACAATTCGCGATCTCCAGTGTCGACGACCGAAGCGAACGCGGAACGGCGGTCGCGATCCAGCCGGACGGCAAGATCGTCGTCGGTGGACGGACCAAGGTGACCGCAGGTCTCGGGTACGACTTTATGGTTATGCGGATCGACGCCACCGGGGCGCGCGACACATCCTTCGGCACCAACGGCGTCGCGACGACCCGTTTCCCAGGATCGACCGGTAACAATTTCGGACGCAAGCTCGTGTTGCAACCGGACGGCAAGATCGTGTTGGTCGGCAGCGTGGTGGTTGGTGCGGTAAACGAATGCGGCATCGCGCGATTCAATTCCAACGGTACACTGGATGCCGGTTTCGGAACTGGGGGTCGCGTGCAGGTTCCGGTAACGGTCGGATGCTTCAATGTCAGCCAACAGTCGGACGGAAAACTGGTCATCGTCGGCAACGACAAGGTCGGCGATGTGACTTACGGCACGCTGATCCGCCTGTTGCAGACGGGCGCGTTGGACACAGGGTTCGGCAACGGCGGCCTGCAAGACATCAGCAATTTCGACACGCCCACGCGCGCAGCATTCACGGCCGGCGGAAATCTGGTCACCGGCCTCACTATCCAGGATCCGGCGGATGGCGTGCAGAAGTCGTACGTGGTCGAGCTCTCGGGCACGCTCACCGGTCCGTGGGTTCCCCAGAGCATCACGTTCAATACGCTGCCGGACAGGACGTTCGGCGACCCCGCGTTCCAGGTCACTGCCACCGCGAGTTCCGGGCTGCCGGTTTCGTTCGCAGCTAGCGGCGCGTGCTCGGTCGCGGCCGATTCGGTGCAGGTTACCGGCGTTGGGAACTGCACGATAACGGCGTTCCAGGCCGGCGACAGCACTTACAACGCCGCGCTGCCCATTGCGCGCACGTTTGCAATCAGTGCCGCACCCCAAGCGATCACCTTCGGGCCTGCGCCTGCGGGAGTCACGGTGGGTCAGCCCCTGGTCATGGTAATCGCGACCAGCACCAGTCCGGCCTCCGCGCCATCCACCTATCCGATCGAATTGACGTCGCTAACCCCGTCGGTATGCACGGCGAATGGATTCAACTATGCGCTGGTGACACTCGTCGCCACAGGCACTTGCACCATCGCAGCGAATCAGGCCGGCGACGCGAATTACAATTCCGCGCCGCAGGCTACGCTGAACTTCCCCGTCGGGCCCGCGGGGACCGGACCTGCGACATTCACGGTCGCCAATCTCAACAACAGCGGTGCCGGCAGCCTGCGCGCAGCGATCGCGAGCGCCAACGCAACGGCGCCTGGACCGAATATCGTCAACTTCCAGCCCGGGCTGACGGGCACCATCGTCCTGACTTCCGGACAAATCACGATTACGCGCTCGGTGTCGATCGTTGGTCCGGGTGCAGGCAATCTCACCATCGACGGCAATGCCAACGATCGTATTTTCACGATCGGAGTGACGTTCCCGGCGTGTCCCGCCCTGGAGCCTGGTCCTGACTTTCTCGTCTCCATTTCAGGTCTCCGACTCACCAATGGGAGCCGCGGCAGTTTCAGCGACAGTAGCGGCGGGGCGATCTACACCAAACGCAGCCTTCTGCTCGATTCCATGGTCATCGACAACAACACAGGAGTCACCCATGGCGGAGGGGTGGCATTCTGGGCGCAGTTCCCAGGGCAATTGGTCAGCATCACCAATTCGCAGTTCGTCAATAACATCGCCAACGAATTGTTGCCGCCGTCGGGTTCTTCGAATGCGCGGGGTGGTGCCCTGAGTTTCCAGGATCAATGCACTACGTCAAACGGGACCATCTCGGATCGACCGAGCGTCGCGCCACTGTCCCTCACGATCGCCAACAGCGAATTCCGCGGCAATCATGTGCAACCAGTGACACTCGGCGGATTGGGGGGCGCGATTACTCTGTACGCTCTCGCCGACGTCACGATTGCCGACACGAGGATTGTCGACAATCATGTCGATGCCCCCAATCCTCCGCTTACAACGCGTTCCTACCACGGAGGCGCATTGGAGGGCCTTCCAAAATCGCTGCGGATCGACCGCTCCGAAATCGCGGAAAACACCGTCACCGACGTGACGGCAGACGCCAATGTCACGCGAAGCGGCGGACTGCACCTGTACAACGATATGGTCAATCGTCAGGGACCGGGCGACGCGATGGCGGCAAGAATTGTCAATTCGACGATCTCGGGTAACGCTTCCCCCTCGACGGCCGGCGCGATGCTTGCGTTCGGCAACGTAACGCTCGAGCTGGATAACACCACGGTCAACGGCAACGCTTCCGCCCCGACGCGCACCGGCGGAGTCGTCATCAGCATGGGTGCAACGTTTCCGGTGTCCGCCAACAACACGACGACGCCGACACTGAACGTTGTTTCGTCCATCCTGGCCAACAACGGCGGCACGGGCGGTGACGTGGCATTCAATAACGCCCTCGTACCGTCATTCGGGGTCAACGCGTTCAATTCGCTCATCCAGAAGCCTTGTGTGGGCTGCTCATTGACGCAAATCTTCATTTCGGGTCCCGGCACCTTCATCGGCATCGATCCTCTGGTCGGGCCGCTCGGGTTTAACGGAGGCCCGACGCGCACGCACACGCTGCTGACCGGCAGTCCGGCAATCAATACGGGAAGCAACCCGCTCGGGTTGACTACCGACCAGCGCGGTGCCGGATTCCCAAGGTCGGATCGCGGTGCACCCGACATCGGCGCGTTCGAAGTGTCGCCGTAGTCTGCAAGAAAGGACCTCCGGGTCGGTCGGAGGATGACTACACGTGCGACCAATGGTCGCCCGGCCCGTTTCATCTGGCGGATTGAAGTCGTGCTGGCCGGCGCCCCTCGCCAATGCGGTGCAGAGGAACGCAACATGACAATGTAATGGTGGCCAGTGCACGCAACTTCGGGTGCGCAGCAAGACCTTGCGCAAATCGAACCTGATCCCCAGAATTCGTCGTCTGACTCATCAGGCAACAGACACTGCCATGCCTGCGAAATCCAGCGCGGACTCTTCGTTGCCCACGGGCACGGTAACCTTCCTGTTCACGGACATCGAGGGCAGCACGACCCTGTGGGAGCAGCATCCAGAGGCGATGCAGGTTGCGCTTGCGCGCCATGATGCACTGTTGCGGCATGCGATCGAGTCGTCCCGCGGACGCATCGTCAAGACCACCGGCGATGGTGTATTGGCTGTCTTCGGCGCCGCCGCGGATGCGCTCGCAACGTGCATCGCCGTACAGCGCGCCCTGCAGGCCGCGGGGACCGACGCCAAGAATACTGAGTTGACGCCATCGGATTCCCGGGCGCGCGTCGCGCTGAAAGTGAGAATGGGGTTGCATACCGGCGTGGCGGAACTGCGGGATGGCGATTACTTCGGGGGGTCGCTGAGCCGCGCGGCGCGGATCATGTCGGCCGCACATGGCGAGCAGGTCCTGCTCTCCGCAGCGACGGCCGAGTCGCTGCATGGAAAATTGCAAGAGGGCGTCACGCTGCGCGAGATGGGTGAGCATCGGCTGAAGGGCCTGCTCAGTCCCGAACGCCTGCTGCAGGTCGTTGCGCCGGATTTGCGCGCCGAGTTTCCGCTGCTGGCATCGCTTACGGGACATGGCCTACCGGCCGAACGCGATGATTTTGTCGGCCGTCGCGAACCACTAGCCGAGCTCGAGCGGCGCCTGGACGCGGGGGCGCGCCTCGTTTCCGTGCTGGGTCTCGGCGGAACCGGCAAGACACGATTTGTGACGCGGTTCGGGTGGAACGCGCTCGGAAACTTTACGGGAGGCGTCTGGTTCTGTGACTTGTCGCAGGCGCGAGGCCTGGACGGCATCGTTCACGCCGTCGCCCAGGGGCTCGACGTTCCGCTGGGCAAGGACGAACCTGTGAACCAGCTTGGGCACGCCATCGCCGGGCGCGGACAGTGCCTGGTGATTCTCGACAATTTCGAACAAGTCGCGCGTCACGCCGAAGAAACGCTGGGCCGGTGGCTCAACCGCGCCGGCAACGCGAAGTTCCTGGTAACCACGCGCGCGGTTCTGGGGCTGCCGGGCGAAGAGGTTCTTGCGCTTCCGCCCCTTGCGTCGACCGACGCAGCGCAACTGTTCCTGCGCCGAGCTGAGGCGGCGAAGCCGGACTTCCTGCCGAGCCTCGAGGACCAGGCGGCGATCGCTCCACTCGTGAAGTTGCTGGAGGGTCTGCCTCTGGCTATCGAGTTGGCGGCGGCGCGCGTTCGCGTCATGCCGCCGAGGAAGCTGCTCGCGCGCATGAGCGAGCGGTTCAAGCTGCTCTCGTCTACCGGGGGACGCCTGGATCGACAGGCAACGTTGCGCGCGGTGTTCGACTGGTCCTGGGATCTGCTGTCGTTGCCCGAGAAGGTGGCGCTCGCCCAGCTTTCGGTGTTCGAGGGCGGGTTCACACTCGAATCCGTCGAGGCGGTCCTCGATTTGTCACAATACGAGGACGCGCCTTGGCCCATGGACGCGTTGCAGTCGCTGGTGCAGAAGTCGCTTGTAAGGCAGGTGGCCGAGGATCGTTTCGATCTGCTGGTGAGCGTCCAGGAATATGCGTCCGAGCACCTGCGCACGTCCGATCGTTACGCAGGGAGCGGTCCGTCGGCGCTGACCGCGGCGGAAAGGCGCCACGCCGCATACTTTGCGGGCCTCGACGAGAAGGCGGCGACCGCCGATTCCTGCGCCGATGTCGACAATTTCGTTGTGGCCTGTCGCCGGGCGACTGTTCGGGGTGACGCAGACTTGGCCGCGAGGGTACTCGAGGGCGCCTGGGCCGCGCTGAGTTTGCGCGGGCCCTTCAAAGTCGGGTTCGATCTCGCCGCTGCATTAATCGCGAAACACGGTCTTGCCGGGGGATCGGCCGGCAGGGTGCACTGGATTGCCGGTCGTGCATTGGCGGCTTCCGGAAAGGACGCCGACGCGAGCACTCAATTCGAGGCATCGCTAGCGCAAGCCCGCGAGGTCGGAGACCGTCTTTGCGAATGCCGGGCGCGGATCGATCTCGCCGCCCGCGACAGTCATGCGGGGCGCATGGATGCGGCCCGCGTTCACCTCGAGACGGCGCTCTCAATCGCCGGCGATATGAAAGAACAGACGTTGCAGAGCGACGCTCACAGCGGTCTCGGCACGATGGACGTCTTCCTTGGCCGCACCAAAGAGGCGCGCGCCCAGCTCGAAGGGGCGCTTGCGTTGGCCCGTGATGCGGGCGATCGCGAGCGCGAAGGTCGCATGCTTGCCAACCTGGGTGTACTCCACTACCACGCGGGAAGTACGGACGAGGCCCGGTCGCATGACGAAGCAGCGCTGGTCGTGGCACGCGAGATCGGGAACCGGCAACTGGAAGGCAACATACGGTGCAACCTGGGCCTGCTGCACCAAGTGCAGGGAAGATTCGCCGAGGCTCTCGAACAACTCGAGGCGGCTCTGACGGTGGCACGGGACCTTGGGCACGCCCGCCTGGAGTGCATCGTGTTGTGCAATCTTGGCATGGTCTACGACGGCCTGGCCCGATTCGACGAAGCTCGAGAAAATTTTGAAGCGGCGCTGACTCTCGCCCGCGACTTGGGGGATCGGCATTCGGAAGGCCAGTTTCTTAGCTACCTCGGACTGCTGCACGCGCGCCAGGCAAACTTCGACGCGGCGCGACGTTGCCTGGATTCGGGTGAGGCTTTGTTACGCGCTGTGTCCGATCGCACCAGCCTCGGCATCCTGCTTTGCAGCCGCGCCGAGACAGAACACCTCGCAACCTGTGGCGGGGCTGCCGCTGGTGCGCTTGCTGCCGCGGAGGCAATCGCAGTCGACGCGGGGGCAGGACCGGATTCGGAGCTTGGTCTCTCTCTCACTCGCGTGCGGAACCTCCTCGGCCGTGTGCACGGTTCGGCGGATAAGAGCCCGGTGGCCGGCTAGTGGCCCGAGTTTTTGGTTCGTTGAAGAAACGCAGGGTGCCGTGCTGCCAAGGTTCGAGAAGAAGTGGCGATATCGGCGCCGGGTGCAACCTGCACCTGCCGCCGCGCGCATCTGCGATTTGCACCGGCGGATGCAAGGCTTTGCCTCCGGAGGTCGGTGAACCGTGAACTTCCCGCCTGCGGTGGTGGTACGTGGTGAGGAGCGGATCGCGCGGGTCCGCTGAAATCGACTTCAGAGATTACAGAACATCAGCTCGAACTCGACGTCCTGGTCGAACACGGCGCCGCGGTCCATTCCGGTTACACCCAGGAAGCGAATGTTGAGCGCGTACTTGTTGGCGCTGATTTCCGGGACACAGGCCAGGTCGTGTGAAACGGTGAGCCGCAGGAGCTGCGCCACCTTGGTCGTCGTCAGCATCAGCTGGAACACGCCGCGATAGGCCGTGTGCCGACTCTCGCGGCCGTTGTCGCGCAGCAGTTTCAGCACGATTGCCGAACCGGCGCGAATCGAGGCGAAGGGTTCGATCCAGCCGGCCAGGTCGTTGCGGCGCGGTCCCGGATCCTGGTTGAGCCACCAGTGATACGCCGGGAGATCGAACTCGCAGACGCCTCCCGGTATGGCCGTGCGTTGCTTGATCGCCATCAGCCACTCGTTCTCACGCAGGTGCGAGCCGACGCGTCCCGTCTGTCCGAGCATCTGCGTGTTCACGTTGTCGATCTGCGCCAGCAATTCCTCGAGCGCAACCTGTTCGATCTGCGGATTGTGCTTGAGCGGTGCCAGCACCTGCTTCTGGCGCTCGAGTTCCTGCAGAATGTCGGTCTTCAGGTCCGCGCGCGCGGCGACGTCGGTGATTTCGAACAGTGCTAGCAGAGCGGAATGGTGGTCGGCGGGCGCGTCCTGCCCCGCGAAGAAGCTCACCCGCGCGAACAGGTCCTCCAGCCGCATCAGCGTCCGCACACGTTCGTTCAGCGGGTGTTCGTAGCGGATCACTTGGGCGCTGGCGTGGAGGAATTCACTTCGGCATTCTCCGAGGAACGTGGCGCGGGTTCAAGCGCTGGCCCGCGTGGTGCCCGGACGCTGCGTCGCAAGTTCACGGTACTTGGCGTCAAGCCGCGCAACCTGAGGCGCGATTTCGGCCATCGCGCCGCTGTTGTCGATGACGTCGTCCGCGCGCGCGAGCCTGGCCGCGCGCGGCAACTGCGTGGCCATGACCGCGCGAACCTCCGCGGGCGCGAGTCCGCTGCGGCCGGCGACGCGGCGCACCTGTTCCTCCTCCGGGCAATCGACGACGAGAACGCGGGCGACGCGCGGCAGCAGGCCGCCGCGTTCCAGCAACAGCGGCACCGACAGCAGTCCATAGGGACCACGCCACGCGGCCAGTGCCTGGTCGAGAAACGCGTGGATCAGCGGATGGAGCATTGATTCGAGGCGGGCGCGAGCTTCCGCGTCGGCGAATACATGGCGGCGCAGCCACGCCCGGTCGAGTTCGCCGTCGGCGCCGACGGCGCCAGGCCCGAACGCCGCGACCACAGCCGCAAAACCCGGCGAGCCACGCGCGCTTACTGCCCGTGCCGCCTCGTCCGCGTCGGCAACGTCGGCGCCCAGAGTGGCGAACGCGCGCGCGACTTCCGACTTGCCGCTGCCGATGCCGCCTGTGAGTCCGATCACGAGCGGCTCACCGGTCACGGAAAAAACGTCCGCAGCAGCGTCTTGCCGAAGAACAGCGTGATCGCGCCGGCGATGGCGAGGTAGGGACCGAAGGCCAGCGGAATGTTGTGGTCCCGCCCCTTGAAGACCACCAGCGTGATGCCGATGAACGCACCGACGACCGAGGACATGAGGACGATCAGCGGAAGGACCTGCCACCCCAGCCACGCGCCGAGCGCCGCGAGCAGCTTGAAGTCACCGTATCCCATGCCTTCCTTGCCCCGGATCAGCTTGAATAGCCAGTACACCGCCCACAGCGCGAGATATCCGGCGATCGCGCCGATGACGGCGTCGCGCAACGGCACGAAGACGCCGACGAGGTTGACGCCCAGTCCGGCCCAGAGCAGCGGCAGCGTGATGTCGTCGGGCAGCAGCTGCGTGTCGAAGTCGATGAACGTCAGCGCCAGCAGCGCCCACAGGAAGCCGCATGCGGCCAGGCCCTGCCAGGTGGGGCCGAAGCGCCATATCGCAGCGGCGGCCAGCGCGCCGCCCAGGATTTCGACCAGCGGGTATCGCGCCGAAATGGCCGTTCCACAGGCCGAGCACTTGCCTCGCAGCGCGAGCCACGACACGACGGGCACGTTCTCGAGCGCCGTGATGCCGTGCCCGCAGGACGGGCATTTGGAGCGCGGGACCACGATGTTGTAGCGCGGCCGCTCCGGCACCGTTTCGCCGCGCAGTTCGGCGCACTCGTCCTGCCAGCCGCGCTCGAGCATTTGCGGCAGCCGGTGAATGACGACGTTCAGGAAACTGCCGACGCAAAGTCCGACGGCAGCGGCGATGAACGGCGCCGCCGCCGGATCAAGGAGGAGGGACGTCATCGGGGCGCGATGACCGGCGTCAGATGACCGAGCCGAGCTTGAAGATGGGCAGGTACATCGCCACGACAAGGCCGCCGATCACGACGCCCAGGAAGACGATGATGATCGGCTCGAGCAGGCTCGACAGCGCGGCGACCGCATCGTCGACTTCTCGCTCGTAGTATTCGGCGATCTTGCCCAGCATGTTGTCGAGCGACCCCGATTCCTCGCCGATCTGGGTCATCTGCAGGACCATCGTCGGGAAGAGGTTGGTATTGGCCATCGCGTTGGTCAGGCTCGAGCCGGTGCTGACCTCGGTCTGGATGCGCTTCGTGCCCGCCGCATAGAGCGCATTGCCTGCTGCGCCCGCAACGGCGTCGAGCGACTCGACCAGCGGCACGCCCGCGGCGAACATTGTCTGCAGCGTCCGCGTCCAGCGCGCGATCGTTGCCTTCATCAGGATCTCGCCGATGATTGGCGCCTTGAGAATGACACGGTCGAACCCCAGGCGAAACGTCGCCGATCGCTTCAACATGAAAAGCAATCCGAAGATCGATCCGGCGATGACAGCGGCGATGAGCCACCACCACTGCACGACGAAGTCGGATATTGCCATCACGATCAGCGTCGGCGCCGGCAGCCCCGCGCCGAAGTTGGCGAACACCTTCTTGAACGACGGAATCACCCAGACCATGATGACCCACATCACGACGATCGCGACGGTGATGACGGAAATCGGATAGAACAGGGCGGACTTGATCTTGCTCTTGATCGCGAGGATCTTTTCCTTGTAGGTCGCGATGCGATCCAGGATTGCGTCCAGCATGCCCGACGCCTCGCCCGCCGCGACCAGGTTGCAGAACAGCGCGTCGAAGTACTTGGGCTGCTGCCGGAATGCCTGCGACATCGACGAGCCCGTCTCGATCTGGCCCTTGATGTCCATCATCAGCCGCGAGAAGCGCGGGTTGCTGTGCCCGCGGGCAATGATTTCGAAGGACTGCAGCAGCGGCACGCCAGCCTTGAGCATCGTTGCCAGCTGACGCGTGAAGAACGTGATGTCCTTGTCACTGACGGACTTGCCGCCACGGAAGGTCTGCCGTTTGATCTTGACGATCCGCACGCCCTGGCGCCGCAGATTGGTCGTGACCACCGTTTCGGACGCCGCGCGCGATTCTCCGCGCACCTGCCGGTTATTGCGGTCGACGCCTTCCCAGAGAAACGTGTATTCCTTGACGTCGCGTCGTGCCTGTGCGCTTGCGGTTGCCATGATTGTCCTCGCGTGCCGGGCCCGCCCGTCACTCGTTGGTGATCGCCTCGATTTCCTCGAGCGAGGTGATGCCGGCCTTGACCTTCAGCAGCCCGGATTGGCGCAGGTCCTTCACGCCTTCCTTCTGCGCCTGTTGCGCGATGTCAATCGCATTGCCGGCGCGCATGATGACCTGGCGCAGTTCGTCCGTGATCGGCATCACCTGGTAGACGCCGACTCGCCCCTTGTAGCCGGTACCCTTGCACTGGTCGCAACCGACGGGGCCGTACGGCTGCCATGACCCGTCGAGGTCCTCGTCGCGGAAGCCGGCGCGTTGCAGAGCTTCGGGCGGAATGTCCTCGGGTTTCTTGCAATGGGGGCACAGCTTGCGACCCAGCCGCTGCGCCGTGATCAGGATCACCGACGACGCGATGTTGAACGGCGCCACGCCCATGTTGAGCATCCGCGTGAGCGTCGTCGGTGCGTCGTTGGTGTGCAGCGTGGACATCACGAGGTGGCCGGTCTGCGCCGCCTTGATCGCGATGTCGGCCGTTTCGAGGTCGCGGATTTCGCCGACCATGATGATGTCCGGGTCCTGCCGCAGGAAGGACTTCAACGCGGCGGCGAACGTGAGCCCGGCCTTGTCGTTGACATTGACCTGGTTGACGCCGGCCAGCTGGATTTCGGCCGGATCCTCGGCGGTCGAGATATTGACGCCCGGCTGGTTCAGGATGTTGAGGCAGGTGTACAAGGACACGGTCTTCCCGCTGCCGGTGGGGCCCGTCACGAGAATCATCCCGTAGGGGCGGCCGATCGCGTGCAGCAGGCTTTGCTGCTGCTCGGGTTCGTATCCCAGTGCCTCGATGCCGAGCTTGACCCCGGCCGAATCGAGGATCCGCATCACGATCTTTTCGCCGTAGAGCGTCGGCAGCGTCGAAACGCGGAAATCGATCGCGCGGTTCTTGTTCAGCACCAGCTTCATGCGGCCGTCCTGCGGCACGCGCTTTTCCGAGATGTCGAGCCTGCTGATCACCTTGATCCGGGTCGCTACCTTGTCCTTGATTGCCAGTGGCGGCTGCGCGATCTCGGAGAGAATGCCGTCGATGCGGTAGCGGACGCGGAAGAATTTCTCGTAGGGCTCGAAGTGGATGTCCGACGCGCCTTGGCTGATCCCGTCGAGCAGCAGCTTCTGGATGTACTTGACGACGGGAGCATCGTCGATATCCGAGGAATCTTCGTCCGCGAAGACCTGCGGCGCCGCCATGTCGTTGTCGAGGCCCTCCTCCATGTCCTCGAGGCTGCTGGCGTTCTTGTTGAAGGTCGCGTTGCTCGCTTCTGTCAGCGTGGCAATGGCCTTGACCAGCTTGTCGTCCTCGACGACGACCGGCTCGGGAACGAGGTTGGTCTTGAAGCGGACTTCGTCCAGGACCTGGAGATTGGCCGGATCGGAGATCGCGACGAAAAGCTTGTTGTTGCGCTTGAAGAGGGGCAGCACGCGGCGCGACTGCGCCATCTTGAGATCGACCAGCTCCTTCTGGATGTGGTCGAGATCGAAGCTTGCGAGGTCGAGCAGCGGATTGCCGAACGTGCGCGACGCGAAGACCGCGAGTTGGACCGCGGTCATGCGCTTGCCCGCGAGCACGGTTTCGACGAAAGAGACGCCGGTGGACTCGGACTGCGTCTGCAGCGATTCTGCCTCGTGCTCGGACATGACGCCGTGCTGCGCAAGGGCGCGCGCGAGTCCGCTGATATTGCGGGTGGCGGCGTGCGTGGCCATGGTGGGTGGCGAGTTGTCCGGTCTTGTGTCGGTGTCAGTACTGAAAGATTACGAAAGCAAACACCATGCCGGAGTCGCCTGGCGCGGTGCTATTCCATTCGCATAAAACTTAATCGGATGATGATGCCCGCTCGACCGGGGTTTGTAAAGGTGGAGGGATGCGGCCTACAGGCGCGAGCAGCCTGACAACCTTGACCGCGCGATCCTGGGTCTGCAGGACCTCGACCTGTTGCCCGTCCAGCCGGAAGGTGATGCCGGCCTCGGGAATGTCTCCCAAATGCTCGATGATGAGCCCATTCATCGTTTTCGGGCCATCCAGCGGAAATTGGGTCCCCAGCCGCCGATTCAGCGTTCGCAACTGTGCCATTCCTGCCACAACCACGCTTCCATCCGCTTCGCGACGGTAGGTTTCCGTGCCGCCGGGGGCCTGGGTTGTGAATTCGCCGATGATCTCCTCGACAATGTCCTCGATCGTGACCAGCCCCTGCAGCTCCCCGTATTCGTCGACAACCAGACCCAGCCGCTGGCGGTCGTTCTGGAACTGGGTCAACTGGGTCAGCAATGGCGTGCCCGCGGGGATGAAGTAGGGTGGGCGCACCAGCGGCCGCAGCCGCTCGGCATCGACCTCGCCCGCCTGGAACTGCAGGTGGACCACCGACTTGAGCGGCAACACCCCCACGATGTTGTCGAGCGTCTCCTCGAACACCGGCACGCGCGAGTGATAGGAGGTCGCCAGCTGCTGGCGCAGAAGCGCGGGCTTTTCCGCGAGGTCGAGCGCGTGGATGCGGTTGCGTGGCGTCATCACGTCGTCAACGGTAATCGCCTCCAAGTCCATCAGGTTTGCGAGCATCGTGCGATGCTTGCCGCGGAAGTACTGGCTGCCCTCCAGGACCAGCGAGCGCAGTTCCTCCTGCGTCAGCTGGCCGCCGGTGTCGCTGGCCGGCCGGATGCGCATCAGCTTGAGCAGCCCCTGCACGAACAGGTTGACGAACCACACGACGGGCGTCGCCGCCTTGAGGAGCGGCGACAACGCGAAGCTCACCAACGGCGCGATGCGGTCGGCGTGCGCGGCCCCGATGACTTTTGGTGTGATCTCCGAGAACACCAGGATGGCAAAGGAGATAGCGACGGTGCCCAGCGCCAGCGCCCATTCGCCCTCGCCGAAGAGGCGCTTGGTGATGACCGCGGTGGCCGTGGCCGCGGCGGCAGCCACCAGCGTATTGCCGAGCAGGATGACGCCCAGCAGCTTGTCCATCTGGCCCAGCAGCGCCTGCGCCAGCTTCGCGCCGCGCTCGCCACGCTGCGCGCGGTGCTTGAGGCGGTGGCGGTTGGACGCCATCATCGCTGTCTCCGCAAGCGAAAAGAACGCGGAGAGGAGCAGCAATATCCCCAGTGCCACACCAAGCGTGGAGAGCGGGATGTCGTCCAAGGCGTCCTGTGCGAGGGTCGCGAGGGGTTCAGCGCCGCAGCAGCACTTCCATCACGAATTTGCTACCCAGGTAGCCCAGTACGAGCAGTAACGTTCCGGCGAGGATCCAGCGCAGCGCGCGCCGCCCGCGCCAGCCATAGCGCCAGCGCGCGAAGAGCAGGATCGCGAAGGTCAGCCAGCCCGCCACGGAGAAGACATTCTTGTGTGTGAACGTGAGCGGACGCCCGAAGATTTCCTCGGAGAAGAGGAGGCCGCTGACCAGCGTCGCGGTAAGCAGGACGAAACCCAGGCCGACCAGGCGGAACATGAAGCGCTCGAGCATCAGGAGAGGCGGCGCGCCGCCGTCCGATTCCAGCGGAAGCCCACGGCGCAGGCGAGCCTCGAGCCCGATCAGCACCAGCGCCTGCAACGCTGCGACGACGAATAGCGCGTAGGCCAATAGCGCGACGGAGATATGGACGGTAGCCCAGAACTCGTCGGCGTAGGCAAAGCGGTGCGCGGATTCGCCGCTCGCCGGTCCCAGTGCGCACAGTGCGGCGACGGGCAGGACGACGGCCGCGACGCCTGGTAGCGTGCGCAGCAGTCCCGACGCCCAGGCCACCAGCACGGCCAGCCCGGCCACCAGCGACAGTGCGTTGGCAAAGGACAAGTCGAGCCCCGCCGGCGTCGCGATGGCGCGGAAGATCGCATAGCCGTGCAGGACCAGCGCCAGCGGCAACAGCCATGTGCGCACCGGGTTCGGCACGGTTCCGTGCGCGCGCGGCCAGCTGGCCCACGCGGCGGCGGCGTAAAGAGCGGCAACGGCGAAGTGCAGTAAAATCACGGGTCGGGGCGGCGATGCGCGATGGATTCGTTTCGGCTGCCCATTGTCGCAGCCGGGCGGCCTGCGACGCATTGATACGCGGCAAGACGCAGTTTACCCGATGCAGAGATTCCCATTCCGGGGATCGCAGCCTTAGCGGCGCCCGCCAGGACAGAAACGGATTCCCGATGCTCGACAATCTCACCCAGCGGTTCTCGCGCGTCGTCAAGGAACTGCGCGGGCAGGCTCGACTCACCGACGACAACATCCAGGACGCGTTGCGCGAAGTGCGGCTCGCGCTGCTCGAGGCCGACGTCGCGCTGCCGGTGGTTCGTGACTTCATCAGCGGCGTCCGGGAAAAGGCGATCGGCGCCGAGGTCACCGGCTCGCTGACGCCCGGCCAGGCGCTGATCGGCGTCGTGCACCGCGAACTTGCGGCGCTGATGGGCGGCGCCGCCGCCCCACTGTCGTTCGCCGTGGCGCCGCCGGCGGTGATCCTGCTCGCGGGTTTGCAGGGCGCCGGCAAGACCACCACCGCCGCCAAGCTGGCGCGCCTCATTCGCCTGCAACACAAGAAGAAGGTGCTGCTGGTTTCTGCGGACATCTACCGCCCGGCGGCCATCGAGCAGCTGCGGTTACTCGCGGAGCAAGTCGGCGTTGACTTCTTCCCGTCCACCTCGGACCAGCAACCCGTCGCGATCGCCAATGCCGCCGTCGACTGGGCGCGCAGGCATTATCACGATGTCGTGATCGTCGACACCGCGGGCCGCCTGGCCGTCGACGAGGCGATGATGCAGGAAATCACTGCGCTGAACGCCGCGGTCAAGCCGATCGAGACGCTGTTCATCGTCGATGCCATGCAGGGGCAGGATGCCGTCAACACCGCGCGCGCGTTTCGCGACGCGCTACCCCTTACGGGCGTCGTGCTGACCAAGCTCGATGGCGATTCGCGGGGCGGCGCGGCGTTGTCGGTGCGTCACGTCACGGGCGCGCCGATCAAGTTCGCCGGCATGTCGGAGAAGATCGACGGCCTCGAGGTGTTCCACCCTGAACGCATGGCGTCGCGGATCCTCGGTATGGGCGACGTGCTGTCGCTGCTGGAAGACGCGCAGAAGAACGTCGACGTCGCCGAGGCGGAAAAGCTGGCGAAAAAGGTCAAGTCGGGCAAGGGCTTCGACTTGGCCGACTTCAAGGCGCAGATCGGCCAAATGCGCAAGATGGGTGGCCTGGCGGGAATGATCGACAAGCTGCCGGCGGAATTGGCGCGTGCCGCGCAGAGCGCAACGGTGGATGAGCGCCGGATCGGACGGCTCGAGGGCATCATTGATTCGATGACACCCCAGGAGCGCGCGAAGC
>Ga0302323_100001776_pt1 | contig 17503 bp, 11 predicted proteins | sample Fen_T0_3_FD_201950 | JGI IMG/M metagenome (GOLD analysis project Ga0302323, IMG submission 201950) | Peat permafrost microbial communities from Stordalen Mire near Abisko, Sweden - Fen_T0_3 | ecosystem: Environmental > Terrestrial > Soil > Wetlands > Permafrost | place: Sweden: Abisko... | reverse complement strand
CTCACCAGTACGGAATAATGGCCGGTCTGATTGATTTGCACATTGGCCAGGGTCAAGGTGGCATTCGTGGCGTCATTCAAGTTGGTGCCATAGAAACGCCAATGGTAGCTCAGCGGCACGCTGCCGGTGGCAGTGACGCTAAAGGTGGCGGTGGTGCCAGCGGTGACCACCTGATTGGTGGGTTGTCCGACGATGATCGGTGCCGATGCCAAGGGGGTGACATTTTTGTAAATGGTCAGCGTGTTGTCGTACACGTTGCCAAAGACGGCATCCGGGCGGCCATCCCCATCGAGATCGCCCACCGCCACGCCCCAAGCATTCCAGCCGGCGGCGAAATCCACCCGGTTGGCGAGGGAGGTGTTGGTGAAACTGCCGGTGCCGATGTTTTGGAACACCGACAAGGCGCTGTCGAGTTCCGTCACCGCGGCGAGATCGGGCCGGCCGTCGCCGTTGAGATCGGCGATGGCGACCGAGTGACCGCGGCCGGCCAGGGCATAGTCCACCGGCGGGGCAAAGGAGTTGGTGGTCAATATTCCAGGCGTGGCCAGGTTGCGATAAACGGACATGGTTTGAGGCAGATACGCGCTGGCGATCAATTCCGGCCGCCCGTTGCCATCCAAGTTGCCAATTGCCACGTGCAAGCAGTTTTGTGCCGGCAAATCCACGCGCGCCGCAAATGAATTGGAGCCGATATTGCCGGGCGTGCACCGGTTGCGATAGAGCGAAATGAATCCACTGGTGTCAGCCGCCGCCAAATCCGGCCTCAGATCGCCGTCCAAATCGCCGATCGCCACGACTTCGGCGTTGCCGGCCGAGGCCAGGTCGAAATGCGCCGCAAAGGAGTTGGTCGTAATGGCTCCGATGATCCCGGTGCTGCGCAGGATGGAAAGCGTGCCGCTGGTGGTGTTCGCACTGATCAGGTCCACGTGGCCGTCGCCATCCAGGTCGCCGGCCACCACGCGGCGTGGTCCAGCGGCCACCGGGAAAAATACCGGGGCGGCAAAGGAGTTGGTGGTCAGCGGGCCGGCGGATGAAAGATTGCGGTAAACTGCAATCTGGTTGTTGTAACCGTCTGGCACGACCAGATCCAGTTTGCCATCGCCATCCACGTCCACGACCGTGACACCATAGGGATCTTCACCCCCGTTGCCGATGGGGAATACGACCGGGGCCGCAAAGGAGGCGGCGGTCAGCACGCCGTTGCTGCTGATGTTTTGGCTGATGGCAATGGCATTGGCATAAACGCTGGCCAGCACCAGATCCGGCTTGCCATCGCCATCCAAATCAGCAATGACCGTGGCGATCGGGTTGGCGATGGCCAGGTTCACGCCGGGCGCAAAGGTGGTGGCATCGATGGCCGCCCCGTTGCCGGCAAAAGTGGGGGCAAAGGCCGCAGGGCTGTACGCCACCAGCCCGTTGACGGTCACGGTGATGGGAGCATATGTGGCCCCGGAGGGCACGGCGACCGTGAGCTTGTTCGGGTTGGCGGTCAGGACGCTGGCGCGCACGGCGCCAAAATAAACGATGTTGGCGGCAGCCGTCGTGCTGAAGTTGGTGCCAATCAGGGTCACCAGCGATCCAGTGCCAGCTGATGCCGGCGTAAAATAGGAGATGGCCGGCACCGAGTTCGTCGTGGTGGTGATCGCGGGCACACTTTTGCCGGCGGTGCCAGCGGCGTAGATGGCCTGGATTTCGTTGGTGGCGAGGGCGCGGTTGTAGAGAGTCATTTCGTCCATCAGCCCGACAAATGAGCCGGTCTCGCCCCCTGGCCCGGAAACGCGGCTTCCCAGGTAGAGATCATAAGTAGTCAGCGGTGTGAACGAGCCAAGATATTCCTGGGCTACGATTGCGCCGTTCAGGTAGAGCGTGGCCAGGCCGCTGACCTTGTCGTAGGTTAAAGCCACATGCTGGAAAACATTGGCGGTGACCGCGCCAGCAGCCGTGGTGATGGCATGCCAGCCGCCCGCGCTATCAACCACGTTTGCATAGAGCTGGCCGGCGAAGTCTGGCGAAACCCAGAAGTGAGTGCCCCAAGAGCCTGCGGCGTCGTTCCATTCCGCCAGGGGCTGCCGGTTGGTAATGTTGGCGGGCTTGATCCAGGTTTCGAGGGTCAGGCCAGAGCTCAAGCCGACATTCAAGAAGGTGCTGGCGGGGACCTTAATGCCGGCATTGGTGGCGGTAAAGGCAAAGGCCTGCCCGACTTCACCGGGAGCATAATTGACGCCCCCCATCAAGGTGCCATGATTTAAGCCCACGCTGTCAAAAGCATTCGATTCTGCACGCCACCACGAGACGATGCCGGCCGGGATCGGCGTGTTGGTGACGACAGGAGGGTTCACGGTCAGCCAGGCATTGGAGCTGACGATGGCACCGACCAGGTTGCTCACCAGCACGGAATAATAGCCGGTCTGGTTGATTTGCACATTGGCCAGAGTCAGCGAAGCGTTTGTGGCGTCATTCAAGTTGGTGCCATAGAAACGCCAGTGGTAACTCAGCGGCGCGGTGCCGATGGCGGTAACGCTAAAGCTGGCGGTTCCATCAAGGGTGGCGGCGGTGTCGACCGGCTGCGCGGTGATGCTGGGCGCCACCGTGAAACCGAAACATTTGCCCCCGCTGCCGGCGGCGTAAATGGCGGCAATTTCGTTGGTCGCGAGGGCACGATCATATATGGTTGGCTCGTCCAACAGTCCATTGAAAAAACGCGTGGCTGGGTTAGCCGGATCATTCCCCAACCGCAAACTGTTAGTGGAGTTATTGATCGATCCAACCGCCAACACCGAGGAGGCCATGTGGCCATTGGTGTAACATATAAGACGGGTTCCGTCGAAAACTCCAGCGACATGATACCACACGCCGTTTTGAATCGTAACGTTGGTTTCGGTGGAATGCCACGCGCCGTCGATAACCGAAGAAAAAAGTAATTTATTAAGGCGAAATTCCAAAGCATAGCCATTTAAGGCATCAGCCTTCTTTATAATTGGATCCGAAACTCCAACCAGACCCCGGCGATAAATCCAGCCTTCCACCGTGATGGCGTTGGCGGGATTCAGCGACGCGGAATCCGCCACGGATACGAAATTTGAGCGCGTAAAATTAAAAGCCGTGCCAACCATGCCAGTTTGATAGCTGGAACCATTGATAAAAGTTCCAAGATTGGTCCCGACCAAGTCTGAGGTGTTATATTCGCCCGGCCACCACGACACCGCTCCGCCTGGCACAGGCGTGCACGTAGCGCCAACCACCACGCCTGGCAAAAGACCAAAGACGTATAACGACAAACCGCCAATAAGATTTTTTATTTTCATAAGACAATTCCCGGATGTTTGGTTTGATGGTTTACCAAGGCTTCACGATAGTTATCGCAGTGCAGTGCCTTAGATGTCAATTGGATGCCATTATCCACGAACGACACTTGTTATCCTTGGACGACATCTTCGCACTGAAAATTGAGGTCGGCATATTGGGAGGGGGTCATCAGGCTGAAGGCTTTGAACTGGCGGCAAAAATGGGAGCTTTGTTTGAACCCCAATTCGATGGCCACGCGCTTGACGGGAACACCGGCAGCGAGCATGGCACGCGCGGCGATGACCCGCTGTTCATTGAGCCAGTCCTGTGGAGTGCGGTCCAGGGTGCGCTTAAAATCGCGCTGTAACTGGCGCACGGAGACGCGGCTCAGCCGGGCCAGTTCCCTGGCATCATAGCATGCCACCACCGCCAGTTTTTCCCAATCATGATACATTGCGTTGGCCATAGATTCACTCCTCCCAAACGGTCCCTCCTGATTGCTATTGCGGAACCACCCCCGCCTGATGCCAGATTTTCAACGCAAAAAGAAACACCGCGCTTGCGATCCAATGAAATTTTGTACGTCTGCTTCAGCCTGACTCAAGGGAAGCGGTCTGAGGAAAGATGCCGAGGAATCGCTGATACCGAGAGACGGTCCACCCATTTTTCAACAGACAGGCAAGTCCTTCAGCCATAATAATTAAGACAACGGCAACAAATGAAATGCTTGCCCCTGTTTCTATCAAATATCAAGCGAGCCTGTCAACCGATTTCATAGAAATGCCGGCATAAAAATCAGAAATCCGGGACCGACGTCGAAAACAAACCATTAAGCAGCCATAATTTTTAAGCTTACATTGGTCCCATTTCTAATTAAGCTGGCCACGGTTCTGGACGAAGCCACCAAGCCAAACCGATTACACCATGAAAACCTCCCGCTCCCTGCCGACGCTGTTGTTATTGCTGCTGGTGCTCGCGCTGCCCGGCGCCAGTTTTGCCGGACTCCCGAAACATCTGGTCACGACGAATCACCTGGCGGCCCCGCCGAGCGGCAAGGCGCTGGTGAATTTCCACCGGCCTTCCAATTTTGGCGGCGGGGAAAAGTTCGCCATCTTTGATGAGAGCGGCAAGATGCTGATGGACCTGCCTGGCGGCGCGGAGTTTCAACTGGTCTGCGATCCCGGCCAGAAAATCTTCATGGGTTGGGCCGATCATGTCTCCGTGGTGAAAGCGGAGCTGACGGCAGACAAGACCTATGACATCATGGTGGACATCGGCATGGGCTGGATGCGCGGCAACATCCAACTAATCCCACTCGGCAAGGGCGATGCCCGCCGGGGCAAACTGGCGGAATTTGAAAAGCGCGAAAGCAAGCGGGTGCTGGCGTTGAATCGCAATCAACACGTGGAAGATTACGAAGCCAAGAATCAGAAACGGGTGGAAGAGATCAAAAAGGATTTTCTCGGTGGAGCCAAGACCGACCGCGTCGCCCACCTGAGCAAGGATGACTGCCGTTAGTCGGAAGGCTGAAGGCTGAAGGTTGAAACAAAGTAAGCAGGCGCGACGGACGGTGGACGCCAGACGCCATGGCGACGGATCATCAAGGTTTAACCGAGACCAGCAGCCGGTTTGAGCCCAGCCCGGAGCCGCTCACGAACTCAACGTTCACAAAACCCGCCGCGCGCAGCAGGGCCAGGTGGGCCGCCTCGTCGGCAAAATGGAGGCCGTGACGGGTAAGATTCTGGCCGAGGCGCACGCCCCATTGCTCGGACCGGGCGACGGCGCGATGACCGGCGGCGGTGTTCGCCATGGCGTCACGAATAACGAGGCAGCCGCCGGGACGCAGCGCGGCGAAAATTTTCCCCAGCACGGCCGCTTTGTGTTCGGGCGGGAAATAATGGAGCACATCGCACAGGAGGGCACAATCGCACGCGGGATATTCGGGCCATGCCAAAATGTCGCGCTGCTCAAAGACGGCCTGGGGATTGGCCGACGCAGTGACCTGGGCCACGCGAAGCTTATCCGGGTCAAAATCCACGCCGCGCACGCGCCGTCCCGGCGTAAACAGGGTAAGCCAGTGCGCCACGAGGCCGTAGCCGCAGCCGAGGTCCAAAATCTGGCCGCGCGCCGGCACGACTTTTTCGACGGCGCGAAAGAGCGGATCCGTTTTCAGCTTCCAATAGGTGAACTGCGAAACATAGGGTCCCTGAAAACGGTAAAGCCGGCTGACGGCGCGGCGTGTCTGGGCCGGCGTGGGATTCACCAAGTGCGGGTGTCGGGCGTTTAATTTTGCCAGCCAGCGCACGGAGAGCGGCACGAGGAACAGGGTGGCGAGCAGACTAAAGCTGATGCCGAGCAGCGCGGTCAAGCCGACCGAAAACAGCGCGGGGTGATGCGCGAGCACGAGCACGCCGGTGCCGAGCAGCGAGGTCAGCGCACACATGGTCACCGCGCCACCGGTGGCGGCGGTGCGCTCGGGGTGGCCACGCAAGGGTTCCAGCTCGCTCAAGACCATGAACAGGCTGTAATCGCCCCCCACGCCCACAACAAAGATGACGAAAACAAAGTTTGCCACGTCAATGGGCAGGCCGCACAGGCCGAGGGTTCCGAGTGTCCAGAGGACGCCGACGGCCATCGGCAGCAAGGTGACGAGCACCAGTTCGAGCCGTCCCAACAGCAGGAAAATGAGGAAGGCATTCAGCGCCGCGACCAGCAGGCAGAACACGGGCAGCGCGCGCCGGGCGACCTGCGTGATTTCGTCGGACAGGGCGGTTTTGTTGAGCAGCAACGCGTCCGGCACGGCGGTCTGCACGGCGGCGCGCAGCTGACGGAATTTATCCGTGTCGGACACCTTGACGAGGGTGGTCAGATACATTTTCCCGTCGCGACTGCTCCAGAAGTCGGCGGTGAGATGATCCAGCGCCGAGTTGGTTTCCAACGACGGCGGCGCGTCGGGCGAGGCCAGCTTGGCCAGGAAGGGGGCAAACGCTGCGGGACGAAAGCCGAGCTTGGCGACGGCAGCGGCCAGGGAGGCGTGCAATTGCGCCTGGCGTTCGCTGGTCCAGAAATCCCGCCAGTCACGGGCATGCGCGGCGCGGGTGGCGGCTGACGGCAGCAGCGGGGCGAGGGAGGAAAATGATTCAAAGATATTTTGGTCGTGCAGTTTCTCCAGAGCGGCGAAGACGAGTTCGTTCTTCGCCAGGACTTCTTCGCGCGTGCCACCGCCGACCACAATGGTCGTCAGGGAAAGCGCCTGGCCCCAGCAGTCGCGGATGGTCTGCTCGTCCTGCCGGGTGCCGGGGGTCACGCCATTGAGCCGCGCGAGGTCGCCGTCGAATTTCACGCGCCCCAGGCCGACCACGCAGACCAAGGTGAACAGGATCAGCAGCGGCAGAATGAGGCGGGTGTGACGTGTGCGCCAGTCGAACAGCCGCTGCAGCAGCGCAGTGAGCGGCAAGGGACGAGCGTTGGGCAGTTCCTTGACCGGAATGAACACCGGCAGGATAAAAATCGCAAACAGGGCGGCCAGACCAACCCCCACGGCGCCAAACAAACCCAGTTGGCGATGACCGGCGATCGGCGAGAGGAACATCACGAAGAACGCCGCCATGGTGGTCAGCGCCCCGAAAATGAGGGCGGGCATCAGACCGGCAACGATGCGCGCCAGCTCTTCACGGCGGGCAGGCGGCGAATTATCGAGCGTGTAGACGATGTAGATGCCGTAATCAACCGTCACGCCGATCAACATGCTCCCGCAGCCCAACGCGACGGAGGAAACCAAGTCGCCGGTCACAAACAACACCACCACGGCGCCCAGCGCGCCAAAGACCACGGGAATCAGGGCCATGAGCGCCAGCCAGCGGCGGCGGCAGGCCAGAATGATGAGCCCGGCAATGGCCAGCGTGGCGATGAGGCTGGTCCGCTGGGTGTCGGCGCGGATCAACGTGGCGTTGTCGAGCGCGGCGCGGTGGGCGCCGGTGACGGAGATGCGCACGGCGCCGCCGGGAAAGTTGGTCTCCACCGAGCGCGCCGCGTTTAAAACCGAGGCCAGCAGGACGACGCTCTGGCCGGTCGCGGTGGAACGAAAGGCGGGCGTGGCGTTGATCAGCACATGGCAGCCGTCGGCGCTGGTGATGCGGCCACCGACGATGCGCGCATCGCCGACGCCGGCCTGCAAGGCGCGCAACCGCACGGAGACGGTGTCGCTGAGGCCAGCGGGATCGGTCAAGGCCACGTCTTTGAACATCAGGCCCTGCGGCTGCATCATCGACTGCTTGAGCCAGGCGAGGCGTTTCTCGATTGCGTCGGGCGCGAGGCGCGGTTCCAGTTCCCGCAGTTCCCTGGCGTTGAGCAGCACTGGCAACTGCGTTTGCAATTGTTGATAGGCCGCGCCGAGGTCGGCCACATTTATTTCACCGCGCACCTCAACCAGCGCCGGCAGTTCGCGCAGCGCGGCGGTCAACTGGGTTGCGGCCGCAGCCAATTGCCCGGCATTCGTCGTGGCGGTGGCGACATCAAGGTAAAGCCGGTCCGCCTGCCGGATGTGTTTCAATGCTTCCACCTGCTCGGCAATGGCGGGAGCGGACATCGGCAGAATATCCGAGAAATCCTCATTCAGCTTCAGCCGCCGCCCCAGGAAGACGGCCACCACGACCACCGCCGCAGTCAGCAGGAGGACGATGGCCCGGTGCCGCGCCAGCAGCAGATGGAGTTGGATGAAGCGGTCAATCATGCGGTGGATTTGGCTTTGCCGAGAAAGAGCCAACTAATGAGCCAGGTGACAACCGTGCCAACGATGCCAAAGAGGATTGCCAGCGCGAGGCTGCCTAAAAACCATTCCACAAAGCGGGCGGGCACTTCCGCCAGCAACGTCCGGGCGTTGAGAGCCAACCAGGCGCCGGTGTGCAGGTAGTGGCCGAGAAGCAAGCCGCCGGCCATGAAGAATGGCGCGACCACGGGGAAAGAAATGTGGCTGGCGGTCACGGCAATGGCTTTGTTCAGGTGGAGCTTGTGCGCCAGGGCGGCGGCGGTGACGATTTGAAAACCCCAGATTGGCGCGATGCCGCAAAACACGCCCAACCCGACCGCAAAAGCCAGTTTGGCGTGGGTTTCCGTGTTTTCCGAAAACAGGAGGCGCAGGATGGTTTTCACGCGCTCGCGGCGCGGCAAATGCCGTAATTCGCCGGTGGCGGAAATTTTCCGCAGCAGCGCCGGAACACAAAAGCTCTGAATGGAAAGCCGCTGGTGCAGCAGCGAAATCCGCACCATGTCCCGCCACGGATCAAAATGCGAGAGCCGCGAGGTGGCCGCGGCGTAATCGGCGGAAACGGGCTGGGCGACGAGCGGGATGCCCGCCCACGCGGCCTTGACCATGATCTCGAGTTCGTAGGCGTAGCGTTGCGACTTGAGCTGGAGCCGGTTGATGGCGGCGAGCGGATAACAGCGAAAGCCGCATTGCGTGTCGGGCAGCGCGACGCCGGTTTCAACCTTGAACCAGAAGGTGGAGATGTTGTTGGTGATGCGCCGTCCGCGCGGCGCGCGCTCCTTCACCAAATCGCGCACGCCGATGATGAAGGCCGCCGGCTGGCGGCGGCTGGCAGCGGCGAAGGCCGGTAGTTCGGACGGGGCGTGCTGACCATCGGCATCAATGGTGATGGCATGCGTGAAGCCGCGCTGTGCCGCCGCGAGGAAGCCGGCGCGGAGCGCGGCGCCCTTGCCCTGGTTTTGCGGCAGGGTGACGAGGCTGAGGCCGGTTTCGGCGGTGAGAATTTTACCGGTGTCATCGGTGGAGCCGTCGTTGACGACGATCACGGGGAAAAATGCTTTGGCTTCGCGCACGACGCGGGCGACGGTCAGGCAGTGGTTGTAAACCGGAATGACGATGCAAATGTTGGGGAGGCCGGGCATATCAGTCGCGCAAATCCACGAAGTAGCGGCGTTTCCGCGCGCCAGCGGGCAATTGGAGGAGTTCGATTTCGGCGGCGGCGGCGGCGGTGATTTGCGGCGACACTTTCACAGCGCCCTGGAATTGTTCCTTCAATGCGGCGATGAGTTTGGCCGGGTCCCCGGTGCTGGAAAATTTAACTTCGACGGTATCCGACCGGTTGGCATCGCGCCGGGCGATGACGACATAGCTGGCAATTTCGGGGGCGGCATCCAGCACGGTTTTCAGCGCGGAAGGAAAGAGCGTGGTTCCCTTGAGCTTCAGCTTCTGGTGATGGCGGCCGACGATCGGGCCGAGGCGCAACGTCGAGCGGCCACAGCAGCAGGGGGCGCGGTGGATCGTCGCAAAATCGCCGGTGCGGTAGCGGATCAGCGGCATGGCCTCGACGCCGAAGGTCGTGGCGGTGAGTTCGCCCACGGTGCCGTCCGGAACAGCGTGACCGGCTTCGTCGAGGGCTTCGAGGTGAAGGAGTTCGGGATGCAAATGGCCGCCGCAGCCAGCGGCGCATTCGCAGAGGGAGGCGGCGAGTTCCGTGACGCCAAAGGTGGAAAAGACTTTGGCACCCCAGTTTTTTTCAACGGCGAGCCCGGCGTGGTTGAGCGAAAAATCGTGGTTCCGGACCGGTTCGCCGATGCACACGGCCTTGCGAATGCCGCTGCCGGCCAGATCAAACCCGGCCTCGGCCGCCTTGTCCGCCAAATGCCCGAGAAACGAGGGCACGCTGACAATGGCGGTCGGCTGCGCGCGGCGGATCATGTCCAGGTGCATCGCGGGCGTGGCCGGGCCGACGCGAATGACCGCGCAGCCCAATCGGCGCAATCCGAGATAATACGCCATGCCGGCGATAAAACAGCGGTCCATGGCCACGGCGAGCAGCACGGTATCCGCCACCGTAAACCCGGCGCAGCCGAAGGATAATTCTTCGTTGCAGGCCAGCCGTTCGAGGTCGGCTTCGGTCAACTGCCAGACCAGGGGCTGGCCGGTGGATCCGCTGGTGGTGACGATGTCGGCAATGCGTGTGCGGGGCACGCAGAGAAATTTTTCCGTGTTTTCAGACACCACGGTCTTGTCAATGGCCGGGATGCGGGCGAGGTCGTCCAGTGAAACTTCGGTGCCCGCCGCCAGCCCGGCGCGGGCGAAATGCTCGCGGTAGAACGGTGAATGCGCGCCGGCGTAGCGGAAGGTCTCCGCCCACGCCGCCTGTTGCACGGCGGAGATGGCAGAGGTGGAAAGGGCTGCCTCGTTCATTGCGCGCGGGATTGGTTTGCTGGTCTGATGGCCACGGTTGGAGGGAAGTTAACCAAATTTTTCCGCGAAAGAAAACCGGATTTGACGGCAACAGCCGTGATTTATTGACGGGCCGGAAATGTCCTTTTCCATTCGGCCCGGGAAATTTTGCCCCGGTCGTTCGCCCCCAATGAATCGACGAAGCGCCATTCACGCGGCACCTGCCAGGCGGGCAGCCGGGCGAGTAAAAACTGCTTCAGTTCGGCGGCGGCCAGCTTTTCCCGGGGTACGATACAGGCGGCAATGGTTTCGCTGCGGTCGGCATCGCTGCTCGGCAGACCGAAGACAAGACACTCGTCAACGGCGGGATGCGTGGCCAAAACCTGTTCGATGCTGGCCGGAGAAATTTTGCGGCCGGCCACGTTGATCTGGTCGCTGACGCGCCCCCGCAAGAAAACCTGGCCCGCGCAAAACTCCGCGAGATCGCTGGTCTGGAAGACCCCCTGCCCCAGCGTGCTGTCCGCGTCCGGCCAATAGCCCTGCCCCACGGCGTGGCTGCTGACACGCAGACAGCCGGAGTCGTTGAGGGCCAGCGTCACCTGATGCAAAGCCGCGCCGACACAGGCGCCCTCGGAGCGAGGCGTCATGGTGCCGTCGTAGGCAATGCCGCCGCATTCGGTGGAACCATAGAAGTTGTGCAGCTTCAAGCCATGCTTTTGAAAAACATCTTGCTCCAAGGCGACCGGCAACGGTGCGCCGGCGGAAATCGCCAGGCGGGTCGAGACTGGAATAATGTTGGTGGCGTGCCAGGTGCGCCATAGGGCGGGGACGGCGGCCAAGGTGAGCGCAGGCATGCCTACGGCGGCGCGCCGGACGATCTCCGGCAGCGGCGAATTGACGATAACCAGCGGAATACCATGCAGTAACAGCGGCAGCACGAGGTTGGAAAAGCCGTAGGAGTGGGCGAGGGAAATGACACCGAGGTTGGGCCAGTCCGGACGGAGGCCCATCGTGGCCACAATATTTTCCGCATCGGCGGCAAGTTGTTGGGCGGTAAAGACAACTGCGCGGGCCGGGCCGGTGGTGGCGGAGGTCAGTTTGAGATGAGCGGCCGGCCGGGGGGGAACGGGCAGTGGCGGCGGCGGCTGGCCGATTTCTAAGGGACAGAGCACGGCGTGATCACGCCAGGCGCGGAGCACCTGGAAAAGAAATTCAGCCGCGTGGCCCTGCGCGAACACCAACGGCCCGTCCGTCACGGGCTGTTTTTCCGCGGCCGCCACGAGCTGGGCGAAGGTCCACCGGCGGCCGGAGGGGGACTCGCGCAAGGCGGTTTCAGCGGGGTGGTTGCGGGCCATTTGCCGCCAGCGTTCATAGAGCATTGCCTTTTGTTAGCCGAAACCCAATGCTAGTCCAAGCATGATTTCTGCGCCCGCCACGCCACCACGCCGCTTTGAGTTTGAGCGGGATACGTTTGCTTTTGCCAATGAGCTGGTCTGGCAATACCGGCTGGAGGCCGCCACGCAGAAAATGGTTTCCCAAAAAAACGACCCGTGCCCGGAGTACACGCACCGCTGTTTCGTGCTGGTGCGCTCGGCCCGGCAATTTTTTTATCATGCGCGCTTCGATGGCTCGCTGCCGGTGGCGGATGCCGCCGGCTACCGGCGAATCGTGAAGGCGGTGGTGGCACGGAATCCGCGCACGGTCAGCAGTGACACCAGCCGGGTGGTGGTGCCCGGCTACGATTGCCTGCGCGCGTTCAGCCTGGCGCAGGCAGCGGTGCTGAAAGCCAGTTGCGGGGGCGCGTGGCAATCCTACGTGTTGCGGAGCCACTGGCGGATGATCCTGCCGGTCTCGCGCCCGCATCAGCAGCGCATGGCCGAGCAGCTGGCCGGGTCGGTGCCGCGCCGGGGCGCGGCGATTGTGCATCTGTTCTGTTTTCCGGAGCTGACCATCAACCACGGCATTGTGCTGTATGACCAGGCCGAAACCGGGACGGGGGTGCGCTTCACGGCGTACGATCCGAATCTGCCCGGGCAGCCGACGGAATTAAATTACGACCGCACCCGCCGGACGTTTTATTTTCCCCGGAACCACTATTGGGCGGGCGGCCCGGTGAACGTGGTGGAAACGTATTGCGGCTGGCTGTATTGAAGGCGGCGTAAAATCAATTTCCCCAGAAAGAGCCCGACGAGCTGACGGGCATAAACTGGCCGCCGCCGATGTGTTGGAGTTCCACGGCGGCGCCCTGGCTGCCCGTAATGGAGCCCGTTGCGCCGAGGGTGGTGGTGGCAAGGCGCTCCCCTGCCTGCCAATAATAAATCGCGCCAGCGGTGCTGGTACTGGCATAGGCGGCCGCCATGACATTGCCAATGGCGGAACAGGTCACCGCCTTCCAATTTTGGCTGGCCAGCGATTGTTTCGTCCAATTAATGCCGGAATCGGCGGAAACATAAATCCCGCTGGCATAGGCCGCCGCCACCAGCCGGCCACCGTCAGAAGAACACGCGATGCTGTACCAAGCATTGGTGGGCGAATTGGCCTGCTGGGTCCACGTCACCCCATAATCAGAAGAAGTATAAATTTTGCCGCCAAACGCCGTTCCGGCCAGCCGGCTGCCGTCCTGCGAGGAAGCCAGGGCGGTCCAGTTGGTGCTCACGGAGCCAGCTTGCTTGGTCCAAGTCACGCCGGAGTCAGCCGAGGTGTAAATGTTGCCGCCATAAATGGCCGCCGCCATGCGGGTGCCATCGGTTGAAGATGCGGCAGCAAACCACGTTTTGGCACCGATGGCGGAGTTGCGCTGCCACCAGGTGCCGCCAGAATTGGTCGAAGTATAAATGAATTCGCCGTTCACGACGGCCACCAGCTTGGTGCCATCGGCCGAAGAGGCAATGCACTGCCAGTTACGCGTGCTGCTGGCGACGAGTTGCCAGGTCGTTCCAGAATTCGTGGAGAGAATTATATTTCCGCCAAACACCACCCCGGCCAGATTGACGCCGTCGGCGGAGGAGGCCAGGGAAATTGGCGAAAACGTAGAGCCGGTGGCGCTCCAGGTTTTGCCGGAATCGCCCGAAGTATAAATACCGCTGCTGCTGGTGCCCGCGACCATTTTGACACCGTCTGCCGAACAGGCCAGCGTCTGCCAGCCAACGCTGGTGGCATTGGCCGCCAGCCAGGAGGCGTTGCTGGCAGTCAGGAAGATTCCGCGAATGGACTGGCCGGAATTTTGGGCCACCAGCCACCCGCCGCTGCCCGCGCCGGAAATCCGCACGATATCGCCGACCAACAAGGATGAGGTCGGCGGCAGGGTCACGGTCGTGAGACTGGAACTCAACAGGAGGTAGCCCGCATTCGGCATGGCCTGGGTCACCGTGTTGCTCACCGGAATCCAGCCCACCAGCCCGTTGCCAAAAAAGCTCCCGACAAACGAATTTCCGCGGTTGGTGAAGGCATTGACGCCCGTGAACGTGTTGGCGCCTGTAAATGTGTTCGTGCCGGCGAACGTGTTGGAGCCAGTGAAGGTCTGGTTGGTGTTTAGCAGGGCTACGTTTGTGGTCAGCCGGGTATCGGCCACCGTGCCGAAGGTCACCGCCGAACCGTTCAGGTTGGTGATTGCCGCTCCATTACCGGCCAAAGTACCGTTGAAAGCCCCGATAAAGACGTTGTTGACGTTCGTAAAACCGACCGGGACGGAATAGGTGCCAGACAGCTGCGTTGAGGAAAGGGTGCCCGCCAATTGGGCGGTCGGCAGCGTGCCCAGCAAATTGCTGGCGCTGTTGGCAAAGACGGCATAGGGCACCGGCAACACCGGCTGGCGCGGCCAGAGCACGGTAAAGACGTTGGTGCTGGCGTTCGTGCGCACACCGATGGACAGCCAATAATTGGTGCCGGAAAAGACGGCGCCAAAATCCAGCACTTGCATGAATGTGCCGCTGCTCACTTCCACCGCCAGGTTGGTCTGAATATAACTGATGGCGTTGCCATTGGTTTTGGCGTCGTAGAGGGTGAACCGCAGGTCGTAGGTGCCATTGGCGGGGTTGCCTGCATCCGTCAACTGGCCTTGATACATGAACGCGGTGCCTTGGGCGAATGAAACCTGCAACAGGCCACCGGTTAAAATGCCCAGGAGCAGAAAAAAAATCTTGTGCTTCATGCCGACATATTGCCGTGCGGTGCCGCCAAATTCAACCCTGAAGGTAAACTTCTGAATGACACGGGGATGAACCTAGAAAAAGCAGTTCAACCACGGATAAACACGGGGACTTTTACGCGAATTACGCCAATTAACGCGAATTAAACAGGGATTGATGGATTGTGGGATGGGTGGATGAATGGGGGCGTGGCGGGGTTCGCAGGTGCGGAGGAAGCGGCAAATTGGGGAATGGGTTGGCCGTAAAAAGGCGCAAAAGGCGCAAAAAATGCGGCGGTGGGTGGTTGCGGGGGCGGCAGCCGACGTACTTGTGTCAATAGTTAGGTTTGACCCCTTTCCCCCTTTCCGCCGCACTCTCCAAGACGCTTCGCTAGACGCAAGCAGTCACGCGGCAGCGTTACGAGGTGCGCCGTCATCAATATTCAACCACGGATGGACAGTCTGGAAACCCATACCAGAACACCAATAAAACAGCATAAACCTGCGTAAAATAAGGGAAATTCGCCATAACGCACCAATATTTTTCACTCCTTTTCAGCCATTGAACTGCCACTTTCACTGACAGTCCTGCCGACTGGGATTTGCTTCAGCAGGCTTTGTTGTCCTGCCAGGTGAGGTTCACCTTCATTTCATCGTGCAGGGTTTTAAGGATGTAGGCCGTCACTTGGGCATGGTCGGGATTACCCCGCTTGCCCTGTCCTCCCGGTCGGCCCCGTTTGGGCGCGGGTTCCACTGCCTCCTCGTCTTTGGGGGGGGGCGGAGCATACCCGCAAACTTGCCGGGCTCTTCGGCATGCCAGCATTGTGCATGTGGTGGTGTGTGGTAAGCTACGGCCAGGAGAATCAATCATTCAACCTTCAGCCTGGACTACGATTGAAAACCGCAAGTGAACAAGTTCGCCAAACGCTAGACAACCTTTATCGCGCAGAGTTCGGGCGCATCCTGGCCACGCTCATCCGGCTGCTGGGCGATTTTGATTTGGCCGAGGATGCGGTGCATGATGCGTTCGCCACCGCACTCGAACGCTGGCCGCTGGACGGGGTTCCGGGCAATCCCCGCGCATGGTTGATTTCAACTGGACGGTTCAAAGCGATTGATGCGTTGCGTCGCCGTGCGCGGTTTGATGCGTCGCAGGAAAAAATTACAGCTCAACTTGAAAACACAACGGACGATTCAGTGCAGGGAATAGAGGATGGATTGGCTGACGACCAGTTGCGCCTGATTTTCACCTGCTGTCATCCTGCGCTCGCGCCGGAAGCGCGCGTGGCGTTGACCTTGCGCGAAGTCTGCGGGCTGACGACGGAAGAAATCGCCCGCGCTTTTCTCACCACCGCGCCCACGCTCGCCCAGCGCATCGTGCGCGCGAAGGCCAAGATTCGCGACGCGCGCATCCCTTACCAAGTGCCGTTAGCGGAAGAACTGCCTGACCGGTTGGACACGGCGTTGCAGGTGGTCTATCTGGTTTTCAACGAGGGCTACTCCGCATCATCGGGCGCGTCGCTGACGCGGGGGGAGTTTTCGGCGGAAGCCATCCGGCTGGGACGGTTGCTGCTCGAATTGCTGCCCGAGCCGGAGGTGATGGGCTTGCTCGCGTTGATGCTGTTGCAGGAATCGCGCCGGGCGGCGAGAACTTCGCCGGCGGGCGAACTCGTTCTTTTGGAGAACCAAGACCGTTCGTTGTGGGACCGGGAGCGAATCGCGGAAGGCGTCAAGTTGGTGGAGCGGGCGTTGTTGTCCCGGCGGTTCGGCCCTTACACACTTCAGGCGGCAATTGCCGCCGTGCATTCGGAGGCGGGTGATGCAGCCTCGACGGACTGGCCGCAAATCGTTGCGCTTTACAGCGTGCTCGCGCGGGCCGAGCCATCGCCGGTCGTGGAGCTGAACCGCGCCGTGGCCGTGGCGATGCGCGACGGGCCGAAAGCGGGCTTGGCGCTAATTGATGCCATCCTCGCGCGCCGCGAACTGGCGGATTACCATCTGGCACATTCAGCCCGGGCGGATTTGTGCCGCCGTTTGGGCAGGAGGGATGATGCCCGTTCAGCTTATCAACGTGCCTTGTCATTGACGCAGCAGGAACACGAACGGCGCTTTCTCGAAAACCGGCTTCGGGAGCTGGACGAAAAAAAGTGACGGGCGTTGTCGAATTGCCCGGACGCCAAACGACCAGCTTGGGTGACAATCAGTTTAACCAATCAACCGGAGAACAAAAAAATGAGATTCATAGAAATGGTCAATGCAACGAAAAATTCGGAAGCTGGCAGGTTGCCGAGGCCGGAGCTGCTTGCCGCGACGGGCAGATATAGCGAGGAACTGACCCAGGCGGGCATCATGCAGGCGGGTGAAGGTTTGAAGCCCAGCTCGAACGGAGTGCGGGTCACATTTTCTGGAACGAAAAGAACCGTGACCGACGGGCCTTGCACCGAAACGAAGGAACTCGTCGCCGGTTTCAGGCTTTGGAAATGCCAGTCGCTGGAGGAGGCGATTGAATGGGGCAAGCGTTGCCCGAATCCAATGCCTGGCGAAGATTCGGACATCGAGATTCGCCCGCTCTACGAGATGGAGGATTTCAAATAACGAAGCCAAAACTCTCAAACTCCAATCTTTTTTATGAAATACATCTGCCTTGGCTACATCGAGCCGAACAAATTTGAATCCATGTCTGAAAGCGAACGTAACGCGATGGTAGACGAGTGCTGGGCCTACGACGACGAGTTGCGGAAGAAAGGGCACTTCGCGGGCGGCGAAGGACTTCAAGGTCCCAACACCGCCATGACCTTGCGCTGGAAAAAAGGCAAGGTCTCCATCACCGACGGTCCTTACGCCGAAACGAAGGAACAGCTCGGCGGCATCCTCATCCTCGAAGCGCGCGATTTAAACCACGCCATCCAGTTGATGTCGAA
>Ga0302323_100001772_pt1 | contig 17514 bp, 14 predicted proteins | sample Fen_T0_3_FD_201950 | JGI IMG/M metagenome (GOLD analysis project Ga0302323, IMG submission 201950) | Peat permafrost microbial communities from Stordalen Mire near Abisko, Sweden - Fen_T0_3 | ecosystem: Environmental > Terrestrial > Soil > Wetlands > Permafrost | place: Sweden: Abisko... | reverse complement strand
CGTCGGAATTGGTGGCGCCCCACTCGGTGACGAACAAGGCGAGGCCCTTGGCGAGCGCGGCGTCGCCGCGGCTGCGAAGCGATTGAGTGTGCGTGCAAGAGTAGAAGTGCAACGTGTACATCAGGTTCGTGCCGACCACGGGATTCGCGGCCGCGACGTCAACGTACTGTGACCAATTGGGCGTGCCAAGAATGATCACGTTGTCTGGATCGACGGCACGAATCGCTGCTACCACGGCTTCGTGATAGGGTTTGACTACCGTGGCCCAATCCACCTTGAGCGGTTCGTTGTAGGTCTCGTAGAGCACATTCGGGTACGCGCCGTAGAGCGTGGCCATTTCGGTAAAGAAGGCAATGGCTTCGGCTTGGTGCGTCTCGGCGGCATGGTCGTGCCAATCGATGATGACGTAGATCCCAAGCTCAATCGCCAAATCCACGATGGCTTTGACCTGAGTCTTGGCCTTGTCGGGATTGACCAAGTATGCCCCACTGGCATCGACGCCCATGGCCGCGCGGATGATTGACGCCTGCCAGTTATCGCGCAGGAACTTCACACCCTCGGGATTCTGGGCATAGCCCGTGTTCTCCCAGTTAAGCCACATGCTGCTCGGTCCCTTCAATTGTACTGGGACGTTCTGCACGTCGACGAGCGCAGTCCCCTCGACGTGCAATTGGCCGTGCAACGTTACTGCAGGCGGGCGCGCAATGATTGTTTCGGGCTCAGCCGTTCCAGCTGCGCCTGCATCGGCTGCTGCCGAACCGCTCACGCCGTCACTGCCACCCGCAGCTTCGCCGCCTTGCACTGCGGTTGTTTTAGGCTTGGCCGTGCCCGACGCCGCAGGCACTTCGGCGCCTCCGGGGTCGCAACCGGTTACTCCGAGACAAAGCAAAGTAGTGCACAATCCTCGACGCAGGACATTCATGGCGGTTCTCCGACGGCTGGCGCAAACTTTTTTAGACGCAGCCTGAATATGATGAAGCAATGACGTCGGTCGCGACCGCGTGCAAGCGGAATATTCAGCCAGAACATCGAGCATCACTGGTGGAGCAAGCGCGTACTACGGTTCAACCGTGTGAAACTAACAAGCCGCCATCGTGGATTAGCAATTCTGTACCAATGGGTCTCTAACGCAGCGAAGAACGCGCCATGCCGGGTGAAAGTTAGGTTGGTTTGACAAGCGAGCCGACCTTTGCTTCGCTGCCCGACACGCCATGAACCGGTTCAATGCTTCTCTCAACCGCGCCTCGCTGCGCTGGCTTGTCTGTTGCGTGCTGCTTACCGTAAGTGCGGTGGCATTCGGGCAACCGAAGCCGCTCGGCTCGGCGGCAGTCGATCCATCAGCCACCGCGGTCGAGGTTTCCGTCGATGAAGCCTCGCCGCCTACGAAGTGATCGCGAAAATCCCAATCGACTCGACCCAGTCCGAGGCGATTCGACTATTTCGGCGCGCTCTGACGGGCGCGACCCCGGTTTGGGTCGCGTCACGCAATACGGTCGAGCACATTGAGCGTTGGTATGCCGAGTTGCCACAGTGGCTGCGATGTGGCTTGCCTTCATGCTTGCCGTAGCGCTTGCCGGGGCTCAGTTTGCCTACCCCACGCGGGCGCCAAGCGTCGCTTTTGAAGGCAAACGATAGCCCAAACCCAATGCGGCGCAGGGAGCAACCTGCGTCGGTACGACAAACCGACACACGCGTCCTCGGGCGTGACAGACGGTGGCGCTGGCAGCTAGAAACGCCTATGGTCGGCGCATGACGCGATATCGAGACGGTCTGATTGCACTGTTGATGCTCGTGGGTTGTGGCTCGCCTCCGCCGCCGAAAACCGAAGGTGTTGCCGAACCCAAGGTCGCGGAGGATCTGCCGACCTGGTGCAGCGGAGACAAGAAGAACTGCTTGCCCGAGCGAGACTTTGCAACCCGTCTGTGTCGCGGACAGTTTCTTGGCGCCGCGCTCTTCATGTTCCAGAAGCAGAGCCCCTGGCAACGCCGTTGGGTCAACGCCAAAGCTGGACTACCAGCGAAAAATGCAGAGGGTGGCCCTGCAGGCGGGGCAATCGAGCACGCTGAGGAGTTGCTCGTCGTGGCCGTGGATGAGCCCGCCCCGCCCACGCCGACGGACAGCCGCAAAAAGAACACGTCCGCAAAGAAGCCCGACCCCGATATTCTCGCTCTACGTTGGGACGGCACCTGTGCTTCGCTCAAGGGCTCCGAAGTGGCCACCTACTTGCCGGGGGATCCCACACACCCGTTCGTCGATTGGACCAAGCTGGATCTGTTCGTCCAGCGCTCGCTGCTGCGCGAGGCAGAGATTCAGCGCGCGGTCGCAGCGCGCGACAAGGCGTGCGCGGACAAGGGCTCAGTCGATTGTCATAAGAGCGAACATGCGCTCTCCAACGCGCTCGTGAATCATATTCGACGGGGGCAGAAGCTTTCGATGCCCGAACATCGACCTTAGCGCGCTTCCTACCGGTACGCGCTGGGATATTGGACCGGGGATTCGCCGACCAGGTCAAGCAGCGCGCCGTGGAGCAGGCGATTCGACGCGATGAGGTGGCCCTGCGCGAGCCGCGCAGGGCCACCGTCGAGGGCGGTGACCTGGCCACCCGCGGCAAGGACGATGGCTGCTCCAGCGACGACATCCCAAGCGTGCAGCGCGCGCTCCCAATAGCCGTCGTAGGTGCCGTCAGCCACGAAGCAGAGGTCAATCGAAGCCGACCCACAGCGTCTGATGCCGCGCACGCGCCGTTTGGCTGCCACGTAGGCATCAAAGTTGTTGTGCGGAGCGAGCTCGCGATTTGGAGGGAACCCCGTTCCTAGCAGCGCATCACCAGGCTGCACGGTGTCACTAACCCGACACAGATCTCCGTTGCGCTTCGCAACGTCACCACGGGACCCAGACCAAAACCAACCAAGGGCAGGTGCCACGACTGCGCCGGCGATGGGATGGCCCTGCTGCATAGCGCCGATGCTTACGGCGAAAAACGGGTGACCGTGGACGAAGTTGGTCGTGCCATCCAGCGGATCGCAGTACCAAGTGAGGTCATCGGTGATTTTGCCACCGCCCTCTTCGGCAACAATGGGGATAGCGGGTGTCAGCCGACCCAACCGTTCGACGATGAGCGCTTCACTCTTGCGATCCCATTCAGTCACCAGATCCACGGGAGCTTTCCGCTCGACCGTTGGACGTGAACGAAACCCACCGAGCAAGAGGGCGCCCGCTTCCTTTGCAACGCTGAGCGCGATATCAGTGAGATCGCGCGTTTGTGTCGCCACGCTCAGGCTGCCTTACCACAGCACTTCTTGAACTTTTTGCCGCTGCCGCAAGGACAGCGATCGTTTCGCCCTGTAGGCGGGCTTTCGTGGCGCACGGTCGGAGCACTAACCTCCTTGCCGTCGACGAAGTACCATTTGCCATCCTTCTTTTCGAATTGGGCGCGCTCGCGATGCGGGATGACGACGCCCTTGATCTTGTAGCGTGCCAAAAATTCGACCATGCCGGCTTCGTCGTTTTCGCCGCCAAACTCAGTCGCGAGGATTTCCAGGCCCAGCCACTCCGCATTCTTGCTCCAAGTTTCGGTGCTGGTGCGATCGACGGAATCTGAGGTCGACGGATGGTGCGAGTCGAGGACGAAGTCGATATTGCCTTGGGCGTACGCCGCGTAGCGCGCGCGCATCAGCGCTTCGGCAGTCTTCGGCCACCCCTGTTTCGCTAGATAGGGTCCACAGCAAGTTTCGAGGGATTCACCGGTTCCGCAAACACAAGTCACGCGATTCTCCGTTCGTTGTCCGGGCCTAGGCGGCAAGAAGCCGCGTCAGCAGCAGCTCGTGGATGCCACCGAATCTGCCGTTCGACAACAGGGCGATACAATCCCCGGATTTTGCCTGTGCGACGAGACGCTCGACGATGCCCGCCACGGATTCGGGAGCCTCGGCCTGCTGGCCACGCGCGCGTAGGTCTGCGACGAGTTGGCTAAGATCCAGGCGCTCTTCAGGCGGCAAGTTCTGCCGTCCGAGGGGTGCGATAAGGACGACATCGGCGGCACCGAAGGCCGCCGGATAGAGCTCTTGGTGCAGCTTGCGACACGCTGTCGCACTGCGCGGCTCGAACACACAGAAGAGTCTGCCGGTTGAATAGCGCGCCCGCAGCGCCCGAAGGGTTTCGAGTACGGCTGTCGGGTGATGGGCGAAGTCGTCGATCACATGGATGCCGCGCGGCGAGCCGAGCACTTGCTGACGCCGCGCGACTCCGCCGAAATCGGCAAGAGCCGCGTGCAAGCTGTTGAGCGGGGCGCCATAACCTTCCGCCGCAGCGGCGAGCGCAGCCAACGAGTTGCGCAGGTTGTGCTTGCCTGGCAGCCGTGTGTGGAACCGACTCGCAAACACACCGCCTGCATAGAGATCGAACGCATTGCTAGTTCCACGTCCGGGTGCCGGCGCACCAAGCCATTGCACTGGAACGTCCGAGCGCGCTTCGTCGGCGAGGGCGTAGTAAGTGACCCTGGCTCGAGCGTGTTTCTGTACGACACTGACTACGTTTGGATCGCCAGCATGCGCCACGATTAGCCCATTTTCCGGGATTTCTGCGACAAATCGCTCGAAGGCTTGGCGGTATGACGTAAACGTTGGGTAGATATCGACGTGGTCGTGCTCGATACTGGTAATGATCGCAACCTCTGCCCGGTAATGCAGGAACTTGGCGGTCTTCTCGAAGAAGGCAGTGTCGTATTCGTCACCCTCGATGACGAACGGCGTCGCTCGCGTGGAGCGACCAACCACGGGTAGCGAACGCGGTTTTCCTGTCAAAGGTCTTGCGCTGCGCTCGAAATCGACGGGGAGCCCGCCGATCAAAAAGCCCGGCTCGAATCCGGTCCGATCCAGTAGATAGCTGGCAAGCGCAGTGGTCGTAGTCTTGCCGTGCGTCCCGGCGACCACCAATGGCGAGGTCCCCTCGAGGACCAGCTGCTGAAGTGCCGCGGCCATGTGGACGACCCTAAGCTTGCGTTCGAATGCCGCTGTTGCTTCGATGTTGTCGCGGCGACAAACGTTGCCTATGACCACGAGATCCGGTGCTGGTTCGAGGTGCGCCGGATCGAACCCGTGCAAGCAGCGAATCCCCCAGCTCTCGAGGGCAGGCCCCATCGGTGGATCGAATGCAAGGTCACTGCCCGAAACTTCGTGACCTAGCTGCTGCAAGAGGCCAGCGAGGGCCCCCATGCCAGTCCCAGAAACTGCGACTAAGTGAATTCGCATGAGCCGTTGGGTAGCAGAGCCCACGCCATTAGGCGGCCCGAGCGCATGACCGAGCCTCTGGTTTTTTCGCCGCGGCAACGGCCAACGCGAGGCCCGGCAGGGTCAACCGCAGCTGTGTGCGGTCGACGTACCCGGCTTGCTCAAGCGCTTGCAGCAGTTGGTCGACTTCGGCCGCGTCGCGCTCGACCAGGGCCGAGAGGCTGGAAATCGTGAGGAAATGGCCGCGGCTAACCGTTCGGTACATGGTGACGAGGAGGCGCATTGCTATGGTTTGCTTGGACATGGCCAACCACTAACTGAAGTACTGAAAGCACGTCCAGTTTCCGACGTGTAGTAATTGCACTTCGATAAGTACTGCCACTGCCCATCGGGCCGGCATAGCCGTGGATGCTTGCAGCCGCTGGTGGCTCGCTGTTATTGGGGTGGCCGTTAGTTGGGATCGGTCGCAGGAACCATTCGAACACCGTTGATGCCATGAATATTGCCGAAGTCCTCACTCAGGCCGCTCCGCGTTTCTCCTTTGAGTTTTTTCCGCCGAAGGATGAGGCGGGCGTAAGCCAACTATTTCAGACCGTGTCGGAGCTCCGTCCGTACCGTCCGGCATACGTGTCGGTGACCTATGGCGCTGGCGGAAGCACGCGACGGCTGACAGTCGAGTTGGTGCAGCGCATCAAGGCCGAGACAGGGATCGAGACTATGGCGCACCTGACCTGCGTTGGCGCAACTCGCGACGAAATTGCGTCTGTGCTCGATCAGTTCGCGTTGGCCGGCATTGAGAACGTACTGGCATTGCGCGGCGATCCGCCGCGCGGGCAGAAGGAATTCGAGGTGACGCCAGGTGGCTTTGCGCACGGTGGGGAACTTGTGGCGTTCGTGCGTGAGCGTCACCCGCAATTGTGCATCGGCGTTGCGGGCTATCCCGAGAAACACCCCGAGACTGCCGATTTCTCGACAGACCTACGACACCTGAAAGCGAAGGTTGACGCAGGGGCCCGCTTCATCGTAACTCAGCTGTTCTTTGACGACCGTGACTACTTCGCGTTCCGTGAGCGCGCTCGGGTGGCCGGCATTTCGGTACCGATCGTGCCAGGGCTGATGCCGATCACCAACGTGTCACAGCTCAAGCGATTCACGGCCTTGTGCGGCGCGCACGTCCCCGCGCGCTTGTTGGCGCGCGTTGAGGCGGTACAAGATAACGCCGATTCCGTTCGCACGATCGGCGTTGCGCATGCAGTAGAACAGGCCACGCAGCTGCTAGAAGGCAACGCGCCAGCGATTCATCTTTACACGCTCAACCGGTCGACTGCGAGCCTCGAGATCCTGACGGCATTGCGTGCGCGTGGGTATGGCGTGGCGTAGGCGAAGGGTGTTCGTCCTGCTCGGCTTTGTCGGTGGCTATCACCGTGGAGTGGTCTGGAATCGACTGAGCCGATTTTACCTAGCTGCGCCGATGCGCCCTAGCGCAATACAATCGGGCTCGAATTGCGCGTTGACTCGTCGACAGTCACCGCGTGCCAACCTTCCGGCAAGCTTGGCTCGATGAATCGAAAGAGTCGGCCTGCATCCTCGGCGTGAACTTCAATGGTTCGGGCGGGCACTGTCGAATCGTCAGCATTCCAGCCACCGCACAGGGTGACGCCAGAAGCGAGTTCGATCACCCACGGCACGTCAAACTCGCCTGGCTGCTTATTGGCAGGCTTCTTTGTTAAGGACAGATCGGTGACTTGCTTGGCCTTCACCGAGGTCGTCCCACGCGGAATGGAGGCACCCGGCCGCCCCAGGGTCTTGGTGACGAAATTTGGCTGCTGACCGATGTAGGCCACGATCAGCCCTTGCGCCACGTCAATATCGAGCCAATGCGTCGAAGGCGCCACGGAATCCGGAAACTCGTGGCGCTGCCGCGCGACTGCGACGTCGCGCTCAGCGACGTAGTTGTCGTTGGGCAAAAGGAGGTATCGATTGGCCTCGAAAGTGCGCGTCTTGACCGTGATCGCGAGCGGCCGAGAATCCTCGATGAATCCGTGGGGAGTCAGCCCAGCGCCACTGGCTTGGTACACCTGAACCTTGGCGGAAAGCGCAAACGCTAAGGGAAGTTTCGCGGTCGTGTTGTCGAGCGTAACGCCGCTAGCGCTGTCGAGGTGCAGGGGTTCGAGGTCGCGAGTCGGAACGAAGACTCCAAGTGTTAGCATGGCGAGCCGTTGCCGTTGGTCGTACTCATCGAGCGTGTCCCAGGAACCAACGATGGCGAACGTACTGCCTTGGTTCATCCGACCTCGTTCACGTACGCCATCGCGATGTTCCGGATCCGGTTCGAATAGTGGCAGCGCGCGACGCGTCCTAGCGTAGGGGTAGGGGAGGTGTGCCTGAGGATCCGCGCGTAGACCGCGCGCTTGCAGCGTGGGGTGGTGCGGATCCAGCGTGGTCTGTGGATCAAGACAGACGAACCCATGCGGCGTCACCGGGTACCATCCGCCGGGACAATCCTCACCAGGCTGAGGCTTCTCCGCGCGGCCTATGGTTGCGCCTGCGGTCATCAGCCCCACGACGGGTGCGCGTGCCGACGGTTGGGCGCGGATAGACACACGCCGAGCGAGCGCACCGATGACGTTGGCCCGCGGACCCTTTGCGGGATCGATGGGTAATGCTTGTTCGTCATCGTGAGACAGCGCGGGAGTATGCCGGGGCGAGTCGAGCAGGTCGCAGCCCACGAGTCCCGAGATGAACGCCGTCAGACCAATGGCCAGGCGTCCGTTGCTCGGTGCGGTGATCATGGGCGTACGCATGCCACAGCTCGGGCCGGCCGGCCCAGTTTTCGTCGATCATTAAGGCTTGGCTTGACCCGCGGCTCCTTGTCGACGAAAACCCGAGCGGGCACTGTGAAAAAGCCACTCCTCGTTCTTGCCTGCCTCCTCTACCCGACGACGGTCTTCGCCGAGACCAGTGAAGAATGGGACGGCGGCTTTGGCGCCGTTGCTGAGCGTCGCACTGGGTTTGCTTTTGGGGTGGATGCCGGATTGGGATTGGGAAACGCAAACGGCTATCCCAATGACGCCGTAAAACTGAATGATCCGCGTTACGAAGCCGACACTGGTTTTGGTGTTGGTGGGCTTGGGCGCGCTTGGTTAGGGGGAACAATTCGTGATTGGTTCTCTTTCGGCCTCGGCATGGAAATGCTTTCGCTCAAGGGAAACGACATCACGGCCAAGGGCTACGGGGTCATCTTGCGTCCGGAGATCTATCCGTTGTGGAGTCTCGGGCGCGCCTATCGAGACCTCGGCGCGTACGCGAACTTTGGTTTGGGCTGGTTGACGGCGCGACGTGGTTCGGCAGACGTTGCTGACGGCGGCTCATTGGGGATGTTCGGCGTGGGCCTCTTTCACGAGACGTTTCGTGGGTACCACCTAGCAATTGGGCCGACCGCCGGTTGCTCGCTCTACTTTAGTGAGACCATGAAGGCCACCGTTGCCCAACTGGGGTTGCGGGTGTCGTTTACCTCCGGCCCTTAAGAGCCTGCGCCGCGGTTGATTCGAACTTCAGTCAAAGCCGAGGCAGCCAACTCGTACTGCCTGATCCATCTTCGGGCCCCCGTGGTGCTGTGGCGATAGATAGTCAATAAAATTGAGCATTTGCATATTTTGGTGCGACTGATCAGCTTGCCCAGTCTAGGGTGTTGCCGTATGTAGTCAGATGGCGCTCGGCGCCCTACGCGCGCACACCTGCGCAACGGATCTAGCCAGGATCGTCAAACCACTACACCATCAGGAAGCGGAAGAGAACGGACGGAGATTTTGGATAGAGAGGCGGGAGTCATCATTGCCGGGCGCTATCGCCTGACAGAAAAACTAGGGTCAGGCGGCATGGGTACCGTTTGGCTCGCGGATGACATGTCCCTCGACTCCTTGTGCGCCGTAAAGTTGATCGATGCGGAGAAGTCGCGCAGCGAAGAAGTCAGAAAGCGATTCGTTCGCGAAGCCAAATCCGCTGCTCAGTTGCGCGGACCGCATGTGGTCGACGTTTTCGATCGCGGAGAGTCTGACGGTGTTCTCTTCATCGCAATGGAGTACCTCGAGGGCGAGGACCTGTGCACGCGGTTGGGGCGAGTTGGTGCGCTCGGTGGCGAGACGACCTATCGCATTATCGCCCATGTCGCTCGCGCACTTTCGAGCGCCCACGCTTTGGGGATCGTTCACCGCGACCTCAAACCCGAAAACATTTTTTTGGTTCAGAGCTACGACGAAGAAATCGCCAAGGTGCTCGATTTCGGCATTGCGCAGCACGCAGCGTATCGCCTTGAGGATCACGCCACACGCGAAGGTTCGTTCCTTGGTACTCCGTACTACGTCAGTCCAGAACAGGCGCGCGGTCGTCCGACTGATCATCGTTCCGACCTATGGTCGCTCGGTGTCATTGCGTACCAATGTCTGACAGGAATGCCTCCGTTCGACAGCGAGTCCCTAGGGGACTTGATGGGTTTAATTCTCTACGAGGCACTGCCTAAAATTACCGAAGCCAACCCAAGCCTACCCCCTTCCGTGGAGGAGTGGTGGACGCGTGCGGCGCAGCGCGACCGCGAACTGCGCTTTCAATCAGCTCGCGAATTGACCGATAGTCTCGGGCAGGCACTGCGGGTAAAGACCGCAGTGACGGTGCCAACGCAGCCGTCAGTGCCGCCACGCCGACTATCGTCCTATCCCGACGACGGTTCGGTGCGCATGCCAATTGGCACGTTGGCACCACTGAGAACGCCCCAGTTGGCGCTGCGCGAGTCACCTCGAATCGATGCCATTCGTCAGGCTTCCACCGTGGAAGTAGGCTCAGCAGTTGCCAGCGAGCCGCTAAACGTCACCAACGTCGCAGTGACGCGCACGCGGCCGTCGATTCATCAAGTCCAACAAGGTCTCGTCTGGGGCTACGAGCGACTCAAAGCGTTTCCGAAACGGCCGCTAGTGGTAGGAGCGATCGGAGTCGGGATTCTGTTGGGGGCCGTCATAACACTGAGTGTGTCACTACAGACCAGCCGGGGCGGAGCGCGCGTACCCGAGACCCAAGGTTCGGTCTCGCCGCTTGAGCATGCTGGCTCGGCTAATCTACCGCCGGCAGCTTCTGCGGCCATGGGCGATGCCGGAGTACTGTCAGCGCCTCACCCCGAAGTAACGCCCGTTCAGTTGCCAATGGTGGAGGATCCTCGGCGCCCCGATCCCGGCGCAAAGAAGTCAGCCAGTCCTACCGGCTTGCCCAGGCGAGCGCCGGGCGGCACGCCTGACTATGGAATCTAGCAGCAGGATGCGGTAATAGTCCGGGGCACGCGCAGCGATGGCCATCCGAACTCGACTAATCGAAATTCCGGTCATGGTTCAACGGATTGCGTTGCCAGCGGACGGTGCTACCGAAGTCGTCCATCGCCCAAGTGAGCCCTGGTACTCTGCCCACGCTGGTCGGTGAGCCGCGCCTATGACTGGGATTCTTCTGCTGCTTCAGTTCATTCGAAAGGCTGCCCATGTGAACGCAATGCGCGTCACGCTGATGGGCTTGTGGCTCACCGCCTGGCTTGCTCCGGCTGAAGCGGTTGCCCAAAATGAAGCCGATCGCGCCACCGCGCGCAACCTTGCGGCAGAAGGCTACACCGCCCTAAAGACTCAGGACTATTCGACGGCTGAAGATCGATTTCGACGGGCAGATGCTCTCGTACATGCGCCAACGCTGGTGGTTGACCATGCTCGTGCATTGATCGGTATGGGGCGATTCGTCGAGGCACAAGAGCGTTTGGAACTCGTTATTCGTGAAGGCGTGGCGGATAACGCACCTTGGGTCTGGAAAAAATCGATTCAGGACGCAGAGCAGCTCGTGAATCAAGCAAAACCCAAGGTGGCTTGGTTGACGATAACAGTAACAGGGCCGAGTGAGCCTTTGGTAATGGTCGACGGCAAACAGGTTCCAGTTGCCGCCTTGGGGGTCCGACGTGCGGTGGATCCAGGGCCGCGTCGCATCAGCGCGACGGCCAACGGTTACCTGCCAAATGAAATCTCATTGGCCATGCCAGAGGGCGGTGAGCGTGCGGTTACGCTTGACCTTTCACTCGACTCCAGCAACGTGCCCGTCACGACCAAGCGAGCGTCCAGACCAAAGGCGAACCCGCTCACGCGCTCCAATCGAGAGAAGAAACCAAACAATACGCTCGCATACGCCACGTTGGGGCTGGGCGGTGCCGGTCTTGTCGTCGGCACGGTGACAGGCATTCTCGCATTGGGCAAACGTTCGGACATGCTGAATAAATGTCACGGTTCGCGCTCGTGTACCCAATCCGACGGCGTTTCCCAGGCTGATATCGATGAATATCGTCGGTATGGCATAGTGTCCGGAATTGGCTTTGGGGTCGGGGCAGTTAGCGCCGCGATCGGCGTCTGGCTGCTCGTGTCGAACAAACGAAGTGAGTCTCCGCAGCAACCGACGCATGCAACCGTGGTACCCTACGTGTCCATCGGTGATATTGGGCTGACCGGAGCGTTCTAGTGTATGCGCTAACTGAGTGGTTCAAGCTTCATGCCGTAGGACTCGGTTTCTGCTTGCTCCTCGGAGGATGCCAGTTCGTCTTTGGCGATTTCGAGCTCAAGCCAACACGCAGTGAAGTCGGTGGGCAAGGTTCAACTTCAGCTGGAGGAACCACGAGCACCAGCGTGTCAGAGGGGGCTTGTAGCTCCGAGGGCTCGTATCGGTGCAACGGCGCCAACCTGGAGATTTGCCAGGGTTCCAAGTGGCAAACAAAGCTTCCGTGCCCCACAGCCGCACAATGTGACAAGGACCATGCACGCTGTCGCACGTGCGCGCCAGGCACTACCCGTTGTTCTGCATTCCGGCTCGAGCGCTGCCAGGACAGTGGTGAAAGTTGGTCACTTGTCGAGGCATGCCTTGCTGCCGATCGTTGCGACTCAGTCAATGGCACCTGTGCGACTTGCAAGGTTGACGAAGCGTTCTGCAGTGGTCCAAGGCTGAACGTGTGTAACTCTGCTCGGGCAGGGTGGGACGTTACGGTCTGCGACAATGCCAACTTGTGCAGCACGTCTAGTCGAAGCTGTCGCAGGTGTGTCGCTGGTGAATACCAGTGCAACCAGAACAGCTTGCAGCGTTGCAGCGACGGCCTCGAATGGGTGACTGTAGAAGAATGCGCGAGCAATGTGCTTTGCGCGTCGTCCTTGATTACGCAATCGACACTCGCGGCAAGAAACGAGGGGTGGAACGGCAAGTGTGACCTTCCGCTCTGTTCGAGCGGGGCCTATCGCTGCGACCCAACGAATCTCGCCCAGCTGCAAACCTGCCCACCCGGTCGCGACCATTGGGAAAGTGTCGGTTCTGCCTGTTACACCGCAGCGCTATGCGACGCAACTGCCGGCAAATGTGCCGATGGTTGTGTCCCGGGTACCTATCAGTGCAATGGCGCTCAGCTTCTGCATTGCATCGCTGACGGGACCATGTACGAGCAAGTTCAGATCTGTCCCACTGCTGCTCAATGCAGCACGGCCAAACAGACCTGTATGCCCTGCGTTGTCGGTGATCTGCAATGCAACGGTGCGCAGTTGCAGCAATGCAACGCCAGTCAAGCTTGGGTAAACTTGGGGGCTTGTGCGACGTCCGAACTATGCGCGCTAAGTGCTAAGAGCAAGTCCACGACCTGCACACCGCCAGGGTGTATCCCACCCGCTGGTACGGAGCGCTGCGATGGGCCCAACAAGGCAACCCTTCAGGTTTGCCCGCCCAGTCTGGTGAATTGGGTCGACAAGGAAGTCTGCGCTACGCCCGGGTTGTGCGACACTGGCAAGACGGCGTGTATTCCGCCGGTCTGCGACTACGCCGGTCAAACCCGCTGCACGGGACAAAAACACGAGAACTGCGACGCCAGCCGCAAGACCTGGTCCACGGACGCCACCTGCACCAGTAGCCAAATCTGCGACGTGGCCAAGGGCTGCCTCGGGCAATGCCCAGCTGTGGCGCAGCGATGTAATGGCAGGCAGATCGAGATCTGTAGTGTGAACACGACGACCCAAGCACCCGCATGGACGAATGGTGACGCCTGCGCAAGTGCCGCCCTATGCTCTGTCAATGCCACGACTGGGATTGCCAGGTGCATCTTGCCGGCCTGTCTTGTTCCAGGATACTCGTGCGTTGGGCAGCAGCTCCACCTGTGCAGCGTCGGGCTCGACGCGGACCAAGTCGTTACTTGCTCGGCGACTCAAATCTGCGATAAGGCCGGTGGGCAGTGCGACAACTGTATTGCGGGCAACTTTTCCTGCAGCGGGGCAATAGTGCAGCAGTGTTCGGCGGATGGCCAATCGCTGAAGAACATTTCGACCAATTGTTTGAGCTGCGGCACATCCTCCGATTTCAAGACGGGCTATTGCTACGTCTGCAATAGCGCCGATCAGCAATGCAGTGGTAGCAGCATTCAGAGCTGTGCGACGGGGCGCACGGCCTGGAACACTGCGACAGCCTGTACCGCCGGCTTCGGTTGTCAGGTCGTCGATGGCCACAAGGACTTCTGCGCCGCTTGCCCGACGGCGAATGAGGTCCAGTGCGTCGCGGCTACTCCGTCGACGACAATTCACACTTGCGCGGCAAACAGAAGCGCTTGGAGTGTAGCGACCGATTGTGGTGCCGCTGGCTGCTTCACTAACCCTACGGGAAACGATTATTGCGCAAATTGTACTGCTAACCAGACGCAATGCGTGGGCACGACGGACATACACACCTGCGCGGCCAATGGTACTGGATTTGGCACGACGACAACGTGCGCGAACGGCTGCATGAACGTTTCGGGCGCCAACTCCTATTGCGCAAGCTGTACTGCGAACCAGGTGCAATGCGTGGGCACGACGGGCATCCACACCTGTACGCCTGACGGGCGTGGCTTTGGCACAACAACAACTTGCGCGGATGGATGCGTCAACGTTACGGGCGGCAACTCCTACTGCGCAAGCTGTCCTGCGAGCCAGTCGCAATGCGTGGGCGCAACGGGCATACACACCTGTGCGGCCGACGGTAGCGGCTTTGGCACGACGACAACGTGCGCGAACGGCTGCGTGAGCGTTACGGGCGGCAACTCCTACTGTGCGACGTGCACCGCCAACCGGGTCGAATGCGCGGGCTCGGCGGGCATACACACCTGTGCGGCCGACGGTAGTGGCTTCGGCACGACGACAACTTGCACGGATGGATGCGTGAGCGTAACGGGCGGCAACTCCTATTGCGCAAGCTGTACTGCCAGCCAGGCGCAATGCGTGGGCACGACGAGCATACACACCTGTGCGGCCGACGGTAGCGGCTTTGGCACGACGACAACGTGCGCGAACGGCTGCGTGAGCGTTGCGGGCGGCAACTCCTACTGTGCGACGTGCACCGCCAACCGGGTCGAATGCGCGGGCACGACCGGCATACACACCTGTGCGGCCGACGGTAGTGGCTTCGGCACGACGACCACGTGCGCGGATGGATGCGTCAACGTAACGGGCGGCAACTCCTACTGCGCGGCGTGCATCGCCAACCGGGTCGAATGCGTGGGCACGACGGGCACACACACCTGTGCGGCCGACGGTAGCGGCTTTGGCACGACGACAACGTGCCCGAACGGCTGCGTGAGCGTAACAAGCGGCAGCTCCTATTGCGCCACTTGCGTCGCCAACCGGGTCGAATGCGCAGACCCGTTGAACACACACACCTGTTTGCCAGATGGTACTGGTTGGGGTGCGCCCGCGCTGTGCCCGAACGGCTGTGTGAACGGTGCTGCAGGCGCTGACGCGTATTGCGCTCCGGCTCCGCCTGCCGATGCCGGAGTCACTTCAGGCGGTTGAAGTCGCCGTTTTCTTCGCTTCGCGTTACCAAGCATGAAGACTCACCATTCCAAGCAACTAATCTCCGCGCAGGGTCTCACGTTCCTAGTCGCTGTATTTGCCTCGAACGGCTGTCAATGGGTCTTCGGGGACTTCGAGCTTCAACATGAGGACGGTGCCGGCGGCGCCAGTGCCATGGGCGGCACGAGCGCGACGGGTGGAGCAAGCGAGTGCACCCCTGACGCAATTCGCAGGTGCACTGGTGATCAGCCACAGATTTGCACCAATGGGCTCTGGGTCGATCAGGGTAGCCCGTGTTCGCCTGCGGGGCCCTGCAATTATTCGAAGGGTGCCTGCGACACTTGCTTGGCGACGAGCAAACGTTGCGGCACCAACAGCACGGGCGCCGCCACTGTCGAGACTTGCAGCGCCACCGGTGACGCCTGGAACGTGACCCAGACCTGCACGGCGCCGAACTTCTGCGACGCAGACAAGTGGAAATGTGTAGCCTGTATGCTCACGGACGTAAGCTGCCAAGCGCCAGCCGCAGGCGCAGAGCTCGTGTCATGCAGGGGTGACCAGGCGGGATACACTCGTGTCTCGTGCGGTGGGTATCCGTGCAATACGCCAACGGATGGGGTCCCTTACTGTACCAATTGCGATCCTTCGGTTCATGTGCCCTCCTGCACGACTGAGGGAGTGCTCATCACCTGTGACACCGTGACGCACCTTCAAGCGCAGAAGGTTTGCACCCACGGTTGCATTCAGGTTTCGACCGCGTCCGCAGGGTCATGCGCTCCGTGAACTACGTTAAACCCTAGGTACTCGCACGACAGTCGCGAGCTACTTCCACGTGCCACACACGACCCGGTCGTTCTTGCCGTAGTCCCGGTGCAAAGCGACGTCGATGAAGCCACGAGCCTTCACGAGCTCAAGTGCGCGGGGCCCCTGATCGTAGCCCACTTCGAGTGCCAGCACACCGCCTGGCACGAGCCACAGTGGGGCCTGTTCGACAATGCGACGGATGACGACGAGCCCGTCAGTCCCGCCATCCAGAGCCAAATGAGGTTCGAAGGCTCGAACCCCGACGTCGAGGGTCGGGATGACGTCGCTCGGGATGTAGGGTGGATTGGCCGTGATGAGCTCGACTTGGTGCGCCGGTTCGAGGGCGGCAAAGAGGTCGCCGATCTTGAAATCGATGCCAAAACTAAGTCCCGTGCGGGTGGCGTTGCGTGAGGCAACTTCGATGGCTTCGGCGGACACATCGACGCCTGTGACCGCCCAACCGCGGCGATTTAGGGCAAAGGCAATCGCGACACAACCCGAACCGGTGCAGAGATCGATCGCGTTTCCAGCCGCAGCACGCTCCTTCGTGCGCTCGAGGGCGACCTCGACGAGGATCTCGGTGTCTGGGCGTGGGATGAGCACCTTACTGTTGACTTCGAGTGAGGTGCCGTAGAACTCGCGTGTGCCGAGCAGGTACGCTGTCGGTTCGCCCGTTCTACGGCGGCGCACCAGTTCGCGAAATCCATCAAGCTCGGCCTTGTCGAGCGGGCGTTCGCCCTCCAGGATGATCTCGATCCGCGTCTTTCCGAGCACATGCCCAAGCAGCAGCTCGGCATCAAGGCGCGGCGAGTCAAAATCGCGAGAGCGAAAGTCTTCTGTCGCCCAAATCACGAGGCGTCGAATACTCCAGGGCTCATTGTGTTGGGGTGGTTGCGATGTCGTCATGGCGTGATAGCGGCAGTGGACCCAGGGCAGGCGGCGGCAGAGGGGCAATCTACGCTCGGTTGGTCGAGCTTCACCCAGCGCCCGGGTCGGAATCTGAGCTCTTCGCTGTTGGCACCAGCGGTTTGCCAAAAGAGCCGCGAGCGGGCAAACCCACAGCCTGGTTGAGGGATAACCCAGCCGCCAGCCACCCACTGCCAATCGCGAGCGCCAAACGCCCATTGTCCATCCAAGTACAGGCAGCCCCGGTCGATGGGGGCGGGCGGCATGGTCTCGACCGAAGCGGGTGGCGGCGGGTACGGGACGACCAGCGAACGAACGCCGTCCTCTGGGGTCGGCATGTCTGAGCTTGCGACAACTGGTGCAAGCCGTGATTGCGACGAGCAGGCCAGCATGAAGAAGTGCACCATCACGACTTTGAGGTACCAAGTCTTCACGTACCACGGCGTCATGAGCCAAGTCCGTAGTTGAGCAGGAATGGCAGGATAACGCTTTCGCCAAAAAGTTGGTACTCGATGATGGCAAGCACGAGAAATGGCCCAAACGGAATGCGTGCTGCCGCGAAGCCCGAGGCTGGCGGCGAGGCGAGTACTGGATCGTCGGCCATTTCGCGCTCCAAGCGTTCCCGCTCTTCACCGACCGCTTGGGCCAGCTCGCGTTCAGCCGCTTCGCGCTCGCGCTGCACGGCTTCTGGTTCCTCGAGCCGACCGCGTGCGGCG